>Ga0075363_100000468_pt1 | contig 12676 bp, 13 predicted proteins | sample EndMetdeltDD1763_FD_71470 | JGI IMG/M metagenome (GOLD analysis project Ga0075363, IMG submission 71470) | Populus endosphere microbial communities from Tennessee, USA - Endosphere MetaG P. deltoides DD176-3 | ecosystem: Host-associated > Plants > Roots > Endosphere | place: USA: Tennessee...
GTCGGCAGGAACGCCACCCGCATCAGGAACCAGCTCTGCAGGATGAACTCACGCCACTGGAACGGCGGCTTGAAGAGTGCCTTGGCCGTCAGCACGCACATGCGGACGAATCCGCCGACCGCGGTGAGGCCCGGCCGCACCTGATCGCGGACGTAGCCGACGATGTCGGTCTGCGACGTCATCGCACCGCCCCCATGGCGAAGCCGCGGCCGTGGTGGCGTAACGGCAGCCCCTGTCGCACGCGGCCTCCTTGCCCCAACCCGCTGTGTGTGACCAGCGTCTCCCTACTCGTCGGTAGTAAGACAGACCACAGGACTGTACCCGATGCCATCCCCGCGGTGGACCGCATCCGAGAGATTGAGCCCTGAACCGTTAGCAAACCCGCCTCAATTCCCTAAATCTCTTGTGCGCCAGCCGAAACCGTTGGCGCGCTTGTATCTTCGCCCGCGTCAATCCGTTTCCCCCCGCCGAAGCGCACACGCAATTCGGTTTTCAACACTTTGCCAGCAGGGTTGCGGGGCAGCGCGTCGACGATCTCCACGGCCTTCGGATGTTTGTATCTGGCGAGCCGTTCAGACAGGAATTCCTCGACGTCCGCGAGTCCCAGATCGGTGGCGCCGCCGAGTGCGATGACGGCCACCGGCACCTCCCCCCACTTGTCGTCGGCACGTCCAATGACCGCCACCTCGGCGATCGACGGATGCGCGGCAAGCACGTTCTCGACCTCCGCGCAGTAGATGTTCTCACCGCCGGAGATGATCATGTCCTTTTTGCGGTCCACCACCCAGACATAGCCCTCGGCATCTTGGCGCACGAGGTCACCGGAATGAAACCAGCCGCCGGCGAACGCCTCGGCGGTGGCCTTCGGGTTGTTCCAGTACCCGGCCATCAGTGTCGGCGCGCGATAGACGATCTCACCGACCTGACCGATCTCAACGTCGTTCATGTCCTCGTCGACGACGCGCGCAGAGACCGTCGGGATGACCTTGCCGACTGATCCCAGCTTCCTGATCGCGTCATCGCCGAGCAGCATGCAGGTGACGGGTGACATCTCGGTCTGGCCGAAGGCGGCGAGGATCTGCGTACCGGGAAATGTCTCAGACATACTGCGCAGCAACGTATCTGACGCCGGTGCCGCACCCCATGACAGGACCCGCAGCTTCAGCGTCCGCGAACGCACCCGCTGCTCGGCGACGACAGCCTGCCACTGTGCGGGCACCAGGAAGATGCCGGTGACCCCTTCTGACTCGAGAACGTCGAGCAGTGCACCGGGATCGAAGGCACCCAATGGATAGAGAACCGTCGGCCGGCCGAGCAGCAGACCGATGATCATGTTGCCGATGCCCGCGATGTGGAACAGCGGCACACCGACGAACCCGACGTCGTTGTTGAGGTCGGCACCGTTGGTGAACAGGAACGTCATCGCCTGTCCGGCCAGATTGGTGTGGGTGAGCACCGCGCCCTTGGGCCTGCCGGTGGTTCCCGATGTGTACATGATCAGGGCCGGCGAATCGTCGGGGATGTCGACCGGCGCGGCCGGGGCGCCGTCCTCGGCGATCAAGTCGTCGTAGGCGATGAGCGGAGCACCGGACGAGTCCGCGGTTGTCCCGCCGGCGACGACCACCGTCGTCAGCGAGGAATCGATGTCACGGACCGCCGACGCGACGCTCGCCAGCACCGATTCGGTGATGACGACCTTTGCCTGACAGTCGCTGACCAGGAAGGCGATCTCGGGCGGGGTCATCCGGAAGTTGACCGGCACCGCGATCGCACCGAGCCGGTTGACGGCCAGGAACGACTCGATGAACTCGGTGCGGTTGAGCATCAGGATCAGCACCCGGTCCCCGAACGCGACACCGCGCCTGTTGAGCGCACCCGCCAGGGCGGCGACCCGGTCGTCGAGTTCGCGCCACGTCGTGGTGCGGCCGAGGAAGCGCAGAGCGGTGGCATCGGGCTGCATCAGCGAGTGCCGCGCAAGCTGGTTCGTCCAGTTCTGCCGGCGCGCGAGAAACGGTTGCTCGGTCGCGTCCGGCATCAAAGGATAGGTCAACAGCGAGTGCTCCTGGCTTGCGCGGCTTTTACATTTGATCAAACATGGTGTTGCCCCGGTCACAGTATGGCCTCGGCCGCTCGGGTACAACCCCACGCCAGACGGACCGGAGAGCCCCGTGAACGCACCGCCGCGAGCCCGCAGCCGACCCCGCCGAGCGGTGCGTCGCGAGCAGCTGTCCGACGAGGTCGCCGCCCGGCTGCGGATCGACATCATGACCGGCACCCTGCGGCCCGGCACCTTCATCCGGCTCGACGACACCGCCGCCCAACTCGGGGTGAGCATCACCCCGGTGCGTGAGGCACTGCGCACCCTGCGCGGCGAGGGCATGGTGCAGCTCGAACCGCACCGCGGCCATGTCGTCGTACCGCTGACCCGCTCCGACGTCGAGGACATCTTCTGGCTGCAGGGCACGATCGCCAAGGAGTTGGCCGCGACGGCTGCCGAGCAGATCACGCCGGCGGAGATCGACGAGCTGGAACACCTCAACGACGCGCTGGCCGCCGCCGTCGACGGGCACGACCTCGACGAGATCGCCTCGGCGGAGTTCGCGTTCCACCGGACGCTCAACAGGTCGACCGGTCGGATCAAGCTGGCGTGGTTCCTCTTACACGTCGCGCGATACCTGCCGGGGCAGATCTACACCGGTGATCCGCAGTGGGGACACTCCGCGGTCGCCGGACACCGGGAGATGATCGCAGCGCTGCGCCAGCGCGATGTGGACACGGTGGTGAGGTTGACCGGCGGCGAATTCACCGACGGCGCGCATCGTCTGATCGCCCGGCTCGACGAGACGAGGCTGTGGGGCTGACGCCCTCGGCGGTGGTCAGCGGGCGGACAGTTCCTCGGCGCGGGACTTCAGATTGCCCGCCAGGTAATCGAGCGTGTCACCGATCGCCTTCTTCACCATCTGGCTCGGGATCGGCAGCTTGGTCTCCACGTCGAGGTCGACCGTCAGCAGCGACGTCGCGCCGATCGGAACCACCGAGAACTTCTGTTCCTGCTTCTCGAAGAACTCGCCCTGTTGCAGCACGGTCTGGATCTGGTTCTCGTCGGGGTAGTAGACCGCTGTGATGAACGTGCCCGACTGCCCTTGCACAACGACGTCGAGACGCAACTGGCTGGGCCGGCCGTCGTCGTAACGCGCCAACACCCAGCAGCCCTTGATCTCCTCGTTCCACAACGGGTACGACTCGAAGTCGGCAACGATGCCCATGATCGCTTCGGCGGGGGCGGCGACCTCCAGGGTGGTGCTCACGAACGGCATCGCACGAGCATATCGACTAGTCCACCCGAGCTTTTTCGAGCAGACCGCGGATGACGTCGGGGATCGGCACCGGCCGGCGGCTGTCTCGATCCACGTAGACATGCACCCAGTGGCCGACCGCGGCCGTCGGGCCCTCGGTCTCGCCGTCCCGCCAGATCCCCAACCGGTAGGTGACACTGCTGTTGCCCAGCCGCGTCACCGCCAGGCCGACGAAAAGCGGTTCGGGAAAACGAAGTTCGGCGAAGTACCGGCATCCCGATTCGGCGACGACACCCAGCCACGGCACCGCCAGCGAGTCGATCTCACAGTTGGTGTTGATCCAGCCGTTGATCGCCGTGTCGAACAGCTCGTAATAGACCGCGTTGTTGAGGTGGCCGAACATGTCGTTGTCGGTCCATCGCGTCGTCACCGCCCAGTGCACCGGAAAGTCGCCGCTCGTGAGCGATTGCTCGCTACTGCCCATGACAGCAGTGTCGCAGGCGCCTTCGGTCAGGCGCGTGTCGCACGACCCACCGCGAGCGGGTGGACGATCGTCGGCATACCGTGCCAGATCACGTCTCGCGCCTCGACGGTGAAGCCGCAGGCCCGCATTCGCCCGACGGTGTCGCGGTTGCAGCGGCAACCCGCGGCGAAGTGGCGCCACGGGCCGGCCAGCAGGTCCTGAAACGCCGCCAGTGGCCGCCAACTCGACCGCACATGCTCGATGAACAGCAGCTGCCCATCGGGTCGCAGTACGCGTGCGATCTCGCGCAGGGCACGTTCCGGTTGGTCGACCGTGCACAACGCGAGCGTCGACACCACGGTGTCCACGGACTCGTCGGCGAACGGCAGTTGCTCGGCCTTGGCATCGACAATCTCTGTGAGACAACCATTTCGGGGCAGGCGACGCGCGAGCTTCTTGCGCATTCCCGGCTCGGGTTCGGTGAGCAGCAACTCGGTGACCGCCTCCGGATAGTGCGCGACGTTCAACCCGGTCCCGGATCCGATCTCGACGACTCGGCCGTAGGCATCGGCGAGCAGTGTTCGCCGCCGGCGACGCATACCCACGATTTCCGCCAGCCAGAGAAACGGGTCGTACACGAGAGCGAAAATCCGCAGCCATGCGGCGGACGGCGGGTTCTCGCGCGATTCGGCATCTGTGTTGATACCTGCGATATCGGTCATGGCGCCAACGTAGGACTGGCCGCCCGGCGTGCGCATCGCCCGATGCGGCCATCTTCGGCAGATGGCCGATTTCGGCTATTTCAGAGGATTCCGAGCCGCGCGGCCTGCGCAACGGCGGCGGTTCGCGACGCAGCACCCAGCTTGCGCCGGATGTTGGCGACGTGACGATGCACGGTGTGCGAGCTCAACACCAGGTGCTCGGCGATCTCGCGATCGCTGAGTCCGCGCGCAATGCAAGCGAGGATTTCGCGCTCGCGCGCCGAGAGGACCTGCCCCTGCACGTTCCCGGTGGGCGCTGACGGCGGCTCCGACGGTCCCAGCGCTTGGCGGCATGCGCGCACGACGGAATCGGCGTCGCCGTGCCACGGGAAGTGTGCGTCGCCCGGCAGCGGAACGAACCTCGCACCTGGAATCGCCGCCGCGACCTCACGCCCCGAGCGGTACGGCACGGCGCGGTCGTCGCGGCGATGCACCACCAGCGTCGGCGAACGGACCAGCGCAAGGCGGTCTCGAACATCGAGGCGGTACACCAACGCCAACACGGCGGCGGCGGCCTCTGCCGTCGCCGCCTCACGCTGCAGCCGGTCGAACCGCTCATGGGTGGCGGCGTCGGCCCTACCGAGGAAGATGTCGCTGAGCAGACGTGACCCCAGGCCCCAATGTGCCTGTATCGCAGCAAGTATCGCATTGTCCACACCGGGCGAGGTCAGTTCCGTTCCGTCCGGGTACGACCCGTACAGCACCAGTTGCTCGACCCGCTCGGGGTATGCCGCGGCGAAGGCGATCGCCGTGCAACTTCCAGATGAGCCGCCGATCAGCGACACCCGTTCGAGTCCGAGCTCGTCGATGAGCGCCCGCAGTGTCGCGACCTCGCTGTCGAGTGTCAGATCCGAGTCTTCCACTCTGCGATCGGACATGCCGACCCCGAGCCGGTCATACCGAACCAACGTGTACCCGTCGGCGATTCCGTCCCAGAATCGACGGAAGTCGGCGTTCTGCCAGTCGAGTTCGAGGTGACTCACCCACCACGCAGGAGCGACCAGCGGTGGGCCGCTGCCGCGCACCTCGTACGCCACCCGGCGCCCGCCGACGGGCAGAAACCGGATCTCGGACTTCTCCAGCATCACCGCAAAGCGTAATGCTGTAGTCATGAGGATTCGCGGAGCCGTACTCGAACAGATCGGACTCGACAGGCCGTACGCGCAGTCCCGGCCGCTCGTGGTGAACGACCTCGATCTCGCCCCGCCGGGCGCGAGTGAACTCCTCGTCCGAATCGAGGCCGCCGGCATGTGCCACTCCGACCTGTCCGTCGTCGACGGCAGCCGGGTGCGACCGGTGCCGATGCTGCTCGGCCACGAGGCTGCAGGCGTTGTCGAAGAGGTCGGCAGCGGGGTCTCCGACACCCCTGTCGGACAGCGCCTGGTGATGACCTTCCTGCCCAGATGCGGCGCCTGCGAAGCGTGCGCGACGAACGGGCTCACCCCCTGCGTGCCGGGCAGCGCGGCCAACGCCGCAGGGACGCTGATGACCGGCGAGCGCAGGCTCTCGCGTGACGGCGTTGCCATCCAGCACCACCTCGGGGTCTCGGGTTTCGCCACCCACGCCGTCGTCGACCGCCGTTCGGTGGTGCCGGTGCCTGCCGATGTGCCCGCCGAGGTCGCGTCCCTGCTGGGGTGCGCCGTGTTGACCGGCGGCGGCGCGGTGATCAACGCGGGGCGGCCCCGACGCGGCGACACTGTGGTCGTCGTCGGCCTCGGCGGGGTCGGGATGGCCGCGGTGCTCACGGCGCTGTCGCACGACGACGTGCGGGTCATCGGCGTCGATCAGCTGCCGGCCAAACTCGAGCTGGCGCGCCAGATGGGCGCGCACGCTTCCTACACGCCCGACGAGGCCCGCGACTCCGGACTCAAGGCCGCTGTGGTCATCGAGGCGGTCGGGCATCCGAAAGCCGTGGAGACGGCGGTCGACCTCACCGCGCCCGGCGGACGCGCCGTGTGCGTCGGACTACCCCGCCCCGATGCACGAATCAACCTGTCGCCATTGGGTTTTGTCGCAGAGGGCCGGTCACTGATCGGTAGCTACCTCGGCTCTGCCGTACCGTCGCGGGAAATCCCGCATTTCGTCGACCTGTGGCGGGAAGGTCGGTTGCCCGTCGAATCGCTGGTGTCGTCGACGATCTCGCTCGACGACATCAACACCGGCATGGACCAACTCGCCGACGGCAAGGCCGTCCGGCAGATCATCCGGTTCGACTAGCGGCGGCTTCGGGGTCGGCGACGCCTGCGCGCCGCAGCCCCGACACGATGAGCGCACGTAGCCGACGGCTCACCTCGAACTGCTTTCCAGGCAGTGTCCGCGCCACCACGCGCAGGTTCACGGTGTCCTTCTCGATGCTCTCCACACCCATGAGCTGCGGCTCGTCGAGCAGCAGATCGGGGAGACCGTCATCGCGCATGGCTGACTTCGACACGTCCCGCAGCGCATCGTTGACGACGTTGATGTCCATCGATGTCGGCACCGGCACGTCGACGACCGCGCGGGCCCAATCCTTGGACAGATTAAGCGATTTGACGATCTGCCCGTTGGGCACCGTGAACACCTCTCCGTCCCCGGTGCGAAGTTTGGTGACTCGTAGAGTCACGTCCTCGACGGTGCCGCGCGCAGGCTCGCCACCCGCCGTCACGGTGAGCGCCACCAGATCACCGAAACCGTACTGCTTTTCGGTGATGATGAAGAAACCACTGAGCAGATCCTGGACGATGCGCTGAGCGCCGAAGCCGAAGGCGGCGCCGAGTACCGCGGCGGGCGCCACCAGCGAGCCGATGGGCAGACCCAGCTGATTGGCGATGTCGACGGCCACCACGACGTAGAGGACAGCGATGGCGACCGATGAGATCACCGAAGAGACGGCCCGCCGGTGTTTGACGCTTTCCGGACGCAGCACCGCATCGGTGCTGTTCCCACTGTCGAGCCGCTTGCTGATGCGGCGGGCGACGAACCGGATCAGCCGGGTGGCGATCACTGCGAACACCACGACAAGGACGATGTGCACGCCCTTGGTCAGCAGCCATTCGGTCAGTTGGTCAAGTGTTGAAGTCATATCGGGGTCGGCTTCCCGACGGCCCGGACAGATCAAACATCGGCGCGATGTGATCCGCCCTACTCCGAATCAGAACCAGGCGTCGCGCATGTCCAGCGACGTGCGGTCCAGTGCCGCCAGCAGGTCGAGCGCGGGGCCGGTCTTGGGCAGTTCGATGCGGAAGAAATACCGCGCGCCGTGACGCTTGCCGTCGTAGAAGTCGCCGGTGCGGCCGTTGCAGGCCATCACCTGCTGCAGCCAGATCCAGGCGACGACGATGTGGCCGAACGCCTCGAGGTAGGCGACGCTGTTCGCCATGGCGGCATCGATGTCACCTGACGCGAACATCGCGCCGGTGACCTCGACCAATCGCTGCCAGTAGGTGTCGAGTTCCTCGGCGAGTTCGCCCGCCTGACCGCCTGCGGCTCTGGCCGTGTCGACCGTCTCGGAGATGGCTGTCGCCAGTGCCGTCAGACTCGCCCCACCACGCTGGGTTACCTTGCGGCCCAACAAGTCCAGGCTCTGGATACCGTGGGTGCCTTCGTGGATCGGGTTGAGCCGGTTGTCGCGGTAGTGCTGTTCGACGTCGTATTCGCGGGTGTAGCCGTAACCGCCGTGGACCTGGATCGCCAGGCTGTTGGCCTCCAGACACCACTGCGACGGCCAGCTCTTACCGACCGGGGTGAGAATGTCGAGCAGGAGCGTCACCGCGTCGCGTTCCTCGTCGGTCTCCGCGCTGTGCTGCAGGTCGACGAGCTTGGCGCAATACAGCAACAGCGCCATCCCGCCTTCGACATACGCCTTCTGCGCCAACAGCATTCGTTTGACGTCGGCGTGGCAGATAATCGGGATCTGCGGTGTCGTCGGATCCTTCGCCGTCAGCGGCCTACCCTGCGGACGTTCGCGTGCGTATTGCAGGGACTTGAGGTACCCGGTGTAACCGAGCGCCACCGCGCCCATCCCCACGCCGAGACGTGCCTCGTTCATCATGGTGAACATGTAGGTGATGCCGCGGTGGGGTTCGCCCACGAGGTAGCCGACCGCACCGTCGAAGTTCAGCACGGTGTTCGTGATTCCCCGCTGCCCCATCTTGTGGTTCAGCCCCGAGATGGCGACGCCGTTGCGCTCGCCGACCGAACCATCTTCAGTGACAAGGTATTTCGGGACTATGAAGAGTGAGATGCCCTTGGTGCCCGCCGGCCCGCCGGGGATCTTGGCCAGCACCAGGTTGACGATGTTCTCGGTGAGCTCGTGTTCGGCCCCCGAGATCCACATTTTCGAGCCGAACAGCCGGTACGTGCCGTCGTCCTGGGGTTCGGCCCTGGTGAGGACGTCGGCCAGCGACGATCCGGCCTGCGTCTCGGACAACGCCATCGTGCCGGAGAACCGTCCGGCCAGCATCGGTTTGACGAAGGCCTCGATCTGCTCGGGGGTGCCGAACTTGGCGAGCAGATTGGCGTTGGCGATGGTGAGCATGACGTAGCCCGAGGTGCTGACGTTGGCTGCCGCAATCCAGGCGAAAGCCGCCTGCGCCACCGCCATCGGTAACTGAGCCCCGCCCAGGTGGTGGTCCATGCCCATACCCACGAGGTCCGCCTGGGCGAACGCGTCCAGCGCCTCCTTGACTTCACCGATGACGGTCACCTTCTCACCGTCGAACTGCGGTTCTTCTGCGTCGCTGCGCTTGTTGTGGGGCGCGAAATACCGCGTGGCCAGCTGCTCGCACAGTTCCAGCACGGCGTCGAACGTCTCGCGGGAGTGCTCGGCGAAGCGGTCGCGCTTCGTCAGCTCATCGACCCGTAGCCACTCGTAGAGCAGGAAGTCGAGGTCTCGTCGCGACAGCAGGTTGGACTTCATCGCTAGCCCTGCGGGGCGGTCTTCTCGACGGCGAGCCCCAACGGCTCGGACTCACGCACCGTTTCGTCGCGGATCAGCCCACGCAGCAACGCGGTGCTGAACTCGACGGCGATCTCCTGCGCGGTGCGCCGGCCGTGCGGCCTCAGCCAGCGGTAGGACCCCAGCGTCATCCCGATATAGCCCAAGGCGAGCACGTGGCTGTCGCAGTCGTAGAACTCGCCGCTGGCGATGCCCCGGTCGATGACGTCGCGCACGTGCTCGTAGACCTGGGTCTCCTTCTCGCGGATGTAGGCCACCTGGTCCTCGGTGAACCACTCCGAGATGTAGGGGCCCTCCTGGAAGTAGACCGCCGCCCGCTCGATGTCGCTGGCGATGCCGACCAGCAGGCGGCGGGTGAAGTGATAGATGGTCTCGCGAGCCGAGGCGGTCGGATCGTCGTGCAGCGCGTCCACCGTGAAGTCGGCCGCGCCCTTGTAGATGTCGTAGAGGATCAGCGACTTGCTGGCGTAGTAGTGATACACCGTGGCCTTGTTCAGGCCGACGGCGTCGGCGACGTCATCCATCCGGGTGCCGTGATAACCCCTGGCAGCGAACAGTTTGGTGGCGACGGCCAACAGCTCTTCGCGCCGCGACATCCCATTGCTGGAAGATGCAGGTGACGAGGCGGTCATGGCGGCTCACTCTATGCAGGCCGGACGCGTGTCCGGGGATCAATCAACTGGTTGGCTAGTTTATGACCAGAGGGTGTCGCCGGTTCGGCCGCGGGTCTAGACTCATCGCAGAACCAGCAGGCACGCGAGAGGTGATGACGTGGATCCCAACCCCGATTATGACGCGAGCGACGAGCTGGAATACGGCGCGAACTGGTTCGCGTGGATCCTGCGCGGTGTTTATCCCCCGCCCGCTTATCCCCCGGTCTGACCGTTCCTGACGCCTCGAAGCCGTTCGGCCAGTCCTGCACGCGCGTGGCCGGCCAGCGTCTGGGCACGCAATCCGATTGCTTCAGCCCTCTGTCTCCCCTTGCGGGCCGAGTCATCAAGCCGAGCGCGTAACTCGACGCGCCAATCCCGCGCAGCCACCGGTTCGCAGTCAGGTGGCCACCGCATCGCCGGCTCGACGTCGTGCGTCACGGCGAATCCCCACGAGAGGCTGTCCTCGCTGTAGAACTCGTCGCAGCTTCGGCAGCGCACCTCGTAGCGCGTGACGTTGAAGTCGGCCTCGATGAATGCGTAATCCGCTGTCGTCACACAGCGCGGGCAGCGCGTGACGCCGCGTTCGACCACCTTGCTCACGTTGGTCATCGTCGGGCCGAATCGTCCACCGGCGTAGCCCTATGCAGGTGTCGATGCGCGATCGGTGCGGTTTCGAGATCTGTCCCCAGGTGTGAGCAACGGTAAGCCGCTTACCGCCGAGGGGCACAAGGTCGCCGAAAACGCGGATGGGAGACTTTGCGGATGATTATCGGGATACCTCGCGAATCCCACGGGGGTGAGACGCGGGTGGCGGCAACGCCGCAGACGGTCGGACAACTGCTCAAACTGGGCTACTCCGTCGTCGTGGAGTCGGGCGCCGGCGCCGAATCGAGCTTTGCTGACGGCGCCTACGTCGAGGCCGGCGCCGAGATCGGCGACCCATGGGCCGCCGATGTGGTCCTCAAGGTCAACGCACCCGGCGATGACGAGATCGCCAAACTCAACGATGGTGTGACGTTGATCAGCCTGATCTCCCCGGCGCTGAACCCGGAGCTCGTCGAAAAGCTGTCCGCCCGCCCCATCACGGTGCTGGCGATGGACGCGGTTCCGCGCATCTCCCGCGCCCAGTCGCTTGACGTGCTGTCGTCGATGGCGAACATCGCCGGGTACCGCGCGGTCGTCGAGGCCGCACATAGCTTCGGTCGCTTCTTCACCGGACAGGTCACCGCGGCGGGCAAGGTGCCCCCGGCGAAGGTCCTCGTGGTCGGCGCCGGGGTGGCCGGACTGGCCGCCATCGGCGCGGCGGGCAGCCTCGGCGCGATCGTGAAGGCCACCGACCCGCGACCCGAGGTCGCCGATCAGGTCCGCTCGCTCGGCGGGGAGTACGTGTCCGTCGATCCGGAGGCAGACGAGGTGTCGGCGACCGGTTATGCCAAGGAGATGGGCGAGGACTACAAGGCCCGCGAGGCGGCGCTGTACGCCGACTTGGCCAAAGACGTCGACATCATCATCACCACCGCGCTGATCCCGGGTAAGCCCGCACCGCGCATCATCACCGCGGACATGGTCGCGTCGATGAAGCCGGGCAGCGTGCTCGTCGACATGGCGGCCTCCAACGGCGGCAACATCGAGGGCACCGTCAAAGATCAGGCGATCGTCACCGACCACGGCGTGACGATCATCGGCTACACCGATCTGGCGGGCCGCCTGCCCGCCACGGCGTCTCAGCTCTACGGCACCAACCTGGTCAACCTGCTCAAGCTGCTGACACCGGAAAAGGACGGGCAGCTGAACCTGGACTTCGACGATGTGGTGCAGCGATCGGTGACCGTGGTCCGCGACGGTGAGACCACCTGGCCGCCACCGCCGGTGCAGGTGTCCGCCGCCCCCGCGGCGGCCGCCGCTGCACCCGTCGAGCAGAAGCCGGCCAAGACACCGATGACGACCGGTCGCCGGCTGGGCATCACGTTCGCCACCGCCGCAGTGCTGTTCGCGCTCATCGCCCTTTCACCCGCCGCGCTGCAGGTGCACCTGACCGTCTTCGCGCTGGCGATCGTCATCGGCTACTACGTGATCGGCAACGTGCACCACGCCCTGCACACTCCGCTGATGTCGGTGACCAATGCGATCTCGGGGATCATCGTCGTCGGCGCGCTGCTGCAGATCGGCCACGGCGACGTCATCATCACCGCGTTGGCGACCGCAGCGATTCTGCTCGCCAGCATCAACGTCTTCGGTGGCTTCGCGGTGACCCGCCGCATGCTGGCGATGTTCTCGAGGAGCTAAAGCATGTTCACGATAGAGACTGCCGCGACCGCGGCCTACGTCGTCGCCGCCCTGCTGTTCATCCTGGCGCTGGCCGGCCTGTCCCGGCACGAGACCTCAAGGGCGGGAAACAGTTTCGGTATCGCCGGGATGGCCGTCGCGCTGCTCGCGACGATCGCCCTCGCACTGGCGCGGCACATCGAACCGCTGGGCCTGGGCCTGCTGGTCGGCGCCATGATCATCGGTGCCGCGATCGGCCTGTGGCGCGCCAGGGTCGTCGAGATGACCGGTATGCCCGAACT
>Ga0075363_100000469_pt1 | contig 12665 bp, 11 predicted proteins | sample EndMetdeltDD1763_FD_71470 | JGI IMG/M metagenome (GOLD analysis project Ga0075363, IMG submission 71470) | Populus endosphere microbial communities from Tennessee, USA - Endosphere MetaG P. deltoides DD176-3 | ecosystem: Host-associated > Plants > Roots > Endosphere | place: USA: Tennessee...
CCAACCCTCAGTGCCGCGGATCAGATTCTGGGCAACTAGCCGAGCAGACCGAGCGACATCGCCGTCGTCACCGCCGCCGTGCGATCCGAGACACCGAGCTTGTTGAACGTCCGCAGCAGATGGGTTTTCACGGTGGCCTCGCTGATATGCAGCTCGCGGCCGATTTCGGCATTGGTCTTGCCGGTGGCCACCAGCGCGAGCACCTCGACCTCACGGCTCGACAGGGCCGCCGAAACCGGTTGGCGTACAAAACGAACCAGTCGATCGGCGATCGTCGGTGCCAGCACCGTCTTGCCGCGTGCGGCGTCGCGGACAGCTTCGGCGAGTTCGGATCGCGACGCGTCCTTCAGCAGGTAACCCGCCGCCCCCGCCTCGACCGCACGCAGGATGTCGGTATCGGACTCGTAGGTGGTGACGACGACGATGCGTGTTTCCGGCAGCGCCGCGAGGATCCGCTCGGTGGCCGACACACCGTCGACGTCCGGCATCCGCAGATCCATGAGGATGACGTCGGGCCGCAGCGATTCGGCCATGACGACCGCCTCGTCACCCGACCCCGCCTCGCCGACGACGGTGAGGTCGGCCTCGGCGTCGATCATGCCGCGCAGACCCTCACGGACGACGGGATGGTCGTCGACGAGGAGGACTTTCGTGGCGCCGGTCATGTAGGCACCTCGACCCTCAGCGTCGTCCCGCCGCCCGTCGCCGAGGAGACGCTCATCTCGCCGCCAACCTGAGCCACTCTGGCACGCATGCCCCGCAGGCCGAATCCTTCGGGGTGCCCGCCGTCGATGCCAATGCCGTTGTCCGTCACCGTGAGCCGGAGTCCTGATGCCGACGGCGCCAGCTCGACGGTGACGGCACTCGCGTGCGCGTGCCTGCGGATGTTCGCGAACGCCTCCTGGGTGGCGCGCAGCAGCACCACATCGGTCGCCATGCTCTGCCCGGGCAGGTCGTCGGCGATCCGTGCGGTGACCGCGGCGTCGGTTTCGGCGGCGAGGCGATCGCATTGGCGCGCAATGGCGGCGGGCAACGTCTCTTCCAGGGGGCTCGGGGTGAGTTCGGCGACCATCGCGCGCGCTTCGGCGAGGTTCTCTCGTGCCGTGGCGCCGATCAATTCGACATGCCGTTTCGCCGCCGCGGTGTCGGTGTCCAACTCCGGTTCGACGGCTTGGGCGAGCATGACGATGCTGGTGAATCCCTGCGCAAGAGTGTCATGGATCTCGCGCGCCAGACGTTCGCGTTCGGCCGCTGTGCCCGCTTCTCGCGACAAGCGGGCGCTCTCGGCGCGTGTGGCTGCCAACTCGGAAACCAGTACGGCCAACTGCCGGCGTTGCCGCATCGACGTGATGATCACGGTCCCGATCACCGGCGCGATGATCACCCCGATCAAGGTAAAAGCAATGGCGATGCCGAGATTCGGCGAGTCAATCCCTTCCCTGGCTACGACCAGGGTAAACGGGATCAGGTTGATCGCCGTGGTGATCAGCAAGGCGGCGCGTAGCGTCAATGTCGCGAAGACGACCGGGTAGATCATCGGTACCGCTGCCACCGCGACGGGAGAAGCCCACAGCGCGAGAGTCCATAGGGCGACCACAGCCCCAACGAATAGTATTGCAGCCCAGCTATTTTCAGGTAGAACAAAAATCTTGCGGCCCAATGTCACCACACAGAGCATCATGGCTGCAATCGCGGCGACGGCCACGCTTATGTTGCCCGGAAAGCGATGGTCAAGCACTACCACCGCGAACATGGCCGCCGCGCAGACACCGACGACATAGACCATCCACAGCCAATGCCACTCGGCGCCCCGCGGAGCGTCCACAGTCATGCGGCCAATCTATCCCGCGGTCGGTGCCCAGTTGCCGTGAAAACCGTGCGGTACCCGGGCCGGAAGGTGCACCGATGCGACCGTCTCCAGCGTCTGCCCGTCGAGCAGCACGAGGTCACTGCGGTCGGTGGCCGGGTCGTAGACGAACCCCATGACCACGCCCTCGTCCTCGGCAGCGTCCGCGCTGGACGGAACGAAGACGAACTCGCCGGGTTCGCGTCCCGCGCCGAAGGTCGCGGACTCGGTGCGGTTGGTGTGCAAATCGTGCTTCAGGATCGAGTTCGCTTCGGTGAGTCCCTCGGAGCCTCCGACATAGCCGACCGCGTATCCGAACCTGTGCGGACGACCGACGCGCCGCTCGTCCACCCGTGGGAACTCTTGGACGGTGTCGTCGAGGCGTTCTTCACGAACCCTGCCGGTGGCCAGATCGACGGTCCACCGGTCCAGAGACTGCGTGCCGGGTACCAGGCTGGTGCCGGTCGTGAAGACCGAAGAGTGCCGCACCACGTCGAGCACGATGCTGTCGCCATCGGGCGAGCTGACGTCGTAGGCGTTGAGCGGATGGAAGACATAGCACGGCTGTACCTCGAACCAGCGGATGTCAGACGCGGTTCCCTCGCGAGGCATCACCCCTACACGGGCCTGCCGTTCAGGGGCCCAGCGATAGGGCATGCCGCCCGACGGGGCGCCGCCACCCTGGCTGGTCTTGCGCATGGCGCGTCGCAGGATGAAGTCCGGAAGCGCGTGACGCTCGACGACATGGGTCAGCAGACCCGCGGCAGCCTTCGCGGCTGGAGAAGAGGTCTGGCCGCGCAGCTCCAATGCGACCGGCAGGTCGTAGAGCACGACATATTTCTCGGTCAGCGAGAAGTCGTGCATCATCGTCTGGGCCTTGAGGCGGATGTCGACCGAGCGGCGGACCTTGCCGTCCACGTCGGTCACGGTGTATCGCACGACGTTTCCGCGCACTGGGCTGTACGAGACTGCGTGCAGCTCCCCGGTCGCCGGGTCGCGCTTCGGGTGGGCGGTGTATCCGCCGAACAGCGTCCCGCAGAAATCGGAGGGTCCCACGGTCTCCAGTTCTTCGGTCAGCTCGTAGGGACGTGCGCCGGCCTCGACGATGGCCAGCGTCCTACCGCCTTGTTCGAGGATGTTGGTATTCGCCGCGAAGTCAAAGCCGCCCGCGCTCGGCCCTCCGCGCCAGGTCTCGCCCAGTTTGCGCGCCACGGAAGAAGATCGCACCCACCGGTTGCGGTACCACTGCGCCTTGCCGTCGCGCAGACGCAGTCCGTGCGCCATCCCGTCACCGAGGAACCAGTGGTAGTCGGCAGGGTTCGGCTCCCCGAGCGGATTGGGTCCGATGCGCAGATAGCGTCCGTCGAGATACTCCGGGACGGCTCCGGTGACCTCCAGGTCGAGGGCGGTGATTTCTTCTGTCACCGGCGCATAGTTGCCGCTGAGGTAGGGATTTTCCGAGATGCGGGTCCGGGCTGCGGTCGTCATGCACTGATCGTGCGCCGCCGGCGACGGTCACGCGACCACCTTGGGGTTGATTGCCATGTCCGTCGACCGGTGGACAAGGTGACGGACGCCCCAAATTCATCGATGCAAAAACGATGCATTTTGCCTCGAAGCGGGTATGGACGTTTGTGGTTGGGCGCTCCAGCGTGGGGTAAGCCCAACCACGTAGTGCGGAAGGAGTGGCGCGTGACAACGATTGGCGGACGCATGCGTACACGCGAAACGGCGTCGCCGCAGGTGCGAGAGGTTGAGCGCTGGCCCGACGCCATTCGCCAAGCCGTGCAGACCACCGTCGAGGAGTTCATCGACACCCGTTGTGCGCCGGATCTGCGGGCTGCCGGAGTCGATGTCGCAGCCGACGTGCTGCGCGGATTTGTCGGCGGCGGCAAATGTGTGCGCCCGACCTTCATGTACCTGGGCTGGCTGTGCGGTGCCGAGCACGACTCCGCGGCGCTGCGTGCCGCCGCCGGCTTGGAATTGCTGCATGCGTTCGCGCTGCTGCAGGACGACGTCATGGACGGTTCTGCGCTGCGGCGCGGCCGGGACGCCGGTCACGTCGCGTTCGCACACTGGCACCGACGGCGGTCGCTTTCGGGCTCACCGGATCGCTTCGGCGAGTCCGCCGCGGTGCTGCTCGGGGACCTGTGCCTGGTCTGGGCGGCGCAGATGATGCGCGAGAGCGGAGTGTCCGCCGTCGCGCTCGACAGGGTCTGGCCCCGATACGACGCGATGCGCACCGAGCTCGCGATAGGCCAGTTCGCCGACCTGATCAACGACGCGAGCCGGTTCCCGACGCTTGACCGTGTGCTGGCCGTGTCGCGTCGCAAGTCCGGCAACTACACGGTGCGGCGGCCGCTCGAAATGGGTGCGGCCATGGCCGGATGCGACGAGTCGATCCTGGCCATGCTCGGGGGTTACGGTGACGCGATCGGTGAGGCGTTCCAGATGCGCGACGACCTCCTCGGGATTTTCGGTTCGCCGGCGGTCACCGGAAAGCCAAGCGGCAGTGACCTTTTGGAGCGTAAGGCCACGACCGTCGTGGCCGCGGCCTATCACCTGGCCGATAGGGGCCGGCGCAGGCAGTTGCGTGAGCTGATGCGGGCCGAGCATCTCGATGCCGATGACATCAATCGCTGGCGCGAGCTGATCGCCGCGACCGGCGCCGTCGACTGGATCGAGAAGCTCATCGACTCGCGGCTCACGCATGCGCTGACTCTCGTCGACGCGGCCGACGTGCGACTTGACGTCCGGTCGGCGCTCGCCGAGATGGCAACGGCCTGCACTGAGCGGACGGCGTGATCGTGAAAACCGTCGGAGAAAACGCCCACCGTGTCGTCGTCGTCGGCGCCGGCCTCGCCGGGCTCTCGGCGGCTCTGCACCTCGCGGGCCGCGGCCGGGAAGTCACTGTCATCGAGCGGGATCAGCACCCGGGCGGACGGGTTGGGCGAGTCGACGTCGATGGATACCGGCTCGACACCGGCCCGACGGTGCTGACGATGCCCGACATCATCGACGAGGCGTTCGCCGCCGTCGGCGAATCGCTGTCTGACCGGCTGGATCTCATGCGTGTCGACCCTGCCTACCACGCGTCGTTCGCCGACGGCAGCTCCTTGAACGTGCACAGTGGCCGAGACGAGATGGCCGCTGAGATCGAGCGATTCGCGGGCCGTGCACAGGCCGACGGCTATCTGCAGCTGCGCGACTGGTTGACGCGGCTCTACGAGGTGGAGTTCGACGGGTTCATCGCCGCCAACTTCGACTCTCCGTTGTCTCTGCTCACGCCCGCGCTCGCGCGGCTGACGGCCATCGGCGGTTTTCGCCGATGGGAGCGCATGGTGCGCAAGTACATCAGTGACGACCGGCTGCGACGGGTCTTCACGTTCCAGGCGCTCTACGCCGGGGTCCCGCCGCACCGGGCCCTGGCCGTTTACGCCGTCATCGCCTACATGGACACCATTTCCGGAGTCTTCTTTCCGCGTGGCGGCGTCCGCGCGCTGCCCGATGCGCTGGCCGCAGCCGCCGCCGACGCCGGTGTCGAATTTCGCTATGGCGCCGCAGTCTCGGCGCTCGAACGCAGCGGGTCCGAGGTGACGGCCGTGCACACCAGCACCGGTGAACGTGTCCCGGCGGATGCCGTCGTGCTGACCACCGAGCTACCCGAGACCTACCGACTGCTGGGACGCGAACCGCGCCGGTTGTCCCGGCTTCGCCCCGCACCGTCCGCCGTCGTCGCGCACGTCGGATGCCGAGCGGTCGGTCCCGATGTCGGCCACCACACCATCCTGTTCGGCGACGCCTGGGAGCGGACGTTTCAAGACATCATCGACGACGGGCAGGTCATGACCGATCCGTCATTGCTCGTCACGCGACCGACGGCGAGTGACCCGCGGTTGGCGCCTTCCGGTCGCGATCTGCTGTACGTTCTGGCTCCGGCGCCGAACACCGCTGTCGGCCAAGTCGATTGGGCTACAGCGGGTCCGGCCTACACCGACAGCATGCTGCAGACGGTCCGTGACCGTATGCCGTCGCTCGGCATCGAGAGCGAACTCCTGCATGTCGTCGACCCCGCGGACTGGGCGCGCCAGGGCATGCTCGCGGGCACGCCGTTCGCGCTGGCCCACACGTTCGGACAGACCGGTCCCTTCCGGCCGGCGAACACCGTGCGCGGGATCGACAACGCCGTCCTCGCCGGATCCTCCACAGTGCCGGGGGTAGGTGTCCCGACAGCCTTGATGTCGGGCCGCCTGGCCGCCGACAGAATCACCGGGGCCGTGAACAAGCGGCGTCAACTACGGGTGGTGCAATCATGATCAGCTCAGAACTCCATGCTGCCGGTGTCCACGATCGCGCGTTGCGGGACGCGTATCGACAGTGCCGCACGCTCAACTCTCAGCACGGGCGCACCTTCTTCCTGGCCACCCGACTCCTTGCTCCGGAGCAGCGGCCCGCGGTGCACGCGCTGTACGGTTTCGCCCGCCGCGCCGATGACATCCTCGATGACTTCGACCCGGTGATATCCACCACCGAGCGTGCGGAAGCGCTGCAGGGGCTGGCCACTCGGTTGTTCAACCGGATGGTGAACGGTGTCACCGACGACGGTGATTCGGCGCTGGCGGCAGTGGTTGACACAGCGCGCCGGTACGACATCCCGTGGGAGTACTTCGACGATTTCCTCGCCTCGATGCGAATGGACCTGGAAACCACCGACTACCCCGACCGCGCCGCCCTGGACCGATACATGTACGGCTCCGCGGAAGTGATCGGTCTCCAGATGCTGCCGGTTCTCGGGACCGTGGGCGATGCCGAAGAAGCCGCGCCGTACGCCGCTGCGCTCGGAAAAGCGTTCCAGCTCACCAACTTCCTGCGCGATGTCGATGAGGACCTGCAGCGCGGGCGGATATATCTGCCCGCCGACGAACTCGCTGTTCACGAGGTGGACCGCGATGTTCTGAGATGGTGTCACGAACACCGCCGTACCGATTCCCGAGTACGTCGCGCCTTGGAAGAGCAGCACGCGGAAACCCGGCGAATTTACAAATTCGCCAGCGACGGCATCGACCTGCTGCATCCTCGGTCGAGACCGTGCATCGCCGCGGCTCTCACCCTGTACTCCGAAATCCTCGATCGGATCGAAGAACTGGACTTCGCGGTGTTCGATCAACGCGCCACCGTCGGCACGGCCCGGCGCCTGCAGGTGGCTGGTCGCGGATTTTTGGAGGCGTGGATCGCTCGAGCTCGCCATTCTGGGACGTGACAGTGGGGCTTTGCGAACGGTCAAAGGAGACAACGTGAGACTGTCCTTCAACGACATCCCCGGTGCGTTCGATGCTGGCGCACCCGCGTACGACAAACTCGTCGACACCAACCCCGGGTATCACAAGCACCTCCGGATCTCGGCGGAGCGCATGCGGATTCCCGGTGATGGTGCCGGCTTACGTCTTCTGGACGCCGGATGTGGTACCGGTGCATCCACGGCCGCGCTGCTGGCAGCGGCGCCGCAGGCGCAGATCGTCGCTGTCGACGCCTCGGGCGGAATGCTCGAGCAGGCCAAGGCGAAATCGTGGCCGGCATCGGTGAGCTTCGTGCAAAGCCGGATCGAGGATCTCGCCGACACGGGCGTCGAGGGACCGTTCGACGGAATCTTCGCGGCTTATCTGATACGCAACGTCGACGACAAGGACGGTCAACTGCGCAGGTTCCGCGAGCTGTTGGCGCCGGGTGGGACACTTGCCCTGCACGAATACTCGGTGCGCGACTCCACGCTCGCCACCGGGGTGTGGAACGCCGTATGCGCGGCGATCATCATCCCCAGCGGCCGACTGCGCAGCGGTGACGCCTCGCTGTACACCTACCTGCGGCGAAGCGTCAACGAGTTCGACGGCGCTCGTGGCTTTCGGGGCAGGATGGAGGTCAACGGTTTCGAAGCGGTCCGCAGCGAGACGATGCCGGGCTGGCAGCGCAACATCGTGCACACGTTCCTCGGGCAGGCCCCTCGGTGAGTGATCCACGAGCCCAGATTCAGCCCGCACCACCGGGTCTGGCTGACGCGGCCGCACTGCCCACGAGACCGCACGTTGTCGTGGTCGGCGGCGGCATCGCGGGTCTCGCCGCGGCAACGGGGCTGGCCGAGCGCGGAGTCACCGTCGACCTCATCGAGCGTCAGCCCTATCTCGGCGGCCGGGTCGGCGGATGGGCCGAAACGCTGCCGGACGGCACCCGTGTCGCGATGAACCGCGGCTTCCACGCGTTCTTCCGCCAGTACTACAACCTACGGAACCTGCTGCGGCGCGTCGATCCCGAGCTGGCGATGCTCGCGCCGGTGAAGGACTATCCGCTGGTCGATGCGCAGGGGCGCACCGACACGTTCCGCAATCTGCCTTTGGCACCGCCATGGAACGCGATGGTGTTCGCGCTGCGCAGCCCTACGTTCCGGCTTCGCGATCTGGTGCGGCTCGACGCGCGCGCCGCGGCGCCACTGGCGGCGGTGTCGGTTCCGCAGATCTATGACCGTCTGGACCATCGCGACGCGGACTCCTTTCTGCGCGCCATCAACTTTCCCGAAGCGGCACGCCATCTGGCGTTCGAGGTGTTCTCCCGTAGCTTCTTCGCCGAGCCGAACGACCTGTCGGCGGCGGAGTTGGCGGCGATGTTCCACATTTACTTCCTGGGCTCTCGTGAAGGGCTGGTCTTCGACGTGGCCAACGCCAATTTCGATGCCGCGCTGTGGAACCCGTTGGGTACCTATCTCGAATCTCTGGGAGTGCGTATCCACGCGGGGAGTTCGGTCACCGGCATTCGCCGGGGCGCGCGGTGGTCGGTGACTCGGGATGACGGGTCGGAACTAGACGCCGACGGAGTCGTTCTCGCCGCCGATGTCGCGGGCCTGCAACGCATCGTCGAGAATTCGACCGGGATCGGGGACGACGACTGGCGCAAGAGCGTGGCGAAGCTCGGCAGCGCGCCGCCGTTCATCGTGCACCGCCTGTGGCTCGACAGAAAGGTCCGTTCCGAGCGAGCTCCGTTCGTCGGGACAGGAGGACGGCCACCGTTGGACAATGTCAGCGTGCTGGACCGCTACGAGCGCGAGGCGGCGGACTGGTCGCGCGAGCACGGCGGCTCGGTCGTCGAATTGCACTCCTACGCCGTGACGGCGCCGGATGACGGATTGCGCGAGCGGCTGCTGGCGCGGCTGTATGAGCTGTATCCGGAAACGCGGGAGGCTCGGGTGGTCGCCGAGAAGGTGTTGTGCCACAACGACTGTCCACGATTCGCACCCGGCGACTTCGCCGACCGCCCCACCGTGGGGACACCGGCGGACGGTCTGGTTCTGGCGGGTGACGGCATCCGCATCGATCTGCCGGTCGCGCTGATGGAGCGAGCCGCCACGACCGGTTGGTCGGCTGCGAATCGGTTGCTCGAGCGGTTCGGCATTCGAGGTCATGACCTGCAGACGGTGCCGAACAGTGGCCGGATGCCGCTGTTGAGCCGGCTGGCAGAACGTGAAGGGCGCAGGACAGCATGAGCAGGATCGCGAACCTTCGCGCGCGGATGTCCAAGACGATCCCGTTCGAACTGCTTCCCGCACAACGATGGCCGGCGCAGCGTCCAACCTATCGCGACGCACAGCCAGCGATCATCGACTCGGCGCTGCAGCGCTCACAACGGCGGCCGAGCGGAAACTGGTACGCGTTCGCTGCCAGCGACGCCATCGCTGCCCGGCCGTACGGAACGTCGGTCGCGGGCCAGGAACTCGTCGCGTGGCGCGGTGCGGACGGAATTCTGAAGGTGGGGCCCGGCGCGTGCCCTCACTTGGGAGCGGACCTCACCACCGGCACCATCGACCGTGGGGCCCTGATATGCCCGTGGCATGGGCTGCGACTGGACGGCGGCCGCGAGTTCGGTTGGCGTCCATACCCTTCGCATGATGACGGGGTGCTGGCCTGGGTGCGTCTTGACAGTGTCGGGGGCGAGGAGCCGACCGAGGAACCGGTGCTGCCGGGGCGGCCGGCCGGAGAGCGAATGCATGCCGTGGCACGGGTGGTCGGCACCTGCGAGCCGCGCGACGTCATCGCCAATCGCATGGATCCCTGGCACGGTTCGTGGTTCCACCCGTACTCGTTCACTCGCCTGGAAGTACTCACGTCTCCGCCCGCCGATAGCGATGTCTCCGAGCAACTGGACCGCTTCCTCGTCGCGGTGACATTCCGCATCGGCAGATTGGGTGTACCGGTCGTCGCCGAATTCACCAGCCCCGAACCGAGAACCATCGTGATGCGCATCGTCGATGGTGAAGGGGCCGGCAGCGTGGTCGAAACCCACGCGACGCCGATCGGGCCCGGCCCTGACGGATTGCCTCGGACGGCAGTGCTCGAGGCGGTGATAGCCCACTCGGACCGTCCCGGCTTCGCCTATGCGACCCGTGCAGCCCCATTCATCAAACCGTTCATGCGCCACTCGGCCGCACGACTGTGGCGTGACGATCTGGAATACGCCGAGCGAATCTTCAAGCTGCGCAACCGTTGATCAGTGCGCGACGACGCCGGACGCTTCGAGTAGCGGGATCTGTTCGACAGCCCACGGGCTGATCGCCCAGGGCAGGTTCGCCGCCGACCGCAGCTCAGACCATGTCACCCACGTGTGATCCATGACCTCGTCGGGAGACGGGTCGACGGCGCCCACGGCGACAGCACAGAACACCGGGCAGACCTCGTTCTCGACGGTGCCGTCAGCCGCGACAGCGCGATAGCGGTATTCGGGCAGCGCGCACACCACGCGCTCGATCGTCAGGCCGAGCTCCTCGCGAGCGCGTCGATGCACCGCGTCGCCGACCCGCTCGTCGGGCGCCGGATGGCCGCAGAACGAATTCGTCCACACCCCAGGCCAAGTCCGCTTGCTCAGCGCGCGGCGAGTCATCAAGATGCGTCCATCTGCGTCGAAGACATAGCAGGAGAACCCGAGGTGCAACGGCGTCGTCTCGTGGTGCACGGAGTCTTTGGCCGCAGTGCCGATCGCGGCGCCTGCATCGTCGACCAGCACCACGAACTCTTCGGAACCACCTGCGGTTTGCACCATTTCGTCTGTATACCCCGCACGCCGCAAACGATGCGTGATCACGTGTCGGCGGTTGCGCGCAGTCCCAGGGAGAAGAGCAGCCGTACGTCGGGGTCGTCGAGCCTGGTGGACAAGAGCTTCTCGATGCGACGCACCCGGTAGCGGACGGTGTTGGGGTGCACGTGCAGGTGCTGCGCGACGGCGGCCACGTCGCCGAAACCGTCCAGATAGGCCCGCAGCGTCTCGGCAAGAATCGGCTCCTCGTCGCGCAGCAGCCGCACCCGGGGATCGACGAGCCCGGCGCGCCCGGCGATCTGCGACACGATCTCGTCGAGCAGCACGGTGGTGTGCGCCTCGTCCAGTGAGGTGATCTGTCCGATCGCGCCGGGATGGCGGTCGGCGCTGTCGAAGACGCGGTCGACCTCGACGCGGGCGGTCGCCGCGCCCGCCAGGCCGGCGAGCGGGGCCGCGACGACGGCACGAAGTGTGAGGCCGAGCTCGCGCTGCATGGCGGTCACGACGCCGCGCACCCAGGACGTCACCGACGATGGTGCGCCGATCTTGGGCAGCAGCACGTAGACGCGGTCGCCGGCGGACACCGTCTGGGCGTCGGCGCGAAAGGCGCTGGCGCTCAACGCGATGACGCCCGACGATCCGCCCTGGAACCCGACGAGGGCGGCCCGCCCATCGGCGGTGACACCCAGCTCGCGCGCCGTCGCGGCGATATCGACGTCGTCACCTGTCAACCCGAGCAGTTCGCTCACCCGCGCGGCGTGGGGCGACGGTGTCGACGCCAGCCGCGCCATGATCCGCGCCGCCAGCACCGCACCACCGCGCAGGATCTCCTCGGCGTCGTCGGCCAGTGGTGCGGAGCCCTGTTGCAGCCAGATCGTGCCCGCGAACGCCGGCGGACGGCGGGTATCGGTGCTCGGCAGGTGGATGCCGACCGCCAGACGTGGACGCAGACCCAACTCGGGTCGCTCGGCGACACGAACGACATCGCCGCCCGCGCGCAGCGCGTCGAAGATGCCCCACTGACCGATCCACTCCAGGTGTTCTGGCGGCCCGGCGCGACCGAGGATCGTCAAGCGGCGCAGTTCATCCGCGTCGTCACTGGACGCCGAGTACGCGAGCACGTGCGATTGTTCGTCCTCGATACTGACCATGCCGCGGGTGCCGTCGGCGATGGACTGCGCGAGCCCGAACAGATCGGTGTCCGAATCATGGTCGCCCCGCTCACCGTGGTGTTCGAAGGCGTGGTTGACGAGGCGGTAGAGCGACTCCCACCGGGCCCGCGGATCGACGGCCACGACCGCCGTCCCGAGCGCGACGGCACGCGCCACCGCGGCGTCGGTGGGTTCTTTCACGAAGATCGCCGTCGGCACCGTTCCAGAGCCCGCGAACTGCTGCTCCAGCCAACGCACGGCCTCGGCGTCGGCGACGCCCAGCAGGAAGAACAGGTCGGCGGAACCGGCGCCGACCGCCAGGCCCAGTCGGACATCGTCAGCGTCGACGAGAGCGACCGACCCGACCGGCATGTCCAGGCCACGGGGTGCTTCGACGAGCGTCACCATCGTCCGGTCGAGAGCCAGCAGCAGCTTGCCGAGCCCGAGGCCGGCAGACGGTGCGGTCATCGCTGGCTCCTTTGTTCGATCCAACTATAGATCGAGATCGGCTTTGTCCGATCAACCATCGGTTCAGCAGGGGCGAAAGCGGGAACCTAACTGCATGGACGCCATCACCGATGTGCCCGCTGCGGCCA
>Ga0075363_100000470_pt1 | contig 12662 bp, 9 predicted proteins | sample EndMetdeltDD1763_FD_71470 | JGI IMG/M metagenome (GOLD analysis project Ga0075363, IMG submission 71470) | Populus endosphere microbial communities from Tennessee, USA - Endosphere MetaG P. deltoides DD176-3 | ecosystem: Host-associated > Plants > Roots > Endosphere | place: USA: Tennessee...
CCGCGGTACCGCCCCGATCGTCGAGGCCGTAGTGCCCGCGATAGGCAACGGCGCGAGGCGAATTCCACGACATGAGTACGGCCTCGATGCCCGCGCGCAACTGCACGTAGGGATCGGCGGGCGCGGGACCCGCCACGATGCGTTGATACATGTTCGTGAATCGCCGTCTGGTGTCGTGGGCGAACTCGGGGGAGCTGGACGCGGCCAGCGCCCGTTCGACGGCGTCGTTCATGCCTAGGTCCAGGATCGTGTCCATCATGCCCGGCATGGACTGCGTGGCCCCCGAGCGCACGCTGACCAACAGCGGATGCGGGCCCCGCCCGAACGTGCGGGAGGTTTCGGTTTCCAGCCAGCCGATCCGCGCGACGACGTCGCCCCAGATCGCGTCGATCGTCGGGCCCGGCTGCGTGAGGTACCGCACGCCTACCTCGGTGGTGATGCAGAAGGCGGGAGGTACCGGCAAATTGTGCCGGCGCATCGTGTCGATGCCGTGGCCCTTGTTGCCCAGGATCTCTCGCGGGTGGTTCGCCTCGCCGTTGAGCAGCACGACGGTGTTCTGCGGGGTGCCGCCTCGCGCGGGACGAGCCATGGTGCACCCCCTCGCGGTTGAGTAAGTCCTGATGGGCTCCTCGGGCAATCGCCGGAACGCCCGCAATAGTCCCATATGGGTCGTTGCTCTAGGTTTGCACTTATGACTCCCTATGACGTCGGATTATTGATCCTGCGGCTGGTGCTGGGCCTGACACTCGCCGCGCATGGCTTGAACAAGTTCTTCGGCGGCGGCCGGATACCGGGCACGGCGCGCTGGTTCGAGAGCATCGGGATGAAGCCCGGTAGGTTTCACGCCACGGTGGCCGCCACCACCGAGACCGCTGCCGGGCTCGGACTTGCCGCCGGCCTGCTCACGCCGATCCCGGCCGCGGGTTTCGTCTCGCTGATGCTGGTCGCGGCCTGGACCGTGCACCGCGCCAACGGCTTCTTCATCGTCAAGGAGGGCTGGGAGTACAACCTGGTGCTGGCGACCACCGCCGTTGTCATCGCCACGCTGGGTGCGGGCAGGCTCAGCTTGGACTGGCTGATCTTCGGGAAGAACTGGTTCGACGGCTGGCACGGATTGGTGATCTCGCTGGGGCTTGGCCTGGCCGGCGCCGTCGGGCAGCTGCTGATCTTCTACCGCCCGCCGGTCAAGCAGGCGGGGTAGGCGCACCTACTCACCGAGCGTGGCGTGTACACACTCGTTTGGTGTTGGCCCGATGGGGTACGTCTACCCGATGTCAAAGGGCCTGACGTTCGCGATCGCGGCGCTTACCGCGACCATCACACCACTAAGCGCATGCGCAAATCAGCAGAGTAGCCAGCCCGGGTCGTCGCCGGGCGCGGCACCGCCCGGCACGGAGAGAATGACGACCGAGCTGAAGAGCGCCAGCGGGGCTGCCGTCGGCAATGCCACCTTCGATTTCGCGAACGGCTACGCGACGGTGACCGTGGAAACCACCCCCAACCAAGTTCTGACCCCCGGCTTCCACGGGCTGCATATCCACTCGGTGGGCAAATGCGAGGCCAGTTCGACTGCGCCCACGGGAGGCGCGGCCGGGGACTTCAACTCCGCCGGCGGCCATTACCAGGCGCCGGGTCACAACGGGTATCCCGCCAGCGGCGACCTGACGTCACTGGAAGTTCGTCCCGACGGCTCGGCGAGACTCGTCACCACGACCAACTCGTTCACCGCTGCGGACCTCAGAAGCAGTTCCGGCACCGCACTGATCATTCACCAGGACGCGGATAACTTCGGCAACATCCCTACCGACCGCTACACACAAAAGAACGGCACACCGGGCCCGGATCAGGAGACGCTGGCCACCGGCGACGCGGGAAAGCGGATGGCCTGCGGTGTGATCGCGGCGGCGAGCACGACGACGACCACCACGACGACGGAGACAACCACCTCATCCGTCTCGCCGAGCACGAGCACGTCGACCGTCACCACTACCGTGACGCCACCCACGACGAGCACGAGCACGAGCACCGTCACCGTCACTAGCCCGACCGTCACGAACACGTCGACCAGTCCGATTTTCCCGCCGTCCAACCTTCCGCCTGGCCGCTGACGCGCCGAGCGAAAGCTCAACCGTGGCTGGCGCCTTCGCGCGCAAGCTGCACCCGAGAGTTCATGCCGAGTTTGGCGTACACGTGCGTGAGGTGAGTCTGCACGGTGCGTCGCGACACGAAGAGCCGGGTGGCAATCTCGTTGTTGGCCAACCCATCCCCGACGAGCCGCACGACGTCGCGCTCGGTGGGCGTGAGGGAGGCCCAGCCGCTGGTCGGGCGTTTCCGTTCCCCGCGACCGCGCCGGATGTAGGCGATCGCCTCGTCGAGCGATAGGCCCGCGCCCTCGGCCCATGCGTGGTGAAAGTCCTGATCCCCCATGACCTCTCGGAGCACCGCGACCGTTCGTTCGTGGTCGGCGTCGTAGATTTTGAAGCGAACGGCGCCGATCCGCCGACGAATTTCGTTGGCGGCACCCAGGAACCGCGCCGCGTCGCGGTAGCGGTCGCCGTCTGCGGCCACCCGGCCGAGGCACTCGAGGATGTCGGGCACGGCCAGGCGGCAGTCGTGTTCGGCGGCGCAAGCGAGCGCCTTGTGCGCGTCGCGCTCGGCTTCGTCGGGCTCACCTTTGGCGAGCGCGATGCGGGCGCGCGTCGTTAGTGCCCGGGCCAGGTGCCAGCCCGCCGACGCCGCGACCTCCTGGTCGGCGCAGCGTCCGGCCGCGATCAGATCGCCGTGCGCCAGAGCAATTTCGGCCATTGGATTGGGATTTCCTCCAGCGAGCGGGCCCTGCTCACCCAGTCGTTCCCGGGCCGCCTGGCCCGCTTCGGCCGCCGCCGCCACGTCGCCCGCGGCCAGCTCCGCGGTGGCCAATATCGCATGGCTGAATCCCTCGTTGTATGGCCACAAATCGGTGGCGGCGACCAGGGATGCGTTGGCCGCGGCCCGGGCCCCGTCGGCATCGCCATGGAAAGCGAGCGCACTGCCGAGACCCAGTCGGCCGCCCCACCTGAACAGCACGTCGTGTGCCGCGTCGGCATCGGCAGTGACGGCGCGGAGTTCGGCGATGGCTTGCGTCAGATCGCCCTTCATCATCTGCGCCAAGCCGAGCGTCCAGCGGCACGAACGCGCGCTGAACTGGTCGCCGATCGTCGCGGCGAGGTGAAGTCCCTCTTCGGAAGCGGCGTGCGCGGCGATCGGATCGCCCGCGTTGTACGCACCGTAGGCCTGCCAGACCAGGATTTGGCTCAGACGCCAGTGGTCTCCGATTTCGCGGGCGATGCCGAGCGCCTCGGCGAGGTACGGGCGGGCCGCGTCGACGCTATAGGAGCTGATCGCGCCGCAGGCGGCGAGCGCGCGGGCCAGCAACGCCGGGTCGTCGATTTCGCGCGCGATCGCCACGGCTTGTTGCGCATCGTCGAGGTTGTCGTGGATGCTGCGCGACGCGTCGAGAGACGCCTTGTCGGCGAGCGCCCGCCCGCGCACCGCCGGCGAGACGTCGTCGAGGTGCGCGCGTTGGTCGGTGAGGACGGCGTCGAACCAGGCGAGACCCTCCTGGAGGCGGCCCCGGGTCAGCCAGAGCGGCTGCAGCGCCGAGGTGAGCTCCAGCGCCCGCTCGATCTGGTCGTTCTCCCGGCTGAAGGCAAACGCCGTCCGCAGGTTGTCGATCTCGATCTCGACCTGCCCGATGCGGCGCTGGTGGCCGGCTGAGTCTTCAATACTGGCGGGGCGGTCCAATTGGGCGGCCATTCGCGTGTAGTGATCGCGGTGGCGCGCTCGGATCTCGTCGGCCTCGCCGCACGCCTGCAGCTTTTCCATCGCAAAGTGGCGAACTGTCTCCAGCAGCCGGAAGCGTGTCCGGTCTCCGGCGACGTCCGCGATCACCAGGGACTTGTCCACGAGCGGGGTGAGCTGGTCAAAGACCCGCGGCATGTCGGCACCGCCGCCGACCGCCCGCGCGGCCTCGTGGTCAAACCCGCCGCTGAATACGGCCAGCCGGCGGAACAAGACGCGTTCGGGCTCGGTCAGCAGGGCGTGCGACCAGTCGACGGACGCACCCAGGGTCTGTTGGCGACGCAGCGCGTCCGGCGTGCCGCCGGTCACCAGCCGGAAGCGGTGACGCAGGCCATCAAGGATCTCGGTCAGCGACATCACCCGCACGGCTGCCGCCGTGAGCTCTATCCCCAGCGGCAAGCCGTCGAGGCGACCGCAGATGTCGTTCACGGTGGCGGTGTCGTCGGCGGTGATGCTGAAGTCCGGCCGGGCCAGCCGCGCCCGGTCGACGAAAAGCTCGATCGCCTCGTCGGTGAGCGACAGCGACGGCACCCGCCAGATCAGCTCGCCGGGCACCCCGATCGGCGCACGGCTGGTGGCCAGAATCGTCAGCTGCGGGCAAGCGCCAAAGAGTTCGCGGGTCAGGGCGGCGCACGCGTCGATGAGGTGCTCACAATTGTCCAGCAGCACCAGGACGTCCCCGACGCCCACAAATCGCATGAGCGTGTCCATCGCAGAACGGCCCGGCTGGTCCGGCAGCCCGAACGCGCGCAGCACCGCCACCGGCACCAGCTCGGGATCGCTCACCGGCGCGAGATCCACGAACCACACCCCGCCGCCGAACTCGGCCGCCTCCAGCATGGCGATCTGCGTCGCCAACCGCGTCTTACCGACACCGCCGGCGCCGGCCAGGGTCACCAGCCGGTTATCGGCCAGGAATTTCCGCACGTCGTTGATCTGCGCGGCCCGGCCGACGAAGCGTGTCAGCGTCGCCGGAAGGCCATGCGGCGCAATGTCGTTCGGTCCCTGCAGCGGCGGGAACTCGATAGGCAGGTCCGGATGGCACAGCTGCGCCACGCGTTCGGGGCGCGGCAAATCGCGTAGCTGATGGGTGCCTAGATCGGCGAGCCAGACGTCGGCGGGGAGCTGGTCGATGACCAGATCGTGCGTGGTGGCCGACACCACAACCTGGCCACCATGCGCCAGGTCGCGCAACCGCGTCGCGCGGCTCAACGTGGGACCGGGAAGGGTCGTGGGGCTGCCCGCATCGCCCAGCTGCACCTCTCCGGTGTGCACCGCAACGCGTAACTGAATCGGCGCCAGCGGTGCATGCTGCAAATCAATCGCACACGCCAGGGCGTCGGTAGCGCGCGCGAACATGGCCACGAAGCCGTCGTCGTCGCCCGACAAGTCCGGCCCCTCGCCGTCGTGGGCCGCGATGATGTGCGACACCGCGCGGTCGAGTCGGGCGAGCGCGATCGTCGTTCTCTCGGTCTGGGTGTCCAGCTGTGTTGGGCGCTCAACATCGGCGAGCAACAGGGTCACTGTCCTCGTCGGCAGAAACTCGCTCACGCACATGTCACACCGCTTTCATCGCGATCAATCCGTGACTCAAAACATTCATACGCACGAGGACCAGCAACGGTTCAACACAAGTGCAAAAAATTCGCTGACCGTGTGCCTCCCCGCGTGCCGGCAATGCGCTCGCGGCGACGCTACGACCCCTGTGCTGCGGGATCTACGACCCCCTCACCTGGCGTATTACGCGTTGTGACCGACGTTCATCGGGCCCACCACCCCGCATCCTGCAGAGAGCTCCATCGACGAGGGGACGGTTGTGATGAATTTTTTGGTGCTGCCGCCGGAGATCAATTCGGCGCGGATGTATCTGGGCGCCGGGTCGGGCCCGATGCTGACGGCGGCGACGGCCTGGGATGGGTTGGCCGCCGAGCTGGGGTCGGCGGCGAGCTCGTTCGGGTCGGTGACCTCCGGGCTGGCGGGTGCGATATGGCAGGGTCCGGCGGCGGCCGCGATGGCCGCGTCGGCCGCGCCTTACGTGGGGTGGCTCAGCGCCGCCGCGGCCCAGGCCGATGGGGCGGCGAGCCAGGCCCGGGCGGCGGCGTCGGCGTTTGAGGCGGCGGTGGCCGCGACCGTGCATCCGGGGACGGTGGCCGCCAATCGCAATACGTTCGTGCGGTTGGTGATCTCGAACCTGTTAGGCCAGAACGCGCCGGCGATCGCGGCCGCCGAGGCCCACTACGAGCAGATGTGGGCTCAGGACGTGGCCGCGATGGTGGGCTATCACGGCGGCGCATCGGCGGTGGCCGCGCAATTGGCGCCATTTCAGGGTCTGCCAGAGGCGTTGCAGACGCTGCCGGGTCCACTCGGTCAAGCGCAGGCGGCCATCGCGAGCGCCGTCGGCAACGTGGGCACGGGCAACATCGGCGCGGGGAACGTCGGCGGCGGCAACCACGGCGACAGCAATCTGGGCAGCGGCAATCACGGCAACCAAAACGTGGGCAGCGGCAACTTCGGCAACCAAAACGTGGGCGGCGGAAACTCCGGTGACGCCAACATCGGCAACGGAAACCGGGGCAACACGAACCTCGGGACGGGAAACGCGGGCGTCAGCAACACGGGGGCCGGCAACTCCGGCAACGGCAACGTCGGCGTCGGCAACCTCGGCAACGGCAATCTCGGCAACGGCAACCTCGGCAGCTCCAACCTCGGCAGCGGAAACCGCGGCGACGCCAACATGGGCTTCGGCAATCGCGGCAACACCAACGTCGGGTTGGGCAACACCGGGAACCACAACATGGGCTTCGGCAATACCGGCAACAACAACATCGGCTTCGGCCTCACCGGCGACAACCAGATCGGTTTCGGCGCGCTGAACTCGGGCACCGGGAACATGGGCTTCGGCAACTCGGGCACCGGGAACATCGGCTTCTTCAACTCCGGCACCGGAAACGTGGGCTTCTTCAACTCGGGCAACCACAGCACCGGCTTCGAGAACTCGGGCAGCACCAACACCGGTTTCCTGAACTCCGGCTTCACGAATACCGGCTTCGGAAATGCCGGTTTCAGCAACTTCGGTTTCGGCAACGGGGGTGCAAACAATATGGGCTTCGGAAATGGCGGATCGCAGAATGTCGGCTACGGAAACTCGGGATTCCAGAACACCGGCAGCATGAACGCGGGCTCGCTCAACACCGGCGACTTCAACTCCGGGAACATCAACACCGGGTGGGCGAACTCGGGCGCCAGCAACACCGGCGGCTTCGACGCGGGCAACCTGAACACCGGCTTTGGCAGCATGATCACACCAGCGGGCGTCAAGAACTCGGGCTTCGGCACCACCGGCCTCGACTCTTCTGGCTTCTTCAACTCCGGCGGCGACACCTCAGGATTCCAGAACACCGGCCTCGCGTTCGAGTCTGGCTTCCGAAACTCGGGCAACGGCAACAACGTTGGCTTCCTTAACTCGGGCAGCTTCCTCGCCGGCATTTCCAACACCGGCTTCGACAACATCGGCATCGGCAATACGGGCGTCTTCAGCTCCGGTGTCAACAACTCGGGCAACAACGACTCGGGATTGTCCAACACCGGCATCTCACATTCGGGCTTCTTCAACTAGACGATTCAAGGAGCAAGCGATGAATTTTTCGGTACTGCCACCTGAGATCAACTCTGCACGAATCTATTTGGGTGCAGGATCGGGGCCGATGCTCGCGGCGGCGACGGCCTGGGACGGGTTGGCCGACGAGCTCGGCTCAGCGTCCAGCTCGTTCGGGTTGGTGACCTCCGGGCTAGTGGAATCGGCTTGGCAGGGGCCGGCGGCGATGGCGATGGCCGCCGCGGCCGCCCCGTACCAGGGATGGCTTTCCGCGGCCGCGACCCAGGCGCAGGAGGCGGCCGGCCAGGCCCGGGCGTCTGCGTCGGCGTTCGAAGCCGCGGTGTCGGCGATAGTGCATCCGGGCGCGGTGTCGGCGAACCGGAATCAGTTTGTGTCGCTGGTTCTTTCGAACCTATTCGGTCAGAACGCGCCGGCCATCGCGGCCGCCGAGGCGCAGTACGAAGCGATGTGGGCCCAGGACGTGTCGGCGATGGTGGGCTACCACGGGGCGGCATCCGCGGCGGCCACCCAGTTGGCCGCCAACGCTGGCCCCTTGCAGCCCCTCCTCGACCTGATTAACGCGCCCACCCGGGCGCTGCTCGGTCGTCCGCTGATCGGAAATGGCAACAACGGCGCGACGCCGGGGGCGGCCGGCGAGGCCGGCGGAATCTTGTTCGGCAACGGCGGCAATGGCGCGGCCGGCAACCTCGGCCAGGCCGGCGGCGGTGGCGGATCCGCGGGCCTGCTCGGTTTCGGTGGAGCCGGCGGCACGGGCGGGTTGGGCGCGAACGGCGGCGCCGGCGGCACCGGCGGGCTGTTCTTCGGCAACGGCGGCGCCGGTGGCGCCAGCGGTGGCGGTGGCGGCGCCGGCGGCCTGGGCGGTTCCGCGTTGCTGCTTGGCAATGGCGGATTGGGCGGTACCAGCCCCAACGGCATGGGCGCCGGTGGCTCCGGAGGGAACGGCGGCCTGCTGTTCGGAAACGGCGGCGGTGGCGGCGGCAGCTCCCTCGGCGGCGCTGGCAACGGCGGCAGGTCCTTCCTGTTCGGCGACGGCGGCACTGGGGGCGACGAATTCAACGCCGGCCAGGCCGGAGCCGGCGGCGCTGGCGGAGCCTTCGTCGGCAACGGCGGTGCCGGTGGCAACGCCCCGATGGGCGGCATCGGCGGGCTCGGTGGCCAGGCCGGGCTGATCGGCAACGGCGGAGCCGGAGGCAATGCCATCATCACCGCCGGCAACGGCGGCAACGCGATATTGATCGGCAACGGCGGCAACGGCGGCCATCCCAACGGCCTCGGCGGTACTGGTGGGTTGCTGTTCGGCGCGCGCGGCGCGAACGGGTAGTAGCCCGACTTACGGGTATCGGGGATTCAGGAGCCTTGAACAAGGGAACCCACGAGGCGGGGTTTCAACCAATAGCGCGGGCGAGGCTCGAAAACGCGGTTTGAGAAGGGGACAGTCAAGATGGATTTCCTGGTATTACCGCCGGAGATCAATTCGGCCCTGATGTTTGGCGGGGCGGGGCCAGGACCATTGGTCATGGCGGCGACGGCTTGGGATGGCTTGGCAGCGGAGCTGCAGGCCTCGGCGACATCGTTCGACGGGGTGATCTCGGCGCTGTCCGCGGGGCCCTGGGCGGGCCCGGCGTCGGTGTCGATGGCCGCGGCGGCAGTCCCGTACGTGGGGTGGCTGAGCGCGGCGGCGGCACAAGCGGAGGCGGCGGCGGCGCAGGCCCGGATGGCGGCGACGGCGTTCGAGACGGCGCAGACGGCGACGGTTCACCCGGCGGCCGTGACGGCGAACCGGGTGTCGTTGATGTCGTTGATCGCGACGAACTTTCTGGGTCAGAACACCCCGGCAATCGCGGCCACCGAGTTCGACTACATAGAGATGTGGGCGCAGGACGTGGGCGCGATGCTCGGGTATCACGCCGGGGCGGCGTCGGTGGCCGCGACGCTGCCGCCGTTCAGTGTGCCGCCGGTCGACCTGGCGGGCTTCGCCTCCCAGCTGGGCGCGCAGGTGACTGGGGGCGCGGCGGCGCTAGGGGGCGCGCTGGCCCCGGTGGCGCAGGTGGCGACGGACGCTGGTCCGGCGGTGGCGGGCTTGGCGCAGTCCGTGGCGTCGGGGGCACCGATTCAGTCGTTGACGTCGGTGGCGCAGCTTGCCGCGATGCCGGCCAGCATGTTGATTTCGCCGATGATGTCGTTGGCGCAGGGCGCCAATGGCGCCGGTTTGGCGGGTTCGGCGGCGGCCACCGGCCTGGTCGATGCCCCGAAGCTGGTCGGTGACACCGCTCCCGCGATGAAGCCGCTGGGCGGAGTCGGAGGGCTGGGCGGTGGGATGGCGGCCGACTTGGGCAAGGCGCACCTGGTGGGGTCGATGTCGGTGCCGTCGAACTGGGAGGGTTCGATGCCGAAAGGCATGGCCAGTTCCGCGCTTTCGGGCCTGGGGGCCATGCCCAACGCCGCCCAGATGGCGCAGGCGACCGGGGCCGGTGGCATGCCGATGATGCCGATGCCGATGGGCATGGGCGGCGGCGCCAACGGCATGCCCCCGGGAATGATGGGCCGCGGCGGTGGCGCGGGTGCACATGTGGTGCAGGCCCGCCCAAGCGTGATTCCGCGGACCGGTATCGGATAGGGCGGGGGTGATCGTCGACGCTTTTGACTTGGCCTAGAAATTGGTTCGGCTCAGGGAAGGAAACATCAAGTGGCAACACGGTTTATGACGGATCCGCAGTCGATGCGTGCGATGGCGGGCCGTTTCGAGACGCATGCCCAGACGGTCGAGGACGAGGCGCGCCGGATGTGGGCGTCGTCGCAGAACATCTCGGGTGCGGGCTGGAGCGGGACGGCCGAGGCGACGTCGTTGGACACGATGAGCCAGATGAATCAGGCGTTTCGCAACATCGTGAACATGCTGCACGGGGTGCGCGACGGTTTGGTCCGCGACGCCAACAACTACGAGCAGCAAGAGCAGGCCTCGCAGCAGGCCCTGAGCAGCTAAGGGGATATGGCGATGTCGATTAATTACCAGTTCGGCGATGTCGATGCCCACGGCGCCACGATTCGGGCACAGGCGGCGTCATTGGAGGCCGAGCACCAGGCGATCGTGCGGGATGTGTTGGCGGCGGGGGACTTCTGGGGCGGCGCCGGGTCGGTGGCCTGCCAGGAGTTCATCACGCAGTTGGGCCGCAACTTCCAGGTGATCTACGAGCAGGCCAACGCACACGGCCAGAAGGTGCAGGCGGCGGGCAGCAACATGTCCAGCACCGATTCCGCGGTGGGCTCTAGCTGGGCCTAACCACCAGCCACGGGCGCGGGTAACTGGCGACAGGTGCGGTTACCCGCGCCCGCATCATGTTTGCGCTAAGTGACCGCGACGGCGGTGTCGCTTGCGGTCACTTCGGCGGCGGCGCGTTCCCCGGAGCGGACCGCTCCGTCGATCCACCCGCACATGGTGGCCGAGCTTTCGGTTCCGGCCCAATGGATCCGCCCGCAGGGTTCGCGCAGCGCGGGGCCGAATTCGGTAAGCACACCGGGCCCGGTGTGACCGATCATCCCGCCACCCGAATACCGTTCGACGGTCCAGTTTTGCTCGTGGTACTCGACGACCGACTTTGCCTTGTCGCCGAACCGGTCGACGAGTTCGCCGATGATCGCCGCCTTGCGCTCGGCCTCGTCGAGCCGGGTCAGCTGGCGGGCGGCCGGTCCCTCCGTGATGACACACATGATTCCGGGATCCCCGGTGTCGGTGCAGGCATCGATGGATAGCGTGGCCGGCGTTCCCGGTGCGGCTGATTGGCCGGACAATCCGTCGGCACGCCAGAACGGCTCGTCATAGAAGATCGACACCTTGATGACCGCACCGCCGGGCACCCGTTGATGCAGAAACGATCGATCCATCGGCAGCATCGGCTCGTAGATGATCTGGCTTGCGATCGATATCGGCACTGCCACGATCACACGGCCGGCCCGCAGCGTCATGTCGTCCGAGCGGACCGTGACACCGTCGGCGTCCTGCGTGATGCGCCGGACCGGCTGCGACAAGTGCAGCGCGTCACCCAGTTCGGCGACGATCGGGCGATGGATGGCACCCATGCCGCCGACCGGGCGGGCGTCCTGGGCCCCGCCCTTGCCTGAAATGACAAAGGTGGGACCGCCGATGGTGTCACTGCCTGCCGACGCCATCTGCAGCAGCATCCACAGCAAGGACACCTCGGAGGGCGCCGAGGTGTAGGGGCCGCCCAGCGCCATGTCCAGCATCTCGCGCGCCGGCCTGGACGGCACGTTTCGTTCCAGCCAATCCCCGATGGTCGTCCGGTCCCACTCGGCGGCGTCCTTGGCCTCCCAGGGGGCCTCTCGCGGAATCGTCTTGCACATCTGCTCCGCGGTCATCAGGGCAAGGCCCACGTTGGCTGCCGCCCACGGGCTCATCGTCCAGGGGATCTTGCCGCCGTAGCGGTGCTTCTTGCCGTCGACGACCATCATGGCGTCACCGTCGTTGTGCTGCTTGTATTCCGGCACGCCGAACTCGTCCATCAGCGCGTAGATCCGGTCCTGGCCCGGCCCGATCCAGGCGCCGCCGCGATCGATCCACACCCCGTCGTCGCGAGTCACGGTGTACGTGCGACCGCCGACGCGGTCCCGGGCCTCGAGCAACGCCACCGAACGACCCGCTTGCTTCAGCCGTAGCGCGGCCGTCATGCCCGCGAATCCCGCTCCAACCACGCAATAGTCGACATCCGCCACGATGAGCTCCTTCGGTTTAGCCCCCGTCAGCAGCAAGCTACACCGATCGCGGCCCTGCAAGTTCCCGTTTGCGCAGAATTAACCAACCGGTTGGCCGGTAGACGAATAGGGCAGGCTGCTGCCCGCGTTCTCGTCGACCACGACCCGCCCGCCGAGATAGGGAAACGCGCGCTGGGCGCACGACGGGCGGTTGCAGATTTTGCAGCCCGCCCCGATCGGGACCGCGGTGGTGGGATCGTCGAGGACGACCCCGGTGGAATAGATCAGTTTGTCGGCGTGGGCAAGGTCGCAGCCCAACCCGATCGCGAAGCTTTTGCGCTGGCCCAGGTAGCCCCGGCCCTCGGGCGCGGTGGTCTTGGCGACCCAGAAGTACGACCGGCCGTCGGGCATCTGCGCCACCTGGACGACGATGCGCCCAGGCTGGGCGAACGCGTCGTGCACCACCCACAGCGGACAGCTGCCGCCCACCCGGCTGAAA
>Ga0075363_100000471_pt1 | contig 12659 bp, 13 predicted proteins | sample EndMetdeltDD1763_FD_71470 | JGI IMG/M metagenome (GOLD analysis project Ga0075363, IMG submission 71470) | Populus endosphere microbial communities from Tennessee, USA - Endosphere MetaG P. deltoides DD176-3 | ecosystem: Host-associated > Plants > Roots > Endosphere | place: USA: Tennessee...
GTCAGGCCGCCGTCGGGCGCCAGGCCTTCGAGCAGGATTTCGCTGAAGGTGGCGGGCGCCATGCCGCCACGGGTGGATACGTATTTCATCGCGTTCTTGTCAATCGGGTCGGTTTACGACGGCTTGCGCAGCCATTCGCCGCGCTCGTTTTGCACCCACCAGCCGCCCGGGGCCTGCGCCGCCCACTGCACCGCATAAGCCGCGGTGGTGTAGCGGATCCAGTCCACGTTGGGATCGTCCAGGTGGCCGGTATCGAACATGTTGGCGCGGTACAGGATGGTGCGGTCCAGGTTCTCGTTGTTGATCAGCGCGTGGTGCGAGGTCTGCAGGCTCGCGGGTTCGCGCGCCACCAGGTTGCCCTGCGCGCCCAGACCGAGAATGCCGGCCTCCAGCAGCGGCTTGAGCTGCGGGAGGCGCGCGCGCATGCGCTTGATCGCCGGAGTAACGTCGCCTCCCGCGTACGGCAGCGCGCCGAATGCGCTGTCCGGCTCCTGGCCGTAGACCAGCTTGACCACGCGCTCCGCTTCCAGCTTGATGCCATCCGCGCCGGTCATCATCTGCGGTCCGCGCGGGGTTTCCGCGGTCTGGCACGCGGTCAATGCAATCGCCATCAACAGAGCCGCAAACAGGCGCATCATTGCAATTCCTCCAGGCGGATGCGCGTCACCTTGCCCAGCACCACCGGCAGGCCCTCGATGCTGGCAATGGCGGCGTTCACGTCTTTTTCCACCGCCTTGTGGGTGAGCATGATGATGTCCACCTGCTCCTCGCCCTCGGCGGGTTCTTTTTGCACCATCGCGTCGATCGAGATGCGCTGGTCGGCGAGGATGCGCGTGATGTCGGCCAGCACGCCGGGCTGGTCCTTGACGCGCAAGCGCAGGTAATAGCTGGTCACCACGTCGCCGATCGGCAGGATCGGCGTGCTGGTCAGCTGGTCGGGCTGGAAGGCCAGGTGCGGCACGCGGTTTTCCGGGTCGGCGGTGTGCATGCGGGTGATGTCGACCAGGTCGGCGACCACCGCCGAGGCGGTCGGCTCGGAGCCGGCGCCGGCGCCGTAGTACAACGTGGTGCCGACTGCATCGCCCTTGACCATCACCGCGTTCATCACGCCTTCGACATTGGCGATCAGGCGCTTGGTGGGAATCAGGGTCGGATGCACGCGCAGCTCAAACCCGTTGGCGGCGCGGCGGGTAATGCCGAGCAGCTTGATGCGGTAGCCCAGTTCCTCGGCATAGCCGATGTCCTCGCGCGTCAGCTTGGAGATGCCTTCGACGTAAGCCTTCTCGAACTGCATCGGGATGCCGAAGGCGATCGCGCTCATGATGGTGAGCTTGTGCGCCGCGTCCACGCCTTCGATGTCGAAGGTCGGATCGGCCTCGGCGTAGCCCAGGCGCTGCGCCTCGCGCAGCACGTCGGCGAAGGCCAGGCCTTTGTCGCGCATTTCGGAGAGGATGAAGTTGGAGGTGCCGTTGATGATGCCGGCGATCCACTCGATGCGGTTGGCCGTCAGGCCCTCGCGCAGCGCCTTGATGATGGGCACGCCACCGGCCACCGCGGCCTCGAATGCCACCATCACCCCCGCCTTGCTGGCGGCGGCGAAAATCTCGTTGCCGTGGGTGGCCAGCAACGCCTTGTTGGCGGTGACCACGTGCTTGCCGGCGGCGATTGCCTTGAGCACCAGGGTCTTGGCAATGCCGTAGCCGCCGATCAGTTCGACGACGATGTCGATGTCGGGATTGTTGATCACATCTTCGGCGTTGGCGGTGACCTTGGCGCGGCCGCCGGTGACGCTGTCGGCGCGCGCGGTGTCCAGGTCGGCCACCATGCTGATGACGATTTCGCGGCCGGCGCGGCGCGAAATCTCCTTGGCATTGCGCGACAGCACATTGAACGTGCCGGAGCCGACAGTACCGGCGCCGAGCAGACCTACCTGGATGGGTTTCATGGAACTCATTTTTTATGCCTTTTCCAATCGAGCGCGGCATCCCAGCGGGAGGCCTGGAGGCGCGCGGTTGCCAGCCTTTTCGTAGAAGTTACGTCATTCAATCGACTGGCTCCGCCAGCGATTGAATGCAAATCAGAACCAGACAAAAGTAGATTTTTACTTTTGTCTGCTCAAGCTGCCGCCTTGGGCAGCAGGCCGTCCTTGCGGAACATTTCCTTGATGCCGCGCAGGGCCTGGCGCGAGCGCTGCTCGTTTTCGATCAACGCGATGCGCACGTAGTCGTCGCCGTAATCGCCGAAACCGATGCCGGGCGAGACCGCGATTTTCGCGTCGGCGAGCAGCTTCTTGGCAAATTCCAGCGACTTCATCGCCGCGTAGGCCGGCGGTATCTTCGCCCAGATGTACATCGAGGCCTTGGGCTTGTCGACCATCCAGCCGATCTCGTGCAGGCCCTTGACCATCACGTCGCGGCGGTTCTGGTACTGCTGGCAGATTTCCCGGACCACATCCTGCGGGCCTTCCAGCGCGGTGATGCAGGCGACCTGGATCGGGGTGAACGACCCGTAGTCGTGGTAGCTCTTGATGCGCGCCAGGGCGCTCACCAGTTCCTTGTTGCCGACCATGAAACCGATGCGCCAGCCCGCCATGTTGTAGCTCTTGGACATGGTGAAGAACTCCACCGCCACGTCGCGCGCGCCCGGCACTTCCATGATCGAGGGGGCGCGGTAGCCGTCAAAGCAGATGTCGGCGTAGGCCAGGTCGTGCACCACCAGGATGTCGTGCTCCTTGGCCAGGGCAATGACGCGGGTGAAAAAGTCCAGGTCCACGCACTGCGCCGTCGGGTTGGACGGGAAGCCGAGGATCATCATCTTCGGCTTGGGGAAGCTCTCGCGGATGGCGCGTTCGAGTTCGGTGAAAAAGTCCACGTCCGGGGTCATGCGCACCGAGCGGATATCGGCCCCGGCGATCACCGCGCCGTAGATGTGGATCGGGTAGCTGGGGTTGGGCACCAGCACGGTGTCGCCGCGGTCCAGGGTGGCGAGCATCAGGTGCGCCAGGCCTTCTTTCGAGCCGATGGTGACGATGGCTTCGCTGTCCGGATCGAAATCGACGTCGTACTTGGTCTTGTACCAGTTGGTGATCGCCTTGCGCAGGCGCGGGATGCCCTTGGAGACCGAATAGCCGTGGGTGTCCGGGCGCAGCGTGGCTTCAACCATCTTGTCGACGATGTGCTGCGGGGTGGCGCCGTCCGGATTGCCCATCGAGAGGTCGATAATGTCCTCGCCCCGGCGGCGGGCGGCCATCTTCAACTCGGCGGTGATGTTGAAGACATAGGGCGGCAGGCGGCTGATGCGGGAGAATTCTCGGTTCGACATGATGACCATCCTTGGGGCCCGTGGCGGGGTGATGCCCGAAAAATTGCAGGGTGCCGGCAAAATGCGCTAAGCCCAAGAATTTTCAGAGAATTTCCGCTTTTCCAGGCAGGGCTGAAAAGCTATAATTCTATCCTTTAGGGCGCTGCGCCGCAACAAAGGCAGCGGCGTCCTGTCGTATGACCGCGTGCTCGCGTTTTCGCTCCCATCCGTTTTGAAATTACACCTCGACCAACCCGCCAATATCAACGCCATCACCGGTTATGGCGAGGGCTATGTGCAGGTCAACCAGGCCCGCCATGGCGGCTCGCTGATCGTGATGCCCACGCAGGTCATCGAAGGCTGGCGCCCGCAGAGTTTCGAAGACCTGCAGGCCGGGGACTTCGCGCAACTGGCGCAATTGCAGGTCGAGATCGTGCTGCTGGGCACCGGCGAGAGGCTGCGCTTTCCACACCCCAAACTGACCCAGGCGTTAAGCAGCAAGCGCATCGGCTTTGAAGCCATGAGCACCGCCGCGGCCTGCCGCACCTATAACATCCTGATGGGCGAAGGCCGCGCCGTGGCCGCCGCGCTGTTGGGCGTGACGTTCGCCGCATGAGCCTGAACTTCAATCGCGGCCCGGCGTTTTCGCGCGCCGGGCTGCTGGCACTGGTGCTGCTTGCCGCAATCGTATGGTTCGGCAATCTCGAGGTGCGCAAGCTGGTACGCCCGGACGAAGGCCGCTATGCCGAGATTCCGCGCGAGATGGTCGCTTCCGGCGACTGGCTGACCCCGCGCCTGAACGACCTGAAGTATTTCGAAAAGCCCGCGCTGCAATACTGGGCCACCGCCACTGCTTTCACCGCCTTTGGCGAGCATCACTGGACTGCGCGCCTGTGGCCGGCGCTGACCGGTTTTCTCGGCGTGCTGTTCACCGCCTTTGCGGGAGCGCGGCTGTGGGGGCGGCAGGCCGGCATCTACGCCGGGCTGGTGTGCGCCTCCAGCCTGCTATACGTGCTGATTGGCCACATCAACACCCTGGACATGGGGGTGAGTTTTTTCCTCAATGTCGGGGTGCTCAGCCTGGCGCTGGCGCAACGCGCGCCCTACGCCGCGGCCACGCGCAACTGGATGCTGGTGGCCTGGGTCAGCCTGGGCCTGGCGATCCTCTCCAAGGGCCTGATCGGCGCGGTGCTGCCGGGCGCGGCCTTCGTGGTCTACAGCGTGCTGTTTCGCGATTTCGCGGCGTGGAAAAAGCTGCATATCCTCAAGGGATTGCTGGCGATGCTGCTGGTCACCGCGCCCTGGTTCATCTGGGTTTCCATCGTCAACCCGGACTTTTTCGATTTCTTTTTCATCCACGAGCACTGGGACCGCTTTTTCAAGTCGGAACACCGGCGCCTGGGCGTCTGGTATTACTTCATCCCCATCCTGCTGGGTGGCATGCTGCCGTGGACCCTGGTGATGTTCGGCGCCCTGGCGCAAGCGTGGCAGCGCGAGCCGATCGAGGGCTTTCAGCCGCGGCGCTTTTTGCTGGTGTGGATCGTCCTGGTGTTCCTGTTCTTTTCGGTTTCCAAGTCCAAGCTGCCCTCCTACATCCTGCCGATTTTCCCGGCGCTGGCGCTGTTGATCGGCGAGTACGCCACCCGCATGTCCGCGCGCGCGCTGCTCTGGTGTGTCGCGCCGCTGGCCGCGCTGGGCGCGGTGGTGGCCGGACTGGCCCCGCAAGTGGTGCGCTTTGCCAGCGACGAGGTGCCGGTGGCGCTTTACGAGGGCTATGTGCCCTGGCTACTGGGAACCGGCCTGGTACTGCTGGTGGGGAGCCTGCTGGCGGTATGGTGGGCCAAGGGCGAGCATGTTGCCAGCGCGGTTGCCGCGGTCGCGGTGGCCGGCCTGATCGCCGGGCAACTGGCCCTGACCGGGCACGACAGCCTGGCGCCGGCCTCCTCCAGCTACTACCTGGCACCGAAAATCCGCCCCTACCTCAAGCCCGGCCTGCCTTTCTACAGCATCGGCATGTATGAGCAAACCCTGCCGTTTTACCTGCAGCGTCCGCTCACCCTGGTCGAATACAAGGACGAAATGACGTTCGGCATCGGGCAGGAACCGGCCAAGTTCGTGCCGGACTACATCGAGTTCAGCCGCCGCTGGGTGCGCCCCGACCACCAGGGCGCGCTGGCGATCATGAATCCCACTACCATCCAGTATTTCGATCAGCACCAGCTGCCGTATGAAATAATCGCCAGGGACACCCGCCGCCTGGTGGTGCGCCGGCCTTGAGATTGCGCCGCTCCTTATACTGCTTCCCGCCATGACCGCTGTCACCTTCGGCTTTTTGCTTACCGGCGTGCTGCTCAACGCCGTGGCGCAGCTATTGCTCAAGGCCGGCACCAACGCGGTCGGGCAGTTCGCGTTTTCGATGGACAACGTGATCCCGGTGGGCTTCAAGCTGGCCACCGAGCCGCACATTTTCGGCGGCCTGTGCTGCTATGTGATCAGTGTGGTGGTGTGGATCATGGGCCTGTCGCGCGTGCCGGTGAGCGTGGCCTACCCGATGCTCTCGCTGGGCTACGTGGTCAACGCTTTTCTCGCCTACTGGCTGTTCGGCGAATCGCTGACGGTGCAAAAACTGGCCGGCATCGGCTTTATCATCATTGGTGTTTTTCTGGTGGCGCGCTCGTGACCCAATCCTCATCTGCCCCGTTTTTACCTTTTACGCGTCCCTCGATCGACGAGGAAACCATCGCCGGGGTGGCCGCGGTGCTGCGCAGCGGCTGGATCACCAGCGGTCCGCAGGTGCAGGCTTTCGAAGCGGCCCTGTCGGAGCATTGCGGCAAGCGTACCGTGCGCACCTTCAACAGCGGCACCGGCACGATGGAAATCGCGCTGCGCCTGGCCGGCGTGGGGCCGGGCGACGAGGTGATCACCACCCCGCTTTCCTGGGTGGCCACCGCCAACGTGGTGCTGCAGGTGGGCGCCACGCCGGTGTTTGTCGATACCGACCCGGCGACCCGCAACATCGACCTGAACCTGGTGGAGCGCGCGATCACCCCGCGCACCCGCATGCTGCTGCCGGTGGACCTGGCCGGCCTGCCGGTGGACCGCGACCGCCTGTACGCGATCGCCGGCAAGCACCAGCTGCGCGTGCTCGAAGACGCGGCGCAGTCCTACGGCGCCTCCTGGCGCGGCCGCGCCATCGGTTCCTTCGGCGACTTCGTTTCCTTCAGCTTTCACCCCAACAAGAACGTCACCTCGATCGAGGGTGGCGCGCTGGTGCTGCCTGACGATATCGACGTCAAGCTGTGCGAACGCTACCGACTGCAGGGAGTGGAGCGGATCGGCTTTGACGGCATGGAAGTCGATGTGCTGGGCGGCAAGTTCAACCTCACCGACGTGGCCGCGCGCGTCGGCCTGGGCCAGCTCAAGCGCCTGGAAGAGTTCACCGAGCGGCGCCGCATGCTGGCCCAGCACTACTTCGACTGCTTCGACGCCGAACTGGGCTGCGACCTGCCGGTGATGGACTTCGAGAATTCCAATTGGCACATGTTCCAGATCGTGCTGCCGCGCGACATCAAGCGCCCCGAGTTCATGGCAGCGATGAAGGAGGCGGGCATCGGCACCGGCGTGCACTACCCGGTGATGCATCTGTTCAAGCTCTACCGCGAGCGCGGTTTCGGTCCCGGCATGTTCCCGCAGGCCGAGCGCATCGGCGCGGGTATCCTTACCCTGCCGCTGTTCCCAGCGATGGTCCCAGGCGATGTGGAGCGGGTTTGCGAGGCGGTGGCCGAGTGCATCCGCGCGCAACGCAGCAGCAGGCAGGCGGCATGACGCCCGGCATCTCGATCATCATCCCTGTCTACAACGAAGAGGACGGGCTGGAGCAGTTGTTCGCCCGCCTCTACCCGGCGCTCGATGCGCTGAACGAAACCTATGAAGTGGTGTTCGTCAACGACGGTTCGCGCGACCGCTCGGCGGCGATCCTGCGCGAGCAGTTCGAGAAGCGGCCGGACGTGACCCGGGTGGTGCTGTTCAACGGCAACTTCGGCCAGCACATGGCGATCCTCGCCGGCTTCGAGCAATCGCGCGGCGAGATCATGATCACCCTGGACGCGGACCTGCAGAACCCGCCGGAAGAAATCGGCAAACTGGTGGCCAAGGCGCGTGAAGGCTACGACTACGTCGGCACCATCCGCATGCAGCGTCAGGATTCGGCGTTCCGCCGCTATGCCTCCAAGGCGATGAACGCGCTGCGCGAGAAGATCACCCGCATCAAGATGACCGACCAGGGCTGCATGCTGCGCGCCTATTCGCGCAATATCGTCGATGCGATCAACAGCTGCCGCGAGGTCTACACCTTCGTGCCGGCACTGGGCTATACCTTTGCGCGCCGCCCGGTGGAGATCGAGGTGGCGCACGAGGAGCGCGCCGCCGGCGAGTCGAAATATTCGCTGTACTCGCTGATCCGCCTGAACTTCGATTTGATGACAGGCTTTTCGATCGTGCCGCTGCAATGGTTTTCGTTCGCGGGCATCTGCATCGCCGTGCTTTCCTTCGTGTTCACCATCTTCCTGGCGGTGCGGCGCCTGTGGCTGGGCGCGGAGGCCGAGGGTGTGTTCACCCTGTTCGGCATCGCGTTTTTCCTGATCGGCATGACCCTGTTCGGCATTGGTCTCCTCGGTGAATACGTGGGCCGCATCTACCAGCAGGTGCGGGCGCGGCCGCGCTATCTGATCCAGGCGGTGCTGGAAACCCGCGATCCGGACCTGACGTGAGTTCGGCGGTCGTCTTTGCGTATCACAACGTCGGCGTGCGCTGCCTGGCGGCGCTGCTGCACTACCGCGTGCGCGTGGCGCTGGTGGTGACGCATCGCGACAATCCGAACGAAACCATCTGGTTCGACAGCGTCGAAAAGCTGGCGCACTGGCACGGCATCCCGGTCATCACCCCGGACGATCCGAATACGCCGGAAGTAGTCGCGCAGATTGCCGCCGCACAGCCGGATTTCCTGTTCTCGTTCTACTACCGCAACATGCTGAAAAAACCGCTGCTCGACCTCCCGAAGCGCGGTGCCTACAACATGCACGGCTCGCTTTTACCGAAGTACCGCGGCCGGGTGCCGGTGAACTGGGCGGTGATCCATGGCGAAACCGAGACCGGCGCCACCCTGCATGCAATGAACGAAAAGCCCGACAACGGCGCGGTGGTGTCGCAGCAGGCGGTGCCGATCCTGATCAACGACACCGCCAAAGAGGTCTTCGACAAGGTCACCGTGGCCGCCGAGATCGCCCTGCACCGCGTGCTGCCGGCCCTGCTGGTGGGGCGCGCGCCGCACGTCGGCCAGGATTTGTCGCAAGGTGCCTACTTCGGTGGCCGCAAGCCGGAGGACGGGCGCATCGACTGGCAGGGCGGCGCGGCGGCGATCCACAACTTTGTCCGCGCCCTGAGCCGACCCTACCCGGGCGCGTTTGCCGACGTGGCCGGCAAGCGCATCATTCTCTGGCGCACTATCCTCGGCGCCGGTCCGGCGCCGGCCCTGCCCGGCAGCGGCGTGCGCCTGGGCGCGGCCGGCGGGGACGTGATCCTGCACTGCGCGGACGGGCACTGGCTGCGCGTGGTCGACCTGGAGGCTGCCGGCGAGCCGGTCCAGGCCGGCGGCTTTGCCGCCGCGTTTGGCGGCGCTTCGATTCAACTCGCGTAAAATCGCGGTCTGGCTTACTGCCTGCCGGTGTTCTTGCGCCGGCAGCACCTAAATACCGTCATGAAAAAAATCCTCATCCTCGGCGTCAACGGCTTTATCGGCCACCACCTCTCCAAGCGCATCATTGCCGAGACCGACTGGGAGGTCTACGGCATGGACATGGCCTCCGAGCGCATCACCGATTTGCTGCCCGAGAAGCGCTTTCACTTTTTCGAAGGCGACATCACCATCAACCGCGAGTGGATCGAGTACCACGTCAAGAAGTGCGACACGGTGCTGCCGCTGGTCGCCATTGCCACGCCGGCCACCTACGTGAAGGAACCGCTGCGCGTGTTTGAGCTGGACTTCGAGGCCAACCTGCCGATCATCCGCGCCGCGGTGCGCCACCAGCGCCGGGTGATCTTCCCGTCCACTTCGGAGGTGTACGGTATGAGCACGGATGCCGAGTTTGACCCGGAAAATTCCAACCTGGTGCTGGGCCCGATCAACAAGCCGCGCTGGATCTATTCCTGCGCCAAGCAGCTGATGGACCGCGTGATCCACGCCTACGGCATGCAGGAAGGGCTCAAATACACCCTGTTTCGCCCGTTCAACTGGATCGGCCCGGGGCTCGATTCGATCTATACGCCCAAGGAAGGCTCCTCGCGGGTCATCACCCAGTTTCTGGGACACATCGTGCGCGGCGAGAACATCAAGCTGGTCGACGGCGGCGCGCAAAAGCGCGCCTTCACCTATGTGGACGACGGCATCTCGGCGCTGATGAAGATCATCGAGAACAAGGGCGGCGTGGCGGACAGCCAGATCTACAACATCGGCAACCCGAAGAACAACTACTCGGTGCGCGAACTGGCGACCATGATGCTGGCCCTGGCCAAGTCGATTCCCGAATACAGCGTCAACGCCGGCAAGGTGCAGCTGATCGATACCACCGCCGGCGAGTACTACGGCAACGGCTACCAGGACGTGCAAAACCGCGTGCCGAAGATCACCAATACCAAGAAAGATCTGGACTGGGCGCCCACCGTCACCATGGACGCCGCGCTGAAGAACATTTTCGAGGCCTATCGCGGCCACGTCGACGAAGCCCGCCAACTGATGGATTGAGGGCAGGCGGAACCCCGCCTGTCAGCCTGCACCGGAGGAAGTTTCCCCCATGCTAGACAAGCTGCTCGGCGGCACCATCTACATTCGCGTGCACTACAACCGCATGCGCCTGCGGCGCGCCGAGACCGGCGAAGAGGTGGACCTCAACGCCACCGAAGCCTTTTCGCACATGCGCAGCGTAATCGCCGACTTCCCGAAGGCGGAAAGCCTGCTCAAGAACGGCCTGAAATCACTGAAAAAGCTCACCAGCCCGATCGTGGTAATCCATGCGGTCGAGCTGATCGACGGCGGCCTGACCCAGATCGAGGAACGCGCCCTGCACGAACTCTGCCTGTCCGCCGGCGCCGGCCGCGCGATCGTCTGGCAAGGCCACGAACTGACCGATGAGGAAATCATCGGCATGGCAAAGACCAAGTAAACCTTGCGCATCGCCCTCAAGATCGACGTAGACACCTATCGCGGCACCGTTGAAGGCGTGCCGCGCCTGGTCGCGCTGCTCAAGAAGTACAACGCCGGGGCTACTTTTCTCTTCAGCCTGGGGGCGGACCATACCGGCCGCGCCATCAGGCGGGTGTTCCGTCCCGGCTTTTTCAGCAAGGTCTCGCGCACCTCGGTGGTCGAACACTACGGCGTCAAGACCCTGCTTTACGGCACCGTGCTGCCGGGGCCGGATATTGGCCGCAAGTGCGCGGCCATCCTGCGCCAGGTGGCCGATGCAGGGTTTGAAACCGGCATCCACACCTGGGACCACGTCAAGTGGCAAGACGGCGTGGGCACTGATGAGAAACATGCCTCCAACGCATGGACCGAGCGCCAGATGGTGCTGGCCTGCGAGCGCTACAAGGAAATTTTCGGCGCGGCTGCGCGCACCCATGGCGCGGCCGGCTGGCAGATGAACCCGCACGCCATCCGCCTGACGCAGCGCCTGGGTTTCGACTATTGCTCGGACACGCGCGGCACCCACCCCTTCATTCCGGTGGTAAACGGCGAGATCACGCGCTGCGCGCAGATTCCTTCCACCCTGCCGACGCTGGACGAGCTGATCGGGCTTGACGGCCTGACTCCGGACAACGTGCACACCCACGTCCTCAAGCTGGCCGAAACCGCCGCCAGCGCGCACGGCCACGTCTACACCCTGCATGCCGAACTGGAAGGGATGAAACTCGAACCCGTGTTCGAGCGCCTGCTACAGGCCTGGCGCGCGCGCGGGGACGAACTGGTAGCCACCCGCGACATCGCCGCCGGCATCGACCTGGCCACCCTGCCGCATCACAAGGTCGAGTGGTCGGAAGTGGCGGGCCGCTCCGGCGTTCTGGCGGCGCAGGGGCCTGTGTTTCTTGCGGACGCGGCCAGCCCGTCATCGCATTGACATGCGGCGCCGCTAGTGTGCCGAATCAACGTCGGCAATAGCGAAAAAAAGTTTTGCACACGGCCGCCTTTTTTGCGCTAATCTATGCAGCAGGCGTTACCCGTTATTGATTTACCGAGGTCCCGAATACCGCATGAGCGCACCTTCAATTGTCGGTCTGGCTGTTCCCGATTTTTCCGCCCCGCTCACCGGGGGCAAGACCTTCAAGCTCTCCGAGCAGCGCGGCAGCAAGGTAGTGCTGTATTTCTACCCCAAGGACAGCACGCCCGGCTGCACCACGCAGGGCCAGAACTTCCGCGACCTGCACGAGGCCTTCGCCAAGGCCAACACAAAGATCTTCGGCGTCTCGCGCGACAGCATGAAGTCGCACGAGAACTTCAAGGCCAAGATGGAGTTCCCCTTCGACCTGATTTCCGATCCGGACGAAGCCGTGTGCCTGATGTTCGACGTGATGAAGATGAAAAACATGTACGGCAAGCAGGTGCGCGGCATCGAGCGCAGCACCTTTCTCATAGACACCGAAGGCCGCGTTGCCAAGGAATGGCGCGGCCTGAAAGTGCCGGGCCACGTAGATCTCGTGCTGGAGGCCGCCAAAGCCCTATGAGTTTTTTCACCCGCTCCCGGGAGCTGCGCAGTTGCTGATGCCGCGCAGCGCATCCCGACCAGAATGCCGGTTGCAGCCAGAACCGACCAAAGGCCGTTTGTCTCCGCGACAAACGGCCTTTTTGTTTGTGCGATCGTATCGTTGTCCGCGACAAACGGCCTTTTTGTTTGCGCAACCAGTTGTCTTCGCAATCCGCCCCGCTTTTTTCACCCCCAGGAGTCCACGTTGAACGCAACCGTGACCAAACTGACGCCCCCGAAGAAGTCCGCTCCCAAAAAGTCCGCTACCGTCACCCGCTTGCGAAGCCAGCCCAACAAATTGTTCGTGCTCGACACCAACGTGCTGATGCATGACCCGACCAGCCTGTTCCGCTTCGAGGAACACGACATCTTCCTGCCGATGGCGACCCTCGAAGAACTGGACAACCACAAGAAGGGCATGACCGAGGTGGCGCGCAATGCCCGCCAGGCCAGCCGCTTTCTCGACGAGATGGTGAGCAGCAACCAGGGCGCGATCACCGAAGGCATCCCGCTGGAGCGCCAGCAGGGCAAGGACGCCAGCGGCCGCCTGTTCCTGCAGACCGAGGC
>Ga0075363_100000472_pt1 | contig 12658 bp, 10 predicted proteins | sample EndMetdeltDD1763_FD_71470 | JGI IMG/M metagenome (GOLD analysis project Ga0075363, IMG submission 71470) | Populus endosphere microbial communities from Tennessee, USA - Endosphere MetaG P. deltoides DD176-3 | ecosystem: Host-associated > Plants > Roots > Endosphere | place: USA: Tennessee...
GGCCTGGGGATCACGACAACATGCAGCTAGAAGTAAAGGCAAGGCCTTGGACTGGCAGTTTTGAAGACCCGGTCCGGCTGCACTTGATGACGGCACGCGAGGATCTGGTCGGTGGTCTGCGCAGGTACGATCTTTGGGGACGTCTTGGCTGGCTCGAGATCAAGCGACGCTACCGGCGCACCATGGTGGGTCCGTTCTGGGCTTGCATCAGCCTGCTGCTGTTCGTCATCGTCATCGGCAGCGTCGGGTCAGGCCTGCTCAGCAAACAGTCGGCGGAGTATCTGCCGTTCCTGGTCGCCGGGATGGTTGTGTGGGTGATGCTGCAAAGTACGATGCTCGAGTCTGTCAACGTGTTCGTTGCCGGCTCCAGCCTGATCCGACAAATGAACTTCGAGTACTCCGTACTGGTCTACTCGCTGGTGTGGAGGAACGTCATAGTTTTCGCGCACAACCTCCTCGTCTACCTCCTGATCCTGCTCATCTTCGCGCCGGGGAAGCTGGGCTTCGCAAACCTGCTCGCGCTGCCGGGCCTGATCATAATGGCGGTCAACTGCGCGTGGATCTCGTTGCTGCTGGGCATGGTCTCGCTGCGCTTTCGCGATCTCCAGCAGCTGGTCATGAGCATCGTGCAGGTGTCGATGTTCGTCACGCCGCTGTTCTGGCCGCCGGATGGGTTGGAGGGGTTGCGCCGCGTCTTCTTCGTCGAACTCAACCCGCTCTACCACCTGCTGACGATCGTGCGTGACCCGTTGCTCGGCGGCAAGCTGCCGGCTGCCAACTCGTGCATCGCCGCGACTCTGATTACGATCGCGGGTTGGGCGTTGACGTATGCGTTGTTTGCCAAGTACCGCAAGCGCATCCCCTACTGGCTCTGAGAGACCCCGATGACCTCTCTCGTCCTCGACAACGTTTGCGTCGACTTTCCGATCTACGGCATCCAGCGCAGCCTGCGCCGCGTGCTGTTCGATCGCGCGACCGGCGCCTTCGTGCAGCACGACAGGGATCGCGTAACGGTCAAGGCACTCAGGAACATTTCCTTCACGCTGCGGGAGGGAGACCGGCTGGCCCTTGTCGGCCACAATGGCGCCGGCAAGTCCACCCTGCTGAGAACCATCGCCGGCGTCTACCAGCCGGTGCAAGGACGCATTCTCATAAACGGCACGGTTACCCCGCTGTTCGACGTCTTGCCCGGCATCGATCCGGAAGACACCGCATATGAGAACATCCGCACGGCCGGCATGCTGTTCGGGTTGTCACCGGCGGAGATCGAACGGATCATGCCGGATGTGGAAGAATTCAGCGAACTCGGCGAGTACATGGGCCTGCCGGTGCGGACCTATTCAACGGGAATGACGATGCGGCTCGGGTTCGCCTTCGCCACCGCAATGGAGCCTGGCATCCTTCTCCTCGATGAAGGCATCGGCGCCGGCGACGCGCGGTTTCTGGAGCGAGCGGCCAAGCGACTGGAGGACTTCATCGGCCGCAGCCGCATCGTCGTCTTCGCCAGCCACTCCAACGCTCTCGTGCAAAAGATGTGCAACAAGGCGGCGTTGATGCAGGGCGGGCGCATGCTCGCCATCGGCGGCGTCCAGGATATTCTCGAGCGCTACGACGTGCTGGTTCGGGGTGGTGGCGTCGGCGCCGCGATTGAGGGGGCCGCGGTGCCGGCATAACCGGGCACGCGAAGCGAACGCATGGCCATCTCGGCTATTCGACTCGGACAGGCCCGCCTGCAGCAATGGGAGGACCCGACGCGAGCGGATCCGCATCCTGCCACCTGCGTGCAAGCCTGGCCGAGAACGGCCCCAGGATAAAGCCGAGCGTATGCGTGTTGAGGATGCAGAAATTGCGGAAGATGAAACCGGCCCAGCTTCCGAACCGACGCCGAACCTTGCGCTCCGCCATGGCCAGGAGGATCAGCGGGTCGATGACGCGAGCGAACTCACGCTGCATCCCGGTCGGGTCGCGGTCGCCACGGTGCAGGCGGCAGGTGCGCAGGCCGTAGATGAGCTTGATGTCCTTGATGGCCTGCGCATTGAACAGGTTCTGCAGCAGATGGACGCGTGGGAAGTCAGCCAGCGTCAGCTCGTCGACGTGATCGTCGCGCGTGAGATCGAGGGCCAGGCAGTGGCGAGCCTCGCTGACGACATAGATCTCCCGCCAGCTGTTGCAGCACAATTCCGGCAGTTCGTGGTCGACGAAGCCCGTGAAGTCCTCCACCCGGCGACGCGGCCAGGCGGCGAAAGTCGGGCCCTGGAAGAAGCGGAACAGCAGCTCGTCCGGATGCGGCCGATTGCAGACATATGCTTTCCACGAGAGGCTCGTTTCGTGTTCGATCAGAAACTGGTCGTTGACCGGGTGCCAGTGACTGAAGAGGAGATCGATCAGCCAGTCGCTTGAGGGCGCGAAGGTGCCATCCGGTGATGCCGCGATAAGCTCGTGCAGCTCGGCGCGGGCGGCGTCTCGCTTCACGCGCGGACCGGGGCCCACGATCACGCGGTAGCCCCGGCGCAGGCGATCGACGAACAGCGCGAACGCGCCGCGACTGTAGACCTGGTCGGGACCGACGAAGAACAGGGCGGCATTCTCGCTGGCTGCGTCAACGACGAACATGCGCTGATTATCGACCATGGCGCTGTAGTAGCCGTGCTTGTCGTTGCCGCCGAGACGCGCGGCATCGAGCAGCTCGACTTGTATGCGCTGGCGCAGGATCGGCAGCGCAGGCGACGCCTCGATCAGAGGGATATCGTCCCGCGTCGTCAGGATGCGCACGCGGCTCAGCTGCCGCAAGTCCTCCGGAATTTCCAAAACCAGGGCGGCGAGGTTGGCGAGCACGATTTCCGCAAGGAGATTGGTGTAGCTCGCACCGTAGACGAAGATGCATATATGTATGCCGTTCGGCATAGCCGAGGTGGCGGGCTTGGGCGGAGTCGTCACGGCTACGGCCGTTCCGCAGTCATTGGCGCAGCAAAGACGCAGGCCGGCACGGACCGAACCGGGAGGTCTGCCAAGACCTCGGCGGTCAGGGCTCGCAAATCCACATCGGCCGCGTCGCGCGGCGCCGAGGGCAGCACCCAGCGGCACTCCTGGTGGTACATTCCCTCACCGTAGTAGACGAGAGCGTTGTCGATATCTCCCCGGCACCGGAGCAGTTCCGCATACTGCGCTGCCGCCATCTTCTGCCCGCAATCCCGAGCGAGCGCGAACGCGAAGGCAGCGCGAGCCTCGTCGTTCCGCCCCATGGCCGCCAGCAGCCGCCCACGATTGGCAGCGGCAACCGCGCTTGGATGCGGCCCGCCCGGCGCCAAGTCAGCCGCCCTCTTGCCGCGCATGGCGCGCTCGAAGCAACGCAACGCTTCGGCGCCGGCGCCTTCGTCCTCGTACATGAAGGCGAGTTCCAGCCAAGGCTCGGCCCAGGACGGGTGCTTCTGCACCAGCTTCATGAGCAGCGTGCGCGCAGCCGTCGAGCCGCGCGCGCCGTCGAGCTTGTGTTGCCGCAACAGCCGGCGGAGGTAGACGAGTGGCATGGATCGGAAAGCGCCCCCGCGCATGGTTGTCTCATAGTCGACGAGGACCATTTCGACTGCATGCAAGGCGCGGTAGTTGCGTACCTGGTTGAGCCTCTCGAGATCCGCGGGGCGCACGACGAGCCGGGCAACTATTTCCCGGGCGGATGATGATCCGATCGCCTGCACCCTGACCTTGCGCAAGGCAAGGCGAAGGCCGTCGCGCTGGATCAACCCAAGCACGCGCTGGGCCGAGGCGACAAGAGGTTGCGCATGGCGCTTTGCGCTCCTAAGGCCGCGAAGTGCCACACGGGCCGCGGCGCCCACGACGGAAGTCCTGAGACGAGCAACCAGGTCAAATTCGGTGCGCCGGTCTTTCAGTCGGCGAACGGTGTCCCGGGCTCGATGAACGATTGCGTAGGGCCGCAGGCGGTTCTTGATCGACACCTTGAAATAGAACGGAAACAACAGGGCTAGGAACGGCTCGACGAATGGAATGTGCAGGGCATAGTAGAGCGCGCGATGGACGATCGACTTGCGCGCCCAGCGGGTCACGACAAACGTGCCGCCGGTGGTCCGCAGCTCAGGTGGCCGAGTGCCTATCGCCTCCCGGGATGGTCTTTGCGAATGCGCGGCCACGCCGGTTCGTGCGGCCGCGTGTGCTTCGGCCGCCTTCCTCCAGACGACCTTGTCGACGGGATAGATCGTGAACGGCCCGACGCCAATCGGCTCGCCCGCGCTTCGCGCGAAATCGAGCAAGCTGCCAGCCGGCAAACCGCGCGCCGTGACCAACTGGTCCGCGTCCGCCGGCTCTACGGGCCGCTGTCTGATCCGGCGCCTCAGCCGGCGCGAAGCGCCGATCTCATCCTTGCCCAGCAGCACGTGGTCGCAGATGAGGTCGAGGAACTCTCGCTCGCGACCCGGCTGCAGCAAGGCTCGCACCTTCTCGCCGTCAGCCCCGGCGAGCGCCTTGTCGGTCGGCGCCAGGATGATGGCCCGGCGGCGCACGCCGATGCGACGACGCAAACGGCCGGCATAGACTGCTGCAGCCAGGATATTGGCGGCCCGGAAGCAACCGCAGCCCCTGAGTGCCGTGAACAGCCGATAGAGTTTGCCCGCCGCTACGACTTGCAAACGATAGAACCCGCCGGCTGCGACCGCGCGTGTTCGCGCTGCCCGCCACTCGTCGTCCTCCTGACGGGTGAGCTCGAAAGGAAAGCGGCTCTCGCGTTCGCAGGCGGCCGTCGTGAAGCAGTCCCACCATCCCGCCAGGTTCGACAGGCGCGTTTCATCGAGAGGCCACGGGCGATAGTAGCCGTGCACGCGCTTGAGCATCGGCTCGACGCTGACGGTCGAGCAGGGTTCGAACGCGATGGTGTCGAGGTGATCCTCAGGGCCGTAGTGCTTCAGCTCAGAGTAGAAGCTCGGCTGCAGGCAGAACGGGTGCGATACCATCTCGCGAATGACCATGCCGCGCCCGGGCACGAGACGCAGATCGTATTCGGGATGGGTCGGCCGCCGGAACACCTCACGCCGCATCGCCGCATGCAGTGGGTGCAGATGGCGGCCCAAGAGATCGAACAGCTGGTTGCGATCGAGGTCGTACGGGCCGTCGCATCCGGGGAACCGCTGCTCCAGCTCGGGCACGATAGTCTCAAGCACCACTTGCGGACCGATGGTAAAGATCGCCCGCTTGCCTTCGACGAACCGCTGCGCCCAACGTACGAGCGTGCCGCTGGCATACAGCAGGTCGGGAATGATGAAGAAGAGCACCTCGCCATTGCGGCGGGCGAGATCAATTGCGCGCCACCAGAAGGTGCCATGCTCGCCGTAGTTTGTCGTGTCGATCTCGCGGGGATCGAACAGCGATAGGGAAACGTTGGCACTTTCGCGCAGACGGGCGAAGGCAGGAGCCCGCTCGAGGGTCTGCGCGTCCGGCTGCATCGTATAAATCGTGTAGAGGACCTCGTGCTCGACCGCGAGGTCTGGAATGTTGCCCTGGCTCAAGAGACTGCGCAGTCCCACGCGGACGAACGTATCGACGTACTCCTGGCCCCAGACCGCGGTGACCAAACGGATTCTCACCTGAGCATCCCCGGAGTGCGTGCCGTCGCAAACGTCTCGCCACTAGCCGAACACCTTGGACCGGGCAAGCAAGCTTGTTGTTCGTGCACAGGCGCGGGCGACTTGGGCCACGCGCCGGCACTTCTCTATCAAACGTCCTGCGAAGCACTCGGCGCAGAGAGTGCAATTGCCCACTGCGTTCTGTGAACGATGGGTTGACCGCGCTCGCGTGGCGATGCCGGTCTGAATACAATCGCTCCGGACTCCACAGCACGTTCGCACGGGTGACGCCAAGCTCATGCTCGATCTGCAGACCTACCGAGCCAACGAGCAGCTGGCGAAGTCCATGATCCCGCATTGGCGCATCGCGCAGACCCACAATCTCGACCACTTCGAGCGGGCGGGCTTTCCGGTGCGGATCGGCAGCGTCCGGGAACTCGGGCCGATCTTCGACACGATGCAGGAGAAGCGGTTTGCCAGGTACATGAGCGAGCTGGGCGGGCTGTCGGATGCGGAATACGACATGACGCTGGCGGCCTGTCGCGACGCCGTGTTGTTCCAGATGACCTTCCTTCCGCACCGCGAGCCTGTGTTGCCGATCTCGACGCTGCTGTCCGCGCTGGCGCTGTACAAGAAGCTGTGCGGAGCAAATGAGGCGTTCCAATCGGTTCTCGAGATCGGCCCGGGTTGCGGTTATCTGTCGTTCTTCCTCAGGCACCATCCAACGCTGAGGAACTACAGCCAGATCGAGGCCTGCGAAAGCTTCTACATCCTGCAGAACCTGATCAACCTCCACTGCTTCGGGCACCGCTGCGACGAACGGGCTCTGCCGCACGAGAACACGCTGGGAATCGACGTTTTCTCGCAGGACGGGCCGGTGACGGAGCTGTCGAGCAAGGTGCGCCTGAAAGGGGTTTCCCCATGCTGCTATCATTATCCCTGGTGGCGGATCGGTGAACTCGTCTCACAAGACCGGCGCTTCGATCTCGTAACCTCCAATGCCAACCTGCTCGAGTTCAATCCGGCCGCGCTCGACGACTACCTGACCCTGCTGCAGCGTGTGCTCTCGCCGGCGGGTGCATTGGTGGTGCAGTGCACCGGCTTTCCGGCGCAAGGCAGCGACGAGCAGCTGCTCGGCAAGATGCACGCAAAAGGCTTTGCGCCGCTGTTCTTCGTGCAGCAGAACAAGCCGATCAAGAACCCGCTCGAGCAAGGTTCGCTGAGCGCGGGCACGCTCGGCTCTGTGCAGTTCGACGTGACGAATGCGCTCTTCGTGCGCTCCGGACACCCGCTTTTTGCGCGCTACTACGCGAAGCCGGGCGGTCGGCCGCACTTTGCTGCGGCCGAGCCCCTCGTCGGCAGAGTCTACTTCGAGCGCCCACCCCGACGGTCCTTTCCGACGGCGCAGGAATTTCTGGAAGACACGGAACGAGCGCTGTCTGCATGACCGGCGAACAGACGCGGCGAGGTGCGGCGGCACGTACTGCGCTGTTGACTGCGGCTTTGTTCCCTTCTTTCCGGGCACGAAGCGCTGTAAGAGCACTTGGGCGTTGGAGCCGCTTGCATGATCGGCTGCGAAGAAGATGCAACAGGCATCTCGCGATCGAGCGCCCCGGCCTATCCCGTGTGTCCAAACCAGGTATGGGGATTGCGCGACAATGACCGCAGATCTCAAGCTTTGGGACAAGCTTCTTCCGGACCAGCCGCTCAACAACACCTATTTCAAGGGCGGCGACTATCATCACATGCTCTACGACCTGATCGTGCGTACGAGCGGGCTGCAGCAACCGCACGAGCGCTTCGAACTCGTCCTGTCCGATAAGGTCACCATCGAGGAGATGGCCTCCAATCCGGTCCAGCTGCAATTGCTGGATCTGATTGTCCGCCTGCTCCAACCCAAGCGCATCATCGAGATCGGTGCGTTCATCGGGCTGTCGGCCATGACGATGGCGCGGGCCATGCCTGTCGGCGGCAAGCTGACGACGATCGAGAAGTTCGATCATTTCGCCGACATCTGCCGGCGCAATTTCGCGGCCAACGGCCTGGCTGATCGCATCACGGTGGTGGAGGGCGATGCTTTCGAGGCTCTCGACAAGATATCGAAGAGCGAGCTCTTCGACCTGGCATTCATCGACGGCAACAAGGAGCGCTACGCTCACTATTTCGAAGCCCTGGAACCGCGCGTGCGCTCGGGCGGGCTGATCCTGGTCGACGACGTGTTCTTCCACGGCGATGTGCTGAATGCCAAAGCCACGACCGAAAAGGGCGAAGGCTGCAAGCGCTTCATGGAGCTCGCGGCCCGGCGCGGAAACTACGTGAAGCTCGCCTTGCCGCTTTGCAATGGATTGATGCTGATGCTGAAGACGTGAGCCGTTACCGACAGCGCGCAAGTTCAAAGGCGAGGGTCAGATGAAGAAAGCGCTCGTAATCGGCGGAGGCTTCGCCGGCTGCGCATCAGTGCATCAGCTGCTGCTGATGGATACCTGGGACGTGACGCTGGTTGAAGCGGCGCCGTTCCTCGGTGCCGGCGTGCGCACCTTCTGGTACGGCGGGCACCCCTACACGTTCGGCCCGCGCCACTTCCTCACCCAGAACCGCGAAGTCTACGACTATCTCGACAAGTATTGCCCGCTGCGCCGGTGCCTCGACCACGAGTTCCTGACCTACGTGGAGCGTGACAACCAATTCTACAACTTCCCGATCCATCGAGACGACATCGAGCGCATGCCCGACAGGGACAAGGTCAATGGCGAGCTCAGCCAGCTTACCGGCACGGTGGAGGCGAAGAACTTCGAGGACTATTGGGTGAGCTCGGTCGGCCGCACGCTGTATGAGAAATACATCGATACCTACAGCAAGAAGATGTGGCTGATCGACGACAACAACAAGATCGACACCTTCAACTGGTCACCCAAGGGCGTTGCCATCAAGGAAGGCGCGCGCACCGCCTGGGACACGGCACTCTCGGCTTACCCGATCGCGCCCGACGGCTACAATCAATATTTCGATGTCGCAACTAAGGGCGCGCGCGTCCTGCTCGGCACCAGGATCGAGCAGTACGACATTCCCAACCGCACGGTGACGATCAAGGGCGAGAAGCAGAAATTCGATCTGATCGTCAGTAGCATCTCGCCCGACCAGATGTTCAAGAACTGCTTCGACGCCCTGCCTTACGTAGGCCGCGACTTCCATAAGATCGTGCTGCCCATGGAGTTTGCGTTCCCCGAGCACGTCTACTTCCTCTACTATGCCAACGAAGAGAAATTCACGCGCCTGACCGAGTTCAAGCGCTTCACGCATCACAAATCGCACACGACGCTCGTCGGCATGGAGATCCCGTCGATGAACGGCAAGTACTATCCGCTGCCGATGAAGACGGCGCTGGCACAGGCGGCGCGCTATCACGAGCTGATGCCGAAGGGCGTGTTCGCGGTCGGGCGTCACGGCAGCTATCGCTATGCGATCGACATCGACGACTGCATCGAGCAGGCCATCGCCATGGCCAGGCTGGTGCGAGAGGGCAGCTGGGAACATCCCGTTCCCGGGCCGAAGTGGCGGTAAGCCAGCGGCCCGACGGACCATCGCCGGCCGCGACCTTCAGCCCCCGCGTACATCCTCGGCGAAACGGTCGATCATGGCGCCGATCTGCGTGGGATCGTAGCCCCAGCGGTGGATCGCACGCTCAGAGGAGAGCGTGAAGGCGGGCTTGGAGGCCGGGATCTCCTCGATGCGGGCTTCGACGCCAAGGCCCTTCGCCAGGCGAGTTATGGCCTCGCGCACAGTGATTTGGCCTCGAGCACCCACAACAATGGTGTCGAAGCCCGTCCACGGCCGCTCGAGTGCACGCGCAACGAGCGAGGCGAGATCAGCAACGTGGACAGCGTTGTTGAAGGGGGCGTCGAGATGGAACGCGCGCACGGTCTCCTCGGTGCGCAGCTTGCTCGCCACGCCCGACAGCCAGTTGCGGTGGGCGCCAGGGCCTAGGACGCCAGGCAGACGGATGGCGAGCCCCGGCAGCCGCTCGGCGCGCTCCGCCAGCAGGAGCTCGCCGAGATGCTTGCTGGCGCCATAAGCGTCCGGGTTCACGATTGCGGTGCGCTCGTCGACCACGCCGGCCTTCACCTCGCCATACACCGACAGCGAGGAGAAGAAGACGAAAGCCTTTGCCGCCCAGCGCTCGGCCGCTTCGATCAACACCTGTGTACCCGTGACGTTGTCGCGCACCATCCGCGCTACGTCGATGCCCGGCGCCGGCGAGGTGGCGGCCGCGTGGACCACGGCGTCGAAGGGCCCGGGCAGCCTCACGGCGTCAAGGAGATCGCCACGATGCAGGTGCACGCGCGGCTCATTACCCAGGAAGGCCAGGAAACGCGTTTCGCGACGGTGCGGCGCTACCACCTCGTTGCCCCTGCGCGCCAGCTCCCAGGCGAGGACTGAGCCCGAGAATCCCGACGCGCCGGTGACGAGAATGCGCATGCGTCCGCCGCTTCAGGCCACGGCGTCGAGGATGCGCCCCGGCGACAGTCCGTGCGCGGCCAGCAGGTCGTCGTGCGAGCCGTAGTTGTGAATGAAGGCGTCCTGCAGCGTGAAGACGTCGAGGCGGCAAGTTGCCTTGCTGTCCCAGGCGAGCTGCTTGGTCTGCGGCGCAAGCCCGCCCTGCGGCGCATGCTCCTCGACGACGATCACGTGCTTGTGCCGCTGCAGTGCTTCGACGATGCCGGCGCGATCGAGCGGCTTGACCGTATGCACCGACACGAGCGACACCGACCTGCCTTGCTCCTGCAGTCGGTCGGCGATGGCGGCCGCCATCTTGGTGATGACACCATAGGTGAGGATGCAGACGTCGGCGCCGCGCCGCAGGTAGCGCACCTTGCCGAATTGCCAGGGCTCGGCCCCCTTGGTCAGCACGGGCTCGCCGGCCTTGCCGATGCGCAGGTACACGGGGCCGTTCTTTTGTTGCGCGCACCATCGGGTTGCTTCGGTGCACTCGAGCGGATCGCACGGCGCAATGATCTGCATGTTGGGCAGCGCACCCGCGACCGCGATGTCCTCCTGCGAGTGGTGCGTGCCGCCCAGCGTCGAGTAGATGACGCCCGCGCCCATGCCGACCACCGTGACCGGCAGGTTCTGGTAGCATAGGTCGTCGCGCACCATCTCGAAGGGGCGGTACAGCGTGAAGGTGGCGATCGTGTAGGCGAAGGGCTGGCAGCCCTTGAGTGCGAGGCCGGCGCAGATGCCGATCATGCTCTGCTCGGCTACGCCGACGTTGATGAAGCGGTCGGGGTATTGGCTGGAGAACTTGGCCATGCTGCCGGCCGGCGAGATATCGGACACGACGATGTAGATGCTCGGATCTTTGGTGGCGGCTTCATAGAGCGCCTCGGAGAAGGTGTTTCTCACGGCTATTGTGCCTCCAGCTCGCGCAGCGCCTGGGCATACTCGTCCTTGTTGGGAGAGCGGTAGTGCCAGATCGGCGCGTTCTCCATGTAGCTGACGCCTTTGCCTTTCACGGTCTTGGCGCAAACCATCAGCGGCTTGGTGCCACTGCACGTCGTAACGGCCGCGTATATGGCGCCGGGATCGTGGCCGTCGACCTCGGCCGTCTCCCAGCCGAACGCCTCGAACTTGGCCTCCAGCGGATAGAACGACGGATGCGTCTCAGACGTGCGGCCGAGGCTCTGGAAGTCATTGTTGTCGACGAAGGCGACAAGGTTGGTGAGCTTCAGCGAGGAAGCCATCAAGATGGCCTCCCAGGTCGAGCCTTCCTGCACCTCGCCGTCGCTCAACACCGTGTAGATGATGCCGTTGGAGCCGCGCCCGCGCTCGGCCAGCGCCATGCCCACGGCCATCGACAGGCCATGTCCGAGGGCGCCGGTGGATGCCTCGATGCCAGGATTGCCGTAGTCGGGATGCGTGCCGAGCCGTCCCTTGGGGGTGCAGTAGGCGTCGAGGTCGGCTTTGCTCAGGATGCCCAAGTCCTCGAGGATCACGTACTGGATCATGCAGCCGTGGCCCTTGGACATCAGGAAAGTGTCGGGCGATTTACCGCCGCGCACGCCCGGCCGCATGAACTCGTTATAGATGCAGTCGACGATCTCGGTGCAGGAGAACGCACCGCCGATGTGCAGCGCCGAGACGTTCTGCGACATGTCGAGGATGCGTCGCCGGTATTTCTTGCAGCGCGCTCGCGCCGTGGCGATGTCGAAGGCGTCGTCGTGCCGCCGAGCCGTTGCCGTCTGCATGGCCGTCCTCACTCGATGATCGTCCAGTAGTAGTCGCCCGTGTATCCGGCTTCCTTGAACAGCTTGAGCCAGCCGTCCGGATAGTCGTGGAACTTCGCGGTGAGCACCCAGTCTTCGAACACCGCCTTCTGCTCGGGCGTGCGGTAGGAATCGACTTGCACGAACGCACGCCCGTTCGAGACGCGCTGGATTTCTTGCAGCGCCTTGATGCAGCCGTCCCGGTCGAAGTTGTGCACCGTGTTGAGCGAGACGACAGCCTTGAAGCTGCCGTCGGGGAATGGCAGGTCCGTGCCGGTGCCGAGATGCAGCCGGCCGACCACCTCCGGTTCGCAATTCATGAGCGCGTAGCGCGAGATATCGAGGCCGAACGCCTCGAGGCTGCGGCTAGCCTTCATGAAGTCCTTGACCAGGAAGCCCTTGGCGCAGCCGACGTCGAGAACGCGATCGCCGGCTCTGAGACCAAAATGCTCGATCATGTCCAGGGCTACCGGCAGCCAGCGGCCGTCGTAGCGATAGCCGCCGTAGCCGTACTCGCGGGGTCCGTCGAAATAGAGTTCGCCATACTCGCGCGAGATGCGGACATGCTCGTCCGTCTTGGCGGTGGCGCGCGCGCCGACGTTGCGCTTTCCGCGAGGGAGCTTGCCGAGCAGATTGATCTCTCTCATCGCACTCCCCGAAGCAGCGCTATCTCGACACCCAGAGATTTCGATGTAGTCGCAATTGCACTGCGTGTCGCAAGCAAAGCACCGCCTGAACGTCGGTAATCCACGGTATCTTCTCGCCGCATCATCCGAGCACCTCGCGGTGCACGCGCACGATGCCCTGCTCGAGCGGTTCGAAGTGAAA
>Ga0075363_100000473_pt1 | contig 12657 bp, 12 predicted proteins | sample EndMetdeltDD1763_FD_71470 | JGI IMG/M metagenome (GOLD analysis project Ga0075363, IMG submission 71470) | Populus endosphere microbial communities from Tennessee, USA - Endosphere MetaG P. deltoides DD176-3 | ecosystem: Host-associated > Plants > Roots > Endosphere | place: USA: Tennessee...
GGCGAACCGCCTGCTGCGGGCGGATACGCCGACCCCGGCTACGGCGACCCCGCTCCCGCTGGATATGACTACGGCCAACCGCCTGCCGCCCCGGCCGGCGGCTATGGCGGCTACGGGCAGGGCGACTATCCCGCAGGCGGCGCCAACATCACCCTTCAGCTCGACGACGGCAGCGGCCGGACCTATCAGCTGCGCGAGGGCGCCAACGTGATCGGACGCGGTCAGGACGCTCAGTTCCGGCTGCCCGACACCGGCGTCTCCCGTCGACACCTGGAAATCCGGTGGGACGGCCAGGTCGCCCTGCTGGCCGACCTCAACTCCACCAACGGCACCACCGTGAACAACGCGCCGGTGCAGGAGTGGCAGCTGGCCGACGGCGACGTGATACGACTCGGGCACTCCGAGATCATCGTCCGCGTCCACTGACGGCCACGGGCGGTCACAGCACGAGTACAAGCTGTCTGCTTCCCACTCACACTGTTGGCTGTCCAAGTATCGTGACGTTGCCGAAGTTCGCCGCAGCGAGGAGCGGGGTAGACACTGCACTGGCCGTGTTGTCGGCGCGACTTGACCGGGGCGGGCACGGAGAGGACGTCAGATGCAGGGATTAGTGCTGCAGCTGACGCGTGTCGGATTTCTCCTGCTGCTCTGGCTCTTCATCTGGTCGGTGTTGCGGATTCTGCGCACCGACATCTACGCGCCGACCGGCGCGGTGATGGTCCGGCGTGGGCTTGCGTTGCGCGGGTCGCTGTTGCCCTCGCGCCAGAAGCGCCACATCGCCCGCACCCTGGTGGTGACCGACGGGGCGCTCTCCGGCACCCGCATCACACTCGGCGGCCAACCGGTGCTGATCGGCCGCGCCGACGACTCCACTCTCGTGTTGACCGACGATTATGCGTCGACGCGGCACGCCCGACTGTCGCAGCGGGGTTCGGAATGGTATGTCGAAGACCTAGGATCGACCAACGGCACATACCTTGACAGGGCGAAGGTGACTACGGCGGTACGGGTTCCATTAGGCACGCCGGTTCGAATCGGCAAGACGGTAATCGAGCTGCGCCCATGACCCTGCGCACGCGAGGAGCACTGTGACCCTCGTTCTTCGTTACGCCGCACGCAGTGACCGCGGCCTGGTCCGGGCCAACAACGAGGACTCGGTGTACGCCGGCGCACGTCTGCTGGCGCTGGCCGACGGCATGGGCGGACACGCGGCAGGCGAAGTGGCTTCCCAGTTGGTGATCGCCGCGCTGGCCCATCTCGACGACGACGAGCCGGGCGGCGACCTGCTCTCCAAGCTCGACGGCGCGGTCAGGGACGGCAACTCGGCGATCGCCGCGCATGTCGAGGCGGACCCCGAACTCGAGGGCATGGGCACCACGCTCACCGCAATTCTGTTCGACGGCAACAGACTTGGGCTGGTGCACATCGGCGACTCCCGCGGTTACATGCTGCGCGACGGGGAGCTGGCACAGATCACCAAGGACGACACCTTCGTGCAGACACTCGTCGACGAGGGCCGGATCACCGCAGAGGAGGCGCACAGCCACCCGCAGCGCTCGCTGATCATGCGGGCGCTGACCGGTCACGAGGTCGAACCCACGCTGATCATGCGCGAGGCCCGCGCCGGGGACCGCTACCTGTTGTGCTCTGACGGGCTGTCGGATCCGGTCAGCCAGGACACGATCCTCGACGCCCTGCAGATTTCTGACGTGGCCGAAAGTGCTGACCGGCTCATCGAACTCGCACTGCGCGGCGGCGGACCCGACAACGTCACCGTGGTCGTCGCCGACGTCATCGACTACGACTACGGCCAGACGCAGCCGATACTCGCGGGTGCGGTATCCGGGGACGACGATCAGGCGGCCCCGCCGGACACCGCAGCTGGACGCGCTTCTGCCTTCAATCCCCGACGCACCGAAGCCAAACGTGTTGTCGCGCAACCGGAAGAAATTCCTCGCCGGCCCCGCTCCCGGCGCAAGATGGTGATCGGCGCAACGGTTTTGGTCCTTGTCGTGCTGGCCGGGCTCGCCGTCGGCAGGGAGATCGTTCGCAACAACTACTACGTCACCCAACACGACGGCACCGTGTCGATCATGCGCGGTGTTCAGGGTTCCTTTCTCGGATACCAACTCCAGGAGCCCTACCTCCTCGGCTGCCTGAACGAGCGGAACGACCTGTCGCTGATCAGCGCCGGACAATCCCGCGACAACCTCGACTGCCGCATGCTCAATGTCAACGACATGCGGCCCTCAGAGCGCGCACAGATCATCGCGGGCCTGCCGTCGGGCAGCCTCGACAACGCGATCGGTCAGATCGAGGAACTCGCGCGCAGCTCGATACTCCCCACCTGTCCGACCCGCACCCCGCCCCCGCCGACACCGACCGCTACGCCGCCTGCGCCTGCGCCCGGTCTGTCGGAATCACCCAGTCCCGCACCGGAAACGCCGACCGACCCGAACAGCACGGCGCCGAGTCCGAACCGGGGACCGCTTCCCGGGCCTGCTCCCGAAACCCCCACCACCGTCACGGCTCCCCCGTCACCGTCGCCGACAGCCACCGCGTTGCCGCCGCCGCCTTCCCAGCCGGGCAAGACCTGCCGGACCGTGTCATGACGACACAACCCCAGCCTGCCGTCACCGTATTGCCGCCGCTGCCCAACCGGCGCAATGCCGAACTGTCCCTGCTGGGGTTCGCCACCGCCATCACCACCGTGGCCCTGCTCATCGTGGAGGCCAACCAGGAGCAGGGTCTGAGCTGGGACCTGGCCACCTCATCGCTCGCCTTCGTTGCGTTGTTCGGCGCCGCACACCTGACGATCCGGCTCTTCGCGCCCTACGCCGACCCGCTGCTTCTGCCTGTGGTGGCACTGCTGAACGGGTTGGGGCTGGTGATGATTCACCGCCTGGACCTTGCCTCGGGCGACGTCACCGCCGGCGGGCTGCGCGGTCCGAGCGCCAACCAGCAGATGCTGTGGACCCTTGTCGGGGTCATCGCCTTCTCGTTGGTCGTGATCTTCCTGCGCGATCATCGGATGCTGGCCCGCTACGGCTACGTCTGCGGTGCCGTCGGGCTGGTGCTGCTGGCGATCCCCGCCGTCCTGCCGCGGTCTGTCTCGGAGCAGAACGGCGCGAAGATCTGGATTGAGTTGCCCGGCTTCTCGATTCAGCCCGCAGAGTTCTCCAAGATCCTGCTGCTGATCTTCTTCGCCGCGGTGTTGGTGTCCAAGCGCAGCGTGTTCACCAGCGCCGGTAAGCACGTACTCGGAATGGACCTGCCCCGCCCTCGTGACCTGGCGCCACTGCTCGCGGCATGGATCATGTCGGTCGGCGTAATGATCTTCGAGAAAGATCTCGGCACCTCACTTCTTCTCTACGCGTCGTTCCTGGTACTCGTGTACGTGGCGACCGAGCGGTTCAGCTGGGTGGTCATCGGGCTCGCATTGTTCGCGGCGGGAAGTGTTGCGGCGTATTACCTTTTCGCGCACGTCCAGGTTCGTGTGCAGAACTGGCTCGACCCGTTCTCTGATCCGGATGGCGCCGGCTACCAGATGGTGCAGTCCCTCTTCAGCTTTGCCACCGGCGGGATCTTCGGCACAGGTCTCGGCAACGGTCAGCCCGGCGTGGTGCCCGCGGCGTCAACGGACTTCATCATCGCGGCGATCGGCGAAGAGCTCGGCCTTGTCGGGTTGGCCGGTGTGCTGATGCTGTACACGATCGTGATCGTCCGCGGCCTGCGCACTGCCATCGCGGTGCGCGACAGTTTCGGCAAGCTGCTCGCCGCAGGCCTGGCGTCGACGCTGGCAATCCAGTTGTTCATCGTTGTCGGTGGTGTGACAAAGCTGATCCCGCTGACGGGCCTGACCACTCCGTGGATGTCCTACGGCGGCTCATCGCTGTTGGCCAACTACGTGCTGCTGGCAATCCTGATCCGAATCTCGCACGCCGCGCGCCGTCCGATCGTGACCAGGCCGCCGAACAAGACTCCGATCGCGTCGGCGAGCACCGAGGTGATCGAGCGCGTATGAACACCTCGCTGCGCCGGATCTCGGTCATGATCATGGTGTTGATCGTGTTGTTGCTCGCCAATGCCACACTGACACAGGTCTTCACCGCCGACGGGTTGCGTGCGGACCCGCGCAACCAGCGCGTGCTCCTCGACGAGTACTCGCGCCAGCGCGGCCAGATCTCGGCAGGCGGTCAGCTGCTGGCCTACTCTGTGTCGACCGACGGCCGCTTCCGGTTCCTGCGGGTCTATCCGAATCCCTTCACCTACGCCCCTGTCACCGGGTTCTACTCACTGCGGTTCTCGAGCAACGGCCTCGAGCGCGCCGAGGACACCATCCTCAACGGTTCCGACGAACGGTTGTTCGGCCGTCGGCTCGCGGACTTCTTCACCGGTCGCGACCCGCGCGGCGGCAATGTGGCGACCACGATCAACCCCCAGGTGCAGCAGGCGGCCTGGGACGCGATGGCGGGCGGCTGCAACGGACCGTGCACGGGCGCCGTCGTCGCTCTGGAACCCTCGACCGGAAAGATCCTGGCGCTGGTCTCGGCCCCTTCGTACGACCCCAACCTGCTGGCCAGCCACGACCTCAACGAGCAGGCCGACGCCTGGCAGCGGCTCAGGGACGATCCCGGCAATCCCCTGCTCAACCGGGCGATCTCGGAGACATACCCGCCGGGATCGACGTTCAAGGTCATCACGACGGCCGCCGCACTGCAGACCGGGGCCACCCCGAACAGCCAGTTGCCCTCCGCAGCCCGTATCCCTCTGCCGGACAGCACCGCAACGTTGGAGAATTTCGGCGGCACACCGTGCGGTGGCGGACCGTCGGCCTCGCTGCGGGATGCGTTCGCGAAGTCGTGCAACACCGCATTCGTCCAACTCGGTATCGACACCGGTGCCGACGCACTGAAATCCACCGCGGAGGCCTTCGGCCTGGACGACAGTCCGGCGCCGATTCCGATGCAGGTCGCCGAGTCCACAGTCGGCCCGATCAGCGATGGCGCAGCCCTCGGGATGTCGAGCATCGGGCAGAAGGACGTCGCACTGACCCCCCTGCAGAACGCGCTGGTGGCCGCCACCATCGCGAACAAAGGCGTCGCGATGCAGCCGTATCTGGTGGACAGCCTCAAGGGCCCCGACCTGTCGAATATCGAGACGACGAGCCCGCGCGTACAAGGCCGTGCGGTGTCGGGGCAGGTCGCCGATACACTTACTGACTTGATGGTCGACGCCGAGCAGGTGACGCAGCAGAAGGGAGCCATCGCCGGCGTGCAGATCGCATCCAAGACAGGTACCGCCGAGCACGGGACCGACCCGCGCAACACTCCGCCGCACGCGTGGTACATCGCGTTCGCGCCCGCCCGCGCGCCGAAGGTGGCGGTCGCGGTGCTCGTGGAAAACGGCGGCAACCGACTTTCGGCCACCGGCGGCGCCCTGGCCGCTCCCATTGGGCGAGCGACGATCGCCGCTGCTCTGCGGGAGGGCAGCTGATGAGCCCACGCGTTGGAGTGACACTGTCGGGCCGCTACCGGCTGCAGCGGCTGATCGCCACCGGCGGCATGGGCCAGGTGTGGGAGGCCGTGGACTCGCGGCTGGGCCGTCGGGTTGCGGTGAAGGTGCTCAAGGCCGAGTTCTCATCGGATCCCGAGTTCGTCGAACGGTTCCGCGCCGAGGCGCGCACCGTGGCCATGCTCAACCATCCAGGAATCGCCAGCGTGTACGACTACGGCGAAACCGACATGGACGGCGAGGGCCGCACGGCCTACCTGGTGATGGAGTTGGTCAACGGCGAACCGCTCAACTCCGTGATCAAGCGCACGGGCAGGCTCTCGCTGCGGCACGCGCTCGACATGCTGGAGCAGACGGGCCGCGCGCTGCAGGTCGCCCACACCGCGGGCCTGGTGCACCGCGACGTCAAGCCCGGCAACATTCTGATTACCCCGACCGGTCAGGTGAAGCTCACCGACTTCGGCATCGCCAAGGCCGTCGACGCCGCGCCGGTCACCCAGACCGGAATGGTGATGGGCACGGCGCAGTACATCGCACCCGAACAGGCCCTTGGTCACGACGCGACCGCTGCCAGCGACGTCTACTCGCTGGGAGTGGTTGGCTACGAAGTGGTTTCGGGCAAGCGGCCGTTCACCGGTGACGGTGCCCTCACGGTGGCGATGAAGCACATCAAGGAGACGCCAGCACCTCTGCCGAGCGATCTGCCGCCCAACGTGCGCGAGCTGATCGAGATCACGCTGGTGAAGAACCCGGGCATGCGGTACCGCTCCGGTGGCCCGTTCGCCGACGCGGTGGCCGCGGTCCGGTCCGGCAGGCGCCCACCACGGCCCAATGCCGCACCTGCCCTCGGGCGTGCCGCTCCGACCGCCGTGGGAACTGCTCCGCCGAGTGCCGCGATGACCGCGCGGGGACCCGCGACCGCCGCACGCGCCAGGCCCACCACCGGTGGGTACCGGCCTCCCCCGCCGCGCCGGACGTTCTCGTCCGGCCAGCGCGCGCTGCTGTGGGCCGCAGGCGTGCTCGGAGCGCTGGCGATCGCCATCGCGATCCTGATCGTGCTGAATGCCCAGGACAAGAAGGACCGCGAATCGCCGCCGCCGACGGTCACCGACACCGTCACCCAGACGACGCCGCAGGGTGCTCCGCCGCTGGTCACCGTGCCGGGTTGGACCGACGACGGGTCCATCGGTCATGGTGGGGAACAAATCGGGGTATACCGACTCAACGCGAACGCGCCGTCCGCACCGATGCGGGCGGCGCCCTCGGATCCAGAACAGACATTGGAATGACCACCCCGCAACACCTGTCCGACCGTTACGAACTCGGCGAAATTCTTGGCTTCGGAGGCATGTCCGAGGTCCATCTCGCGCGCGATACGCGCCTGCACCGGGACGTGGCGGTCAAGGTGCTGCGCGCGGACCTGGCCCGCGACCCGAGCTTCTACCTCCGGTTTCGGCGGGAGGCCCAGAACGCGGCCGCACTGAACCATCCGACGATCGTCGCGGTGTACGACACCGGCGAGGCGGAGACGCCGAACGGACCGCTTCCCTACATCGTGATGGAGTTCGTCGAGGGCGTCACGCTGCGCGACATCGTGCACACCGACGGCCCGATGGAATCGCAGCGGGCCATCGAGGTGATCGCCGATGCGTGCCAGGCGCTGAACTTCAGCCATCAGCACGGCATCATCCACCGCGACGTCAAGCCCGCCAACATCATGATCAGCAAGACCGGCGCGGTGAAGGTGATGGATTTCGGCATCGCCCGCGCGCTGTCGGACGCCAACAGCGTCACGCAAACCTCCGCGGTCATCGGCACCGCGCAGTACCTGTCGCCCGAGCAGGCCCGCGGCGAAAAGGTCGACGCGCGCTCCGACGTCTACTCACTGGGCTGTGTGCTGTATGAAATCCTCACCGGCGAACCGCCTTTCGTCGGTGATACGCCGGTTGCCGTCGCGTATCAGCACGTCCGTGAGGATCCGGTTCCGCCGTCGGTACGCCATCCGGGCATCTCCCCCGAGCTGGACGCCGTGGTGCTCAAGTCGCTGGCCAAGAACCCCGACAACCGGTACCAGACCGCGGCGGAGATGCGCGCCGATCTGATCCGCGTGCACAGCGGCGAGACGCCGGATGCGCCGAAGGTGCTGACCGACGCCGACCGCACCTCGTTCATGGCGTCGACGGGTCCGATGCACCAGACGCCCGCGACCGAGCAGCTGCCCACCCATCAGCCCGCCAACTACGGCGCACGCGACCGGGGCCCGTCGGTCGGGCGCTGGATCATCGCGGTCGCGGTCCTTGCGGTGCTGACGGTCGTGGTGACGATCGCGATCAACATGATCGGCGGCAACACCCGCGCCGTGCAGGTGCCCGACGTCCGGAATCAGGTGTCCGCCGATGCGGTGGTCGCGCTGCAGAACGCCGGCTTCAAGACCCGCACGCAGCAGAAGACCGATTCGAAGATCCAACCGGGCATCGTGATCGACACCGAGCCGGGTGCGGGCACCTCGGTGGACGCAGGCGACGAGATCACCATCAACGTCTCGGTGGGTCCTGAGCAGCGTGAGATTCCCGACGTCGCCACGCTGAGCTACGCCGACGCCGTCAAGAAGCTGACCGACGCCGGCTTCGGACGGTTCAAGCAGAGCCCGTCGGCGTCGACGCCCGAGCTCAAGGATCGGGTGGTCGGCACGCTCCCACCGGCCAATCAGACCTCGGCGATCACCAACGAGATCACCATCGTCGTCGGTTCCGGGCCCGAAGCAAAGCCGGTGCCCGACGTCAAGGACCAGGCCGAAGATTCGGCTCGGCAGATCCTGACCGCCTCGGGGTTCACCAACCTCGTCCCGGTTCCAGTCGACAACATCGCACCGTGCGGACAGGTGATAGGCACCGATCCGCCTGCTGGCCAACAGGTCCCTGTCGACACCGCGATCCAGATGCAGCAGTCGCGGTGCAACGAGTTCACGATGCCCGACCTGCGGGGACAGTTCTGGACCGACGCAGAGCCGCGACTGCGTGCGCTGGGTTGGACCGGCGGTCTCGACAGGGGCGCCGACGCGCGCGACAGCGGCCAGCGGACCAATGCGGTGGTGACTCAGAGTCCGTCGCCGGGCAGCCCGGTGACGTTCAGCGCGACGATTACGCTGAGCTTCGCTGCGTAGCCGCGCGCACGGTGTTGGCGACCTCGTCCTCCAGCGTCCGCACCAGCGACTCCGCTGGCGCGCTGCCACAGTAGGCCAGCCAGTTGGCGAGCATCCGGTGTCCACCCTCGGTGAGGATCGACTCGGGATGGAACTGCACTCCGTGAATGGGCAGCTCGGTGTGCCGCACGCCCATGATGACGCCGCCCTCGGTGCGCGCGGTGACCTCGAGCTCCGCGGGCACGGTGTCGGGCAGAATCGTCAGCGAGTGATAGCGCGTCGCGGTGAACGGGTCCGGAAGGCCCTGCAACACACCGACATTGGCGTGGAAGACGGTGCTCGTCTTCCCGTGCAACAACTCCGGGGCCCGGTCGACGGTGCCGCCGAACGCCACCCCGATTGCCTGGTGACCCAGGCACACCCCGAGCAGCGGCGTCCTGGTCGCGGCGCAGGCTTTCACCAGCGGGATTGATGCGCCCGCGCGCTCAGGCGTGCCGGGGCCCGGGCTGAGCAGCACCCCGTCGAAGTCGTTGGCGACAGCGACGACGTCGGCATCGGTGGCGAGGCGGTCGTCGTCATTGCGCCACACCTGCGCGTTCACGCCCAGCTGACCGAGGTACTGGACCAGGTTGAACACGAAGCTGTCGTAGTTGTCGACGACCAAGACCTGCATCAGCCCAGGTTACTAGGCGTGCCTGGCGGCTTCCTGGGCGAGTTGTACGCGCGACGAGGGCGCTCAGTAGCCGATGGGACCCGCAGGCTTGGCGAACCTCATCCGCACCGGTTCGGCGTGCCCGACCACGTCGACCGACGCCCGGGGTTCCTCCGTGTAGCCCAGCCCGAACCGCACGACGTACTGGTTGTAGAGCGTCACCAACGGCGCCGCTGCGAGCGCCGCCTGCATCGCTGCGGAGTCGCCCACCGCGGTAATGACGTAGGGCGGACTGTAGGTGCGGCCGTTGAGCAGAAGCGTGTTGCCGACGCATCGCGGCGCTGACGTGCCGATGATGCGCTGATCCTGCATCTGAATGCCCTCGGCTCCGCCGTTCCACAGTGCGTTCAGCACAGCCGAGATGTCCTGCTGATGCACAACCAGGTCGTCGGGAGATGCGTCGCGCGGAAATCGGCCGTTGGCATCGCGCTGAGCGTCGGTGAGGGTGACGATGAGGCCTGGGCCGCGAATCGGATCGAGGCCGGCGTCGGCCGCCAGGGTGTCGTTGCGGTGCTGGATCGCGGCGAGCGCGGCGTCGGCACCCGGTGACCCGCCGTGATGGGTGTCGATCTCGGTGACGAGCTCGTCGCGCTGCGCGCTGAGCCGGTCCACCGACTGCTGGGCCTCCCTGACCAGGTCCACCAATCGGGGCGCGTCGCTACGCCTGATCTCGCCTCCGCCGGAGACCCCGTGGGTGGCCGCCAGGAGCAGCCCGGCCAGCAGGCAGACGAGCGGCACACCGACGCGCCAGCCGCCGTCTCCACGCGCAAGTCGGGGACGCCTGAGCTCTGCCATCCGCCGCTCCCCCGTCGCATTCTCGATCTATGGCCGACCTACGTTAACCTCGTAGTCGATTCCCGCTTCATCGTCGCACCAATGGCGCCGAGTGTTTGTGAAGGTAACCATGCCCAAGTCCAAGGTTCGCAAGAAGAACGACTTCTCCGTCAGCCCGGTCAGCCGCACTCCGGTCAAGGTCAAGGCCGGCCCCTCGAGCACCTGGTTCGTGGTCTTTTTCCTTGCCTTGATGGTGATCGGGCTTGCCTGGCTACTGGTTTTTCAGCTCGCTTCGTCGTCGATTCCGTTCCTGGCCGAACTCGGCCCGTGGAACTACGCGATCGCATTTGCTTTCATGATCACCGGATTGTTGCTAACTATGCGCTGGCGGTGACCGTCGCATACGTCCTGATGAATTTATTTGGGACTCGGCGCGTTACCCGTTCGGCAACCTGATGGTCACGCAATCACATCCGTGTGATTCATCCCCATTGGGGATAGCACTTGTGGATAACCCCATAAAGCGGGGTAAAGGGGTGTGGATTACCCGTGCAGCAAACTGAGTGGAGCCCGCCCGCCTTCGGAGTCGCAGCGTGCGGCGTACTGGGCCTGATGATGGCTACCGCCGCTGTGACCCTTGTCACAGACGCGCCGGGCAGGGTTCTCACAATCATTGCCGCCGCCGGATTGATCTTGTTTGCAATCCTTTCGTGGCGCGCGAGGCCAAAGCTGGCAATGAGGGATCACGGTCTAATCATTCGCGGCCCGCTGCGCGCACACCGACTCGAGAAGGCGGACATCAAGATCATCCGCATCACCGAATTCCGGCGGATAGCCCGCAAGGTGCGGTTACTCGAGATCGATACAACAGACGATCAGCTATTCGTCCTGACCCGCTGGGATCTGGGCACCGACCCGCTCGAAGTGCTCGATGCGCTGACCGCGGCCGGGCTCGCCGGCCGCTAGCGCAGCCGTCAGGAGACGGTGATCGACTCGATCACCACGGGCTCAGTCGGCCGGTCACTCCGGTCGACGCCCGTCGTCGCGATCGCGTCGACGACCTTCTGCGACTCCTGGTCGACGACCTCTCCGAAGATGGTGTGCTTCCGGTTGAGGTGCGGAGTCTTGCCGACGGTGATGAAGAACTGGGAACCGTTGGTGCCCGGCCCGGCGTTGGCCATCGCCAGCAGATACGGCTTGTCGAACTGCAGCTCCGGATGGAACTCGTCGTCGAACTGGTAGCCCGGCCCTCCGCGACCGGTTCCGGTGGGATCGCCGCCCTGGATCATGAAGCCGTCGATCACCCGGTGAAACACGGCGCCGTCGTAGAACGGTCCGGAGGTGCCTCCGGTCGCGTTCTCGGTGCTGTAGTCCTTACTGCCCTGTGCCAGTCCGACGAAGTTCGCGACGGTCTTGGGGGCATGGTTTCCGAACAGTGCGATTTTGATGTCACCACGATTGGTGTGCAGGGTCGCGGTCGCTGTCTGAATGGGGCTCGTCACGGGGAGTCAGTCTGCCACGCGTGTTTGACGCCGAACCGGGCACCGTTGTGTTGCGGTGATGGCAGGGTGGGCATCAACGGCAATCACGGCGCGAAAGAGGTGGAGATGAGCTCGAAGACGGATGCTCGACTGAGTCCGGGGCAACGGCTGTCGCGCGGGCTGCGCTATACGGCGGTGGGTCCGGTCGACGTCACTCGCGGCACGGTCGGGCTGAGCTGGCAGGGCGCGCACTCCGCGGTCAGCGGCCTTCGTCAGCGTGTCGAGAAGAGCCAGCTCGCCAAGGACCTCGCCAGAGAGTTCGAGGACGCGCAGGTTGCCATCGCAGGCGAGATCGCCGAAGCCAGGGAAGCGCTCGCTAATCTTCCTCAGACGATTGCCGAGGCTCGCCAACCCAAGCGTCGGCCGCGCCCGCTCGTCTTGGCCGTTGCCGGTGTGGCGATGATCGGCGTTGGGGGAGTGGTGTTTTCGATCGTGCGCCGATCGATGCAACCCGACCCGTCGCCGCGCCCGCCGAGCGTCGAGGTGACCCCGAAGCCGTAGGGTCGCGCCGTCGCAGTCGGCGCGACTTCTGCATGGTGGTCGTCGATTTTGTTCATTCGCGACCCTCGTGCAGATTTCGGCGCAATGGTTGACGAACTATGGCTGCCGACACGATTAACGGGATCCCCCGTGCCGAATTGCAAGCGCAGGGGATGTGGAAGCGCAATCTCTATTGGGCGCTCGGCGGCCCGCTGTTCGCGAGCAAGAAGGGGCTCGCCGTATGGCGCCGGGTCGCGGCGCCGGTGGAAGCCCCGCTGATGAAGGCGACAGGCGGTCGCATTCGGCTCAACATCGCGGTCCCGATGGTGGTGCTGACGTCCACCGGAGCACGCAGTAAGCAACAGCGTGAGACTCCACTCGCCTACTTCACCGACGGCGACGACGTCATTCTGATCGCGTCGAACTACGGCGGCGACCGGCACCCCGCCTGGTATCACAACCTGCTCGCTCATCCCGAGTGCGAGTTACGCATC
>Ga0075363_100000475_pt1 | contig 12649 bp, 10 predicted proteins | sample EndMetdeltDD1763_FD_71470 | JGI IMG/M metagenome (GOLD analysis project Ga0075363, IMG submission 71470) | Populus endosphere microbial communities from Tennessee, USA - Endosphere MetaG P. deltoides DD176-3 | ecosystem: Host-associated > Plants > Roots > Endosphere | place: USA: Tennessee...
CCCGTAGACACCGTTCAGCAGGGGTGGATCGGCAGCCGCCGCGCCGGCGAATGCGACGGCCGAGATCGCCGGGGCGGCGACGGCGGTAGCCAATGCGCGCAAGACCTTCGTCATAGTGATCAGGAATTTAACGGTCGTGTCATTGTGATCGACGCAGGCGCGGCGCGCGATTCCGGGTTGTGTCCGTCACGAGGCCGAATCGAAATCGTAGGCACGCCGCGGCCTAGCGTTACCGCACGACTACGGCCGCCATCTCGTGCCTGACGGTGCCATCAAATGGCTTCCTAGCCATGGGCGACTCTTCCGACGCGAATAGCCTGAACCGCAGGAACATTCGTGCGACCAACGGTGCAGCGAAGAGCATCAGCACGACGCGGAGCACCTGGGACGTCATGATGAAAGCCACGTTCGAGTCGGATCCGATGCTGGTTCCGAGCACGGCGTAGATGCCGCCGGGGCTGGTCGCGAGGTATCCGTCGAGTGGGCTGAGGCCGACGACGTTGGCCAGCACCACGCCGAAGCCGGCCACTGCGAGGTTGAGCGCCATGATCAACGCGAGCGCGGTGGGCAGGATCCGGCGGATCGCTCGCAGTGATTCGCGGTCGAACTGCAGCACGGTCTGCCACACGAAGAGCAGCGCCGCAGCCTGCACCAGCATCACCGGGACGGTCAGACCTGCCAGCAGGCCGCTGAATTCCAGGGCGATGGTGATCGCCATCGGGCCGAGGAGCCCGGCGCCGGGAAGCCGGGCCGCACGGCCGGCCGCCGCGCCGATGACAACGATCGTCACGATCACCGGCAGGCCGAACAACACCGAGCCGTTGTCCGCGGCGGCGGGCGATGTGTGGGTCGCCGTTCCGCCGAAGATGACCGCGACGACGAACGGCATTGCCGCGGTGATGAGCGCGACGCGCAGGTACTGCACCGCCGCGACGACACGATCGTCGGCGCCGAGCTCACGCGCGATGGACACCACCCCGGAGGAACCGCCCGCGACGAGCGAGAGTGCACCGGTGAGTGGACTGATCCCGCGATGCATGCCCAGCAGCGCGCCGCCGGCGATGCAGACGGCCAGAGTTGCGACGGCGACGGCCACGACCGCCACCCAGTCCGAAGCCTCGAGCGAGGAGAACGAGATCTCGCGAACCAGAAGTCCGGTGGCCACCCCGAGCACACCCTGGACCGCGATGGTCGACGCCGGCACCGCTTGCGGCGCGTGGCGCGCCAGGGTCCAGGCCAGGAATCCGCAGATGAGCGCAACTGCGGCGAGGTTGACGGTGTTCATGACGCATAGGGTCTGACGCCGTTCTTGGTGATTTCTGAAAGGAGGGTCCCGACGGCTCCAAGAAACTTCCGAGAATTGCCAGCCAACCTCGTGTCACGCATCCCCGCGATACACGAAAGGAGACCGCAGATGCTCCCGGTTACGACAAGAAACGAGACCCGTACCCGCAGGCCGATGATCGGATCCAAGGTGTGGGGTCGGGACACAATGGACGACGAGTGCTACCTCGTCACGGTCGAGCCGCACCAGGCCGAGGCGTGCCTGCACGTCCTCTCCGAGCTGAGGCGGCAGCACAAGCGGATCGACACCGTCGAGGCCGCCGACTTCATTCACCCCGCGCTTGCGGAGCTGGCCGAGGTCATCAGCAAGCACGTGCAGTCCGTCGCCGGCTTTGTCGTGCTGCGCGGGCTGCCGTTGGACGGTTGGACCGATGAGGAAGCCTCGATGCTGTACTGGGGTCTCGGGACTTATCTGGGCCGGCCGCTGCAGCAGAACCGGGCGGGTGACCGGGTCTACCTGGTTCAGGACACCGGCGCGACGCTGATGGAAGCGCGCGGTTCGAAGACGAATCTCGGGATGATCTACCACACCGACTCGGCAGCCGCCTTCGTTGGCAGCCGTCCGGACATCCTCGCGTTGATGTGCCTGCGCAAGGCGGTGTCCGGTGGTGAGTCGCTGATGGTCAGCGGTCACACCGCCTACAACATCCTGCTGTCCACGCGGCCGGATCTGGTGGACGTGCTCTACGGAGAGTTTCTCTTCGACCGGTCGAAGGACACGGCCGAAGGTGAGGACCCGGTGTCACACGGCCCGGTGTTCACCGACACCGAACAAGGCGTCCGCATCCGCTATAACCGCTTGCATATCGAACTGGGCCACCACCTTTCGGGAATTCCGCTCACCGCGCTGCAGCGGGCGGCGCTCGATGCATTCGATGCGATCCTGAACGATCCGGCGAACGCGATCGACTTCACGATGGTGCCCGGCGACGTTTTCTTCGCCGACAACCACACCATGCTCCACAACCGCAGTGCCTTCACCGACGCGGCCGAGGTCGAGAAACGGCGTTGCCTGGTACGGCTCTGGCTTTCGACGGAGGACGTCTAGCTTGGTGGATGATTCGTGATTCGGTCGTGCGAGCGGGCCGCGTCTGTGGCTCGGAAATCGTCTAGACCACGCAGCAGGACCGCGAGTCCGAACTCGAACGCGTCGTCGGCACGGATCGGTTTGGGTGTTCCGGTGGCCAGTGCGGCGGCCAGTTCGGGGCCGACGTCGGCTCCGTTGTCCCACGGCTCGGCCGGCGCGGCCGCATCGAGCGCCGAACCGAGCACGAAGCAGTCCATCAAGGTGATGGCGCGCAGCGTGTCGGCCGGCGTGAATCCCGCGCGGGCCAACGTGGTGGCGAGCGCGTCGTACATCGTGAGGGCATGAGTGCTGTTGACGGCGTGCGCGGTGAGCAGTGGGATCAGCTTCGGGTAGCGCACGTAGCTACCGCGATACGACCGCAGGATGTCGGCGATGGTCTCAGCCCACGGACGGCCCGGATCGTCGGACGGCAGGTCGACCTCGGACATCGCCAGTTCCCTGAGCAGTTCGACGATCTGCTCACGGCCCGAGACGTGGTTGTACAGCGAGGACGGGCTCACACCGAGGCGACGGGCCAGCTGCGGGATCGTGAATTCTCCGGTCGAGGTCACCAGATCCATTGCCGCGGCCGCGATGCCGTCGGCCGACAGCAGCGGTGACGGTGGCCTGCCCATGAAGTTCTCCTCACCTCTTGCCAAGTCGAGATGACACCCTCACACTAAACGAAACTGATTCGTTTTAGGAGCTGGATGAAGATCTTGACCGCCACGGCCCCCGGTCCGTTGTCACGGTCGACTCCGTCGCAACGACAGCCGTTGCGCGTCGGGCTCGTCCAGCACCGCTGGCGGGAGGACCCCAAGGAGCTGGCCGCGACCCTGCGCGGCGGTATCGACAGGGCCGCGGCGGAGGGCTCGCGGGTCGTTTTCCTGCCCGAGATCACGCTGCTGCGCTATCCGGCGGATGTGCCTGCCGGACCCAATCCAGGTGATCGAGCCGAATCTCTATCGGACGGACCGACATTCGAGCTCGCCGCTGAAGCCGCAACGGCCAATGGCGTGTTTGTGCACGCATCTCTGTACGAGCGCGCGACCGCTGACGACGGGCTGGGGTACAACACCGCGATCCTCGTCTCGCCCGGCGGTGACCTCGTCGCCCGGACGCGCAAGCTGCACATCCCCATCTCGGCGGGCTACTACGAGGACACATACTTTCGGGCGGGGCCCGGCCCCGAAGCTGGTGAAGCCGAGCCGTATCCGGTGTACGAGCCCGACGGACTCGGTGCGCGCATCGGCATGCCGACCTGCTGGGACGAATGGTTCCCGGAGGTCGCCCGCAACTACTCGCTGGGCGGCGCCGAGATCGTCGTCTACCCGACGGCGATCGGTTCGGAGCCGAAATTCCCCGACTTCGACACCCAGCCGCTCTGGCAACAAGTCATCGTGGCCAACGGGATCAACAGCGGCCTATTCATGGTGGTACCCAACCGGACCGGCAACGAGGGCGCCCTGTCGTTCTACGGCTCGTCGTTCATCTCGGACCCCTATGGTCGGGTGGTGCTGCAGGCCCCGCGCGACGAGGAGGCCGTGCTGGTGGCCGACCTCGACCTGGATCAGCGCCGCGACTGGCTTGAGCTGTTTCCCTTCCTGCTGACTCGGCGGCCGGACACCTACGCAGCGTTGACGTCGCCGGTTGACGCCGATTTGCCCTACGGCGCGGGCCACGCGGCGACGGCAGTGGTCAAGTGACCGCGACGCTGTTCACCGGTGGTGTCATCTGGACGGGCACCGGACCGGACACCGATGCGCTGCTGATCGTCGACGCACGGATCCAGGCACTAGGCGGTGAAGCGCGGGCCGCAGCGGGTGACGCCGCCGTCGTCGATCTCGGCGGGGGCTTCCTCATGCCCTCGTTCGGCGACGGCCACGCGCATCCGCTGCCCGGCGGTCTGGAGGCGGTGGGGCCTGCGGTGCGATCCTGTCACTCGGTCGACGAAATCGTGGCCGAGGTCAAGAGATTCGCCGACGAACATCCCGACGACGAGTGGATCTTCGGCGCCTCCTACGACGGCAGCCTAGCGCCCGAGGGGTTGTTCGACGCCCGGTGGCTGGATGCCGCGGTGCCGGACCGACCCGTGGTGCTGCGGGCGTGGGATTACCACACGATGTGGGTCAACTCCGTCGCACTCGAGCGCGCGGGCATCACCGCCGACACTCCCGACCCGGTGCTCGGCGAAATCCCCCGTCGCGCAGACGGTTCGGTGCTGGGCACGTTGCGGGAATGGGGAGCGACGGACCTGGTGATGGCGGTGGCGCCCCCGCGGGATGATCAGGTGCGGGCCGACGCGCTGCGCACCGCCGCCGACTATTACGCGGCGCGTGGCGTCACCTGGGTGCAGGACGCGTGGGTGGAGCCCGCCGACGTCGACACCTACCTCGCCGCGGCCAGGCGTGGTGAGCTGGGGATGCGATTCAACCTTGCCCTCTACGCCGATCCGCGTCACTTCGATTCGCAGCTCACGGAATTCGCCGAGGCGGTGCGTCGCGTGCAGGAGGTCGATTCACCGCTGCTGACGTGTCAGACGGTCAAGTTCTTCGCCGACGGGGTGGTGGAGAACGAGACGGGTGCGCTGTTGCAGCCGTACTGTTCGGGGCTTCACAGCCACGGCATGACGGTGTGGGAGGGTGACTCGCTGGCGGAGGCGGCACGGCGGGTCGACGAACTGGGACTGCAGATCCACATCCACGCCATCGGCGATGCCGCAGCGCGGCAAGCCTTGGATGCGGTCGAGCATGTGTTGCAGCACAACAGGCCTCGCGACCGCCGACCCGTGATCGCTCACAATCAGTTGGTCGATGACACCGACATCGATCGATACGCCGCACTCGGTGTCATCCCGAACATGCAGCCGCTATGGGCACAACTGGACGCGCTCATGACCGAGTTGACCGTCCCCCGGCTGGGTGTCGAGCGAGCCGAAAAGCAGTACCGCATGCAGACTCTCGTAGAATCCGGCGCGCGCCTGGCTTTCGGCTCGGACTGGCCGGTGTCGTCGGGTGCCCCGCTGGACGGTATCGCGATCGCGGTGTCGCGGCAGACGGTCAATGGCGAACCCGAGGGCGGTTGGACCGCACACGAGATCCTGCCGATAGACCGCGCCCTGGTCGCGGGGACCGCGGGGGTGGCCTATCAGGCCTTCGCGGAAGACACGTGGGGGCGCATCCAGCCGGGTGGCAGTGCTGACCTGGTATGGCTCGACCGCGACCCTCGGGCTGTCAGCCCGCTCGAGATCCCCGCGATTGCAGTACTTGCGACGTATCTGCGGGGCAAGATCGTCTTCTCTGTCGACAACTGAAGGGACCACCATGTCGTCCGAAGCACCCGTCGATCCGGCGCCGAGCCAGTCCGCCTCGAGTGACGGCAAGGGTCACCTGAAACGCGCTCTGGGGGTGCCGTCCCTCGTGCTGTTCGGGATGGTTTACATGGTGCCGCTGACGGTGTTCACCACGTACGGCATCGTCACGCAGATGACAGGCGGTCGCCTGCCTGTCGCCTATCTCGTGACGCTGGCCGCGATGGTGTTCACCGCGCGCTCCTACGCCAGGATGTCGGCGGCGTATCCGGTGGCGGGTTCGGCATACGCGTACACGCAGAAGTCGTTCGGGGCGCCGGTCGGGTTCCTGGCCGGTTGGTCGCTGCTGCTGGATTACCTGTTCTTGCCGATGCTGAATTACCTGGTCATCGGCATCTACATGAGCGCAGCGGTACCGAGTGTGCCGCCGTGGGTCTGGATCCTGATCGCGATCGCCGTGGTCACGGTGCTCAACATCGTCGGCATCGTGTCGGTGGCGCGGGCCAACTTCCTGCTGCTGGCGCTGCAGGTCGTGTTCATCGTTGTGCTGGTCGTGATGGCCTTCGTGACGATCTCCGGGTACGGCACCGTCGACTTGATCGCGCCGTTCACCGGTGACGGATCGGTGAGCGGAGTGGGCCCGATCTTCGCGGGCGCGGCGATCCTATGCCTCTCGTTCCTCGGCTTCGACGCGGTGTCGACGCTGTCCGAGGAAGCGAAGGACCCGACACGGACCGTGCCGAAGGCGATCATGATCGCCACCGTGGTGTGCGGCTTGATCTTCATCGGATTGTCGTACGTGTCCCAATTGGCTTTCCCGACCAACGCTTTCGCCGATGTCGACGCGGGTGCGACGGACGTGATGCTGGCGGCCGGTGGTGACTTCCTCAACATCTTCTTCACCGCGGCGTACGTCGCGGGCTGCATCGGCTCGGCGCTCACGTCGCAGGCCTCGGTGGCGCGCATCCTGTTCGCGATGGGACGCGACGGGATCATGCCGCGCAAGGTGTTCGGGCACGTGTCAGTGAAGTACGCCACCCCGACGTTCGCCATCCTGGTGGTGTCGGTGATATCGCTCGCCGCACTGTGGATCGAGCTGGGGTTCCTGGCTTCGATCGTGAGTTTCGGTGCGCTGGTGGCGTTCTCGGCGGTGAACCTCACTGTCATCAAGCACTATTACATCGACAGCGGCGAGAAGAACGTGCTGAACAACGTGATTCTGCCGCTCATCGGTCTCGGGTTGACGGTGTGGTTGTGGTTCAACTTGTCGGCCCTGACGCTGTGGGTCGGATTGATTTGGCTGGCAATAGGAGTCGTCTGGTTGCTGGCGGTCACGCGAGGATTCCAACGCCCCACGCCGGTGCTTGACATGGAGGAGTAGTCGGGTGAGCCGCTTGTTGTCGGTCGCGCTGGCGCAGTACGCGCCGCTGACGGGAGATGACCCGGTGACCGAGCTGCGCGCCGAAGTGTCCGAAATAGTCTCTGGGGCAGAGCGGTTGGACTTGATCGTGTTCCCCGAGATTCACTTGTTCGGAGGCTCCGATAGGGCAGAAGACGCGAATGCGTGGCTCACCTCGACGGCTGAGCCTTTGGACGGGCCTCGCATGAAGGCGCTGTCCCGGGTGGCTGCCGACCTCGGCGTCTGGCTGATCCCGGGATCTGTCGCTGAACTCGGATCCGACGGCCGGTGTTACAACACCGAGGTGGTCTTCAATCCCAGTGGCGAACTGGTGGCGAGCTATCGCAAGGTCTTCCCGTGGCGCCCGTACGAGGCCTGGTCGTCAGGGCACGAGTTCATGGTCTTCGACATGCCGGGGATCGGCAGGGGCGGCCTGTCGATCTGTTACGACGCCTGGTTTCCCGAGTCCACCCGGAGCGTCGCCTGGATGGGTGCGGAGTTCGTGGTGAACGTCGTGAAGACCGTCGGATCCGACCGCAAGCAGGAAAGGGTTCTGGCACTGGCGAATGCGATCGTCAATCAGGTGTTCATGCTCAGTGTGAACGCCGCGGGCCCGGTTGGCGCCGGCGGCTCGATCGTCAGCGACCCGGAAGGTGCCGTGATCGCCGATCTGCCCGGCGCGGAACCCGGCCTGATGACGTTCGAGATCGATCTCGACGACGTCACCCGAGTCCGCGACGTCGGCACGGAAGGCTACAACCGGATGTGGTCGCAGATGGCACTCGACGACCCGATCATCGATCTGCCGATTTACTCCGGGCACATCGATCCGACGCGGTGGGAGCCTCGGGGAGCCTGAGCTGGCTGGCGTGGAGCCGATGACGGGAATCGAACCCGCGTATTCAGCTTGGGAAGCTGATGTTCTGCCATTGAACTACATCGGCTTGTCTGGCTGTGCCAGTGATCACGAAGGCTAACATCCGAGCGGCTACGCTCGTCGCGTGCTGCTCTCCGATCGCGACATCAAGTCCGAAATCGCCGCCGGGCGGTTGGGCATCGACCCCTTCGAGGAAAACCTGATCCAGCCGTCGAGCGTCGACGTCCGGCTGGACAACCTGTTCCGGGTCTTCAACAACACCCGCTACACCCACATCGATCCGGCGATCCGCCAGGACGACCTCACGACCTTGGTCGAGCCCAAAGAGGGTGAGCCGTTCGTGCTCCATCCCGGCGAGTTCGTTCTTGGCTCGACGCTCGAGCGCTGCTCCCTGCCCCACGACCTCGCCGGCCGCCTAGAAGGGAAATCCTCGCTCGGCCGCCTCGGGTTGTTGACCCACTCGACGGCAGGATTCATCGATCCGGGATTCACCGGCCACATCACGCTGGAACTTTCCAATGTCGCGAACCTGCCGATCACCCTGTGGCCCGGCATGAAGATCGGGCAGCTCTGCCTGCTGCGGCTGACCAGCCCCGCCGAGCATCCCTACGGCAGCTCGCAGGCCGGCTCGAAATATCAGGGCCAGCGCGGCCCCACCCCTTCGCGGTCGTATCAGAACTTCATCAAGTCCAGCTGAGCCCCAAAAACCCGTGAGCATTCGGTAACTGAGCCGAAACACGAAACATGCCGGAAACACTGTTGCCGCGCGGCTGAAACGTAGGGCCGAAATGCTCTCGTCGGAACTTCGCCGAAGGAGCTGACGTGCCCGAGATTGATCCCGCCGCGACCGCATGGCTGCTGGCCGCCACCGCGATGGTCCTGCTGATGACCCCGGGCCTGGCCATCTTCTACGGCGGCATGGTCCGCACAACCGGTGTGCTCAACATGATCATGATGTGCTTCATCTCGATCCCGGCATGCACGGTCGCGTGGCTGCTGCTCGGCTACACCGTCGCATTTTCCGAGGATGCCGGGGGCGGGCTGATCGGCGACCTCTCACACTTCGGCATGCTCGGTATCGACCCGACGACTGTCCGCGGCTCGGTGCCCGAACTCCTTTTCGCCACGTTCCAACTCACGTTCGCGATCGTCACTGCCGCACTCGTCAGCGGCGCCATCGCCGACCGTGCGCGGTTCTCGGCGTGGTGCGTCTTCGTTCCGCTGTGGACCGTCGCCGTATACGCCGTGGTGGCGCACTGGGTTTGGGGTCCCGACGGCTGGCTGTTCAACCTCGGCGTGCTCGACTATGCCGGCGGCCTGGTTGTCGAAATCGTCTCCGGCGCTTCGGCTTTGGCGCTGGCACTGGTACTCGGTCCCCGCATCGGCTTCAAGAAGGACTCGATGCGCCCGCACAACCTGCCCTTCGTGCTGCTCGGAGCGGGCCTGCTGTGGTTCGGCTGGTTCGGGTTCAACGCCGGCTCGGCGCTGGCCGCCAACGGCATGGCGGCGGCGGTCTTCCTCAACACCCTGGTCGCCGGCTGTCTCGGCATGCTGGGCTGGATCGTCGTCGAGCGGTTCCGCGACGGAAAGCCGACGACCTTCGGCGCCGCATCCGGCGTCGTCGCCGGCCTTGTCGCGATCACGCCGTCCTGCGGAACGGTCAACACTCTCGGCGCCATCGTCGTGGGTCTGGCCGCCGGCATCATCTGCTCGTACGCGGTCGGGCTGAAGTTCCGGTGGGGCTATGACGACTCGCTCGACGTCGTCGGCGTGCACTACGTAGGCGGCCTCGTCGGCGTACTGCTGATCGGGTTCCTCGCAGCCGAGGTGATGACGGCCGGACCCGAAGGCCTGTTCTACGGCGGCGGACTCGCCCAACTGGGCAAGCAGGCGCTGGCAGCGCTGGTCGTAACCCTCTATGCCTTCACCGTCTCGTACGCGCTGGCCAAGCTCATCGATCGGGTGCTCGGTTTCCGCGTCAGCCCCGAGGACGAGACGACGGGCGTCGACTTCAGTCAGCACGCCGAAACGGCGTACGCCGAGGGCGTGCACGGACACCAGCCCGTGCGCCGGCCCCCTCTGGGCGGTCCTGGCTCTTTGGGACAGCGCACCGAGGCCGCCGACGACAGCTCGGACTGAATATTTTCTGACCCTTTGAACGGCCTAGCGCATCCGGCCGTTGACCCGGGTAGGGTCGAGGTACCGGCGTCGTCGGGGCGCCGGAGCTGCCATAGATCCGGCTACGACTCGATCGCCGTCAGCAAATGCGTTGGGGGATGTAACGCACCTGCAGATTCGGTCGATTAAGTACTAGTGGTCGGCGCGTGCGGAATGCGGGCCCATCAGCGAACTGGATAGATCAGCAAACTTATTGGAGGAATAAGTGGACATCGTATTGGGTGTGTCGATGACACCTACGACGGTCCGCATGGTGCTGGTCGAAGGGGAAAAGGGCGACGGTGTCACCGTCGACCATGACTCGTTCGACGTCGCCTCGAAGGAAGGCTCGGCTAACTCGGCTGCCGATCAGGTTGTCGAAGCGGTGCTGGGCACCCAGGAGAGCGCGGCGACCGGCGGCCACCATCTCAAGGCGATCGGTGTCACCTGGAGCGACCACACCGAGGGTGCGGCACTGCGTGACGCGCTCGCGGCCAAGGGCCTGGATGACGTGATGCTCGTGTCCCCGAGCCACGCCGCGGCGTCATTGGCCCAGGCGGCGGGTCGCGCGGTCGGCTACGACACCACTGCTCTGCTGTTCATCGACCGCGACACCGCCACGCTGTCGGTCGTGCAGACCGACGACGGTTCGGTCGTGAAGGTGCTCAGCAGCAGCCTGCACAGCGTGGACGCGATGGGCGTGCTGACCGAGATGGCCGCCGCCGTCGACGCGCAGGACGCACCGCCGCAAGGCATGTTCGTCGTCGGCTCGGGCGTCGACGTCTCTTCGGTGAAGGAACACCTCCGGCATCTCGTCAGCCTCCCGGTCAGCGCGCCGGACGAACCCGAACTCGCCCTCGCTCGCGGAGCGGCCCTGGCCGCCGCCAACGCGCCGGCCATGGAGTCGTCCACGGTCGGGTTGGCCTACTCGCTGGACCCCGACGGCACCACCGCGGGCTCGGCCCTCGCAGGCCTGGCCAACGCCGAGACCCAGATCCGGGCGGTCGGTTCCGACGGAGCGGCCCTCGGCGATTACGACCCCCAGACCGATATGCAGCTGCCCGAGCAGGGGGAGCGCAAGCCGTTCCTGCTCGTCGGCAGTGCGTTGACGTCGATCTTCGTCGTTGGCGTAGTGGCACTGGTCATTTCGTTGGCGGTGAGCATCCGCCCGACCGCCGACCAGCGGCCCAGCCCCGGCCAGAACGCGCTCGTTCCCACGACAGTCGTGCCCGCCGCACCGGCGCCCGCGCCTCCTCCCGAGGCGAAGCCGGTCGAGGCGGCGCCCCCACCGCCGCCGGCTGCCCAGACCATCAAACCTCCTGTGCCCGTGGCCCAGGAGGTTCCGCAGGCACCGCCGCGGACCGTGTACGTCGAGGCGCCGCCCCCCGCGGCTCCGGCGCCCGCACCCGCGGCCCCGCCGCCGGCACCCGCACCCGCAGCGCCGGTTCCGGTGCCTGCCCCGGTGTACAACCCGGCACCGGTGTACAACCCACCGCCCTACTACCGGCCGTGGACGCCGCCGTGGCGACCGACCTATGTGCCGCCCAGGCCGTGGAATCCGCCGTGGAGCCCGCCGTGGGAGGACGACGAGCCTCAGACGCCACAGCTGCCCGAGACGCCGCAGGTCCCGCAGGTGCCTCAGGTCCCGCAGGTCCCGCAGCAACAGTTCCCGCAATATCCGCAGAGCGGCTCGGGAAACGGGTCCAATCAGCGCCGCGGTAACCAGTACCCGGGATCGGGATCGTCCGGTCGCGGTGGCGGTGGCGGCGGGGGCAATTGCTTCCTGATCTTCTGCAGCTGAGGCAGCCGCGTTCACTCGTAACCTAGCGTTGGTGTGCTGCTAAGTGTCGCGTAGCAGTTAGCTCATCGTGGCTGCCTAAAGAGGTGGTATGCGATGCGCAGTATTCGGCACGGGCTATCTCGGTGCGACTCACGCCGCCGGAATGGCCGAAATCGGGCACGACGTGATCGGTGTCGACATCGACCCCGGAAAGGTCGCCAAGCTCGCCTCGGGTGACATTCCGTTCTACGAACCCGGCCTGCGAAAGATGTTGAGCGACAACATCGCTGCCGGCCGTCTTCGCTTCACCACCGACTACGACGCCGCCGCTGAGTTCGCCGACATCCACTTCCTCGGCGTCGGAACGCCACAGAAGAAGGGCGAATACGGCGCGGACCTGCGGCACGTGCACGCCGTCATCGACACGCTCGTGCCGCGGCTCAAGCGCTCAGCGGTCATCGTCGGTAAGTCGACGGTCCCCGTGGGCACCGCCGCCGAGCTCGCCGAACGGGCGCGGGCGCTGGCGCCGGAGGGCATCGACGTCGAGGTGGCGTGGAACCCCGAATTCCTGCGTGAAGGCTTCGCTGTCCACGACACGCTGCATCCGGACCGCATTGTCCTTGGCGTGCCCAAGAATTCGGTGAACGCCGAAGCCGCCGTTCGTGAGCTGTACGGTCCGCTGTTGAACGAGGACGTACCATTCCTGGTCACCGACC
>Ga0075363_100000477_pt1 | contig 12634 bp, 22 predicted proteins | sample EndMetdeltDD1763_FD_71470 | JGI IMG/M metagenome (GOLD analysis project Ga0075363, IMG submission 71470) | Populus endosphere microbial communities from Tennessee, USA - Endosphere MetaG P. deltoides DD176-3 | ecosystem: Host-associated > Plants > Roots > Endosphere | place: USA: Tennessee...
GCAAAGCAGTTGAGGCTGAAGCGCAGCTTACGGTCGATTGTCGATTGAAGAGCTAGCGCCCGGCCTTATTCTTGCGCAGCGTGCGCGCTGGCATCATTTCGGTCGCCACTTGTCTCGCAAGCATGGCGCCGTAGACGCTCGCATAAGATTTGGATTCGACCTTTGCTCCCTTCGTAACCGCGGGTGTGGGCTTCTTACGGCCTTTCTTCATTGCATCCTCCTGACTGGAAACGCGCGCATCCGACGCGTGAGCGCTCGCCAAGGGGGTAGTACCACGTACTGGTCACCAGGTCGCTTGCGTATTTCATATGGCCAAGCTCCCGTCAGAGGGCCTAGTGCCGGACCTGTGTCACGCTCGCCTTATGGCACACCCGAGCACCTCATCGGGCCTGCCGGTTCCTACGAATCTGAAAGTTGGACTGGTGGCGACGACGCCGTACGTGGGCCTTATTTCGCTGATGCCCGTCGTGCGACTTCGCGCTTCGATACTTCGCCCGCCGCCACCAGCGCGTTAACGCAGGCTTGCGACAGCTTGAGGCCGTTTGCGCGCATGCACCGGCGGGTCCCTGGACCATCGGGATCGTGTTGACTGCAATAGGCGAGATAGTCGCTCGCGCAAGCCGAACTGACACGCCCGTCCACCGCGCCGGCATCGCCTGCTAGCAGAATGAGGGAACCCAGGCCAAATGCGACCTTGGCAATCGGGCGGACCATGGTTTCGTGGATGAGCATGGTGATGTCCTCGTTCAAGAGCCTGGTTGCAAGGTAGAACATCGGGCAATCCGGCACTGTTCCGGCGGGAACAACAGCCGATGTCCGTGGCAGGCTCGACAAAGACGTTTGACGGCTACGCTGGCGCAACGCGACGGAAGATGAGGGAGAGATTGTTGGCGGGCATTTCTTCAATCAGGGGTCGCGCAAACCCGTGTTCTTCGGCCAGCTCCGTCACCGCTTCCAGATCCCGCACGCCCCAATCTGGGTTTTGCTGGCGAAGACCGCGATCGAACGCTTCATTGGATGGGGCCGTATGCCGCCCGTCGCGGCGATATGGACCGTATAGATAAAGCAAAGCATTGGCCGACAGCACTTGCGCCGCACCACGCACAAGCCCAAACGCCGCTTCCCACGGCGCAATGTGAATCATGTTGATGCAGATAACCGCATCCGCCCGTTGAATGGGCCACGGGTCTGCCGAGGCGTCGAGGGCGATGGCGGGCAGGACGTTGCGCACACCGGTCGAGTGAACCCACGCGTCGATGCTGGCCCGCGCGCCCGCATCCGGATCGCTTGGCTGAAAGCTGAGATCGGCGCCGAGAACGCCCGCAAAGTGCGTGATGTGCTCGCCACTGCCGCTGGCCACCTCGAGCACCAGGCCCTGGCGTGGCAGATGACGGCGCAGGACCTTTGTTATGTGTTCGCGGTTGCGGGCGGTGGCCGGGGCCATAAGTCGAGCATCACTCGTCATTCTCGCGTCCTAGCACCGCAAGTCGGGGTTTGACAGATGATTCCGATTGTAATTCTTTATCAATCGAAGCAATTGATATTGTGCGGGATTCAATTCCACCTCCGGAGAGAGAATATGGCGAGAATGAGCAGCCTGGGCAAAATGTCCTATGCCGAATTGGCAGAATTGCGGACGCAAGTCGACCGCTCAATGGTCGAAAAACAGAACTCGGAGCGAGTTGCACTGCGCCAGAAATTGGCCGACTTGGCCAAGGAACATGGCCTCACGCTCGACGAAGTACTTGGCAAGGGCCGCAAGGGTAAGGGCTCGGTGGCACCGAAGTATCGCGATCCCAAGAACCCGGAGAATACCTGGACCGGCCGGGGCCGCATGCCGCTCTGGATGGTTGCCGCCACCAAGGGCAACAAGGCCAAGAAAGACGATTTCCTGATCTGACGCCCGGCCAGCACAGGCGGCGTCTAGAATCGGTTTCGCGGAAAGGGCAGGGATTTCCCTGCCCTTTCCGTCCCAATACCAGGCAAATTTCGGGCGACCGGCGGCAACACGTTTCGCTTTCGCAAAGCAAGAGTCTGTCCGCATCCGCAACCGCGAGAATCACCCCTCAGGCCGTTTCAGCGCGGCTGGGCGCAATATTTGATTGCGTCCACCGCGCCGGCGATTTCCGCGTGATTGCCGTAGGAAATCTCGACCTGCGTCGTCACAGGGCCCTTTCGTTGATAGTAGACGACGACGGCGCGATCCGGTGCCTCGGCTTTTTGGTACGCAATCCTGAATTCCGGGGCAGAAAACAGCGAGCCAGGTTGTTGCGTGACGCTGAAGGAACCATGCCCGGTCCCAAACCGGGCCGCCGCGCATGCGGCCACTTCCTCGGCGGGTGGATAGCTGTCGCAACCGACAAGCACCGCAACGCCAATGGCGGCTGCCATGATTGCGGCCCACCTATTCCTGCTGCTCACGCAGAACCCGGAAATAGTGCTCGGCGTGTTGATAGGGATTTTCGGCCTCGATGGTGTCGCCGCGCGAAGCTGCATCGCGCGCCATGTTGATATAGCTCTCATACCTGCTGCGCGCATTGGCGGCCCCTTGGCGCGGATTGCCGTGCCTTGAGCCACCCTGCCGCGGAGCGGATGGGCGCAGGCCATTCTGCGGACGTTTCGGCCTGAACAGCCTCCTGCGAGGACCTTGGTCCAAGACATTCTCCGGTGCTGCCGGGGGCGGCCAAATCCCAGCCTGCCGAGCTTAGGTCATCATCGCGGAGGCGCAAACACGATTGTAATTGTCCCGCGGTACAAAGAATTTGCGCGGTTTTCCACAGTCACATTCGAGACGGTCACGAACGCTAGATCAGCTGCTGCGTTTTATTGGGCAACCGGGCGCGAGAGGGTTTCCATCTCATGGCCCGGCCCGCCGGAGCAGGCCCTTCGCAAGCGCGCGTTGGTATTGCGTCTGTGGGCGCAGTGGAGAGCCTGCTCCTCTCGTGTCTCGAGGTAGCCTTAGTCCTGGCTTGACGATCGCGCGGCATCAGCGGAGCCCGGTCGGCCTTCCATCCCGCTCGGATCGGCCATCAGAAGTTCCTCGTAAAGTGTGCTCACATCGTCGTCCTCGTCCGAGCCTGGATCGCTGAGCGAGTAGAGCGTGCCGAACACCGCCTCGTAGGCAGTCGCACGAAGAACCAGGCACAAGTCTTGCCTGGAGGCGCCGGCGGCCAGGATGCGCTCAATGGCAGGTCCCGTGTCGCCGAAGGGATTGGCGGGATTGCGTTTGCAATGGTCGATGATGTTATCGAGTGACGCCTCGCGCAGGTTCAGGTTGATCACGTCCTTCCACAGATAGGCGAGCAGTTCTTCTCTTCTTGCCATTGGGTTCTCGCGCCTCCGAATTGCTTCCCTGCCCGCGACAGTGTCGCGATCAGCGTGGCATGGAGATGACTGAGGGTCCGCTATCGGCTCGCCTCTGCTTGGGCGCATGGATCCCTGCATCCACTGTCACGTTGGCGCTTTCAATCCCATTTTTGCGGAACACGTGGATGGCGCGCGCGTTGGCCGCTTGAAACCTTTGAACGGCAACGAAAGGACACGCTATGCCTCGTTCACTTCTTGTGGGTGCGCTGGCGCTAGCGCTCGCGGCAGCACCGAGCCTGGCGCAGGAGCAGCCCAAAGCACAAATGGAGTCCTTGGTCGGATTGGCCGTCTATAGCTCTGACGGCCAAAAGCTTGGACAGATTACGCAGGTGGGGTTGTCGGGCACCCAACCGGCGGTGCGCGCCGAGATCGGTGGGTTTCTCGATGTCCAGCAGAGTGCCGTGGTCATCCCAATCGAAATGATGCAGCAAAAGCCTGATCGGATCGAGCTCGCGATGACCGCCGAAGAGGTCAAGGACACCATCGACAAACAAAAAGGTAGCCGTCGCGAGTAATGAGCCAAGCCTTTTGCTTCTATCGCCATCAGCAGAGAGGAATGCAATGAGATTAACCCCTGAAAAAGTCGAACGCGCGCTCGGTCAATTCGAAGCGCAGGCGATACCCGAGAACCATCCAGCCATGCCGGAGCTGAACAGATTGTTCGGCGACCACACGTTTTTCTTGGACGGCAATGGATTGAGTATCGTGGAAGCGACCGTAACCGGTGCGGAAGGACCGCAAGAGGGGCAGGTTGTAAAGTTGGCCAGCTGGAACGATGAAAGTCGGACGAGTCTAGCGCCGCACGAGCCTGAGGTGACTGACGTGGTGGTGGAACTCGGCTCGGGCGATCGCCTTCACTGACCCGGCGCCGACGCCGCGATTTGATCGGCTAGGCGCGCCTAGCTCTCACCATTCATGTGCGCCTGCCCTCAACGCTTGAATGTTTAATTCTTTCTGCTACTTGGCTCCGCGTCCGCCAGGTTGCGAATAGGCCTGCCGCCAAGCCCACGAGCAGCAATGCGTGGAAGGCAATGTCTGCCGCAGTCCGCGGGCCAATTCCAACGGCGATCGTGAAAGCGCCGACAAGCGTGCCGAGCAACGCGAAACTCATGACCGCGAGTGCAAAGCCACGCACTCTTGCGGGCGAGATCCAGCTCGCGATGAGTCCGAGCGCCAGCACAGCAGCGATCACGCCTTCAGCGGTTGCGGCCTTGCTGTGCTCCCAGCCTGCAAGCAGAACTCCGCCATGTACCGAGGATGCTAGTGCGAATGCCGCGGCTGCGATTGTCAGGAAGAGGCGGATGGTGTTGGGCATTGGTGCATCTCAGTCTGTTGCGCAACGCGTCGACTTATCGAGTGCTCGGACTAACAATCACAGAGCGACGGCTACCGCAGCAGCAGCAAGCCTTCGTGCCGGTGCTCGATCACGCAGCTGCCCACAGAAAGCAAATGGTCGCCGTCACGCCGAGTCCGGCCCGAACAAGGTGCAGAACGCCCCACCTTTCGATGAGTGCTCGACTTTGCGGCCCTGCTTCCTCGGGTCGGATCGCCTTCAAGCGATCGTTGGTCGGTCGGATGACGAGCAACGTGTAGGGCCAGGCCGAAATCAGGGCGATGGCCCCGAGTAGCCAGCGCCAGTCGTTGGTCTGCCACCAGGCAATACAACCCAATACTGCGCCGATCAGGGCCAGCGGCGCCTGCATCGCGGCGCCACGTTTGTAGGAGGGCTTCCACTCCGTCAGCAGCGCGCGATCATCGAGCACCAGGCGCGCCGGTTGCTCGCAGGCGCTAACGTAGACGGCGGCGCCGCTGAAAAAGGCCGCTGTAGTCAAGGCAAGCTCACCAACGATCATTGGCGTGACGCGGCTCAGCGCTTCTTCGTCTGCCAAAGGCCCAACATCGCTCCCGTCGGGTCGGTGATGATGCTGAAGGCGCCCATGTCCTTCACTTCGACGTTGTCCTTCATGACCTTGGCGCCGAGCGACTTCGCCTTGCTCGTCGCGGCCTGCAGGTCGTTGACGTCCACATAGGCGACCCACATTGAAGGTGCATTCGGGATTGGGTTCTTCATCAGCCCCCCACCCGTGCCTTCGCCTACCTTGATGATGGTGTAGGTCATATCGCCCATATTCATGTCTTCGAGGTTCCAGTCGAACAGTTCGCCGTAGAAGGATTTGGCCTTGCCGACATCTGTTGCCATAAGTTCCACATGCACGAACTGATTGCCCATCGCTAACCTCCTGTTAGTCTAAGGATTCTGGGGGCTTACCGCATAAACATCCCATGTGGATTTGCGTTCCGCCGCCGCGCTTCGTCCGGAATTGCCCGGCACAGGCCTTCATCTGCACGTGCAGACTGGAAGACCCATGCCACGCCGACGTCCCGCTCGAGCTTGCGAACTGCTAAGTCTTCAGAGCGGGCTCAATCCTTGGACCGCCTGTGCTTCAAGCCATGGCCGAGCCGCGCAGCGAGACCAGCTATGGCGCCGGCAAGCAAGAGCTGTCCGGCACCGATGCCAATGATGAGCATTTTGCGATTTGCCAAGCTGGCGGGGTACGGACCAGCAAACGCAGTGTAGTAAGCTGGCCAGGTCTTCCAGACCACGAAGACCACGCCGACCGCAAATCCGGTCCAGAAGGCCTTGCGGCCCGTCGGAGTTAGTGAGCCGAGAACAATGGCCGTGAGCAGTACGATCGCGACCATAACGGCGAGCTGCTCGTTCTGAGACAACCTTACCCACTGTTCCGACATCGGCCCTCTGCCTTTGCAGCTGCTTGGCGACGGCAAAGCCGGTCACTCGTCATCGCTACCTTCGTCGTCGCCCGCTTCAGCCTGCAGGGCGTCCACCAGATCATCAATTTGATCGCTGAGCTCGTCGAGAGCTTTCACCATCTCTTCTCTCTCGCCTTCGCTGGCCCACTTCGGGTTTTCCTCAAGCTCAACCAGCTTGTCGGCGAAGATGGTGCGCAGCTCCTCCAGTTTCACTGTGAACTCTTCCGGTGTCATCGGTTGCTCCCTTAGAATCAGACCGCCCTCTCGATCGTGCCGCAGGATCGGGATGAAAAAAGAATGCTGCTTGCTGTACCGCAAATCAACCGACGCGTCCGGATGCCGCCCTCAGGCAACCATTCCTCCGCCGGCTGTGTTATCCGGAGAGGAGGAAAAGATGTCGACCCAGATCACGATTACCAACGGCCCATTTAGGGCCGCATTGCAAGCTGCTCCGGAGCAAATCACGTTTGACACGCTGGACGGTTCCGTCCGCGCCCGCATCCTTGGCTGCCGAGACCTTCACCCGGCTGCATCCGAGGTCATCATTCGCGGAGAAATCACATCCGGAGTCCATGCCGGAAGGCGCTTCCTCGGCAGTTACGATCCGACAACGCATGAGGGACAACTGACGCTCGCATTGCCCTGACCGCGCTTGGCTGGCGCCGTCTGCTCCAACAAATTTGCGGAGCACAATTTTTCCAACCCAAACTTCAATGCAGAGACAGGGCACTTCACACAGCTCATCTGGCGTAATGGCAAGCTGGCTGCGGTGTGGCCTTGTGCCGGGGGCAACAACTTCTGCTGTGTTTGTGTTAATGGCGACGACCTGCGCCATTCAAGCGAGATGATTCCGGAAGAAGGCGATCGTCCGCTCCCAGGCTAGCTTGGCCGCGGCTTCGTCGTAGCGCGGCGTCGAATTGTTGTGAAAGCCATGCTGGGTACCCGCATACATGTGCATCTCGTATCGAACTCCGCTCGCCTTCAACGCCGCCTCAAAGGTTGGCCACATGGCGTTGATGCCGGCGTCATTTCCGGCGTATTGGATGAGCAGAGCCGCCTTGATGGCAGGCACCGCCGCCGTCTCGGCTGCCGCGCCATAGAACGGGACGCCGGCTTGCACATCCGCGCCGAGCGTAGCGGCCAGGTAGTTGGTCGTGCCGCCACCCCAGCAAAATCCGGTCACGCCGAGTTTGCCGCTGGATAGCGTTTGCGCCTTCAGGTAGCGCGCGCTGTTGGCCATATCCGTGCGCAGCTTGGCTTGGTCGAGGCCAGCCTGCAGCGTGCGGCCGTCGTCATCGTTGCCCGGATACCCCCCGACCGGCGACAGTCCGTCGGGAGCCAGCGCCATAAATCCCTCGGTCGCCAGCCGGCGCGCCACGTCCTCGATGTAGGGATTGAGTCCACGGTTTTCGTGGATCACGAGAACTGTGGGGAACGGCCCCGTCCCGCTCGGCTGCACCAGGTATCCACGCATGGTGCCGGACGTGCCGCCTGGCGACGGGTAGGTTACATACCGGGCTTTGATCCTGGGATCTGTGAAGGAGATGGTCTGGGCCTGGGCATAGCGCGGCAACAAGGCCTGCGCCATCGCCAGACCGCCAACCGTGACGGCCGCTGCCTGCTGCAGAAACTCCCGGCGATCAATCCGCCCGTGGCAATACTCGTCGTAGAGGTCAAACACGCGTTGATCGATTTCGACTTGAGTCACAGGCCGCAACGTACTCACCTGTGATGGGACGGATGAGCTTTCGGAATTCGACCGGTCAGCCACAGCGTTCTCCTGCGTCCAAAGCGGCACCCTAGCCCAGAGTTTGAAGCCGCACAGGCCGCGATGTGCGTGGTCGACCGTAACATTCTCGCGATATGCCGTGGGCCCTAGCCCTCGTCGATCGGCACGTCACCAGGGTGACCAGTTGCTCGATGCTGCAGTCGCGGGGGCGCCTTTTGCTTTGGGCAACACCTTCTTGCCAGTGGCTGCCTCTCCGCCCTCGGCCCTCGCGCCGGCCTTCTTGCCCTTGATCGTCGCGATCATTCGCCTCGCCGTGCCGCACACCAATGAGATGACGGACTGCCGGATACTTGCTGCCTTCCTTGCGCTGTCGTCCATCGGCAGCGTGTCAATGCGTTCGGACGGAAACAGGTCCTTCCAATCCGACGTGGCAAACCCATGCTCGAGCAGGGTAGATGCCCGCACTGTTCGCCGGCCACCCGTTGCCTCACCGAGGACCACGGCGATCAGCTTTTGTCCGGAGCGCGTGGCACTTGCCACAACGTTATAGCCGCTATCGCAGGTGAAGCCGGTTTTCATGCCGTCAGCGCCTGCATAGTTCACCAGCAAGCTGTTGTACGTGCCGAAGTGGCGTTTGCCGATGTGCACGTCCAGCGTCGACCAGATCGCCGCGTGCTCCGGGTAGTCGCGCAGGACGGCGCTCGCAAGTCGCGCCAGGTCCCGTGCCGTCGTGACCTGATCCTCATGCGGCAGTCCGTTGGCGTTCAGGAATTTCGTGCGCGTCATGCCGAGCTTTGCCGCGGTCGCGTTCATGCGCTCGACGAAAGCGTCGTTGGTCCCCGCTACCGCCTCGGCCAGCATAACTGCCGCATCGTTCGCTGAGTGAAGAATGAGGGCTTGAAGCGTCTTCCTCACGGTCATTTTTGCGCCGGGAACCATACCGACCCGCGTTGCCGGTTGACTGCTCGCAAGCTGGGAGCACGTAATCGTCGTGTCCCATGTGAGCGGGCCATCCCGAAGCGCTTCGAAGACCACGTATGCCGTCATGATCTTGGTGAGCGAAGCGGGATGCCACTGGTCGTCCTGATCCTCGGCGTAGAGGATGCGACCGTCAGCGGCGTCAAATAGAAGAGCCGGACCGGCGTCGGCGCGTGTCGTCAACGCAAAAGCCGCGAATAACCCGACGGCCAATTTCCCCCACATGCAGTTCCCTCCGCGAGCGGCCATTGTCCACGACTCGCTGCAGATAGACAATCGAGGGCGACAACGTGCCAGACGAGGTTGCAAACGTGAAGAAGCGGGGAGCGCACAGCCGCGGGGTGCACGCACGCTCCCGCGCCGACGGCTGCACGCCATTGTTTAGAGGGCGTTGGCGCGCGCTCAATCGGTACAAGACCGTACCAACGGATTGCATGGAGGACTATCGCAGAAAGAGCGCAGGGACACGGCAATCTGCCATGTCCCTGCTACGAGCACCGGAGTGCTGCGCCAACGCCCTCGTTGGCTTCAGGGCGCTGGAAAGGTAATTCGGAGTGTAACAAATCGCCGGCCTGCGCAAAGTGGGAGCGCCAGATCCGACGCAGAATGTCTTCACGCTTGCGCGCGAGCCGGACGATGGCGTTCGAACACGCTGCGCTATCTGACGGACTTCGTATGACAAATGGCCAGCTTGAGCGGGACAGCGCCTTAGCGGCGGAAGCGGCTTCTTGATCACACGCTAGCGAAAAGGGCCAACGGCCATCGCCTGTCGCGTTCTTGAAGGCGAAGCCTCGGCGATTGCTGCGTGAACGAGAAGTCCGGGTTGCAGATTGTTCAACCAGCGTTAGTCCCGCTGCAGCTTGACGCTGACACCCTTGAGGGCCAGGCCTTGGGTCGATACCGAGACTATCTGGGTCTTGCCCGTGGTCGTTACCGCCATGGAGCCGGAAAAACCGCCGCCGTTAACGGCGAGCTTGATCTGCGTCGGCGACGCCTGCCCCGCCACGGAGCCGGACGCGTTAAAGGTGCGCTCCTCCCAGCTTCCCGAGACACGGCTGCCATCGGAGACCAGCTTGGCGCGCAACTCGACCTTGTTTGACGCACTGGCGCACCGCAAGGCGACGCCGACCTCCGCTCCGCCCTCCTTCGGTGTGTAGTAAGCCGTACATTTGAGGTCTTCTGACTTGCCGTCGGTGAGACTGATGCGGCCGGAGCCTGACCAGCTGCCACTAAGCTGCGCCAGGGGGGACGCCGCAACGGCAGGGCCGGCGGCGAAGGCGAAGAGTGCGCACGCCAGCACGGCGGCGAGAGGCCCGTCCGAGGTCCGGCCCTGATCTGCTCGCCCTCCTCTGATCACCAAGTACAGGATGCTCATGCCCGCTCCCTTTTGGAACACCACTCGATTCTCTGCGGCTCAGACCACGCCCGGGGCTCATACGCGGCGCGGTCGGCTGCGATGATTGGCTGGGGTCGGACCCTCTTAAGAATAACGCCGGAGCGGCGCAGTCGTTGCGCTGGTCAGGGTAGGCTGGTGCTCCGACGCGCTCGTCGTATTCGCCCAGGCGACACGATCGAAGGATTATTCCCTTGGCCGCCTCGACACCTAGCGAGGAACCGATGCGCATGATGGCTCTAGCTTCGTCTCTTTTTGCCCGGCGTTCTTGCTAGCGAGATTGATGTTGGTCTGCATCTTCGATGCCGCCGAAGCGAAGAGCACCGATGCCAAGCGCACGGCGGCACGGCAACGCAAGTACCGGAAACAAGCGAGCAAGCGTCACAATACGCTTCCACCGAATTTGGGACCGGGTATCGGCAGCAGATTGTAATCCGCCGCGCGCGATGATTTAGCGTGTTGCCGTCAAAACCAGCCCGTTCCGGGGTAGCGCCATCACAATTTTGGAAGCAATCTGCTCGGCAAGGCGCGCGTAACCCTCATCATTCATGTGTAGATTATCCTTGCTGAGATAGGCGCGATCCCGCGACCAGCCGCGCATGGCGCCAAAACGATCAACGAGCAGCACCTGCGCCTCGTCGGCTACCTTCGCAATCGATGCCACCATGTTTTCGTAATACGCGTCCTTGACCAGGGCGTCCCCGTATTGCGGGTTGACCAGAATAACGTCGATGCGCTGTTCCTTTAGCCAGGCCAGTGTGCGCCTGAGACACCCCTCAAAGCTCTCAACCGCGACATGGCGCAAGGCATCATTGGTACCCACTTGCCAGATCACGAGATCCGGCTTGGCCGCCGCGACTTCGCGCTGCATGCGATCGGCCGCGCCTTGCGCCATCTCGCCCGAGACGCCGCGGCCGATGACGCGGAAATCCAGGCCCTGTAGGGCACGCTCGAGATTGACCTCTAACCTCGCCACATAGGCATTGAGGGGCGACGAGGCGCCGATGCCAACGGTTGAGGAGGAACCCACCACCAGGACGGTGCCTATGCGCGATGAGGCAAGTGCTGTGCTGAGCCGGGCCAAGCTCCGGTCTATCGTCGCGGTCCCCGCGGCCACATTCGACTGTGCTTCGGCATTTACGGCAAACAGCAAAGTCAGCGCTCCGATGACGAGCGCGAGCGCGCTTCCACCACGTTGCAACACGTGCTCACCCGCAAAATAGTTGAAAAGATCCGTCGCCATAGAACGGAACACGCGCCCTCGCAATAAAATTTGATGCACGAGGGCTGCTGTCGAGATCGAAGGGGGACCTTCGCGCGGCAAAGGTGACGCTGGAGGCAAGGTTACAAGTTGGCAACGGAGCGTTGCAAGCGTTCTTCCCAACCATACATAGCGAAGTCCGCCGGTATGTGTGGAGGCAGCAGTGATTGATGGACCGCCGCCGGGCGCTGTGATCCGGCTCATGCGCGCATGGCGCGAATATCTCGCTTGGTGGATGCTCGAGAAGCTCAGTCCGCCGGCGCGCTCGACAGAGGCGAAGTCGGCGACACCCGTCGAGCCGCCGGTGGTCGATAAGTCATTTCTGAACGGCGAGGTGCGCGATGACCTGAGAATGCGCCGTGCGGACGAAACGCGGCGGCCGCGACAGAGTGCCTAGGCCGCCAGTTGTTGCCTTCGACATCATCAGGCGTAGGAAGATCGCAACGTCTTCCGCCGTCGTCAGAAATGGATTCCGCGGAGGACGGGCACCCATATCGACATCGCCGTCATCGCCGCGATCACCGCGATGACGTACCAGTCGCGCAAATCGTCGGGAGAACGGTAGCGGCGCTTGCGGCTGCGCATTTCAAACCCCTTCGCTTGTTCCTCCGCCGCAAAACTCGTGCCACAAGCCGTTGTTCCGTCCTATATTTTCGTTTCTCCGGGGGCTTAATTAAGGTCTGATTAACCATCGATTCGCCCGTCGGACGCGTGTCTTTCGCCTCGGCCTTCAGCGGGAAGTATCAATTGAGCAGCCGATGGTGTGACTTGCTCCGCGATCTGCCCCGCCCCTTGCTTGCGCGAGCCCTCGATCGAAGAATTGAGCGTATCGAGCTTCCATCTGCTGTTTCCTCCGCGCGTGAGCTCCGCAAAGTAGGCTAGGCACATGCAAATCCGAGCCGCATAAGACGCGTCTTTCTGAGGCCTTGCGGCCGCAAGGACGATTCCCAGATGGCTGAATTGCGCCTCGAGCGCAGCTGCGGCAACGAGAATACGCTGTTTTACAGCGTTGTAGAGCCGACCATTGCCACATGACCGCCGCACCGCTCGATAGGCTTCCCAAAGGTAATCGAGTGGGGTTGTCGGCCATGAAAAAAGTAAGAAGAAAAGCACATGCACAAACGACGATCCTGCC
>Ga0075363_100000478_pt1 | contig 12633 bp, 10 predicted proteins | sample EndMetdeltDD1763_FD_71470 | JGI IMG/M metagenome (GOLD analysis project Ga0075363, IMG submission 71470) | Populus endosphere microbial communities from Tennessee, USA - Endosphere MetaG P. deltoides DD176-3 | ecosystem: Host-associated > Plants > Roots > Endosphere | place: USA: Tennessee...
CTGCGCGAAAGCACCGCCGGCAGCGGCATCGACATCACGCCGACCGACAACGGCCAGGCGATCCTGGTCAACTTGCCCGAAGGCGTCACTTTCGATGTCGGCAGCTACAGCCTGAAGCCGCAGTTCCGCGCTACGCTGGACGATATCGCGCGCAGCATGAACCAGTATCCGGACAGCCTGATCGACGTTTACGGCCACACCGATTCGACCGGTTCCGACGCCTTCAACCAGACCCTGTCGGAGAACCGGGCGCGCACCGTGGCCAATTACCTGAGCATGCAGGGCGTTTCGGCCGCGCGTATCCGCAGCCAGGGCCTGGGCGAAACGATGCCGGTGGCCGACAACGCCACCGACGAAGGCCGCCGCCGCAACCGCCGGGTCGAGATCAAGATCGTTCCGATCAGCCAGGAACAGGCCCAGGCGGCGCGCGCGCAGGGACAGTAAGATCGTGCCCTCTCCCCTTGTCGGGGGAGAGGGCTTCCATCATCCCGCCAGCTTCTTCGCCCGCTCGGCCAGGCGCGCCACCGCGGCGTCGTGGATCGCCGGCGCCGTCACCAGCACGCCGAAAGCGCGGGGATCGCGCTTGTTGTAATTGAGCGGCTGACCGAAGGCGTCAGTGGTCACCGCGCCCGCCTCGCGCGCGATCAGCGCGGCCGCCGCGATGTCCCATTCGAATCCCCAGCGCAGCGTCGCGACGATATCGGCCTCGTTTGCGGCGACGAGCGCGATCCGCAGCGCGATGCTGTTGGGCTGGTCGACCTTTACGAGGTCGGCGTCTTCGCGCGGGGTCGACTTGGCGGGAACGCGCGCGCCGGGAAGCTTCATGCGGGTGCTGGCGGCAAGCGGCGCACCATTGCGCCAGGCCCCGCGCCCCGCCTCGGCATGCCAGAATTCCGCGCGCGCCGGGGCGCTCAATATGCCGATCAGCGGCCGGCCGGCGCTTATCAGCGCCACCGAGACCGCCCACCCGGGCCGGCCGTGGACATAGTCGCGAGTCCCGTCGATCGGGTCGACCAGCCAGATCAGGCCGCCCTCCAGCCGCTCTGGCGCATCGGCGGTTTCTTCGGAAAGCCAGCCGGCGGCAGGCAGCAGCAGGCTCAATTCGCGTTTCAGGAAGGCGTCGACGGCCAGGTCGACTTCACTGACCAGGCTGCCGGGCTCCTTTTCCCAGACCGACAGGTTCGCGCCCGGCGGCTGCGCGCCGGGCCAGCGCGCCATGGCCATGCGGCCCGCTTCGCCGACGATGGCCTGCAGGCGATCTCTATCGATCATTGGGAATGGGGCATCTGGGGTAAGGTGCCTTCTCGCTGCGTCCAGGGGAATTTGCCCGGTCGGCGGGACTTTTCAAGCCTTGTGCGATGTGCTTATGCGGCAGCGCAAAATCGGCCCTCCCCAGGCATCACCAGCGGAAAGCGATTCATCCATGAACATCCATGAATATCAGGCCAAGGAACTGCTTGCGAAATTCGGCGTCGCCGTGCCTGCCGGCTATGCCGCGCTGACGGTGGACGAAGCTGTCGAAGCCGCCGGCAAGCTGCCCGGGCCGCTTTACGTGGTGAAGGCGCAGATCCATGCGGGTGGCCGCGGCAAGGGCAAGTTCAAGGAACTGGGCGCCGACGCCAAGGGCGGTGTCCGCCTGTCGAAGTCGCTCGACGAAGTGCGCGCCAACGCGACCGAGATGCTGGGCAACACGCTGGTGACGATCCAGACGGGCGAAGCCGGAAAGCAGGTCAACCGGCTCTATGTCACCGACGGCGCCGACATCGCCAAGGAATACTACCTGTCGATGCTGGTCGACCGTGCGACCGGCCGCATCGCCATGATCGTTTCGACCGAAGGCGGCATGGATATCGAGACCGTGGCGCACGACACGCCCGAAAAGATCACCACGATCACCATCGATCCCGCCGAAGGCTTCCAGCCGCACCACGGCCGTGCCGTCGCCTTCGCGCTCAAGCTCAAGGGCGATCTCAACAAGCAGGCGCAGAAGGTTGCCGCCCAGCTTTACGAGGCGTTCAACGCGACCGACATGTCGATGCTCGAGATCAACCCGCTGATCGAGACCACCGATGGCAAGATCGCGGTGCTCGACGCCAAGGTCAGCTTCGATCCCAACGCTCTGTTCCGCCACCCCGACATCGCCGCGCTGCGCGACGAGACCGAGGAAGACCCGGCCGAAGTTGAAGCCTCGCGCTACGACCTCGCCTATATTAAGCTCGATGGCGACATCGGCTGCATGGTCAACGGCGCCGGCCTCGCCATGGCGACGATGGACATCATCAAGCTGAACGGCATGTTCCCGGCCAACTTCCTCGACGTCGGCGGCGGCGCCGACAAGGAGAAGGTGACGGCGGCGTTCAAGATCATTCTCGCCGATCCCGCGGTGAAGGGCATCCTGGTCAACATCTTCGGCGGCATCATGAAGTGCGACACGATCGCCGAGGGCATCGTCGCGGCCGCCAAGGAAGTGAACCTCTCGGTGCCGCTGGTCGTGCGCCTTGAGGGCACCAACGTCGAGCTCGGCAAGCAGATTCTCGCCGGATCGGGCCTGGCCATCGTTCCGGCCGACGATCTGGGCGACGCCGCCCGCAAGATCGTCGGAGAGGTGAAGAAGGCCGCCTGAGCCCATGCGATTCGGGCCACCGACGGGTGGCCCGAAGTGGCGACGACAGGGCTTGACCTGCCGCGCGTTGGCGGCAATGGCGTTCCGCAATTGAATTAACCGGCCGGCTAAATCCACCCAACGGTGGGTTTGCCGCCTGAGAGGAAGGACCTCGCGCATGAAGATCCTCGTGCCCGTCAAGCGGGTGATCGACTATAACGTCAAGCCGCGGGTGAAGTCCGACGGCACCGGCGTCGACCTCGCCAACGTCAAGATGAGCATGAACCCGTTCGACGAAATCGCCGTCGAGGAAGCCATCCGTCTGAAGGAAAAGGGCGTGGCGACCGAGATCGTCGCGGTTTCCGTCGGCCCGGCGAAGGCGCAGGAAACGCTGCGCACCGCGCTCGCCATGGGCGCCGACCGCGCCATTCTGGTCACGACCGACGACGAAGTCGAGCCGCTGGCCGTCGCCAAGATCCTCAAGGGGATCGTTGGTGAAGAGGCGCCCGGCCTGGTCATCCTGGGCAAGCAGGCGATCGACGACGACAGCAACCAGACCGGCCAGATGCTGGCCGCGCTGCTCGGCCGTCCGCAGGGCACGTTCGCTTCGGAAGTGACCGTCGAGGGCGATTCGGTCACCGTGAAGCGCGAAGTCGACGGCGGCCTGGAAACAGTGAAGCTTTCGCTTCCGGCCATCGTCACCACCGACCTGCGCCTGAACGAGCCGCGCTATGCTTCGCTGCCCAACATCATGAAGGCAAAGTCGAAGCCGCTCGCGAACAAGACGCCCGCCGACTACGGCGTGGACACCGCCCCGCGCCTCAAGACCTTGAAGGTCACCGAGCCGGCGACGCGCCAGGCCGGCGTCAAGGTCGCCGATGTCGACGCGCTCGTCGCCAAGATCAAGGAGCTGGGGATCGCCTGACGGCTCGATCTCCTGGAGAAACGACATGACGAAAACGCTTGTTTGGGTCGAACACGACAACGCCTCGGTGAAGGACGCGACGCTGTCCGCCGTCACCGCCGCCAGCCAGCTCGGCGAAGTGCACCTGCTGGTCGCCGGTTCGGGCGCCGCTGCGGTGGCCGAAGCCGCCGCGAAGATCGCCGGCGTCGGCAAGGTCCACCTCGCCGATGACGCCGCCTATGCCAACGCGCTCGCCGAAAACGTCGCGCCGCTGATCGTCTCGCTGATGGAAAGCCACGACGCCTTCGTCGCGCCGTCCACCAGCAACGGCAAGAACATCGCGCCGCGCGTCGCCGCGCTGCTCGACGTCGCGCAGGTCTCGGACATCCTCTCGGTCGAAGGCCCCAAGACCTTCACGCGCCCGACTTACGCCGGCAACGCCATCGCCACGGTCGAATCGAGCGACGCCAAGCTGGTTGTCACCGTGCGCGGCACGGCCTTCGCGAAGGCCGCCTCGGAAGGCGGTTCGGGCACGGTGGAAGCCGTTTCGGGTAGCGGCGACTCCGGCCTGTCGAGCTTCCTCGGCGCCGAGATCGCCAAGTCGGAACGTCCCGAGCTCACCAGCGCCAAGGTCATCGTTTCGGGCGGCCGCGCGCTCAAGGATTCGGAAACCTTCAAGCAGGTCATCTTCCCGCTCGCCGACAAGCTCGGCGCCGCCGTCGGCGCCAGCCGCGCCGCGGTCGACGCGGGCTATGTGCCGAACGACTACCAGGTCGGCCAGACCGGCAAGATCGTCGCTCCCGAAGTCTACATCGCGGTCGGCATCTCGGGCGCCATCCAGCACCTCGCCGGCATGAAGGATTCCAAGACGATCATCGCGATCAACAAGGACGAAGACGCGCCGATCTTCCAGGTCGCAGACGTCGGCCTGGTGGCGGATCTGTTCACTGCAGTGCCGGAAATCACCGGCAAGCTCTGATCGGTCCCGACCGGAAAAATCGAAAGCCCCGGCCCGTCAAACGGCCGGGGTTTTTTCTTTGGCGATTGTATAGATTGCAAATACGGCCGCGAAGCCCGCTCAGTCCGGCAGCCGCTCAAACAGATTGAGTTGCGCGCCTTCGTATTCCTGCCACCCATAGCGCACGAAGCCGAGCGACGCCGCCACGCGTTCGGACGCGGTATTGCCGTCTTCGATCATGGCGGCGATGCGGCGGGGGCCGTGTTCGGCGTCGAACCATTCCAGGATCGCGCGCATCGCTTCGCGGGCATAGCCCCGGCCCCAGCAGTCGTTGCGGACGATCCAGCCCGCTTCGGGCGTGTCGTCCAGTCCCTGACCGAAGCCGCGATGGCTGTGGAACACACCGCAGCTGCCCAGGATCGCGTCCTCGCCGGGAAGTCGTAGCATGAAATTGCCATAGCCGTAGAGCGCCCAGCCCCCGGCGTTGCGCATCAGTCGCTCGAACTGACCGCTCGCGTTCGGCAGCGACGGGCCGAGGAAGCGGCGGGTCTCTTCCGCCGCCATCAGGTCGACCAGCGAGGCGAGATCGTTGGCGCGCGGGCGCCAGAGTTCCAGTCTTTCGGTCGTCAGCAGTGGCCCGGTCACAACGGCTTCTCGGTCACAGCAGTTTCTCCACCGCGTGGATCGCCACGCCCACCAGCCCGCCCACCATCGTGCCGTTGATGCGGATGAACTGCAGGTCGCGCCCGACTGCGCCTTCGATCCGGCCGGTGACGGTATGGGCGTCCCAGCGCTTCACCGTTTCGGAGACCAGCCGGACGATCTCGTCACCATAGCGCGAGACGACGCCGACCAGCGTGCGGCGGGCGAAGCGGTTGACCAGCAGCTGCAGGCGGGGATCGCGCGACAGCGCCTGGCCGAGCTGACCAACGCTTGCGCCCAGCTCTCCCGACAGCGCCGTGCCGGGATCGCGCAGCGCCTTCAGCAGCGAGCCGCGAATGCGTTCCCACATGCCGTCGAGCCAGCGGCCCATGGCGGGATTGGCGAGAAGTTCGGCCTTCAGCTTTGCGACGCGCGCCTGCATCGCCGGATCGTGCAGCAACTTGTCCGCCAGATCCTCCAGCCCTTCCTCCAGCTTGCGGCGCAGCGGATGGCCGGGATCGACGAGGGTTTCGGCGAGCAGCTTGTAGAGTCCGTCGATCACGCCGTTGGCCAGTTTTTCGTCCAGCCCGGTCCAGCGCACGATGGTGTTGGCGCGCTGGTGGATGATGTCGCGAATCAGCGCCTCGTTGTCCTCGATGGTGAGGCCGGCCCAGCGGATCATGCTTTCGAGCAGCGGCAAGTGCCGCTTGTCGGCGATGGCGGCGGACATCAGCTGGCCCAGCAGCGGGGCGAGGTCGATCTTTTCGAGCTGCCCGCGCAGGCCCGATTTCACCAGCCCGCCGAGCTGTTCCTGGTCGAGCGATTGCAGCACGTCGGCGAACAGGTCCGCCGCGCCCGCCTTCAGGCGCGATTGTTCGCCGGGGCGCGGACTGGCCAGGAACCCGCCCGCCGCCGCCGCCAGGTTGAAGCCGTGCAGTCGGCGGGCGACGACTTGCGGGGTGAGGAAATTGTCGCGCAGGAACACCGCCATGGTGTCGGCGATGCGGTCCTTGTTTTCCGGGATGATCGCGGTGTGCGGGATCGGCAGGCCCAGCGGCCGGCGGAACAGCGCGGTCACGGCGAACCAGTCCGCCAGCCCGCCGACCATCGCCGCTTCGGTGAAGGCGAGCGCATAGCCCCAGGCGGGATGGGGGTAGATGCCGGAAAGATGCCGGCCGGCCAGGAACCCCGCCGCCATGGCGACCAGCAGGCCGGTGGCGATCCGCCGCATGCGCCGCGCCCGGTCGGCGGGCAGAGCCACGCGGACGGGCCGGCGGAGGAGCGATGGGCGGGCTGTGTTCACTCGGCGGGCAGGCCCGCCTTGCGCTCGGCTTCGCCATGTTCGGGCTCATAGGTCAGCAGCGAGCGGCGCAGCTTGGGGCCGAGCCGCTTCTCGAGCCCGTCGGCCAGGCTGAACGCGGCCGGCACGATCAGCAATGTCAGCGCGGTCGAAAGCAGCAGACCGCCGATCACCACGGTGCCCATCGGCGCGCGGAAAGCTCCGTCGCCCGACAACGACAGCGCGGTGGGCACCATGCCCGCGGTCATCGCCACCGTGGTCATGACGATGGGCTGGGCGCGCTTGTGGCCCGCCTCGATGATGGCGTCGAACTTGCCTGCGCCGGTCTTCATCTCCTCGATGGCGAAATCGATCAGCAGGATCGAATTCTTCGCCACGATGCCGAACAGCATGAGGATGCCGATGAACACCGGCATCGAGATCGACTGGCCGGTCAGGAACAGCGCAAGGAAGCCGCCGAAGGGCGCGAGGAACAGCGAGCCCATGTTGACCAGCGGCGAAATGATGCGGTGATAGAGCAGGACGAGCACCGCAAAGACCAGCAGGATGCCCGCCGGCACCGCGATGGAGATGTTGTCCAGCATCTCCTGCTGCCAGCGCTCGCTGCCGAAAGGTGCGTTGCTGACGCCCGATGGAAGGTTGGCCATCGTCGGCAGCTTATTGATCGCATCGGTCGCCTGGCTTTTCACCACGCCGTTCGCCAGATCGGCGCCGATGAAGATACGCCGCGCCTGGTTGTAGCGTTCGATGCTCGTCGGACCCGATCCATAGCCGATCTCCGCTACGCGAGAGAGCGGGACGGAGCCGCCGCTGGCCGTGGGCACGGGAAGATTGGCGATGTTCGACAGGTCGTGCCGGGCCTCTTCGGGCAGACGGACGCGGATCGGCACCTGCCGGTCGGTCAACGAGAACTTGGCGGCGTTCTGGTCGATATCGCCGATCGTGGCGATGCGGATCGCCTGGCTCAGCGACTGGGTGGAGACGCCGAGCTGGGCCGCAAGGTCGAGCCGCGGTTTGATGATGATTTCCGGCCGGCGCATGTCGGCGCTGATCCGCGGCGCGACGATCTGCTTCACGCCGGCCATCTCCTCGACCAGTTTCGCCGCCGTCTGCTCCAGCAAGGCGGAATCGGAGCCGGTGAGCATGATCGAGATCGGGCGGCCGGTGCCGCTGCCGGCGGCGTCGAGCGCGATGAAAGTAACCCGCGCGTCAGCGATTTCCTGCAGGGCGGGGGTCAGCGCGTGTTCGAACTCCTGGCTGGTGCGGCGCCGGTCCTTCTTCAGCGTAATCATCAGGCGGCCGCTGCCTTCGGACATGCGCTGCATGACGTGTTCGACATCGGGCTGCTTCGCCAGGATGCCGCCGACCCGATCGGCGACCACCTGCGTCTGGGCGAGCGTGGTGCCCGGCACCATTTCGATCGAGACGCTGACGTTGTCGTGATCCTGCGTTGGAAAGAATTCCATCGGCAGCGAGGCGGCGAGCAGGATCGAGAGCAGCAGCGAGACCACGCCGACACCCATCATGTGAATGCGGTGGTCGCGCAGCCGCGCCGCGAAGCGCTGGCGCAGCGAGAGCCTGCCGTCCGCGCGCCGGTGCGCGGCGCGGTAGGCGTCGGCCTTGGACGTATCGAGCGACCAGTGAAGCACCGACAGGTAACGGTCCATCATGGCGCCGCCGCCATGCTCCTCGTGGCCATGCGCCTTCAGGAAATAGGCGGCGACCATCGGCGTTATCATGCGCGCCACGGCCAGGCTCATCAGCACCGAGACGACCACGGTCAGGCCGAAGTTACGGAAGAATTCGCCCGACACGCCGGGCATCGTGCCCACCGGCAGAAACACGGCCACGATCGAGAAGGTCGTGGCGACGACCGCGAGGCCGATCTCGTCGGCGGCGTCGATGGACGCCTGGTACGCGGTCTTGCCCATGCGCATGTGGCGCACGATGTTTTCGATCTCGACGATGGCGTCGTCGACCAGCACGCCCGCCACCAGGCTGAGGCCGAGCAGCGATTGCGCGTTCAGCGAAAAGCCCAGTAGGTCCATGAACCAGAAGGTCGGAATAGCCGAAAGCGGGATGGCGATGGCGGCGATGATCGTCGCTCGCCAGTCGCGCAGGAAGAAGAACACTACGACGACCGCCAGGATCGCACCCTCGACCATGGCGGCCATCGAGCTTTCGTACTGTTCCTTGGTGTAGTCGACCGAGTTGAACATCGACTTGAAATGGACGCCTGGACGCTCCTTCTCGAGCTTGGCCATTTCGACCATCGCATCGTCGTAGACCGATACGTCGGAAGCGCCGCGCGCGCGGGAAAAGCCGAACATCACCACCGGACGACCGTCGAACTTGGCGATGCTGGCGATCTCGCCATAGCTGTCGGTGACGCGGGCGATGTCGGCAAGCTTTATCGATCGCCCGCCGCCGAGCGAGATGTCGGTCTGCGACAAGGCGAAAGCATCGGCCGCATTGCCGAGCACACGCACCGACTGGCGCGAGTTGCCGATCTCGGCCTTGCCGCCCGCCGCGTTGACGTTGAGCTGGCGCAGCGTCTGGTTGACTTGCGACGCGGTGACGCCCTGCGCCTGCATCCGCGCGGGGTCGAGCGTAACGAGGATTTCGCGGTCGACGCCGCCGAAGCGGCTGACCGAGGCCATGCCGTCCACGCCCAGCAGCCGCTTGCTCACCGTATCGTCGATGAACCAGGATAGCTGCTCCATCGTCATGTCCTCGGCCTCGACCGCGAAATAGGCGATCGGCTGTGAGGATGTGGTGGCCTTGATGACCGACGGCTCCAGGATACCGTCGGGCAGCTCGCCGCGAATCTGATCGACGTTGTTTTTGACCTCGTTGACCGCTTCGTTGATGTTCTCCCCGATCTGGAACTCGACCGTCGTACGGCTCTGGCCCTCGGTGGCGGTCGAACTGATCGTGACGACGCCGCTGATCGAGCGGACGGCCGCCTCGACTCTTTGTGTGATCTGCGTCTCGATCTCGGTCGGGGCGGCGCCCGGCTGCGAGATCGTGACGATCACCATCGGGAATTCGATGTCCGGCTGCTGCTGGATGTCCATCCGCATGAAGCTGACGATGCCGATCAGCATCAGGCCCGCGAAGAACACGATCGGGACGATCGGATTGCGGATCGACCAGGCCGAGATATTCTGGAAATTCATTGCTCAGCCTTTCGGCGGCGTCGCCAGCCTGGGTTTCACCGTCTCGCCCGGCGAGAGGAATGCGCCGGCGCGCAGCACGATCTTCTCGCCGCCGGAAAGTCCGTCGATAACCGCGATGCCATCGTTGGTGAGCGCCCCGGTCTTCACGTCGCGGCGGGCCACTTTGTTGTCCGCGCCGATGACGTAGACGTAGTTGCCTTTCGTGTCCGAAAGCACCGCGGATTCCGGAAGCAATGGCGCGACGAGCGTTCCCGCGCGGATCTTCGCGCTGGCGAAACCGCCGGGTCGCAGTTCGGGCGCATAGGCCAGCGCAATGCGCGCGGTCCCCTGCCGTGTCGTCGGGTCGATCACGGGCGAAAGCTGCCAGACCTGGCCGGAAAACACGCGCTGCGAGCCGACGGGGGTCACTTCGGCGGTGACGCCCGAGGCCAGCTTGGCGAGATCGTCCTCGCTCAGCCTGGCGAGCATTTCCATCTCGCCGCCCCGGGCGAGGCGGAAGAGAACGCCCGAGCCGCTGCTGACCACCTGGCCGGGTTCGACCTTGCGTTCCAGCACCAGCCCGGCTTCGGGCGCGACGATGTTCAGCCGCCGCGTGCGTGCCTGGGTTTCGCCGAGCTGGGCGCGGGCCACCCCGACGCGGGCGTTGGCGGCGTCGCGCGTCGCGGTCAGCCGGTCGACGTCGGCCTTGGAGATGAAGCCGCGCTCCACCAGCTTGAGCGCCCGATCGAGATTGGACTGGGCGAGCCGGGCGTCGGCGGCGGCGACCTGGATCTGCGCCGAAAGGCCGGCGGCTTCCTGAACCTGCACCGACCGGTCGATGACGGCGAGGACTTGCCCTGCCTTGACCCACTGGCCCGGCTCGACAAGCACCTGGGCGACCTGCCCGCCTTCGCCGGCGGAGCCGACGGGCATCTCGCGCCGCGCGGCGAGCGTGCCGCTGGCGTTGATCTCTCCGGCGATGGTCATGCGGCCGGGCGCGATGACGGTGACGACGGGCACCTGCCGGGTGTTTTCGGCGGCATCCTGCGCCGCGTCGCCGCGATGGAGGAAGAACCACAGGCCGATCATGACCACTGCTACCGCGGCGGCGATGATCCAGACCCGGCGGCGTGAGCGGCGATCTTCCTCGTCGCTTTCGACAAGCGGATTGAAGGGCTCGGAAGCGCCCTCTTCCTCCGACGTATCGATCTTGACGTCGTAATTCATGCGCTCACCGCCCTGTGCGGTCCCGGCCGAAACCGTGGCGAACCGCAATGCAAACATCCCCGCGTCGGGCGCAATCCTGCTGGCCCGATGCAAGTTTTCCTGCGTCAGGCCATAGACTGGCCGTGGACGGGTGGCAATGCGAAGCGACCGGACTCGCAGGTTCGGGCCGGTCGCACCGGACCGAAAAGAGCCGCATCCATGTCGGTGTATGGAGCCGAAAGGCTCAGTACTTCTGCTGGCGCTCGTAGAGATCGCGATAGTGCTGGATGCGCGTTACGCGCAGTCCCTGCATGCCCGAGCGGTCGACCGCGCGCTGCCACGAAGCGAACTCTTCCAGGGTGAGCTGGTAGCGATCGCAGACCTCGTCGATCGTCAGCAGGCCGCCGTTGACGGCCGCGACGACTTCCGCCTTGCGGCGCACGACCCAGCGGCTCGTGTTCGGCGGCGGCAGCGAATCGACCGTCAGCGGCTCGCCGAGCGGCCCGATCACCATCGCAGGACGGATTTTCTGGTTCTCGATCATCTTACCCTCGATCGCCGGTCGTGTTTGTACCGGCGACGCCAGCAGTCTTGTCCGTATTCGACTTGCCATGGACTAAAGTAGTTGGGTTAACAGGCGATAACCCTCGGCCAACGCCCTGTCCGTAATTCAGCACGATTCGCGCCGAGCCGCGGTCGAAGCTGCCGCTGGGCGCATCGGGCGAATCGGTTTCGTGATCGTCCTGCAAGGCGTGCCGCGCGGCATAGGCGGCGCCGAGGCGCGCCAGCAAAGCGTGCCATTCCGGGCGGGAATCCTTGCCTGCCGCCAGGCTGCGTGCCAGCTCCAAACGCCAGCTTTCGTTGTCGAACCCAAGCTCCATGTCCACGGGTATAGACCCGCTATGGTCAAGGGGAGGTAAAGGCCGCCTTTACCTGTCGTTGATGTTCGTTAATCGCGGGCGCGGCCTGCGGGGGCCCCTTGCGGTCAGGCCTGTTCCCTTTGCCGGCTTGGCTCTATAGGGCGCGCATGATCCTTCCCGATGCTCTTGCCGGTCTCGACCTCGCGGCGCTGTTCCAGCTTCCGCAGCCGCTTGGCGCGCGGCGGATCGTCGTGGCCATGTCGGGCGGGGTGGACAGTTCGGTGGTCGCGGCGCTTGCGGCGGCCAGCGGGGCGGAAACGATCGGCGTCACCCTGCAATTGTACGATTATGGCGCGGCCACCGGCAGGAAGGGCGCCTGCTGTGCCGGCGACGATATCCGCGATGCCCGCGCGGTGGCCGATCGGCTGGGCATCGCCCACTATGTCTTCGATCACGAATCGAGCTTCCGCAGCGAAGTGGTGGAGCGGTTCGCCGACGATTATCTCGCCGGCCGGACCCCGATCCCCTGCATCCGCTGTAACATGGGGCCCAAGTTCACCGACCTGCTTGCTATGGCGAGGGAACTGGGCGCTGATTGCCTGGCGACCGGGCACTATGTGCGGCGCGAGGTCGGGCCGGCCGGCGCGGAGCTGTGGCGGGCGGCGGATCCGGCGCGCGACCAGAGCTATTTCCTTTACGCAACGACCGAGGCCCAGCTCGATTTCCTGCGCTTCCCCCTGGGCGGCCTGCCCAAGCCCGAAGTACGCCGCATCGCCGAAGCCGCCTCCCTGCGCGTCGCGGCCAAGCCCGACAGCCAGGATATCTGCTTCGTGCCCAATGGCGACTATGCCTCGGTCGTCCGCTCGGTCCGCCCCGAGGGCGACGCGCCGGGGGAGATCGTCGACGTGCTCAGCGGCGAAGTGCTGGGCGCGCATCGCGGGGTGATCCACTACACGGTCGGCCAGCGGCGCGGGCTGGAGATCGGCGGCCAGCCTGAGCCGCT
>Ga0075363_100000481_pt1 | contig 12617 bp, 11 predicted proteins | sample EndMetdeltDD1763_FD_71470 | JGI IMG/M metagenome (GOLD analysis project Ga0075363, IMG submission 71470) | Populus endosphere microbial communities from Tennessee, USA - Endosphere MetaG P. deltoides DD176-3 | ecosystem: Host-associated > Plants > Roots > Endosphere | place: USA: Tennessee...
AGGTTGCGCGACGTGCCTCGGCTCCAGCGCCTACACCGACACCACCAAGTTCGTCGGCATCGCTCCTGCGGCCAAGATCGTCAACGTCAAAGTCGGCGCCTATGACGGATCGGTCGATGTGACGCAGGTGATCGCGGCGATCGACTGGGTCGTGCAACACCGCAACGATCCGGGACTGAACATCCGCGTCCTCAACCTCAGCTTCGGCACCGATTCGCTGCAACCTGCGCAGATCGATCCGCTCGCGTACGCGGTCGAGGTTGCGTGGAAGGCGGGCATCGTGGTCGTCGCCGCGGCGGGCAACGACGGGGACGCGCCTGGTCCGCTCGCCAACCCGGCGTACTCGCCATCCGTCATCGCCGTCGGCACCACCGACCCGATGGGCACCCTCACCACCAACGACGACATCGTCGCTCCGTTCGCCCAACACGGGACGCCGGAGCGCCCGGTCGATGTCGCGGCTCCCGGCGTGTCCGTCGCCAGCTTGGCCGTGCCAGGGTCATTCGTCGATCAGAACGTCACCACCGGCAAGGTCGGTACCCGCTTCCAGCGGGCCAGCGGCACGAGCCAGTCGACCGCAGTCGTCTCCGGGCTGGCGGCCCTGATCCTGTCGAAGTACCCGACCGCACTTCCGGACGCGATCAAGGCCTATCTCAAGGCCGTGACCACGGGCATCGGCCCCGATGGCAGCAACATCAGCAGCAAGAACTCCGGCAACAAGCAGGATGACTACGAAGGCGCCGGCTCGGCCAACGTTCTCCAAGTCGCGGCGTCGGACGTGTTCGAGAAGCTGAAGTGGCTGAAGACGATCGTCGCCGTCCCAACGACCGGCACGGGGACTGGCACCATCGAAGGGTCACGTGGCACGTATCACGTCACGATCAACGGCGCGCCGTTGGCAGGCGAGCTCGACATCTTCGGCAAGCGGGTCAACACCTCTCTCCTCGCAATCGCCACGGGCGCCCAGATCTCGTGGATCGGCGGGTTGTGGAACGGCTCGATCTGGACGGGGAGCGCGTGGACCGGCACCCGCTGGAGCAGCACGAGCTGGACCGGTAGCGACTGGACGGGGGCACGCTGGTCCGGCGCGCGTTGGTCCGACGCCGTCTGGGACGGCGCCAGGTGGTCGGGCGCCAGGTGGTCGGGTGCGCGTTGGTCATCCGGCGGCTGGTCGGGAGCGCGCTGGTCCGGCGCTCGGTGGTCCGGCCAAGCCTGGAGCTGATCGCTCTCCTGGCCGCCATCTGCCCGGCACCGATCAGTTTCGGGTGCGGTTCAGGTCGTATCGGGTACGTGGAGTCACGCCACCGTTGCCGCACCCCCCGAGGAGAGCCAGATGAGCCTGCCCAAGATCGCAACCAGAGACGAATGGTTGGCCGCTCGCACAGCCCTGCTGGCGAAGGAGAAGCAGTTCACCAAGGATCGAGATGAGCTGAACACACTTCGTCGCGAGCTGCCGATGGTGGAGATCGACAAGGACTACACGTTCGATGGTCCGCAGGGCACCGTGCGCTTGATCGACATGTTCGATGGGCGGGCCCAGCTGATCGTGTACCACTTCATGTTCGATCCCGAGTGGGACGACGGCTGCCCGAGCTGCACCGCCGGCACCGACGAGCTGTCACCCGGGTTCTTCGAGCACCTTCATGCTCGCGACACCAGCTACGCGATGGTGTCGCGGGCGCCGTTGGCGAAGCTCGAACGATGGAAGGCCAAGAAGGGCTGGGACATCCCGTGGTACTCATCGTTCGGCACTGACTTCAACTACGACTTCGGCGTCACCATCGATGAGTCCGCCGGCCAAGCCCAATACAACTTCAGATCGAAGGCCGAGGAGGAAGCGAGGGGCTCGACGTTCTTCGACTCGAAGCAGCCGTTCGAGATGCCGGGGCGCAGCTGCTTCATCCACGTCGACGGACGCATCTTCCACACCTACTCGCAATATGCGCGTGGGCTGGAGATGACCGGCGGGTCGTACTACTTCCTCGACCTGACCGCGCTCGGGCGCCAGGAAGAGTGGGAGCAACCCGCCGGCCGCAGCGACTCCGTGCGCTCGGCGACGCCCGACTTCGCCTCATAGATCTCGTTGCCGGCGGTCAGTCGTGCGGATCGCCGGCGCCACCCTTGGCTGAGTCGAAGATCGGCACGTCGGCGGGGCACAGCCGCGTGGCCGGGTTCCAATCCTGGAACATGCCCGTCGGGTTCTCCTTCCAGAGCCACGTGTGCAGCACCCACAGCGGAAGCACTGGGTGCTGGTGGAAGCTGACCCCGAACAGAGTCGGTGCCTCGGCGGCGGTCCAGGCTTCGATCGGCACGATGTACTCGTGGGCGACCAGGCCGGCGACCTTGCCCTGCGCGTCGAGCTCGTAGACGAGCGCTTCGGGCGTCGCGATGTCGACGGTCGCGTCCATCAATGAGTCGTTGAGGTAATGGACGCCCATGCCACCCTTGTCTGGGTTCTCGAAGCAGCCGAGGGCGTCGATGGTGCTCGCGTAGCCCGCCGCTTCGGCGGTTTCGATGTCTTGGAACCCGGCGGTTGCGAGCATCGCCGCCGCCTGATCGGCGGGCATCATCGTTCCCGCGTCCATCGAGTGGTCATCTCCCGTCGACGCGGTCGTTGGTGCAGCGCTCGACGACACGACGGTGACCGCGGTTGTCGTGCCCGCGGTGGTGTCGCTCGCGGACTTCGCATCCGAACCGCACGCCGCCACCAGCGCGGCGAGCGCGGCCGTCGCGGCGACAGCTCGTCGGCCGCGACGACTGGGGCGTGTGTGATCTTGGGCGATGTTGTGAGCTGCCCGGATCTGATGGGCTTGCCTGAACGGTGCCATGTTGTTCCTCGTTTCGTCGTGTGCTGTCCGCAGACGACGGTACGAAAAGGCCAGGTTGCCCCGCATCGGGAGCAACCCTCATATCAGCGAGCTGATCTCCCTATCTTTCAGCCGAACCGGCCGGACGTGGCCAGGCCAGCGAGCGCTTCGCGGGTGCGCTCGACGGAGCCGGCTGGATCGTCGCGCAAGGGGAAGGGTGCGAACACCACGTCGGTGACGCCAAGTTCCGCCCATCGCTCCAGTCTCGCCCCGATGCGTGCCGCGGTTCCGACGAGCACGACGTCTTCGGGGTTCTCGCTGGCGCCGGCTTCGAGCATCCGCTGATACGTGGGAATCGCCCGATAGGTCGCGTACACCGTGGCCGCCTGCGAGCGCCCAGCGGCCTCGTCGTCGCACACCGCCGTCGGCATGCACGAGATGATGCGCGGCGTCGGGCGACCGGCCGCATGAGCGGCGGATGAGATCCGCGGCAGCACGTGTGTCTGCAGCGCGTGCTCATCGGCCAACCACAGGATCGTGCCGTCGGCGTGCTCACCAGCCAGCTGCAGCATCTTTGGCGCGAGGGCGGCGATGAGCACACTGGGCGATCGCAACGTCGTCGCGCCGGTCGTCGCGCCGGTCGTCGCGCCGGTCGTCGCGCCGGTCGTCGCGCCGGGCACGGTGAAGATGCTGGAGTACTCGAAGAAGTCGCCGTGGGCCTCGGCCCGGCCATCGAGCGCGAAGGCGCGATGGAGCGCGGCGAGGTACTCGGCGGTGTGCGCCCGCGCCCGGCTGTATGAGTAGCCGTACATCCCCTCGATCACGACTCGATGCGATGGTCCGATCCCGAGCGACAACCGGCCACCCGACGCGGCCTGAACGGTCAACGCCGAACGGGCCATCGCCATTGGATGGAACGGGTAGGTGGGCACGACAGCCGTTCCGAGCTCGAGCGACGTCGTGCCGGCGGCGACGACGGTCAGGGCGACGAACGGATCGAAGCTCCACGGCACATACGGCAGCCATCCGTGGGCGAACCGGTTGCGTTCCAACCAACCTGCTTCCGCGGCCAGGTCGACGAGCGATTTCTGGTTGGGGCCGGTGTCGCCCAGGAACATGCCGAATCGCATCACGCTCGCCCTCGTCTCTCGTCGCGTCTCTCGTTGCGTCTCTCATCGCGTCTCTGTTCGCGTCTCGTACCGTCGCGGTCAGTTGGGGCAGCGTATTCTGCGGGCCATGACAGTCATCGATCAGAACCGCACGTGGTCGGCCGTCGAGGATCGGCTTGCCGTCGAAACCGATCCGATGTTGCGCCGCAACCTCGAACAGCTGCTCCTGCACATGAAGGCCGAGGCCGCCGGCGACCTCGAGACGCTGATGGCAACGGTGGCCGACGACGCCAGCTACCAAGCCTTCGGCGCGGCGCCGGAGAACAACCCGCGCGGAAAGGCCGCTGTGCGCACGTTCTACGAGAACTTCATCGCCTCGGGTGCGACCCGGCTCCAGTTCGCGATCGATCGGCTCGTCGTCGACAAGCACTGCATCCTCACCGAGGGCGTGATGCGCATCGCCTACCCCGGCGTCCGGCTCGCGGAGTACGGCATCACCGTCGACGACCCCGCGGCCTTCTACCTGTACGAGGCGCACATGGCCGTGCTGTGGCCGATCAATGCCGACGGCCTGTTCACCGGCGAAGACAGCTACACCGGCGGCAATGGCTTCGACGGCATTGCCTCGCGCAAGCTGTCCGCCGCAGACATCGTCGAGCTCGCCGCCTGAAGCCGAACCGCCGCAACCCGAACCAGGCCGTGCGGGCGCTCACGGCGCTCGTCGCGGTAGCTGTGATCGCGGCCCCCGCCGTCGCGTTCGTGGTCGGCCAACGAGGCAAGCCGATCGAGAACCGCGAGCCGGCTGAGTTCACCGGCGTCGACGACGGTTGGGACTCGTTCAACGCGTTCGGCGATTACATCGGCGATCGGCTGCCGCTGCGCCAACGCGCCGTCCAGATCGACGGCTGGGCCGACGAAGAGGTGTTCGCCGAGGACCCCGCATTCGGCGGCGGGGCAACCCCTCAGGTCATCAGCGGCGCCGACGGGTTCTTGTTCCTGAGCGAGGCGTTCGACGAGGCGTGTGCGCCACCACTGTCGGCAGAGGAGACCGCGTCACATCTGGCCTACCTCGCGTCGATCATCGAGGACTCAGGACGGCGGGTGCTGACGATGGTGGCCCCCGACAAGAGCAGCGTCCACCCCGAGCTGGTCCCCACCGACTTCGTCAAACGCGACTGCGCGGCTCGCTCGTCCGACGAACTGTGGACTGCGCTCGACGCAGCCGCGATCCCAGGTTTTGTCGATCTACGCCGTCTGCTTCGCGCCGAGACCGCGAGCACAGGCCGTCCGTTGTATCTGCGCACCGACAGCCACTGGGACGAGGAGGGGGCGCGAGTCGCCGTTCGTGAGGGCGTCGAGTTCTTCGCCCCCGGATTGTTCGACGAAGCCGAGGTTGCATACGTCGGGCAGAAGGCCTACATCGGTGATCTCACCCTGTTGCGCGCCGACCCGGTGGCAGATGCCCAGCCCGACTTCCTCACCACGCGCCCAGGTGTTCGCGCTGTCTCCGACGACGTCCTCGACGATCTCGGCGCGCAGATCGATCATCACTTCGTCAACGCCGGCCCGACCGATCGCCTGATCCAGGGCAAGACCCTGATGTTCATCGACTCGTACGGCAGCGTCGCCCAGACGATGCTCGTGCCGTACTTCGCCGATCTCACCGTGATCGACATCAACACCTTCGACCCATCGAGGTTCACCGACCTGATCACGGCGGCCGATCAGGTCTGGATCCTCTCGGTCGAGCGCAGCACAGCGACCCGGATGGCCAACGAGATCGGATCCACGGCGTTCCTCACCTCTTTGCAACAACACCTCCCGATGCACGTCGCGAGTTGATGGACTGCTGATGGTCTTCTCCGACCCGATCTTCATCTACTTCTTCCTGCCGCTGTGCCTGCTGCTGTACTGGGCGATGGCGGGCCAGGCAAGAAATGCGTTGCTGTGCGTCGTCGGGGCGGTGTTCTACATGTGGGGCGCCGGCGCGTTCATCGTCTTGCTCACGGCGACGATCATCGTCAACCACCGCGCGGCGACGCAGATCGCGCGCGACCGGATCAGCAGGCCGGGCCGGGCGAGATGGATCGTCCGCGGCGTCATCGTCGCCGACCTTCTCGCGCTGGGCATCTGGAAGTACGGTCCGTTCACCGTCGAGCAGACCGGGCGGGTTCTCCGCCGCCTCGGTCTCGACCTCGCCCCCGTGTTTCATGCGGCATTGCCGATCGCGATCAGCTTCTACACGTTCCAGTGCATCAGTTATGTCGTCGACGTGTGGCGCGGCACGGCCGAGCCGGCTCCGCGCCTGGTCGACTTCGCCGCGTACATCCTTCTGTTCCCACACCTCATCGCCGGGCCGATCGTGCGTTTCGCGCACATCGAGAGCGACCTGCTGCACCCCCGACGGCGGCGGTTCGACGACTTCGTCAACGGCGCGCCGCGGTTCTTCTGGGGCCTCGGGAAGAAGGTCATCGTCGCCGACCAGGTCGCGGCGATCGCAGATCGAGTGTTTGCCGTGCCGAACCACGGCATCAACAGCGGTACTGCATGGATCGGCGTGCTCGCGTACGCGGTGCAGATCTACTTCGACTTCTCCGGCTACTCCGACATGGCGATCGGGTTGGCGCGGATGCTCGGGTTCGGCTTCCCGGAGAACTTCGATCGTCCGTACAGCTCACGGTCGATCACCGAGTTCTGGCGCCGGTGGCACATCTCACTGTCGTCGTGGTTCCGCGATTACGTCTACATCCCGCTCGGCGGGAACCGCAAGGGGCCGACGCGCACGTACGTCAACCTGTCGGTCGTGTTCTTGCTGACCGGCCTGTGGCACGGCGCGAACTGGACGTTCATCCTGTGGGGAGTGTTCCACGGCGCGTGCCTCGTCATCGAGCGCGCCACCGGCCTCGGCCGCGACTCGCTCACTCGGTCGGTGGCGGTCACGGCGCTGCGGCGCGTCGTCACCTTCGCGCTGGTGTGCATCGGATGGGCGATCTTCCGAGCCGACGACGTGGGCCAGGCGGGGGCGATCATCCACGCGATGCTGGTGCCGGATGGCGTGCACCTCCCCGTCGATGTCGCCGAGGTCGTGACGCGCCAACGCGTCTTCTGGCTCGTCGTCGGGCTCTCGGTTGTTGCGTTTCCGGCGCGGGCCCACATCGGACGCTGGGTCACCGACCTCGGCGGCCGTCGCGGCGACGTGCTCCGGTTCGCCGTCGTCGGCACCGTCGCTCCTGTCGCCGCGATCTACACCCTGTCGAGCTCGTTCAGCCCCTTCCTCTACTTCAAGTTCTGAAGCTGCTCGTCCACCGGATCGGCGCTCAGCGCATGTCGAACACGACGCGGGCGTCGATGTCGCCGGCCTCGACCGCCTTCATCGCCTCGTTGACGTCGTCGAGCCGGCGGGTGGTGCGCACGACTCGCGTTCGCCCGGCCAGATGCAGCTCGAACACCTCGGCGAGTTCGAGCCGTGTGCCCACGATCGACCCAGCGACCGTGATCCCGTTGAGGACCGTCTGAAAGATCGGCAACGTGATGTTGTTGTCAGCCGGAAGGCCGACCATCACCATCCGCCCACCGCGGCGCATCCCTTCGAACGCTTGCTCGAACGGACGCGGCGACACAGCGGTGACGATCGCCGCGTCGGCGCCGCCGAGCTCGCGCAACACTGCGACGGGATCAGCTGTCATCGCGTTGACCGTGTACGTCGCGCCGAGATCGCGGGCCATCGCCAGCTTCTCGTCGTTCACGTCGATCGCAACGACGGTGCCGCCGGCGATCTGCGCGTATTGCACCGCCATGTGTCCCAGCCCGCCCACACCGAACACGGCCACGATGTCGGTCGGCCTGACGTTGGCGACCTTGACAGCCTTGTAGGTGGTGACGCCGGCGCAGGTCAGCGGAGCGGCGTCGAGCGGGTCGATGCCATCGGGGACCGTGACGACGAAGCGGGCAGAGGCCACGGCGAGCTCGGCGTAGCTGCCGTCTCGGCTGTACCCCGTGTCCTGCTGGTTCGGGCAGAGCGTCTCCCAGCCTTTGATGCACCACTCGCACTCGCCGCACGCCCAACCGAGCCACGGGATGGCCACTCGCGTGCCCACCGGTGGGTTGGTGACCCCCGCCCCGACGCGTTCGACGATCCCAACGCCTTCGTGGCCGGGCACGAACGGCAATCCGGGCTTCACCGGCCAGTCGCCGTGGGCGGCATGGATGTCGGTGTGGCACAGCCCACACGTCTCGATGCGGACGAGGACTTCGCCGGGACCCGGTTCTGGTGTGGTCCGATCTTCGATGGTGAGCGGACGATCGAATGCAGTGACAACGGCGGCTTTCATGACAGCTCCATTTCGAGAGCGAGTCGTGCGACTCGATACCTCATGCTCGCCCGGTGGCAGGTCGACCGGTAGGGCCGTTGGTCATGACACGATGATGCGATGAGCCCCACGACCGCCACGCCCACCGCGACGCAGCACGTTTCCCCGACACCCGCGTCGGCGGTGCTCGAGCACATCGGTCGTGACGCGGATCTCATCCTCCCGCTCGCCAACGGTGAGCCGGTCGGCCTGATGGACGCGATCGAGGCCGGGGCAGACGCGCTCGCCGGCGTCCGCGTCCATCAGATGCATTGCCTGCATGATCGGCCGTATCTCCACGGCCAGTTCGGCGATCGGCTCCGGCACGTGTCGTACTTCTTGTCCCATGTGACCCGACCGTGCTTCGCGACTGGAACGATCGACCTCGTCCCCAACAACTTCAGCGAGATGCGCGCGATCCTGAGCGAACGAACTCGCGATCCGCTGATCCTCGCCGCGGCATCCCCTCCCGATCGACACGGCTACTTCAGTCTCGGCCTCAATGCCGATTACGTTGCATCCTTCGTCGGGCGAGCACGCTTCTTCCTCGAGACCAACCGGCAGATGCCGCGCACGTTCGGCCGCAACCAGGTGCACATCAGCCAGGTGGTCGGCTGGTCGGAAGCCGACTATCCGCTGACCGAGGTGCCGCCGTCACAGTCATCGGATGCCGATCGCAGGATCGCCGCACTCGTCGCCGAGCGGGTCCGTGATGGCTCAACCATTCAGGTCGGTATCGGCTCGACCCCGAACGCGATCTTGACCGCGCTCGGCGATCACCGCGACCTCGGCATCCACACCGAGCTCATCTCCGACGGCGTGATGGACCTCGTCGAGCGAGGTGTCGTGACCGGCGTCGCCAAGGAGCTCAACCGCACCAAGACCGTCGGCTCGTTCGTGCTCGGCACCCGGCGCCTGTACGACTTCCTCGACGAGAACACCGCGTTCGAGCTGTGGCCGGTGCGGTACGTCAACGACCCGCGGATCATCGCCCAGGAGTCGAACTTCGTCTCCATCAACTCGACGCTGGCGGTCGATCTGCTCGGGCAATGCGCCTCGGAGACGGTCGCCGGAACGTATTACTCATCGAGCGGTGGACAGGCCGACTTCGCTCGCGGGGCGATGTACTCACGTGGCGGACAGGGCTTCGTCGTCCTGCACTCGACGACGCGGCACGACACGGTGTCCAAGATCGTTGCCCAACTCGCCCCCGGCGATGTCGTCACGACGCTCAAGAACACCGTCGACAAGGTCGTCACCGAGTGGGGGGTCGCCGAGCTCCGCGGCCGCTCGATCCGCGAGCGCGCTCACGCCCTGATCGGCATCGCCCATCCCGACCATCGCGATCACCTGGAATCCGAAGCACGGCGTCTCGCCTACATCTGACCGCGCCGGTCTCACACCTGGGTCCAATGGCCCTACCATCGAGCGGGGTCGGCGGCGATCATGACCTCATGACCAAGCACATCACCGTCGGTTACGACGGAACGCAGTCGTCCGCGGAGGCGGTTCTGTGGGCGGCAGATCAGGCCGAGTCGCGCGGCGCCGCGCTGCGAATCGTCACGTGTTACAGCATCCCGACGACGGGGGTCTCGATGACCGGTGGCTTCTACGGCGATGCCATCGAGAGCCTCGAATCAGGCGCCAGGGAGATCGCCGCGGACATCGCCACCAAGGTGAGGACGACGCATCCCGACGTTGTCGTGAACACGCTGGTCGAGCCGGGCCCAGCCGCGGCGGTGCTCTCCAGCGGGTTGGAGCCGGACGACCTGGTCGTCGTCGGCGCCAGCAGCCACACGCGGGCAGCCGCCTTCTGGCTCGGCAACACGCCGCGCAGTCTCGTCCGTCACAGCCCGTGTCCTGTCGCCGTCGTCAGGGGTCCGGCCAGCCGCGGTCGGCCGGAGCGCGTGGTGGTCGGCGTCGACGGGTCACCGGCCGCACTCCGCGCTCTGGAATGGGCCGGCGATGAGGCCGACCGCCAGAGGTGCGACCTCGTCGTCGTGCACGGCTGGACGTATCCATACCTCGCTGTGGACACGAGTTCGATGCAGGGTCGCGACCTCACCCAGATCGACGCCGCCTGCACTCTCGACCGAGCGACCGATCACGCCGCCGAGCGCTTTGCGACGGTGCCGACGCCCATGTTGGTCGAGGCATCACCGCCCTCCGCCATCCTCGAAACGGTCCGCGACGGCGATCTGCTCGTCATCGGATCCCGCGGGCGGGGTTCACTCTCCAACGCCATCTTCGGCTCGACGGTGAACGCTGTGCTCGAGCGGTGTGCGGTTCCGGTCGTGGTCGTTCGTGATCACGGCGACGAATCGTCGACGTGACGAGTGCTGAGCGTCGTTGAACGTCAGGGAGCGTTGGTTTGGGGCGTGTCGAAGCCTGTCGGGCGATAGATGCCCATCAGGATGTTCTCGTGCATGCCGTAGCCGACCTTGCCGCTCGACAGCTCGAACCGTGAGAGGGTCTCGTTGAGATATGCGTACTGGCGGCGGGCCTCGGGTGTGCTGAGGTCGTGGCTCAAGCCCTCGACCTTGAGCGGACCCTGGTAATACCCGTGACCCCAGGTGCCGTCGGGGATGTACCCCGAACCTGCGGCGAGGTACAGCGTGCGCAACGGGGTGGTCTTCACCACGATCGGGTCGGACGACGGGTGGGGCACGGTGATGGTGGCATTGGCGATCTCGCGGGTGCCGGAGATGTAGTTGATGTCGACCTCCGGACGGCCGAGGTGCTCGACCGGACGATTGAGATCGGTGTTCCAGACCCGCATCGATTCCTCGACGAACCGGTTGCCGTCGGCGTCCTGATCGATCTGCACCTTGAGCATGTGATCGGCGAACTGCATCGGCAGCCAGTCATGGCGGAAGCCATGCCCGTCGGTCGCCTGGCGGACCTTGATGCCAGGGTGCTCGCGCTCGCCAACCGGCCGAACGCCCCATGAACGATCGCGGGCCCCCTGCCACAGATCGGGCGTCACCTCGAACGTCTTGCCGGCCACCGTGAGCCGGCCCTCCCACACCCCGACCTGGGCGTAGCGGGTGACGTCCTGCTCGACCCGGCCGTAGCGGCGGGTGAAGGTGCGCGGCTCCTCGAGCGCGTCGACGGTGCCCGTGAAGGTGAGGTCAGCCTCGATCCCCCATTCATTCGGCGCGCACGTGACGCGCAACCGGCGGAGTCCTTCGATGATCTCGACGCCGAGCGGGCCCACACTCGTGTCCATTCTGTCGATGCCCAGCTCGCGCGACGCGCGCACGGTGTGCTGATCGGTGCCGATCGACACGGTGATGAACGCGTCGGTGACGCCGAGGTTCGGGTATTGGCCCATGCCGATGATCACGAACAGCTCGTCGCTGCTCGCATGCATGTTGAAGTAGTAGCGGTCGTAGAAGTTGCGATCGGAGGTGGCGACGTGATCGAAGGTGTCGGACGTCTGGTGGGTGAGGTACTCGTCGAAGCGACTGATGGGCATCCGGCATCGTCGCAAACAGATGTCCTCGGTGGCGAACCAGACCTGCCCGGCTCGAGCGGATCAGCTGACCGTGCGCTGTCCGCTGACCGTCTCGAGCTGATCGATCAATCGTCTCGTCAGATCGGTGAGCATCCGTCGGTCGCGCTCGGTGAGGCCATCCAGAACGACGGCGTAGTGGGCGTGCACGAGCGCGGCCGCCCGGGTCGATGCTGTGCGGCCGGCGGCTGTCAGCTCGACCAGCAACGCCCGGCGATCGGCGGGATCGGTGCGGCGGCGCACGAACCCAGCGTTCTCGAGCCGGCGCAATGACTTGGTCAAGCCACCTGGCGACTGGATGACGAGCACCCGTAGTCGGGTCGGACTCAGCGCCGAACCAGCACGCGAGAGCATCCCGAGCACACTCACCTCCGACGCCGTCATCCCGGTCTCGGCGCAGCAGGCCTCGATCGCGACTGTGTTCATCCGCGAGAAGCGGGTCAGCCAGTCCTCCAAGATATCCACGCTGGAATAATATTTGCTGGCGTAGTAAATTGCACGCATGAGGACAGGCAGATGAGGACAGGCGCGTGAGGATTCGACGGTTGACCGGGGTGATCGGCGCCGAGGTCGAGGAGCTCAACCTCGACGCGATCACCGACGAGGAGTTCACCCAGCTCGATGACGCGCTCATCGCTCATCAGGTGGTCTTCCTGCGCGATCAGCATCTCACCGAGGATGGCCATCGCGCCTTGGCCCATCGATTCGGCACGCCGTCGGTCTTCCCGCTGCAACGGCACTTCGGCGGCACCGAGATCCTGAGCCACATCGAAGACACCGCGACCAATGGTCCCGACGCCGACAACTGGCACACCGACATCACGTGGATCGACGCGCC
>Ga0075363_100000483_pt1 | contig 12601 bp, 10 predicted proteins | sample EndMetdeltDD1763_FD_71470 | JGI IMG/M metagenome (GOLD analysis project Ga0075363, IMG submission 71470) | Populus endosphere microbial communities from Tennessee, USA - Endosphere MetaG P. deltoides DD176-3 | ecosystem: Host-associated > Plants > Roots > Endosphere | place: USA: Tennessee...
ATAGTGACCATTCTAGGACGCCAGGTGAGAACGTGACAACAACTGTTGGATTGTAGGGTGCAAGTGGTCAGGGCTACGAGGAGGAAACCATGTCAAACGAGGAAAGCGAGCAAACCTTCGAAGATGATGCCGTCAGTCTAGGGCTGCGCGATGCCTTGTCAGTAGCCGACTTCCTGAAAGGACGCCAGCAACTCGAGTTCTCCGAATGCCTGGCCTTGGTGAATGCAGCCATCCGCGTGCTCGAAGGCTTGTACGTTCACTTGCCGGTCAAACGATCCATGTACGGTGTCGATCCTGTCCGAAGGCTGCAACTTCTCCGGCTTCGCCTTGAACAATACGACGAGATGCGGCGCGGAGCCACAGAGCAGCAGCGACCGTCCGATGACATGTGGTTCCATCGTGAGATGACGGACGCCCTCACGTCGGTGAGGGATTTGCACACTGTGTATCTGCTGCCAAAGCCCTTCGACACCGCGATCGCGCTCGTGCCCTTCCAGATCGAAGACTGTTTCGACGGGGGCCGCTGCAAATACCTGGTCTCGAACGTGATCGACAATCTGCCTTGGTTCAAAGCACGGGCCGATTTCCAGAAGGGAGTCGAAGTTACCCATTGGAACGGCATTCCGATTGAGCGCGCTGTTGAACTCGCCGGAGTTCGCAATGCCGGCAGCAATCCCGACGCCAGGCTGGCGCGGGGGCTTGCCCGTATGACAATCCGCCCGCTGGCCAAGGCCGTTCCTCCCGACGAGGAATGGGTCACCCTTCACTACAAGAACGATCAACAAGAGGAGCACAGCGTGAGCGTGCCATGGCGCGTCGTGGTCCTCGATGCGCCGGACAGACTACCACCCGACGGCACCACGATCCACGACAGCGCAGAGGGTTTGGACTTCGAGACGGATATCATTCGTGTCCTGAACGAGAGGCTTTATTCGAAGTATCGTGAAAAGAAAGTCACTTGGGCCTTGCGTCAAAAAGCTGATGCTCCGAACCCAAAGTCCGAGTGGATGGAGAGCGTGCGGGAGGTGCCCGTCTGTAGGCCGTCGCTGCGCGGCATCATCGAGGCAAAGTCTATTGTTTGGCACGACACTGAGTATGGCTACATCCGGCTGCGCAGCTTCAAGGTCAATCCCGCAAAAAACCTTTTGGACGAGTTCTCCCGCCTCGTATCGCTCATGCCGGAGAACGGGCTGATCATCGACATCCGGGACAATCCTGGCGGTTACATTCAGGCTGGTGAACGGTTGCTCCAAGTTTTGACTCCGCGCGAAATTCAGCCGGAGACAGCCCAACTCATCAATACCCCTCTAAGTCTGGCCATCTGTCAGAAGCTTGAGGAGTACGATGCATGGCGCCCCTCGATATGGCGCGCCGTGGCGACCGGGACCACATTTTCCTCGCCCTACCCGATTACCAGAAGCTCAACCTGTAATGACGTTGGGCAGCAGTACTACGGTCCCGTGATCCTCATCACCAATGCACTCTGCTACAGCACATCAGACATCTTTGCAGCCGGTTTCCAGGACCATGAAATTGGGGACATCTTGGGAATGCACGGCCGCACCGGCGCGGGGGGGGCCAATGTCGTCAACTATTCGCAGCTGTACGAGGATTGCAAGGCGGCAGGAGCCCCCGACCTTCTCGTTGCGTTACCGGCAGGGGATCTGCGCTTCGCCATCCGGCGTACGCTGCGTGTCGGGGCAAATACCGGAACCGAACTCGAGGATCTCGGCGTGCGTCCAGATGTCCAGTACCAGAGGACACGAGACGATCTGCTGTACGGCAATGTCGACCTGATCCGCAAGGCGGCTGAGTGTTTGGCGCAAAGCGGAAAGCCGTTCTATCGGCTGCGAGAAATCAAAAATTCCGTCAAACGCTCTGGCAACACGGTCACCGCCGAGATTGAGACGCTGAATTTCGTCCGGCTCGATGTCGCAGTCGATGGATGGACAAGTGCATCGCTGCAGGTGCAGGACGGTGTTCGCCAGGTCAGGGCGGACCTGCCGCCAGGCGGCCCGGGGAAGACCCTGGAGCTCCGTGGTTTCGACAAGACCTCGCGCCTCGTGGCCGCGCGGAAGGTGCAGTTGGTATCTGACTCCGCCTAGGCGTCTGTGGCAGCTTGTTTGCAGCGAAGGCACGTCAAGCGTCGCAATTGCGCGGTGCTGCGTCAGTCTCACTAGTGTCCACCATGCAGCTGACTACCTCTTGGGATTCTCCATCGCGCGGACGCCGCTTGAGAGCCGCCGCGACCTCTACAAAAAGAGACGTTCGCGTTTGCGGGTCGCATACCCAGGCGAACCTCCGGCCATGACGTCATTCGGCTCTTGTGTGCCGAGCGCCTCAATCGGGCGCCATGCCCTTGTCAGCCAGTTCCTTGATGGCCTGAGAGGTCTTTGCGAGGTGTGCCAGGCCCATCCCGCGCAGGACATGTGGCGCCTTGGTGAACTGGATGTTGTCGTAGCCGACGATCTCGATGCGGTTGCCCCACGGGTCGAGGAAGTCCAGAAAGCGCCCTGGCAGGATCTGGACCCCGGCTGCAGTCAGCGTCGCGCGTACGGCTTCCTTGTCATCGACCACCAGCCCGAAGTGTCGCCCGTCGTCGCCGGGCTGCTTGCGCCCTTTCTGAAGGGCAAGGAACTGATCACCCAGATCGATGAAGGCGGCATTCTCGCTCTTGCCGCGCAGCGTGAATTCAAACAGGCGTCCATAGAAGGCCAGAGCCTCCTCGATGTCGCCGACCTCGAGCGCGATGTGGTTCAATCCAACAGCGCGGGCTTTGCTGGTCATGGGCATGCGGTTGCCTCCAGATTTCTGTTGTGGAGAATGTGGTGCGCACCCAGCCGCCCGGCAATGTGGACCTGCAAACCTCCTGAGGAAGCGTCTGGTCGGGCCAAGGGGCGGTCTCCAAGCCGTGCTAAGTTGCCCGTGACCGAGCCAGTGCGACTGGCTGGTGTCGGCGGCGGGCTACAAAGCGGATGATGAAGACAGCATGAACCTGCTCAGCGCCTGCAGGGAGACCGCGCGCCGGATCTTCCGCATCCAGAACCTGCGTCCGGAGCAGGAGTCGGCGATGCTGGCGGTCCTGAACGGGCGCGATGCGCTCGTCTCGCTGCCCACCGGCTTTGGCAAGTCGCTGATCTACCAGGTTCCGGCGATGATCGTTGAGCGGCCGACCATCGTTATCTCGCCGCTCATTGCCCTCATGACAGATCAGGAGCGCGCTCTCAACAAGCGCGGAGTTCCAGTGGTTGCGATCCACAGCCGGCTACGGGCCGCCGAGCGCCGCGACGCGCTTGAGCGACTCAAGAAGGACGGTCGCCTCGTCGTTCTCACAACGCCCGAGACGCTCGAGTCGGCCGCGACCGCTCCCTTGTTCGAACGCGCGCGGCCGGCGCTTCTGTGCATCGATGAGGCGCACTGCATCTCGGAATGGGGGCACGACTTCCGGCCCTCCTACCTGCGTCTCGGCAACGCGCGTAAGCGCCTGGGGAATCCGCCGGTACTTGCCCTCACGGCAACAGCAACGCCGCGAGTCCGCGAGGACATCGCCGAACGACTTCGACTGGAAAACCCGCGGGTGCTCGTAGCGCCGGCGCACCGCGAGAACCTTGGCCTCACCGTCGATATCGTGCCTGGCGCGGCGAAGTTCCCCGCTGCTGCCCGGCGTATCAAGCGCCTGCAACGCCCCGGCATCATCTATTGCGCCACCACAACGGCGGTAGACGAAGTCTCGGGTGCCCTCGGGCGCGCGCGCATCCCGGTCACGCGCTATCACGGGAAGATGCGGGCTGCCGATCGTGACGCAGCACAGCGCCAGTTCATGAATCCGTCCCGGCGCTTGATCATGGTCGCAACCACCGCCTTCGGCATGGGCATCGACAAGCCGAACATTCGCTACATCCTGCACTACCAAACTCCGGGATCTCTGGAGCAGTATGTTCAGGAGATCGGTCGCGCGGGTCGTGATGGGCGGCCGGCACACTGCATCCTCCTATTCGACCCCACCGACCTTGAAATCCACGAGCACCTTCAGGCGCAAGGCCGCCCAAGCGTGCGGCATCTGGAGCGGCTTGAGGCCGCGCTCACCGCCTGGACGGGCGAAGAACGGGCCCCTACGGCCGAGACGCTGGCGTACTCCGCTGGCGTACCGGCACGGATCTGCGAGGTGCTGCTGTCGGATCTGGAAGAGGCGGGCCTTGTTGAGCGCGACCAGGAAGGAAGAATCACCATTGCGGTCCCGGAGAAAGGCTTCAACGCTGGCGTCCGCGGTCTCGTGGCGAAACTCAAGACCTTCCGCTACGAGGGCGAACGGCGTCTTCGCCTCATTGCCGACTATGCCCACTCCCAGGAGTGCCGCAGCGTATTTATCCGACGGTATTTCGGGGAGGACTATCCACCGCGCTGCGGGACGTGTGACCGCTGTCGCGCCGACCGCAGTGTGGCCGAGCAGGCGAGCCCTGCACCGAAGAGTCGCTCGGAGAAAGGACCGCCTGGCAGGCGCCAGCCACCTGCCAGGAGAACGCGCCAGCGACGCCAACGCATTGAGTCATGAAACCGGCGCCATTGCTGGTGCCCTTCACTACGCCTACTTCAATGCCGGGGGCAGGCCCCGGACGCAAAAGGTGGTGCCGACACCGCCATTCTACCGCCTCTTCCCGGACACGAAAATGCTCATTCCTGAAGCGCCTGACGCCTTTCCCTTCGATAACAGCTACGCGCGCCTGCCGGAGCGCTTGTTTGCGCGTTTGCCACCCACGCCCGTCGCCGCACCGCGCCTCATCGGGGTGAACGAAGCACTTGCCCGGCGCCTTCGGCTCGATCCCAAAATGCTCAAGTCTGAAGAAGGCGTTGCGGTCCTCGCGGGCAACAGGGTGCCACAGTCGGGTGAGCCGCTCGCCATGGCCTATGCCGGCCACCAGTTCGGAGCCTTCGTTCCGCAGCTTGGTGATGGCCGTGCCGTTCTTCTGGGTGAGCTCATCGATGTTGATGGCGTGCGGCGTGACATCCAGCTGAAGGGCTCAGGTCCCACCCCCTTCTCGCGCAACGGCGACGGTCGCGCAGCGCTCGGCCCCGTCCTGCGCGAGTACATCGTCAGCGAAGCGATGGCCGCACTTGGCATTCCCACCACACGATCGCTGGCGGCTGTTACGACAGGGGAGACCGTTCGCCGTGAAATGCCTCGGCCCGGCGCCGTCCTGACCCGCGTCGCCTCCAGCCATATCCGCGTCGGCACCTTCCAATACTTCGCCGCCCGCGCAGACGTGGATGCGATCCGGCACCTCGCCGACCATGTTATCGCCCGCCATTATCCCGAAGCGGTTGACGCCACGAACCCCTACCGCGCTGTTCTCGAGCAAATCATTGCCCGCCAGGCGGACCTCATCGCGCAGTGGCTGCTGGTCGGCTTCATTCATGGGGTCATGAACACCGATAACATGTCGATTGCGGGCGAGACCATCGACTACGGGCCCTGCGCTTTCATGGACAGCTATGACCCCGCAACGGTCTACAGCTCCATCGATAGCCTTGGCCGCTACGCTTATGGCAACCAGCCGCGCATAGCCCGGTGGAACCTCACCCGGCTCGCGGAAGCGCTTCTCCCGCTTTTGGACGAAGACAGGGATACCGCCGTCCAGCATGCGAACGAAGCGCTCGACGGCTTCGGCCCGCGCTTCGACGGGGCCTATGCCGAGGGTCTCCGACGCAAGCTCGGATTGCTTCAGGCGCAACCTGAAGATCTATCCCTGGCGCAGGATCTTCTGGAGCGCATGGCGCAGAACGGCGCCGACTTCACATTGACCTTCCGTCACCTCTGCGAAGCTGCCGCCAGCACGGATGTGGACGCTGGCGTCCGCAGCCTTTTCACCGATCCGACCGCCTTCGATGGCTGGGTTGAGCAATGGCGCCGTCGGCTGGCTGAGGACGGCACTATCACGGCGCAAGAGCGCATGTCGGTGATGCGGGCCGCCAATCCGGCCGTCATCCCCCGCAATCATCTCGTGGAGGAAGCGATCTCGGCCGCCGCAAACAAGAGCGATTTCGCACCGTTCGAGCGTCTGCTTGCGGCGCTTGCCAGACCTTACGATGACCTGTCGTCGACCCTGGCTCGGTATGCCGACCCGCCCCGGCCCGAGCAGATCGTGCACCAGACGTTTTGCGGCACCTAGAGGCCCGGCTTGCCGCTTGTGCTGCGACTGCTGCCGATCTGTATCCCATGGTTCTGACCTTCGATGCCATGCTTGACGAGAAGTGGACGCGTCGGACGGTGAGGGGTTGGGAGAGAGGACTCGGCAAGCTCACCAAACTACGCGACGTATGACGGTCCTTTGTCGCGCCCGCATGCCTCGCGTGTTGGGGGAGACCATGCATCGAAGCTCAGTGCCGATCCCGCAGGCACTGAGGCTCGGATGCGCGCCCGACCCTATTGGGGCGCGCGGCGGCAAGCGCTCACAATCGCTCTAAACGCCGTCACATTCTCGGTCCACAGAAGATGCTCCTGACCAACGCGATTGCGGGAGGGGCTCGGTCATGTGGGATCGGACCGCGCTGCGTTAGTCTCGAACGACGTCAGATCGTGTCCGCTGCTGGGCACATGTTGTTTGCCAGCACGGCGACGAACGATGCACGCAAGTTATCGGGTACTCTCGCGTCCAATAATCGTGAACGGAATTGAACTGAGCTGCGGTGCCGGCTCTTTGCGGATGCGCGCGATGATGTTGCGTCCCGCGATGCAGCCGATCTCCAGGCTCGGGACGTGCACGGTCGTCAGGCTCGGGCTGATGACGGAAGCGATAGGGAGATCGTGGAACCCTGCGATCCCGAGATCCTCCGGCACGCCGATCTTGCGTCGCTTCGCTTCCTGGATGGCGCCGACGGCGTAGATGTCGCTCGTGAAGAAAATGGCGTCCGGCTGCTCCGCGAGGACCTCCGTGAGGATCGTCGCACCGTCCTCGAGGCGCGGTGCCGCAGGCGCGCCGATCGCGGCTATCCGCAATGTCGGTAGGCCGAGCTCCTTGAGCGCTCGCCGATAGCCGACCTCGCGCCGCCGTGCGCGTTCGTTCGTTCGCGATGGGCCGCTGACGAAGGCGATGCGACGGTACCCACGTCCGGCGAGCCAGATCGTCATCGCATGGGCCGCCTTTTCGTTCGAATAGCCCACCACCATGTCGATCGGCGAATTGGAGAGCTCCCACGTCTCCACGACCGGCACGCCCGTGCGCGTCAGCAGCTCGCGCGTGCGAGAGGAATGCGTGACGCCCGTCAGCATGAAACCTTCCGGCCGCCGCGCAAGGAACGCGGCGACAAGCGCGTCCTCCTCCTCGAGCCGATAGCCCGTCTCGCCGAGGAGGAGATAATAGCCTTCCGACCGAAGGACGGTCGAAAGGCCGGTGATCGTATCGGCAAAGATGGCGTGCTGGACCGTCGGGATCAGCGCCGTGATGGTCCGGCTGCCGCCGCGCGCGGACAGCGCGCCGGCAAGCGCGTTAGGGACGTAGCCGGTCGTGTTGATGGCCGCGCGGATGCGTTTGAGCGTATCCGGCGCCACCTTCTCGGGGCTGCGCAGCGCTCGTGAGACGGTCATGACGGTGACGCCGGCGAGCTTCGCCACCTCCGCCATGCGTGGAAAGCTCTGGCCTGCGCTGTCGGACACCGGTAAAGCGGCTCGCTTCCTCATTCGGGGTCCTTGCATTCCCCGCCGACAGTCAGAACCGCGACGACCACCTGTCGGTAAAAAGGGGTAGGAACGCATCCGGTTCGAACGGGTGCGCCAGCGCCACTTCGGGCCTGAATTCGCCGACGCCAAGTCCCGGCCGATCCGGCACGATGTAGGTTCCCTTCTCCGGCTTTGGAGCGTGATCGAGCAGGTCAAAGCGGTACGTCACGTCGTATTCGCAAAAGGACTCCTGCATGAAGAAGTTCGTCGTGCAGGCGTCAAGTTGGACCGCGGCGGCCGTCGCCACAGGTCCAAACGGGTTGTGGAAAGACACTGGCACGTAGTAGGCGTCGGCCATCGCTGCGACCTTCTTCGACTCCAGAATGCCGCCGACATGGATGATGTCCGGCTGGAGGATGTCGACCTCGTGCGTCTCGAGCAGGCTTACCATACCCGCGCGGCTGGTACAGCGCTCGCCGGTCGCAAGCCTCGTCGCAATGTTGCGCCCCACGGCCGCCAGCGATTGGGCGTTCTCCGGGTCGCAGGGTTCCTCGAACCAGAATAGGTCGTATGGCTCCAGCTCCCGCGCGATGGCGATCGCGGCGCCTGGACTGAAGCGTCCGTGTGCATCGATCATCAGGTCGACATCGGGGCCCGTGGCGACGCGGACCGCCTCGACGATCGCGACCGCGCGGCGGATCGATGCCTTGTCCGGCTCTCGGCCTGCGTCCTCGAAGGGGTCGAACTTAAGCCCGCGATACCCCTTTGCCGCCGCTGCCTTCGCCGCCGCGCCGATTTCCGCCGGCGTCTTGCCGACGCCGTACCATGCGTTGGCATAGGCCGGCAGGATGTCGTGGACACGGCCGCCGAGCAGGTCGTACACCGGCCGGCCGAGCGCCTTGCCCGCAATGTCCCACATTGCCATCTCCAGCGCCGCGGCCGCGCTGTTGATAATCGGGGAGTGCATGAACTCGTTGCGCAGGACATCGTGCCAGAGCTTCTCGACGCCGAACGCGGAGCGGCCGATGGCGTAGCGTGCCGCCAGCTGCTGTATGGCGGCTTCCACGGCCTTCGGCTGATACTCGAGCGATCCCTCGCCCACGCCCGATATCCCCTCGTCGGTCTCGACGTGCGCAAAAACGCAATTGCGCCAGCGCATGCCGACCACGAAGGCGGTGACCTTCGTGATGCGGCACGCGCGGGTGTCGTGCTTGTTGGGCGCGGGCATTCACCTTCCTTCAGATGTTAAGCCTTCAGATGTTGGGCAGTGGACCCATCTTCTCGCCGGTCCACTTCTCGGTGATGGCGTTAAGCTCGCCATTGGCGCGGATGGCGTAGACGAAGCTGTTGAGCCACTGCAGCAGGTCGAACTGACCGCGGCGGACACCGATGCCGAAATGGTTCTCGACGAGTGTCAGCTTGCGCTCGAATTCCTTCTGCGTCTTGCCACGGTTGAGGACCACCAGCGCGGTCGTGCTGCTGCCCAGCGCGTCGACTTGGCCGGAGGCGAGCGCCTGCAGCGAGGTGGCCTCGTCGTCGAAGCGCACGATCTGCACGTCGGGCAGCGCCATTCTCGTCAGGAGCGTGTCGGGGATCGTGCCGCGCGGCACGCCCACTTTCATCCCCTTGAGGTCTGCGAAGGTCGCGATCTTTTTGTCCGTCCTTGCGGTGACGATCGTGCCGACGGCGGCGTAAGGGCTCGAGAAAGAGACCTGAAGCGCGCGCTCCGGCGTGATCGAGAACAGCGAGATGACCATGTCGACCCGGTTGGTCAACAGGTAGGGGATGCGGTTCTGCGACGTGACCGGGACCAGCTCCAGCTTCACGCCCAGATACTTCGCGACAAGCTTGGCGACGTCGACGTCGAAGCCGTCGGGCTGGCCGTCGGTACCCGTGACGCCGAAGGGCGCGCTGGTCGGATCGACGGCAATCTGCACCGTGCCCTTTTTGATGATGTCGTCCACAGTTTGTGCCGCGGCTGGCTGCGCGAACAGGGCACCGACCGCGAAAAGCCCGGCGCAGGCCCACTTGAGCAATGATTTCATAGCTTCCTCCATTTGCTTTCGTTCTCGGCGAGTTCGACGATCCTCGGGACCGTCATCCCGCACTTGTCCTGCAGGTACGGCAGGGATCCGCATTCAACGAACCGGTCGGGGATGCCGACGCGGGCCATCGGTCGGAAGGTTGCGCAGTCGTAGAGCGCCTCGGCGACGAGCGTACCTAGACCTCCGGAAACCACGTGGTTCTCGAGCGTCATGATCCGCGTGACGCCCTTGGCGAAGTCCGCGACCGCGCTTGCATCGAAGGGTTTGATGGTCGGCATGTGGAGGACCGAGGTCGCAATGCCGCGCGCGGCGAGCTCCGCCGCGGCGTCGAGAGCGCGTTCCGTCATCAGTCCGGTGGAGATCAGGCCGAGGCCGCCCTCCGATCGCAGAACATAGCCGCGGCCGATCTCGAATCGGTGCCGGGCCGAATCCAGGACGCGCGGCACCACACCGCGCAGCAGTCGCACATATGCCGGCCCTGGATGCGCGGCCACCGCCTCGACGACCTGCTCGATTTCGGTGGCATCGCACGGATCGATCACCACGAGACCAGGGATCATCCGCATCAGCGCCAAGTCCTCGATCGCCTGATGCGTGCCGCCATAGCCGGTCGTCAGGCCCGGCAGCCCTGCGAAGATCTTCACGTCCGCGCGCGAATGGGCACACGCGATCGCTACGAAATCGTAGGCGCGCCGCGTGGCGAAGACGCCGTAGGTCGTGCAAAACGCCTTGAAGCCCGACTTCGCAAGACCCGCCGACACGGCGATGAGATTTTGCTCCGCCATCCCAACATTGAAGAAGCGGTCGGGAAAGGCATCACGGAACGGCAGCATGTCGGTGTACTTCGCAAGGTCCGCGGACAGGCCAACGATGTCCGCCTGCTGGCGCGCGAGTGCAACCAGCGCATTGCCGAAAGGTGCGTCGACCGCGGGCCGCGAGCCCGCCGCCCCCTTCTCGCCCATCGCGACTGTCGTGCCTCGCTCAGCCATGGCCCGACTCCAATTCGTGATCGAACTGGTCCCATTCGCCGGGATCGACGCGCACGAAATGAGCCTTTTCGCGTTGCTCGAGGGTGGGGACCCCGCGACCCGGCAATGTGCGCAGCACGATCGCCTTCGGTCGTCCGTTGCGCTGGCGGGCGGCGTGTAGGGCCGCCAGGATCGCTTCCATCGAGTTGCCGTCGATTTCCGCCGTGTCCCAGCCGAAGCTGCGACACTTCTCGGCCACCGGCTCGATATCGACCACGATTTTGCCGTCTGCCTGGATCCCGTTGCAGTCGATGAGCGCCACCAGATTGTCGAGCCGGAAGCTCCCGCCCGACATCATCGCCTCCCAGGTCGATCCCTCCTGAAGCTCGCCGTCGGAGAATTCGACGAAAATTCGGGCGTCCGAGCCGCGCAGCCGTTGCCCGAGCGCCATGCCAACTGCTTGGCCGAGACCATGGCCGAGCGACCCGCCGATCACCTCTACGCCGGGCGTCGTATCGAGCGTGCTCATCTCCAGGCGGCTTTCGTCCCTGCCGTAGGTTTCCAGCTCCGCCACGGGAATCATCCCGGCCTCGGCGAACGTCGCCCACAGGGCGATGGAATAGTGTCCTGTCGACAGCACGAAGCGGTCGCGCTCGGGCCAATCGAGGTTGGTGGGGTCGTAACGCAGCTCGTGGAAATAGATCGCCGCTAGGGCGTCGGCGATCGCGAGGCCTTGTGCAACGTAGCCCTGGCCGATACGGCGGGACATGCGCAGGACGTGGCGGCGAATGTTCTTCGCGTGTGCCTTGAGGTCGGCAATGTTCGCTTCGGCGCTCGGAGCGTTGCGGAAGCCGGCCATGTCAGTCCTTGTCCAGCCCGCCTGACATGTTCAACCGTTCCGCCGTGAGGTAGTCCGGCGCATCGTAGATCAGCCACAAGACGGCCTTGGCGACCTCCTCGGGATCGATCCGCCGGCCGACCGGAATGCGCGCGGTGCGCTCGGCGAGGAACGTCTCGATGTCGTTGCGCCCTTCGAGGCGAGCGAACGCGGACTCGGTCTCGCGCTGCATGGGCGTGTCCATCATGCCGGGCGCGAGCGAGTTCACCCGCACGCCGTGCGGTGCGAGCGCCACCGCGGCGGCCCTGGTGATAGCGTCGACGGCCGCCTTCGAGGCGGCATAGGCGGTGTAGTTCGGTAGCGCCATGCGCGATGCCGGCGACGTGATGTTGACGATCCGGCCCGACTTCTGCGCGACCATGATGCGGCCGGCCGCAGCGGTGGCCAGCGCGAGTGCGCGCACGTTCAGTCCCAGCGTGCGGTCCCAGGTCGATGCCTTCATGTCGAGGAACGCCTCGCCCGCACCGTAACCCGCATTGTTGACGAGCGCGTCGAGACCGCCGAGCTCAGCTGCGCACTGCACGACCATTCCCTCGACGTCACCGGAAATCAGATCGCACACGTGCGATACGCCACCGCATGCCGCAGCGGCTTCTGCCGCGCCGCCCGCGTCGATGTCGACGACTGCAACTGTCGCACCGCGCGCCGCGGCTCCGAGCGCAACCGCCCGGCCCAGTCCGCTCGCCCCGCCTGTCACGATCAGCCGCAAAACAGCTCCTCCGCGTCGCGCCGATTGACCGGCGTCTTCTCGGTTGTTAGGGTTATGTTATCGATAACATGAACGCCAAGTCAAGCCGAGTCGCGCCGTGAACTACGTGTTCCAGTTCGGGACGCTGCTGCGCGAGTGGCCATTGCTCCTCGACGGGCTCCTGCTGACCATGCGCCTCTCGCTGACGGCGATGGTGTTCGGCCTTGGGGTGGGAACCGTCTGCGCCGCGGCAAGCGTCTATGGCGGCAGGATGCTGCGCGGCGGTGTGCGAGGCTACGTCGAGCTCATCCGCAACACGCCCTTCCTGGTCCAGCTCTTCATGATCTT
>Ga0075363_100000484_pt1 | contig 12597 bp, 13 predicted proteins | sample EndMetdeltDD1763_FD_71470 | JGI IMG/M metagenome (GOLD analysis project Ga0075363, IMG submission 71470) | Populus endosphere microbial communities from Tennessee, USA - Endosphere MetaG P. deltoides DD176-3 | ecosystem: Host-associated > Plants > Roots > Endosphere | place: USA: Tennessee...
TAGACGTCGGCGATGATGCGCGGCAGATCCTCGCCGGCTTCGGACGCCTCGGCCGCAGCCTGTTCGGGGCCGATCAACTCGTTCTTGTGGTTGGAGATCCCGTTGGCCAACAACCGCGGCGAGTACCGCTTGGTGTCCAGCCCCATGTCCTTGCCGATCATCAGCAAAAGCCGCCGCGAGTCGTCCGCGTCGTAGATCGAGAAGTTCGAATTGAGCCCCGGCAACAACGAGGCCTGGTTGCGCAGGATGCGCACACAGGTGGAGTGGAACGTCGACACCCACATGGAGCGGGCTCGCGGACCGACCAGGCTGACCACCCGCTCGCGCATCTCCGCGGCGGCCTTGTTGGTGAAGGTGATCGCCAGCACCTGCCCGACGCCGACCTCACGGGCAGCGAGCAGATAGGCGATCCGGCGAGTCAGTACGGCGGTCTTGCCCGACCCCGCCCCGGCGACGATGAGCAACGGCGAGCCTTCATGCAGGACCGCTTGACGCTGCTGCAAATTCAACCCGTCGAGCAATTGATCGGTTTCTGTGGGCGCGGAATCCAGAGACATGTCATCTACGAACTTACCGCTGCCCAGCGACACTTTGCGCCGACGCGGCCATCAGTGGCACACTCAATACGTGCTGATGCAGCAAGGTCGATTTTTCTACGGGTACCGCCCAGAGGTGCCCGTGGTCTAGCTGCTTTACAGAGCCCCGCGGTCCGCTTCTGGATCCGGGGCTCATCTCTTGTGTGAGGTCCGGAACCGGCTGCAGACCGTGCCCCACACAACGGAAAAGCGAGAACACAAACTATGACGATCGAAGCCGAACAGTTGCCAGACATAGACGACCTTCGCCAGGAGATCGACCGCTTGGATGCGGCGATCCTGGATGCGGTGAAGCGCCGCACCGAGGTGTCGAAGCTCATCGGGACCGCCCGGATGGCATCCGGCGGCACCCGCCTCGTCCATAGCCGCGAGATGAAGGTCATCGAGCGCTACAGCGAACTCGGACCCGACGGCAAGGACCTGGCGATGTTGCTGCTTCGCCTCGGTCGCGGACGCCTCGGCCGCTAGCCGGCGACGCGCAACAACTGCGGGATCAACACCCGGGTGTCCGGGACGAACGGCCATGCCGGGTCGGCCAACCGTTGCGCCAATTCGGCGTCGGTCCACCACCAACCGTCGGCGATCTCGGTGGGCTGATGGCGAATCGGTCCGTCGTAACCGATCCCGAACGCGAAGATGTGACATCGCATCGGCCTGCCGTCCCACTGGCCGTCCCACGCAGTCGACGCCAGCACCCGCAGTGGTTGGCCACGTATGCCAAGTTCCTCGTGCAGCTCCCGCTGTGCGGTCTCATACGGCGTCTCACCAGGATCGATGACGCCGCCGGCCAGGCAGTCGTGCATCCCCGCGAACACCGCTTTGGTGGTGGTACGCCGGTGCACATACAGCCGGCCGCCATCGGTCGACCGCACCAGCACTCCCGCGCTGCCGTGCCACAGTCCCTCCGCGTACACCTGCGACCGCGGTGCATCACCGACGACGTTCCCGTCCGCGTCGAACACGGCGACCCGCTCATCCATCAGCGCAACGCGTCAATTAACCACGGCGTCAACCACTTCACCGCTTCGGGCGTCGGGTGTACTCCGTCGCTGCGCATGCGGATGCCGTCGACCCAGTTGGTGTAGACACCGTTCGGCCCGAGTTTGTCGTTCAGATCGAGCAACGTGACATTCGGGCGCTTCTTGACGACGTCGCGCAGCAAGTCGTTCCACTCGTCGACCCGATCCGGGTCGTCCTCGGGATACAGGCTGCCGTCCGCCTTCTCGGCGCGGCGGTTGTACGGCTCGGTGGTGACGACGATCTGTGCACCGGTCGATCCGAGAATGTCCAGCGCGCGGTTGAGTTCGGCGCGCAGGTAGTCCCGGTAGCCGCCGTCGCCGATGTCGGTCCAGCGACCCTCGCTCATCCGGTCGACGACTTCCCAGCGGCCGACGATCAGCAGCACCACGTCGGGCCGGTCGTAGCTGACGCGCTGCGACCACCGGCTCGGCCACGCGTCGCATTCGGGTTTCTGACTCAGTGTCTGGCCGACATAGCGATAGGGGCCGCCGCGGGCGATGCCGCACCCGATCGTCGTGTAGTTGGTGAACGCGAGACCGGGCGTCTGCGGAAGGTAGCGCATCATCGTCCACGCGATGGAGTCGCCGAACACCGCGACGGTCCGGGTGCCGGGTTCATGCGCCGACGGCTGGTGGACCTCAACCGGTACCTCGGCCCCGACGTCAGGGCCGACCAGCGCAGCCGAATCGATCGCCGGGCCCGGTGTCATCTCCGGCTGTACGCCCGCAGGCAACACCGTCATCGTCACGACCGCGGCGGTCGCCGCCGTCGCGCCCGCCAGGGGCAGCATCGGGACGAACACCGGTCGCCAGCGCTGGATCGGTTGCTCGAGCAGCCACCACGATCCCGCGGCCAGTGCGACCGTCACGATGCAGCGCACCGCGAACAGCGGCCAGCCCGCCAACCCCGTCTGCGCACCGTTCAGCACGAGGAAGACCGGCCAATGCCAGAGGTACACGCCGTAGGAGATCGCGCCCAGCCACACCAGCGGCCGCCACGCCAGCGCGCGGGCGACCGGCCCGTCCTGCTCCAACGCCACCGGCGCGATCACGAGGACCGCCGCAATCGCCACGACGATCAGCAGGCCGTTGCGGAAATCGCTGACGCTGCCCGTCGCATAGTGTGCCGCCGCGGCAAGCACCGCGAGCCCGACGAACGGCAGAATTCGCGCGACGATGTGGCCCCAACGGGTCCGGATCAACGTGCCGCCGTCGTTGAGCACGGACCAGTCGCGCACCAGCAGCGCGGCCGCGGCCGCGCCGACGAGCAGCGCCTGCGCGCGGGTGTCGGTGCCGAAGTAGATCCGGTTCAGTGTCGCGTCGGTGGTGAGCACGATCGCCGCCGTCGCCGATGCGATGACACCGAGGGTCGCGGTCACGAAGACCGCCAGTCGCATCTGTGCCCAGAACAGTGCGGCCACGGCGATGAGCACCAGCGGCCATAACACGTAGTACTGCTCCTCGACGCCGAGCGACCACGTGTGCTGCAGCGGCGACGGCGGCGCGCCCTGCGCGAAGTAGTCGGTGCGCTGGGCGACGAAGGCCCAGTTGGAAATCCAGAAGAACGATGCGACGGCGTCATCGCGCAGCGTCGCGGTGGACTCGAGCGAGAACAGTTCGCGCCCGGCCACCACCGCAAGCACCATGAGGAGCAGTGCGGGCAGCAGGCGGCGGGCCCGCCGGATCCAGAAGCCGCTCAGCCCGATGCGCCCGGTGTTGCGGTGTTCGTCGAGTAGCAGCGACGTGATCAGGAACCCGCTGAGCACGAAGAACACGTCTACGCCGAGGAACCCGCCGGACATCCCCGGGATGCCGCCGTGGTCGGCCAGGACAAGCGCGACCGCGACGGCCCTGATGCCGTCCAGTGCCGGGATTCCCCGACGGCTCGAAGCGGTGCGCACCGCCGAAATCTTTCCCGCGCGAGCAGACGCAAAAGTCCCCGACACGCCGGGAAAGGCGAGCAGTTTGCGTTCCCCACGCTTCGCGGTGGGCCCAGTCCCCTACCTTCGGTGTGGGCCCAGCGCGAAGGAGGGCTACTTGGTCAGCGCGATGTACTTCACGTCGAGGTACTCCTCGATGCCCTCCGACCCGCCCTCACGGCCGAACCCGGACTCCTTCACGCCGCCGAACGGCGCGGCCGGATCCGAGATCACACCGCGGTTGATCCCGACCATCCCTGCCTGGATACCTTCGGAAACTCGCAGCGCGCGGTCCAGCGACTGGGTGTAGACATAGGCCGCCAGCCCGTACTCGGTGTCGTTGGCCGCGGCGATGCCCTCCTCCTCGGTGTCGAAGCCGGTGATCGGTGCGACGGGCCCGAACACCTCCTCCTTGAGGATGCGGGCATCGGCGGGCACGTCGGCCAGCACCGTCGCCGGGTAGAAGTTGCCGGGGCCGCCGGGTGCGACCCCGCCGACCGCGACCGTCGCGCCGCGCGACACCGCGTCGGACACCAGGTCCTCGACGGTGGCCACCTGCTTGGCGTTGATCAGCGGACCCAGCGTCGATGATTCGTCGATGCCCTTACCGAGCGTGAATTCGCTCATCCGCTTGACGAGCTTGTCGGTGAACTCCTCGCGTACCGAGTTGGCGACGTGGAAGCGGTTGGCCGCCGTGCACGCCTCGCCGCCGTTGCGCATCTTGGCCAGGATCGCGCCGTCGACGGCGGCATCCACATCGGCGTCGTCGAACACGATGAACGGCGCATTGCCGCCGAGCTCCATCGAGGTGCGCAGCAGCTTGTCCGCCGACTGTTTCACCAGTGCCTTCCCGACGCCCGTCGATCCGGTGAAGGTCAGTTTCCGCAGCCGGCCGTCGTTGATCAGTGCCTCGGTGACCGGTCCGGGACTGCTGGTCGGCAGCACCGACAGCACACCCTTGGGCAGGCCGGCCTCGTCCATGAGCTTGGCGAGCAGCAGCATCGTCAGCGGGGTCTCCTGCGCAGGCTTGACGATCATCGTGCATCCGGCCGCGAAGGCCGGGCCGATCTTGCGAGTCCCCATGGCCAATGGGAAGTTCCACGGCGTGATCGCATAACACGGCCCGACCGGCTGCTTCGTGACGAGAATGCGTCCGGTGCCCGCCGGGCTGGGTGTGAAGCGGCCCGCGATGCGCACGGCTTCCTCGGCGAACCAGCGGAAGAACTCCGAGCCGTACTTGACCTCGCCCATGCTCTCCGGGAGCACCTTGCCCATCTCGAGGGTCATCAACGTCGCGAGGTCTTCGGCGCGATCGGTGATCGTCTCGAACACCGAACGCAGGATCTCGCCGCGTTCCCTGGCCGGGGTCGCGGCCCAGTCGGCCTGCACCGCGCAGGCGGCGTCCAAGGCGGCGACGGCGTCTTCCGCAGTGGCGTTGGCGACCGAGATCAACACCTTGTCGTCGGACGGGTCGAGCACGTCGAACGTCGAGGAGCCCTTGCGCTCCTCGCCCCCGATCCACAGACCGGTGGGCACAGACGACAGCAGCTTCTCGGTATCCATAACTCTCTCTTACACCTTTGGTCATTTGGCCGCATTAATGTCGGTTACATGACCGCCAACACTGGACAGATTTCCGACATCACGACCACTGATGCCTGGCAGGCGTTGCAGCGTCATCACGAACAGATCGGTGCGACGAGCCTGCGCCAGTTCTTCGACGACGACCCCGCCCGCGGGACGGAACTGGTGCTGACGGTCGGCGACCTCTACATCGACTACAGCAAGCACCGCGTCACCCGCGAGACGCTGAAACTGCTGGTCGACCTGGCTCGTGCGGCGGGTGTGGAGCAGCGCCGCGACGCGATGTTCTCCGGCGTGCACATCAACACCTCCGAGGATCGCGCGGTACTGCACACCGCGCTGCGTGCGCCCCGCGGCGCCGAGCTCACCGTCGACGGCCAGAACGTCGTGTCCGACGTGCACGAGGTGCTCGACAAGATGGGCGACTTCACCGACCGGCTGCGCAGCGGGGAATGGACGGGTGCGACAGGCGAACGCATCACGACGGTCGTCAACATCGGCATCGGCGGTTCGGACCTCGGCCCCGCGATGGTCACGTTGGGCCTGCGCCACTATGCGGACGCGGGCATTTCGGCGCGGTTCGTGTCCAACGTCGACCCCGCCGACCTGGTCGCCAAACTCGACGGACTCGACCCGGCCACAACGCTTTTCATCGTCGCGTCAAAGACGTTCTCGACGCTGGAAACGCTGACCAACGCGACGGCGGCACGTCGCTGGCTCACCGACGCGCTCGGCGACGGCGCGGTGTCCAAGCACTTCGTGGCGGTGTCGACGAACAAGAAACTCGTCGACGACTTCGGCATCAACACCGACAACATGTTCGGGTTCTGGGACTGGGTCGGCGGCCGCTACTCCGTCGACAGCGCAATCGGATTGAGTGTCATGGCGGTCATCGGACGTGAGCGCTTCGCCGAGTTCCTGTCGGGTTTCCACATCGTCGACGAACACTTTCGCACCGCACCGTTGGAGGCCAACGCCCCGGCGCTGCTCGGCCTGATCGGGCTGTGGTACAACGAGTTCTTCGGTGCGGAAACCCGTGCCGTGCTGCCATATTCGAATGACCTGTCGCGTTTCGCGGCCTATTTGCAGCAGCTGACCATGGAGTCCAACGGCAAGTCGGTACGCGCCGACGGTTCACCGGTGACGACGAGTACCGGCGAGATCTTCTGGGGCGAACCGGGAACCAACGGTCAGCACGCGTTCTATCAGCTCCTGCATCAGGGCACCCGGCTGGTGCCCGCCGATTTCCTCGGGTTCTCACAGCCGTCGGACGATCTGCCGACCGCCGACGGTACGGGCAGCATGCACGACTTGCTGATGAGCAATTTCTTCGCCCAGACCCAGGTGCTGGCGTTCGGAAAGACCGCCGACGAGATCGCCGCGGAAGGCACACCGGCGGAAGTGGTCCCGCACAAAGTGATGCCGGGTAACCGGCCGAGCACGTCGATTCTTGCCACCAAGCTGACGCCCTCGGCGCTGGGTCAGTTGATCGCACTCTACGAACACCAGGTGTTCACCGAAGGTGTCGTGTGGGGTATCGATTCGTTCGACCAGTGGGGCGTGGAACTCGGCAAGACTCAGGCCAAGGCGCTGCTCCCGGTGATCACCGCCGACGAGTCCCCTGCCAAGCAGACGGACTCCTCGACCGACGCCCTTGTTCGTCACTACCGCGCGGAGCGCGGTCGATCAGCCTGAGTGATTTCGGCGCGCTCACGACCGCTGTGCGACCGTAAGCGCGCCGAAATCACAACTAGGCGTCAGGGTTCGGGCGAATCCAGCCGAGGATCATCGCCGGCAGGCAACCGCCGATCAGCAACACCGTCGTCACCATCAAGCCACCGGCGTACGCCATGTCGGCATCGGTTCCTCCGGTGATCACCGACCCGAAGATCAGGTAGAAGATCGGCAGCAGCATCAGGTTCTGAGTCACGGTCAGACCGATCGACCGTGCGCTGTTGCGCTGTTGCATCTCGTACTCGTCCAGCGCTGCCTCCGGAGCGTCGCCTTGGCGGCCGGACACGATCTGCAGCACGACCCACACCGGGTAGAAGAGCACACACGCCGGCAGCCAGAGCAACGGCGCCCACCGGATGCCGAACGCGCACATCACACTTACGACGGCCATGAACGTGAAGGCGACAGCCAGTGCGATCACCAGAGCGCGACGGCGCCGCTGCGTGCGCCAGCCAGGAAGCCTGTTGGCGTACCTGGTCTGGAATCTGTGGAATCGCCGGGTGCGGTAGTGCTGATACCTGTCGATGAGAGTCGGATCATTCTGCACGGTCGAGTTCGACATCGACATCGCCTCCTTGTGTCGCGGGCTTTCGGTAGAGCTCGGTGGACAGGGGCGCGAACGGAGTGCGCGAGAACACCGCTTCCACGGGTAAGCCGAAGACGTCGCAGATCCGGAACGCCAGGTCGAGGCTGGGAAAGTGATCGCCTCGTTCCAGAGCGCCGACGGTCTGCGGGTTGACGTCGACCAACTCCGCGAGTTGCGCCCGGCTCATCCGCCGCTCAGCGCGCAGGACGCCGATGCGGTTGTGGATAGGGAGGGCTGGGCCTCGCCTCACCGGACTCATACAACATACTGTTGTGAAAACCCAACGACTTGTCAAGTCTTGGCAATGGTTGACTGGTCAGTGCAACGACTTCGGCGCGCTCACGACCGCTGAGAGGTCGTAAGCGCGCCGAATTCACGAAAAGCGCAGCGCGACACACGTTGTGGAGGTACGTGCGCCGCGCTGCGCTTGGTTGTGTGTCGGATCAGCCGGCCGGAATGGTGGCACAACCCACGTTGGGGATGCAGCCACTGGCCCCGCCGGGACCGGCAGTGCCGCTCGGGCCACCCGGAATTCCGCCGGTCGCGCCTTCAGGTCCGGCTGCACCGCCCGGACCACCGGGGATCACGCCGCTCGCCCCACCGGGTCCGGCTGCACCGCCGGGTCCACCGGGGATCACGCCGCTGGCGCCGCCGGCATCAGCTTGACCGCCGGGGCCGCCGGGAATCGCCCCGGATGCGCCGCCGGGACCGGCGGTCGCGACGCCACCGCAGGCCGAGCCGTCAGCGTTGACGCACGGCGGAGGTGCTGGCTGAGCACCGGCAATGGGCGCAGCGGCTATCGCAGCAGCAGCCACAGCACCCGCGAACAGGACAGGCATCTTCGTCAGTTTCACGTTCATAAGGGTGGGCTACCACGACGGCGGAAACGCTAAACATGGAGCGCTACTAAGCAAATCGCCGTGCCAGTCGCGGTGGCAGCATCCGCATCACCTGTACCAGCGGTGCCCACGGCCACCACGGCACGGCCGCACGGCCTGCCTCACGCTCCATCGCGTCGACCATGGCCTTGACCCCGGTCTCGTTGTCGACCATGAGCAACGTCGACGCCGACTTCGCCGTCATCTCCGACTCGATGTATCCGGGCTCCAGCGTGGTGACCTTGATTGGGCCGCTCAGGTATTCGGCCCGCAGTGACTCCCCGAGCGACGTCACGCCCGCTTTACTCGCGGCATATGCAGCCTTGACGCCGGGAACCCCCTTGTTGCCCAGCACCGACGACACGAGCACCAGATGTCCGCTGCCGGCGGCCTTGAAGATTTCCAGTGCGGTCTCGATCTGCACAAGAGCCGCAATGAGATTCGTCTCGATGGTTGCCTTGTTGGCCCACAGCTTGCCCGACCCGAGCGGCGCGCCCTTACCGATGCCCGCGTTGACGATCACCCGATCGATGCCGCCCAATTCGTCGGAGAGTTCGGCGAACACCTTGGGCACCTGTTCGTGATCGTTGACGTCGAGCGCGGCGACGGCCACGGTGATGCCGGGATGACGCGCGAGCAGCTCGGCCTTCAATTCGTCGAGCCGGTCGATGCGGCGCGCGCACAGCGCGAGATCGCGTCCCTTGGCCGCGAACGCGCGGGCCATGCCCTCGCCCAGCCCGGAACTGGCTCCGGTGATCAGGATTTTCTGCCGAGTCACGCGGTCAGCTTAGGCATGATGGGTGGGTGATCCCGAATCGAAGTTCACTTTTCCTGGCTGCCGCCCTGCTCGCGGCCCCCATCGGCCTGTCCGCCGTCGCCGCGGCCCAGCCCGTCCTGCCCTTCTACCAGCTGGTGGACACCGCTGCTCAGCGGCTGGCGACCGCCGACCCGGTGGCCGCCGCCAAATGGATCAACGGCGGGGCGATCACCGATCCCGAGCGCGCCAACAAGGTGCTCGACGCCGCAGCGGCCGACGCGACAGCGCATGGCATCGAACCGGGATACGTACGCGAGGTCTTCACCGACCAGATAGCCGCGAACGAGGGGATTCAGTACACACGCTTCGGCCAGTGGAAGTTCGATCCCGCGACCGCGCCTGCGACCGCGCCTGATCTGGCCGCTTCGCGCGCACAGATCGACGGCTTCAACAAGGCGCTGGTGAATGAAGTCGCGCTGCACTGGAATTCACTGCACAGCCAGGGGTGCGCGAAGGATCTGGCGGATGCGACGGCCGCAGTGGTCGCCGCGCGTCAGCTCGACGGGCTCTATCAGCAGGCGCTGTCGACGGCGACTAGGTCGTACTGCCAACCTATTTGAGCAGACGCGACATCCGACGGTCGGCGAGCACCTTGCCACCGGTCTGACAGGTAGCGCAGTACTGAAACGACTTGTCGGCGAACGACACCTCACGCACGGTGTCGCCGCACACCGGACACGGCAGCCCCGTCCGCGCGTGCACGCGTAGCCCAGAGCGCTTCTCCCCCTTCAGGGTTGCGGCGCCCTGCCCGACGGACCGGCTGACCGCATCGGTCAACACCGTGATCATCGCGTCGTGCAGTGCGGCCAACTGCGCTTCGGTCAGCTTGCCCGCCGTCGCGAACGGGGAGATCTTCGCGACGTGCAGGATCTCGTCGCTATAGGCATTGCCGATCCCGGCGATCACCTTCTGATCGGTGATGACGGTCTTGATCCGCCCGCTGTTCGGAGAGAGCACGCGGGCCAGATCGTCCGGTCCCAGCGACAGCGCGTCGGGTCCGAGTGCGGCGATGCCCGGCACCTGCGTCGGGTCGTCGACGAGCCACACCGCCAGACGTTTCTGGGTACCGGCTTCGGTGAGGTCGAATCCGGGAGCTTCGCCCGGCGTTCCGAGGTGCACGCGCAGCGCGATGGGCCCCTTGCCCGGCTTCAGCGGTGCGGCCGCGAGCTTGTCCGACCATCGCAGCCAGCCCGCCCGCGACAGATGGGTGATCAGGTGCAGGTCGCCCGACTGCACACCGAGGTACTTGCCCCACCGGTTCGCGCCCGTCACCGTCTGGCCATGCAACACCGTGATCGGCGGATCGAAGGTCTTGAGCACCGAGAACGCCGACACGTCGATCCGGCCGATCGTCAGGCCGACGGCATGACGACGCAGATGATCGGCGAGCGCTTCGATCTCCGGTAGTTCGGGCATGGCTCCAGTGTGCCGGTCAATGCCGCACGCGGTCGTCGTGATCGCCGCCGACGATCAGCGACAGCAGCCAGCTCACGACCGACAGCACGAGCGCCGCCCAGATCGCGGTCCACCAGAACTTGTCGATGAACAGGCCCCAATGCGTGGTGTGCTCGGTGATCCACGCGGTGATCCACAGCATCAGGGCATTGATGACGACGTGGATGAGGCCGAGCGTGAGGATGTAGAGCGGGATCGAGATGAACTGCACGAACGGTTTGATCACCGCGTTGACAAGACCGAAGATCACGCCGACGACGAAGATGACACCGACCTGCTGCGGGGTCGAATCGAACCCGTCGAATCGGATGCCGGGAACGATCAACGTGACCACCCACAACGCGAAACCGGTCAACGCGGCTCGCAGCAGGAAGGCGCCCATGCGGTCAGTCTGCCGAACGCAGCAGGTAGGTGTCCATGATCCAGCCGTGTCGGGCGCGGGCGTCGGTGCGCGCCGCGATGATTCGTTCGCCGACGTCACCGACCGTGCCGGCGAACAACAGCTCGTCGGGTGTGCCGAGATAGGCGCCCCACCAGATGCGGGTGCCGGGCGGGCAATCCTGGAACGAACAGTCGGCGTCGAGCATCACGACCGCGCTGCCCGTCAACCCGCTCTCGCGTAACTGCCGTCCGGTGGTGATGAGCACGGGCTCGCCGACGTCGTTGAGGGGGATGCGGTGGCGGGCCGTCAATGCCTGGATCGCGGTGATCCCGGGGATGACGTCGTAGTCGATCTCGACGTGTTCGGCGACGCGGTCAAGGATGCGCAGTGTGCTGTCGTATAGCGACGGATCACCCCACGCGAGGAACGCGCCGGCGTCATCGGACCCGAGTTCGGACACGATCGCTTCGGCCCAGAGCCGTGCCCGCGCATCATGCCACTCCGCGACGGCCCGCCGGTAAGCCGGACTGTCCGCCGCGACTCGGTTCCGAGGCGGGTCGGGCATCTCGTGGAATCGATAGCCGGGTTCGCGAATGAAGCGGGCGCAGATCAGCCGCCGCAACGCGACCAGATCGTCCTTCGCCTCGCCTTTGTCCATGGCGAAGAAGACCTTGGTGTCGTTGAGCGCGGTCACCGCCTGCGCCGTCACGTAGTCGGGATCGCCCGCACCGATGCCGATGACGTGGATCCGACGAGTCACGCCCGCGAGTATGGACTAGTGCTTGCGGCCCCGTGTCATGCGCAGCCGTTTGGCGCGCTCCATGTCCTTGCGGTCCGCCTCCTCCTGCTTGCGCAGGTTCCGGTCGTCCTTGGGTGGCAGTTGGAGTTCCTCCTCGGCGGGGAGACCGGCCTGTAGCTCCCTGCCCCGCTCGATCTCCGCGTCGACCTCCGCCCCGAACAGCAGCGCGAGGTTGGTGATCCACAGCCACAGCAGGAAGACGATGACCCCGGCCAGCGCGCCGTAGGTCTTGTTGTAGCTGCCGAAGTTCGACACGTAGAACCCGAACAGCACCGACGCGAGGACCCACACCACGATCGCGACGCCCGCGCCCCCGCTGATCCACTTGAACTTCGGCTGCTTCACATTCGGGGTGACGTAGTAAAGGATCGCGACCGCGAGGATGACGAGGACCAGGATCAAGGGCCATTTCGCGATGCTCCACACCGTCACCGCCACGTCGCCGAGACCGATCACGTCGCCGATCCTCTCGGCCACCGGACCGCTGACCACCAGCATCACCGCTACCCCGGCGGCCATCACCAGGCCGACCAACGTCAGCAGCAACTGCACCGGCCGCAGCTTCCACACCGGTCGGCCCTCGTCGATCTCGTAGATGCGGTTCATGGCTCGGCCGAACGCGCCGACGTACCCCGACGCCGACCACACCGCGCCGAGAAGACCTGCGACCAAGGCGAAGCCGGCCGAAGGCGAGTCGACCAGCTGCTCGATCGGCGGCCGCAGCGTGTCCATGGCCGACGCCGGCGCCACGCCCTCGACGAGGTCGAGCATCGCGTCGACGGTGCTGCGGCCCTGGCCGAACACTCCGAGCAGCGACACCATGGCCAC
>Ga0075363_100000486_pt1 | contig 12590 bp, 13 predicted proteins | sample EndMetdeltDD1763_FD_71470 | JGI IMG/M metagenome (GOLD analysis project Ga0075363, IMG submission 71470) | Populus endosphere microbial communities from Tennessee, USA - Endosphere MetaG P. deltoides DD176-3 | ecosystem: Host-associated > Plants > Roots > Endosphere | place: USA: Tennessee...
CCTCGGTAAGTGCCGGAGTTTGTCCAGCGAGGATGGCCTCGATCACCGCCGCCTCGATGCCCACCTTCTCGGCCTCCTGGCGGTGCGCGTACCACTCGAAGGGCGAGTTGCAATGGCGCCCGGTGACCAGGATGGCGATCTCCGATTGGCGCCGCGTCAGCAGGGTGTTGTAGCGCAACAGCGCCCCCAGCGCCTGCCAGCGGTCGGCCAGTTCGGCGTTGTGGATGGCGGCGCGCAAGGGCCCCTGCACCCGCCCGCGCGGGCCGGAGACCACCTTGTCGTAGACGGCGCGCTGCTCGGGACTCATGGTGGCCGGATCGGGCAAGGTGATGCGGGGCATGCGGGCTCCTGTGGGTCTACGCGTGACGCTGCGCGTGATGCTACGCGTGATGCTGCTCTGGGCTTTACTTCAACTCGCGAGCATAGCCGGGCGCGGGCGGCCGGCCTACCCCGGGCGCCGCATCTCAGCTATGCCGCGGCAGGACTATCTGGCCTACTCCGGGCGCGGGCGCCACATGCCCTGGCGCGCCATCTCCTCGACGATCTGCACGATCTGCCGGGCTACCATGGTGATCGCCTTGTCCGGCCCCTTGGCCTTGGCCATCACCATCGAGATGAAGCGCTGCAGCGGCGGATTGACCACGCGCGCCGCCTGCAGGCGACCCTCTTCGACCTCCTGCCAGACCGCGTGCAGGGGCAGCACGGTATAGAGATGCTCGCGCGCCACCAGGGTGCGCATCAGCGGCAGCGAGTCGGCCTCGATCACCGGCGCGAGCGTGATGCGCTGGGTGCGCGCGGTGGCGTCGAGCGCGTTGCGCAGGCCGTTGGGCGCGCTGGGCAGGATGAAGGGCAGGCCGTCGAGCGCGCTGAACGGCACTTCGGGCGCGGCGGTGAGCGCGTCGCCCTTGGCGCCGATCAGGTAGCTGTCCACCGTGGCCAGCGCCTGTTCTTCTTCAGGCAGCGCCGCGCCGTAGCGGTAGAGGATGGCGATGTCCACGCGCGCGTCGGTCAGCCATTCCTCCACCTGGCCGCTGGAACCTTCGAGGATCTTCAGGTGCACCGAGGGAAATTCGGCGCGCACCCCGGTGAACAGCTGGCCGACCAGGTGGTGGCCGATCGAGGGCAGGATGCCGACGGTGACACGGCCGGCCGGCTCGGGCGCCTCGCCGCGCACTTCCATCTCCAGTTGCTCGGCGCCGGCCAGCAACGCCTTGACCTGGGGGAAGATGCGCCGCCCCATCTCGGAGAGTTCGACGCCGCGCCCGGTGCGGTTGAACAGGCGCGCACCGCACTCGCGCTCCATCGCGTTGAGCTGGCGGCTGAGCAGCGACTGGTTGCTGTCCAGGAACAGCGCGGCGCGCGTCAGGCTGCCCAGTTCGGCAATAGCCAGAAAGATCCGCCACTTGTGCAGGTCGGCGGCGATATCGAGCTTGACGGCGGTGGCCTTGAAGGTCTGCATTGCCTGGAGAAAGATGGGGGACAGAATGGGGGCACGGCGAAGAGGCGCCGACTTTATCACGCCGCCGCAAGCGGGCCGTCCGCCCCCCGCGGTGCCCGCATTTGCCTGCCTATATGCCCGCGACATGGTCGCTGCATAGCTGATATGCCTCTCCGGTATCTGGCGGCACCGGCGCGAACCGCTTTTAATGTTCGGCTGGCTGCCGCGTGCGTAGTTTCGTTTAGCTCATGCCTGCCCGCAGATCAAAAGCAATCAAGGAGACAATCCGTATGACCCTCAAACACCTCTGGCGCGGCGCCGTGCTGGCCGCCTGCCTGGCCCCCCTCACTTGCGCCTGGGCACAAGCCTGGCCGAACCGCCCGGTCCGCATCATCAACCCCTACGCACCCGGCGGCCCGTCCGACGCGCTGGTGCGCATGCTCGCCGAGGGCCTCTCCGGCGAACTGGGCCAGCCTTTCGTGGTCGAGTCCAAGCCCGGCGGCGGCACGGTGATCGGCGCGGGCTTTGTCGCCAAGGCGCCGGCCGACGGCTATACCTTCCTGCTCGCCACCGTGGCGCCGCTGGTGGTGCAGCCGGCCATCAACGACACCCTGCCCTACGACGCGCGCAAGGACTTTGCGCCAGTCGGCATGTTCGCCGCCGTGCCCAACCTGGTGACGGTCAACCCCACGTTACCGGTGAACAGCCTGAAAGAACTGATCGAGTACGCCCGCGCCAACCCCGGCAAACTGAACTACGCCTCCGCCGGCATCGGCACCGGGCCGCACCTGGGCGGCGAAATGTTCTCGCGCATGACGGGCATCAAGATGACCCACGTGCCCTACGCGGGCGCCGCGCCCGCCGTGGTGGGCGTGCTGGGCGGCCAGGTGCAGGTCTCGTTCGTGAATATCACCCCGCAGATTCCGCACGTCAAGGCCGGCAAGCTGCGCGCGCTGGCTGCCGGCGGCGCACGCCGCTCTGCCGTGTTTCCGGACGTCCCTACCGTGGCCGAAACCGGCCTGCCGGGATTCGTTTCCGAGTCTTGGAACGGCATCGCCGCGCCGGCGGGCACGCCCAAACCGGTGATCGACAAGCTCTACGCAACCATGGCGAAGGTGATGGCCTCAAACAAGGCGCGTGATGCGCTGGCAGTGATCGGCGCGGACAACACGCCCGCCGGGCCGGACGACTTCGCCGCCTATATTCGCGACGACGAGAAGCGTCTGGTGCCTATCATCAAGTCGCTGAACCTGCCCAGCAATTAGGCCGGACTAGGGAGTTGCCGATTTCGCGGCGGCGGCTGTGGCGGACGAGGTAGCGGGTGATGCAGCCGCCGCGCCGGCGCTCGCATTGCCCGTGGCGGCCGGCGTAAGGTTCGAAGGCGCCGCGCCGACCATGCCGCTAGGGGCTGGCGCGTCAAGCACCTGGAAGAACACTTCTTCGTCCTTGACCATGCCGAGTTCGAAGCGCGCGCGCTCCTCGATGGCGCCGACACCGTTTTTCAGGTCGCGCACTTCGGCCTCCATCCCACTGTTGCGGCGCTTCAGGTCTTCATTGACCCTGCGCTGCGCGGTGACCTGGCGGTCCAGGTCCCAGGCACGCAGCCAGCCGCCCTTGCCCAGCCAGAGGGGATATTGCACCAATGCCAGCAGCGCCAGAAACACATAGGTCAGGGCGCGCTGCATCGGCATGGCAGGGGTCGGCGGTGCAGTCTGGCTAGCGCAGGTTGTAGAACGCGCCGCGGCCGGGATAGCTGGCGATTTCGCCCAGGTCTTCCTCGATGCGCAGGAGCTGGTTGTACTTGGCGATGCGGTCCGAGCGCGACAGCGAGCCGGTCTTGATCTGCAGCGCGTTGGTGGCCACTGCGATGTCGGCGATGGTCGAGTCCTCGGTCTCGCCGGAGCGGTGCGAGATCACGGCGGTGTAGCCGGCGCGCTTGGCCATTTCGATGGCGGCGAAGGTTTCAGTCAAAGTGCCGATCTGGTTGACCTTGATCAGGATGGAGTTGGCGATGCCCTTCTTGATGCCTTCGCGCAAAATCTTCGGGTTGGTGACGAACACGTCGTCGCCGACGATCTGCACCTTCTTGCCGAGGCGGTCGGTGAGGGTCTTCCAGCCGTCCCAGTCGCCTTCGGCCATGCCGTCTTCAATCGAGAGGATCGGATACTTGTCGCACCAGTTGGCGAGGTAGTCGGTGAACTGCCCCGCGCTCAGGGTCAACCCGTCGCCTTCCAGATGATATTTGCCGTCCTTGTAGAACTCGCTGGCCGCGCAGTCCAGGCCGATGGCGATTTCGCGGCCCGGCTCGAAACCGGCCTTTTCGATGGCTTCGATGATCAGCTTGATCGCCGCCTCGTGGTTCTCGACGTTGGGCGCGAAGCCGCCTTCGTCGCCCACGGAGGTGGCCATCTTGCGGTCGTGCAAAATCTTCTTGAGGGTGTGGAATACGGTGGCACCGTAGCGCACCGCTTCCCGAAAAGTAGGCGCGCCTACCGGGATCAGCATGAACTCCTGCATGTCCAGGTTGTTGTCGGCATGCGCCCCGCCGTTGATCACGTTCATCATCGGCACCGGCAACTGCATGGCGCCGCTGCCGCCGAGATAGCGATACAGCGGCAGGCCGGTCTCTTCGGCGGCTGCCTTGGCGGCGGCCATCGAGACGGCGAGGATGGCGTTGGCACCCAGGTTGGCCTTGTTCTCGGTGCCGTCCAGCTCGATCATGGTGCGGTCCAGGAACGCCTGCTCGTTGGCGTCCAAGCCGGCGACGGCCTCGGCAATCTCGGTGTTGATGTGCTCGACCGCTTTGAGCACACCTTTGCCGAGATAACGGTCCTTGTCACCGTCGCGCAGTTCGATGGCTTCGCGCGAACCGGTGGACGCTCCGGAAGGCACGGCGGCGCGGCCCATCACGCCGGACTCAAGCAGCACGTCGCACTCGACGGTGGGATTGCCGCGCGAATCCAGGATCTCGCGGCCGATAATGTCTACGATGGCGCTCATTGTTCTACCCCTCCCGACAAGACAATTTACTTAAAGCAGATCAGCCTCGGCATAGCGGCGCTTCTTGACCACCGCGTCCAGCTCCAGCAAGGTTTCCAGCAGCTCTTTCATGCGGTCCAGCGGCCAGGCGTTGGGGCCGTCGCTCAATGCCTTGGCCGGGTCCGGGTGGGTTTCCATAAACAAGCCGGAAACGCCCGCCGCCACCGCCGCGCGCGCCAGCACCGGCACGAACTCGCGCTGCCCGCCCGACTTGTCGCCCTTGCCGCCGGGCTGCTGCACCGAATGGGTGGCGTCGAACACCACCGGGCAGTTGGTGGCCCGCATCACCGCCAGGCCGCGCATGTCCGACACCAGCGTGTTGTAGCCGAAGGAAGCGCCGCGCTCGCAGACCATGATGTTGTCGGCCTTCGATGCCTCGCGTGCCTTGTCGACCACATTCTGCATCTCCCACGGGGAGAGGAACTGGCCCTTCTTGATATTCACCGGCAGGCCGGCGCTGGCGGCGGCCTGGATGAAATCGGTCTGGCGGCAGAGAAAAGCCGGAGTCTGCAGCACGTCGACCACCGCGGCGGCCTCGGGAATGCCGGCAATGTCGTGCACGTCGGTCACGATCGGCACGCCGAGCTTGGCCTTGACGTCAGCCAGGATCTTCAGGCCGTTCTGCACGCCCAGGCCGCGGAACGATTTCGACGAACTGCGGTTGGCCTTGTCGTACGAGGACTTGTAGATGAAGGGGATGCCGAGCGCGCCGGTGATCTCCTTGAGGATGCCGGCGGTGTCCATCGCCATCTGCGCGGACTCGACCACGCAGGTCCCGGCCATCAAAAAGATCGGCCGGTCCGGGCCTACCTCGAAGCCGCACAGCTTCATGGCTTAAGCCGCCTGCGCGTGCGGCAGCGCCTGGTTGCCGCCCTGCGCCTGACGGCGCTTGTGCGCCAGCGCCGCTTCGATGTACGCCTTGAACAGCGGATGCCCGCCGCGCGGCGTGGACGCGAACTCCGGGTGGAACTGGCAGCCGATGAACCACGGATGGTTCGGCAGCTCGATCAGCTCGCACAGCGCCTCGCCGGTGCCCGCCGCCTTGGCGCGCGCCGCCACCACCAGGCCGGCTTTTTCCAGCTGGCCCAGGTAATGGTTGTTGACCTCGTAGCGGTGGCGATGCCGCTCGACCACCGTGGTGGACTGGTAGATCTCCTCGACCTTGGTGCCCGGCACCACGGTGGAAGGCTGCGAGCCCAGCCGCATGGTGCCGCCCATGTCGGAATCGGCGCTGCGCCGCTCGACCTTGCCGTCGCGGTCCTGCCATTCGGTGATCAGCGCGACCACCGGGTGCGGCGTATCGGCGTCGAACTCGGTGCTGTTGGCGTGCGACAGGCCGGCCTTGTGGCGCGCGTATTCGATCACCGCCAGCTGCATGCCCAGGCAAATGCCCAGGTAGGGCACCTGCTGCTCGCGCGCATGGCGGATCGCCTTGATCTTGCCTTCCACGCCGCGCACGCCGAAACCGCCCGGCACCAGCACGGCATCGAAACCGGCCAGCGCCTTGGCGAGCGCCGCGTCGTCGGCATCGCCGAGCGCTTCGGAATCGACGTAGCTGATCTTGACGCGCGAATGGGTATGGATGCCGGCGTGGATCAGCGCCTCATTGAGCGACTTGTAGGAATCGGTCAGCTCGACATACTTGCCGACCATGGCGATATTGACTTCCTCGCGCGGATTTTCCAGCGCGTTGACCAGCGCGTCCCATTCCGACAGGTCGGCGGGCCTGGGCTTGATCTGCAGCTTTTCGCAAATGATCTCGTCCAACTGCTGCTGGTGCAGCATCGAGGGCACCTTGTAGATCGAGGTCGCGTCCCACACCGAGACGACGGCGCGCGCCGGCACGTTGCAGAACAGCGCGATCTTCTTGCGCTCGTCCTCGGGGATGGCGCGGTCGGAGCGGCACAGCAGCGCGTCAGCCTGGATACCGATTTCGCGCAGCTCTTTTACCGAGTGCTGGGTCGGCTTGGTCTTGATCTCGCCGGCCGAGGCAATGTAGGGCACCAGGGTGAGGTGGATGTAGCAGCAGTCCTCGCGCGCCGATTCCAGGCCCATTTGCCGGATCGCTTCGAGGAAAGGCAGGGACTCGATGTCGCCCACCGTGCCGCCGATCTCGACGATCGCCACGTCGGCGGCGTCGCCGCTGCCTTCCCCCGCGCCGCGGCGGATGAAGGCCTTGATCTCGTCGGTAATGTGCGGGATCACCTGCACCGTGCGGCCGAGGTATTCACCGCGGCGCTCCTTCTTGATCACACTTTCGTAGATCTGCCCGGTGGTGAAGTTGTTCGACTTGCGCATGCGCGCCGACGAGAAGCGCTCGTAGTGCCCCAGGTCCAAATCGGTCTCGGCGCCGTCTTCGGTGACATATACCTCGCCGTGCTGAAATGGGCTCATCGTGCCGGGATCCACGTTGATGTACGGGTCCAGCTTGATGTTGGTGACTTTGAGGCCGCGCGATTCGAGAATGGCGGCTAGTGACGCGGCGGCGATGCCTTTCCCCAGAGAGGAAACCACGCCACCGGTGACGAAAACGTATTTGGTCATGTGCTGACGTCTTCGGAAATTTGAATTCTACACCAAACGGGCCGCCACGTCTTGGCCGACAACCGAAATTTCACTCACCCACGGCACGGCCGGATTGATTTTTTCATTCCGCTAATCCATAGTCTGAAAATCCCGCGTGGCCCGCCGGCGCGGCCTTTTACGGCGCACACAATCAACAACAATCATGTCCCCGTCCGATTCCCCCTACCTGCCGCCGCAAGCACCAGTCGAACACACCAAACCTGCCGCACCCATAGCCCCACTGGTGGCCGGTCCCAGGGGCCTGGGCGGTTGGCTGGCGCTGGTGGGACTGGGCCTGATCATCGGTGTCGGCCAGTCCGCGGTGGCGATGTTCGCCACGTATTTGCCGATTTTCAAATCCGGCCAGTGGCTGCTTCTCACCCAGACGAGCACACCCGGCTATCACCCCCTCTGGGCACCCCTGGTTGCGTTCGAACTATGCACCCTGCTGTTCTCGATCGTCGCTTCGCTCGCCCTGCTGGTCCTGTTCTTCTCCAAATCCTGGCGGTTCCCGCGCTTATACAGCGGCTTCCTGCTGCTCAATCTCATCTTGCTGATCGCCGACTTCGCCGTCGGATCGATGATTCCCGCGGTCGCCAGCGCGGGCGTAGCGGAATCCGTCAGGGAACTGGCGCGCGGCGCCTTCGCGGTGATGATCTGGGTGCCGTACATGCGTGTTTCGGTGCGGGTGCGAAATACCTTTCGCCCGCACTGGCAGCTTGCCTGACCACCACCGACGCGCAATGCCTGCCCGTGCCGCCCTGACCGCGCCACCGCTCACCGACCTCGCCGTTGCTGCGGTATTTCGCGCCTATCCGGCGCCGGTCGCGGCCCGACTGCGCGCATTGCGCGCGCTGGTCTTCGAGGTCGCCGCCGCCACCGAAGGCGTCGGGCCTATCGAGGAGACCCTCAAATGGGGCCAACCGGCCTATCTCACCGCCAAAAGCAAAAGCGGCAGCACCATCCGCATCGACGCGGTCAAGGCGCGGCCCGGGCAATACGCGCTGTACGTGCACTGCCAGACCACGCTGGTCGGCGATTTCAGGGCGCTTTACCCGGACGCTTTCCGTTTCGAAGGCAATCGTGCCCTGGTATTCGATGCGCGGCAGGCGCTGCCGGCTGATGCGCTGCGCCATTGCATTGCGCTTGCACTGACTTATCATAGGCGCAAGTAATCAGTCCGACAGCAACCAGTCCCGCATCAAACAAGCATTCAACAAGCACAGGGAGCACACCGATGACCGAGATCGATACCCGCGCCATCGTCGACTACGAATTGTCCAAACTCGGCCGTACCGGCTATCTGGTGTTCGCCGGCGTGAGCCTGCTGGGCCTGGCGTTTTTTCTCTATACCCTGGTGTCGATCGCCATGAAAGGCGGCGCCGGCCTGGGCTGGTGGGTGGTCGTGCTTTTCATTCTGTTCACTGCCGCGTTTGCCGGACTGACCGTGGTGGCGGGGCTGCGCGCCTTCGGCCCCAGCCTGCGCATCTCGCTGACCCGCGAGGGCTTCAAATACCAGGGACTGTTCCAGGTGCTGCGGGTGCGCTGGGTGGAAGTGGAGTCGTATCGCCTGTCGCACGGTGCCCTCTTCGACCACCTGCGCGTCGCCCTCGGCCCGGAGGCGCGCGGCGGTGCGCGCAAGCTGATGCTCGATGTCAGCAATCTCAACCCGCCGGTGAGTGACGTGCTGGAGGCCTTTGCCGAGGGCACCGGCAAGAAGCCGCTGGGCAAGAAGCAGAAGTCCTAGAGGCCGCCCGGCCTAGCCCTTGCGCCCGAGCTTGCGCGCCAGTATCAACACCACCACGCCGACCACGATGGCGATGGCGCCGTTGTAGGCCCACTGCATCTGCCCGGTCATGAAACTGCCGGGCAGCACGTTGATGCCCTGCAGGACCCAGATCACGCCGATCACGATCACCAGCGCACCGACAATGTTGAGCACCGCCTTCATTTCCAGTGCACCATCGGCAGGCCGGCCACCGGCGAGCGGAAGTACGGGATGCGCGTGCCCATCAGGCTGCCGATGTAGGCCGTACGCAGGTCCGGCCCGCCGAAGGTGATGCTGGCCATCCACGGCGCGATCGTACCGCGCGTGGCCATCATCAGTTCGGAGGTGACGGTACCGGCGGCCATCGCGGCCTGGAATTTCTTCCTGGTCTCCGGGATGCTGTCGTCCAGCAGCAAGCGCTGCTCGCCTTCCGGCGTGAGGGCGATCACCTGATCGATCATCACCAGGGTGCACCAGAGGTTGCCGAAGCTGTCAAACGCGATGCCGTCCGGATAGCCGCCCAGGTGCGAGGGACCGAAGATTTCGCGCTGCGACAGCGAACCGTCCGGCGCCACCTTCATGCGCGTGATATGCGGGCCGGTGGTCTCGACGATGTACAGCCACTCCTCTTTGGCGTCGAAGCGGATCTCGTTGGTGAAATAGAAGCCCTCGGCGACGACGCGGATGGTGCCCTTGTCCACCAGCGCGATGTAGCCGTCGCGCACCCGCGAGGCGGCCGCGCTGGTCCACGGATTCATCTTCGTGGAGACGGTGATCCAGATGCGGTCCTTGGAGTCGCGCAGCACGAAGTTGACCTTGCCGATCGGTTGCCCGTCGATGCGGTCATACAGGGTGCGCGTATCCCCCTCGCGCGTCATCACCTCGAGCAGGTCGGTGCCGAAGTTGGAAATCAGGAGGTCGCCATTGGCCGCGAATGCCATGCCGTTGGGCAGCGTGCCCTTGGTGAACTTGTCTTCCAGGTCGGCGGCGCTCGCGGTGCTGGCCGCGCCGAAACGGTCGTTGGCCTTCTGGCCGATGAAATCCTGGGTGCCGTCGTGGCGCATGCGCATCACCCCGCCGCGCGCATCCGCGCTCCACAAGGTGCCGTCGGGCTCGGCGAGGATGCATTCGGGACGCTGCAGATCGCGGCCGATGTACTGGATGCTGCTTTTGTCTACCGTGTAACCGTCAAGCGGATTGGCTGTTGCCATGGGATTTTGTCTCGGTCGTTTTATGGTCGTGATCGTGACCGTGCTCATGCGCATGATGATCATGCGTGGACGTATGGCTCAGTTGCGGCCACACCGGCTGCAGGGTGACGTGGCCGATGCCGAACTCGGCGCGCAAGCAGGCGCGCGCCTGCTCGAGCACCGCCGGCCATTCCTGGTGCCCGGCGATCAGCAGGTGCGCCGACAGCGCCCTGCCCTCCGAGCTCATCTGCCACACGTGCAGGTCGTGCACCGCCGCCACTCCGGTGATGGCAGCCAGACGCGCTTCGACGGCCTGGTAGTCGATGTCTTCCGGCACCGCTTCCATCAGCACATTGGCCGACTCCAGTAGCAACCGCCAGGTCGAGCGCAGGATCAGCAGGGCCACGGCCACCGACAGCAGCGGGTCGATCAGGGTCCAGCCGGTGAAGGTGACCACCGCACCGGCGACGATCGCCGCCACCGAACCCATCAAGTCGCCCAGCACGTGCAGCACTGCCGCGCGCGAATTGAGGTTGCCGTGGCCCCTGGAGAGCACAAACAGCACGATCAGGTTGACGCCCAGGCCGACGGCGGCGATGCCCATCACCCAGGGCCCGGCCACCGGCTCGGGCTTGAGCACGCGGGTCACCGCTTCGACGAAAATCCAGATCACCACCGCCAGCATGGTGAGCGCGTTGACGAAGGCGCCGATGATCTCGGCACGGCCATAGCCGTAGCTCTTGGACACCGAGGCGGGCCGGCGCGCCAGGCGTGCCGCGATCAGGCCGATCAGCAGCGCGCCGGCGTCGGTGGCCATGTGGCCGGCGTCCGAGATCAACGCCAGGGAGTGCGCCAGGTAGCCGCCCACCGCTTCGACCACCGCGAAGCCCCCGGTGATGATCAGCGCGAACAGGAAGGTGCGGTCGAGCGCCGCGCCGGGCGCGGGCTTGTGGGCATGCGCGTGACCGGCGTGCGCGCCGTGGCCATGGCCGTGATCATGGTCATGCGCGCCGTGACCGTGGGCATGGTCAATATCATCATCGTGCGCCGGCGCGCCCGGCGGCTGCGCCTGGTAGCACGTGGAAGGCAGACTGTCTTTTTGCGCCATGAACGCGGGGCCTCAACGGCCCTTCACCAGTTCCTTGACCGCGGACCATTGGCGCCGGCTCACCGGCAGGCGCTCGGGCACACCGGTCAGGATCACCTGCCACTGCGGGCCGCCGTCGGCATCGCCTTCGCTCTCGGCGGCGGCGCGCTCGAAGCCGGTGATGCGGTCGCGCGCCACCAGGGCGCTGCGGTGCACGCGCACAAAGCGCTCGCGGAACTCTTCCTCCAGGTGCACCAGCGATTCTTCCAGCAGGTACTCGCGCGCCTCGGTGCGCACGGTGATGTACTTGAGCTCGGCGCGCAGGTAGACCACGTCGGCGAGCGGCACCAGCATCAGGCGGCCGCGCTCGCTGATCGAGAGCTGCTGGCGCGCGCCGCTGCTGCTTTTGGCGAGCGCCTCGTCGCTGGGCGGCTCGCCGCGGGCCGCGACCTTTTTCAGCGCCGCCAGCAGGCGCTCGGCGCGCACCGGCTTCATCAGGTAATCCAGCGCGTTGACTTCGAAGGCGGCGACGGCGAACTCGTCGTGCGCGGTGACGAAGATCACCGCCGGCGGCTTGGGGGTCTTGAGCAGGTGGCGCGCCAGTTCGATGCCGCCCATGCGCGGCATCTGCATGTCGGCAATCACCAGGTCCGGCGCGTCGCGCTCGACAAAGGTGATCGCCTCCACGCCGTGCGCGGCCTCGCCCAGCACCTCGTGGGGAAACTCCCCGGCGCAGTCGGCCAGCAGTTCGCGCAGGCGGCGGCGCGCGGGGGCTTCGTCATCGACTATCAGCAGGCGGCAGCTCATGTTGGTTTACTCGCCCTCATCTTTGCTTCTGATTTGCACGTCTATTTTCGTCTCATTTGCGTCGCTCCACGCCCGGCGCCACCAGATCGCGCGCCGGCAGGACGATTTTCACCCGGTATTCGCCGGCGCCGGCGCCCGCTTCCAGGCGCGCCTCGACATCATAATGCAGCGCCAGCCGCTCGCGCACATTGTCCAGCGCCATGTGGTTGCCGGTGCGGCCGGGCGGCCGGGTGTTGCCGTCGATGCGCGGGTTGACGATCTCGATCTCCACCACGCGGCCCTTGCGCGCCACGGTGATCAGGATCAGCCCCGGCTCGGAACTCGGCTCGATGCCGTGGTGCACCGCGTTTTCCACCAGCGGCTGCAGGATCAGCGGCGGGATCGCCACCCGTTTGACGTCGGCGTCGATCCGCCACTCCACCCGCAGGCGCTCGCCCAGGCGCAGCGATTCGATCTCCAGGTAGCGCCGGCACATGTCGATCTCTTCTTCCAGCAGCACGGCGCGGCGCTCCTCGCGCAGCAGCACGCGGAACAGGTCCGCGAGGTCTTCCAGGGTGCGCTCGGCGCGCTTGGGTTCGGTGCGGATCAGCGACAGCACCGCGGTCAGGCTGTTGAACAGGAAGTGCGGGCGGATGCGCGCCTGCAGGGCTTGCAGGCGCGCCTCGGAAATGGCCGGCGAGAAGGCGCGTTCGCGCA
>Ga0075363_100000488_pt1 | contig 12574 bp, 8 predicted proteins | sample EndMetdeltDD1763_FD_71470 | JGI IMG/M metagenome (GOLD analysis project Ga0075363, IMG submission 71470) | Populus endosphere microbial communities from Tennessee, USA - Endosphere MetaG P. deltoides DD176-3 | ecosystem: Host-associated > Plants > Roots > Endosphere | place: USA: Tennessee...
ACATGGGCCTGTTCGACGCGTTCCGGTACGACGGGAAGCGGGCGCTGGTCGTGGGTGCGGCCAGCGGCATGGGCGCGGCCGTCGCCGAGCTCGCGCTCGACGCCGGCGCCGAGGTCATCGGGATGGACTTCGCCGAGATGTCGCTGCCGGGCGCCAAGGCGATCCACGTGAACCTCGCCGACAAGGCGTCGATCGACGCCGCCGTCGACGAGTGCGGCGGCCCGGTGCACGCGGTGTTCTCGTGCGCGGGCGTCGCCGACGGGACACCCGGCATCGAGCGGATCAACTTCATCGGGCACCGGCACCTGATCGACCGGATGCTCGCCGGCGACATGATCCCGAAGGGCTCGGCCATCGGCTTCATCTCCTCGGCCGCCGGTCTCGGCTGGGAGTCGAACCTCGCGCTCCTGCAGGAGTACCTCGACGTCACCGACTTCGACGCTGCGACGCAGTGGGCGCAGGAGCACAACAAGGCCGACTACATGTGGAGCAAGCAGGCGATCTGCACGTACGTCGGCCGCCAGGCGATGCCGTTCCTCAAGCAGGGCATCCGCATCAACGCCATCTGCCCGGGCCCGACCGCGACGCCGCTCGCGGAGGCGAACAAGGAGCTGTGGCTCGGCTTCGGCGCCGACTACCGCGAGGAGATCGGCATCGACGCGTCGACACCGCTGGAGCAGGCGTACCCGCTCGTGTTCCTGTGCAGCGACGCCGCCGCCGGTATCAGCGGAACGACCCTGATCACCGACGCCGGCTACTTCGGCGCCGGGCTGACCGAGGCGTACCCGCCGGCCACGCCGGCGACCCAGTTCCTCATGGGCCGCCTGGGGTGACCACCGGTGTGAGCGACGCCGGCGCGGGCGCCGACGTCTACTACGACCCGTACGACTTCGACATCGACACCGACCCGTACCCGCTGTGGCGGCGGATGCGGGACGAGGTGCCGCTCTACTTCAACGAGCAGTACGAGTTCTTCGCGCTCAGCCGCTTCGAGGACGTGCAGCCCGCGCTCGTCGGCTGGGAGACGTACCGCTCGGGTCGGGGTTCGGTGCTCGAGCTCATCCGCGCCGAGTTCGACGTGCCGCCGGGGCTGATCCTGTTCGAGGACCCGCCGATCCACGATGTCCACCGGGGCCTGTTGTCCCGCGTGTTCACGCCGAAGAAGATGAGCGCGATCGAGCCCCAGGTGCGCGAGTTCTGCGCCCGGTCGCTCGATCCCCTCGTCGGCACCGGCGGCTTCGACTTCGTGCGCGACCTCGGCGCGCAGATGCCGATGCGCACGATCGGGATGCTGCTCGGCATCCCGGAGCAGGACCAGGAGGCGATCAAGGCGAAGCTCTCAGAGGGCAACCGCCTCGATGAGGGCAAGGAGCGGGCCGTCGAGGTCGACGCTGCCGCCGCCTACGGGGAGCTGTTCGCCGAGTTCGTCGACTGGCGCACCGAGCACCCGTCCGACGATCTCATGACGGAGCTGGTCACCGCCGAGTTCGAGGACGAGACCGGCACGACGCGCCGCCTGACCCGGACCGAGGTCCTCACCTACGTGAACCTGCTCGCCGGGGCCGGCAACGAGACCACCACCCGGCTGATCGGGTGGACGGGCAAGGTGCTGGGGGAGCATCCCGACCAGCGGCGCGCCGTAGCCGCGGACCGGTCGCTCGTGCCCCAGGCGATCGAGGAGCTGCTGCGCTACGAGGCGCCGTCACCGGTGCAGGCCCGCTACGTCGCCCGCGACGTCGAGCACCACGGCCGGACGGTGGCCGAGGGCAGCATCATGGTGCTGCTGAACGGCGCGGCGAACCGCGACGAGCGGGCCTTTCCCGACGGCGAGCGCTTCGACCTCTTCCGGGAGCCGCGGGCGCACCTGAGCTTCGGCTACGGCCTGCACTTCTGCCTCGGCGCCGCGCTCGCCCGGCTCGAGGGCCGGGTCGCGCTCGACGAGGTGCTGCAGCGCTGGCCCGACTGGGAGGTCGACGAGGACCGCGCCGTGCAGGCGCACACGTCGACCACCCGGGGCTGGGAAGCGCTGCCCGTCGCTACCCGGGAATGACCGAGGGGTCCGCGAACTCGGACAGCGCGAGCCGGTCGTCGCGGAGCACGAAGCCGGCCGCGATCGCCGAGTCGACGGCGTCCTGGTACGCCTGGCGGTACTCGGTCGCCGACGGGTAGAGATCGGCCAGGCGCTGCTCGGTGAACGGCGTGGTCGAGCCGAGCAGCAGGCAGATCACCGACGGGTTCGGGCCCGGCTCGCCCGACAGCGTGGCGATGGGCACGTCGACGGGCGGCGTGCGGATCCCGCCGAGCGCGATCCCGTCGGCGTCGCGAACGATCTGGCCGTCGGCACCCACCTCGATGCGGGCCGCCTTCACCGGCGCCTTGCCCGATTCGACCCAGTCGACGAGCTGGTGGAGCCCGGCCTTGGCGACGACGTGGAGCGCGCCGTCGTTGATCGGCAGCGCGCACTTCGTGTACTCGACGTTGCGGCCGATGAGGTGTACGTCGGCGTGGGCGGTGCCGGCGACCTCCCAGAGCCGGAAGGTGTCGCTGTCGTCCTGGCGGGCGCCGTACGAGCCGAGCACGCTCGTCACGTCGGTCTCGGTCTGGACGTTCATGACGGGCTCGTCGACGTCGGTGCGGAACTGCGCCTTGACGCCGCCGATGGCGCCGGCGAGGTCGGCGGACTCAGCCGGGCCCACGAGCCCCATCCCAGAACCGCCCCGGCTGTGGACGAAGAAGCCGTCGAACACCCGGGTGAGCGGCTGCACGCCGTTGTAGTAGGTGACCATGGCGAACGCCGACTGCGACTGGCCCGCCGCGATCACGCGCTTCGGCTTCAGACCGTGCAACCCGTCGCCGGCCCGGACGGCGCGCGCGACCTGCGTGTAGATGTCGAACGCGAAGCCGTCGCCCGGATGCTCGAGCGTGCCGTAGCGGGCGGGGTCGATCGCCTTGAGGCCCTTGCCCGCGGCCTCCGACCCGGGAACGTTCTCGATCGTGACGGCGACGGGGCCGCCCTCGACCCCGATGACCTGGGTGGTCACGCCCACCCAGGCGTCGCCGCTGCGGATGAGCTCCTCGTGGGTCGTCGCCCACTCCGGGTCGGAGTCGACGCCGCCGCTCACGTTCAGCCACTCGACGATGACGGTGCCGCTGAACTTCGCCGCTTCCTTCGGCCGGCGCACGAGCACGCGGGTGGCGTACGGCGCGGTCTCGTCCTCGGTGAAGGTCCAGCGACCGTCGGCGGTGCGCTCGTCCTCCTCGGTGTACGACGTGGCGTCGCCCGTGGCCTCGTACTCGTACTGGACGTAGCCGTTCTTCTTCAGGTTCACGGGGATCGCCGCGCCGATGTAGACGCCGTCGCCCCCGCTCAACGTGGCGAGCTTCGCCTTCGGACCGGCGCCGTTCCCCTGCGCGGCGACCGCGGTGGCGCTCACCACCGCGAGCGCCACGGCCGCGAGCACGACCGATCCCAGCGCGGCCGCAGCCCGTCGCACCATCGTTCCCCCATGATCTCGTGCCGCTTCCCCACGTGCGCGTGTCAGCCGACCGGCGTGTACTCCAGGTGCAGCCGCACCAGCCCGCGCAGGATGAACGTCGGCGCGTACGTGTAGCGCCGGTCGCCGGGCGGACCGTGCTCGGCCTCGGAGATCCGGATGTCGGCCATGCGGTCGAGCAGGCGCTGGATGCTGATGCTGCCCTCGGCGCGCGCCAACGGGGCGCCCGGGCACGTGTGCACGCCGTGGCCGAACGCGAGGTGCTGGCGCGCGTTCGCGCGCTCGGCGTCGAAGCGGTCGGGATCTTCGAAGCGGCGGGGGTCGCGGTTGGCGGCACCGTTCAACACCATCACCGTGGTCCCGGCGGGGATGTCGACGCCCCCGACCGTGGTCGGCATCCGCGCCAGGCGGAAGTCGCCCTTCACCGGGCTCTCGTGGCGGAGCGACTCCTCGACGAAGTTCGGGATGCGAGCGTGCTCGGCGCGCAGGAGCTGCTGCAGCTCCGGGTCCTCGCCGATCTGCTGCAGGGCGGCGGCGAGGAGGCGGACGGTCGTCTCCTGGCCGGCGGCGAAGAGGTTGGCGGCGACGCGCACGACGTCGATGACCTCGGGCGTAGAACCGTCCGGGAACGTCGCGGTGGCGAGGCCGGTCATGACGTCGTCGCGCGGCGAGCGGCGCCGGTCCTCGACGTACTCGGTGAACTTCTCGTACAGGAACTCGAGGGGGTTGAGCCCCATCGACTTGCCCTTGGTGCTCCCCAGGTTCTGCTCGGCGTGCCCGCCGCCTCCGAGCCGGGCCCGGAACTCGGCGTGGTCCTCCTCGGGGACGCCGAGCAGGTCGGCGATCACGAGCATCGCGAACGGCTTCGCGAACGCGCCGATGAGCTCGCACTTCCCGTCGGCGTGGAACTCGTCGATCTGGCGGTCGGCCAGCCGCCACATGAACTCCTCGTTCTCCTTGAGCCGCTTCGGCGTGATGAGCCGCATCAGGAGCGCGCGGTGGTCGGTGTGCTTGGGCGGGTCGAAGGTCGGGAGCTGGTCGCTGAACGGGAGCTCGTCACGGTGGCGTTCGATGAGCTCGCTGATGTCGTCGCCCTCGAGCGGCACCGGGAAGCCGGGGAACGGGCCGGTGACGGAGTTGCACGAGGAGAAGACCGCGGTGTCGTGATAGACCGCGACCGCCTCGTCGTACCCGGTCACCATCACCACGTCCTTGTGGGGCTCGCGCTGGACGGGGCACCCGGACCGGAGGTGCTCGAAGTAGGGGTAGGGGTCGGCGACGACCGACGAGTCGGTGAAGAAGTCGATCGCGTCGAAATCCGGTGTCACGATGACCCCCATGTCCGCGCTAAGAACACCGTTCGCATCCTAAGAGAGCGGCGTTTCCGCCGCAACGCGCCGAGATCCGGAGGAGGATCAGCCCGTGCGACCCCTGCCGCTGGTGGTGCCCGAGACCGAGGCGTTCTGGACCGGAGGGCGCGACGGTCACCTCGTCGTGAAGCGCTGCCCCGACTGCGGGCGGCTCTGGCACCCGTCGGTGACGGTGTGCGGTGCGTGTCAGGCACGCGCGCTCGAGCCGGCCGAGGTGTCGGGCCGGGCGACGGTGGTGGGGTGCACCGTCAACCTCCAGCAGTGGCTGCCGGACCCGGCGCCGCCGTACGTGGTGGCGATCGTCGCGCTCGACGAGGACCCGCGCGTCCGGCTCACGACCAACGTGATCGACGTCGAGCCCGAGGCGGTCACGGTGGGGCTGCGGGTGGAGGTGCGCTTCGAGGAGCAGGACGACGTGTGGCTGCCGTTGTTCGCGCCCTCCGGCACCGACGATCCCGACGTCGCGGCCGCGGCGGAGCCGGCGCTGCCCGAGGTGAACGTGCGCCCGATGGTGCGGGCCGACAAGTTCGAGGACCGCGTCGCGATCACCGGCATCGGGATGTCGGACGTGGGCCGGCGGCTCATGCGCACCCCGCTCGCGCTGACGCTCGACGCCTGCCTCGAGGCGATCGCCGACGCCGGGCTCACGCCCGCCGACATCGACGGGCTCACCACGTGGCCCGGCGCGGTGCCGGGCGGGACGGCCTCGGGTGTCTCGGAGGGCGGCATCACGCCCGTCCTGAACGCGCTCGGCGTGCAGCCGACATGGCACCAGTCGGGCATGGAGACGCCGGGACACGCGGGCGCGGTGATCAACGCCATGCTCGCGGTCGCGTCGGGGCTGTGCCGCCACGTGCTCTGCTTCCGGACGGTGTGGGAGGCGACCGCCACGGAGCTCGTGCGCTCGGGCCGGCTCCGCCCGAGCGGTGGCGGCCGGGTCGACGGCGACTTCCAGTGGCGCATCCCCTTCGGGGCGGCGTCGGCGTCGAACTGGATCGCAGTGTGCGCGTCGCAGTACTTCCACCGCTTCGGCGCAGACCGCGAGATGCTCGGCTGGGTCGCGATCAACGCGCGCGCGAACGCGGCCCGCAACCCGGCGGCGATCTACCGCGACCCGATCACGATGGACGACTACCTCGACGCCCGGATGATCAGCACGCCCCTCGGCCTCTTCGACTGCGACGTGCCGTGCGACGGCGCGATCGCCCTGGTCGTGTCGGCCGCCGACGCCGCCGCCGACGCGCCCCGGCCGGTGCGGGTCGAGGCCGTGGGGACGCAGGTGACCGAGCGCCTCTCGTGGGACCAGGGCACGATCACGCACGAGCCCATGGTGTTCGGGCCGGCCGCGCACCTGTGGAGCCGCACCGACCTGAAGCCGGTCGACGTCGACGTCGCCGAGATCTACGACGGGTTCACCTTCAACTGCGTGTCGTGGCTCGAGGGCCTCGGCTTCTGCGAGGTGGGCGAGGCATCCGACTTCCTCGCCGGTGGCACCGAGATCGCGCTCGACGGCCCGCTGCCGCTGAACACCCACGGCGGGCAGCTGTCGGCCGGCCGCACGCAGGGCTTCGGCTTCATGCACGAGGCGGTCGTGCAGCTGCGGGGCGCCGGCGGCGACCGCCAGGTCGCGGACGCCGAGATCGCGGTGGTCACCACCGGCGGCGGCCTCCCCGGCGGCGCCCTCCTCCTCACGCAGCCCCGCTAGAGGTCGACGAGGGTGGGCGCGGTACGGGTGGCGATGAGGGTGTGGCCGAGGGCGGTCACCACGTCGTCGGCGCCGCCGAACAGACCCTCGAGCGCGAGGACGCGCTTCAGATAGCGGTGGAACTGGTGGTCGGTCGTGAAGCCGACGCCGGCCAGGACCTGCTGGCAGTGCGTCGTGACCGTGCGCGCCGCCCGCCCCGCCGACGCCTTCGCCAGCGCCGCGGTCATCGGCCCCGGCTCGTCCCACGCCGCCGCGAGCGTCGCGTCGAGCGCCTCGATCGCGACCAGCGCCTCGGCCAGGCGGTGCCGCACGGCCTGGAACCGCACGACCGGCCGGCCGAACTGCACGCGTTCGATCGCGTGCTCGCGGGCGAGCGTCAACATCGTGCGGCACGCACCCGAGATCTGGTGGGCAACCGCGCGCCGGCCTGCCGCCACGGCCTCGTCCCACACGCCCGGGTCGAGTGCGGTCGCGTCCGTCCCCGCGCCCTCGACCCGAACCGCGCACCAGCCTGCCTCGGGGTCGACGCCGTGCACCGGGGTGACGGCCACGTCCACCGCGGGGACCAGCGCGCGCCGGCGCCCACCGTCCGACACGACGACCAGCTCGCCGACCGCGCCGACCCGAACCGTGGCGAGCCCGCTGGTCTCCGGTGCCGCCCACGAGCCGAACGGGGGAAGCAGGACGACCCGGTCCGGCGACGGGTCGAGCCCGAGCGCGACGGCGAGCACGTCGTCGAGGACGGTCGCGGTCGCGTTCGTCGCGCCGAGGGCCGTGAAGACCACGTCGACCGCGTCCCGCGGCTCCGACGCCAGCATCTCGAGCCAGCCGAGCTCGGCCAGCACGCGGTCGACGCCCGTCGGCGCGCCCTCGAGCGCGTCTCGCACCGTCTTCTCGAGCAGCGCCCGCTCCGCGGCCTCCATCACTCTTCCCCCAGGTCGAGGAGGCGGCGGGCGATGATGTTGCGCTGCACCTCGGCCGTCCCGCCGTAGATCGTGGCAGCACGCGAGTAGAGGTACTCGGCACGCCACGCCTCGCCGGCGGCGGAGTCGTCGAACTGCACGGTGCCGGGGAGCAGTCGCAGCGCGGCGTCGTAGAGCGTCTGCTCCGTGGTCGCGACCAGCACCTTGTCGATCGACGTCTCCGCACCGAGCGTCGCGCCGCCGGCCAGGCGGTGCTGGGTCGCGCGGGAGCGGGCTCGCAGCTGGTGGAGCTGCAGGTACGCCTCGCCCACGACCGCCGCGGTGCGGTCGTCGTCGGGCACGACGTCGACGAGCAGCTGCAGCCGCCGTTGGAGGTACGCGGTCCGCTGCCAGAAGCACGACGAGCGCTCGTACGGGAGGATGCTCATGGCGACGGCCCACCCGCCGTGGAGCTCGCCGAGCATTCGGTCGGCGGGCACGACGACGTCGTCGAAGAAGACCTCGGCGAACTCGGGTACGCCGTTGATCATCTCGATGGGCGAGACGGTGATCCCGGGCGTGTCCATGTCGACGAAGAACGCGGTGATGCCGCGGTGGCGTGACTCGGTCGATCCCGTGCGGGTGAGCAGCACGCACCGCTCCGAGTACTGGGCGAGGCTCGTCCACACCTTCTGGCCGTTCACGATCCAGGTCGCGGCCGACTCGGGGTCGCCGTCGGCGACGGCGCGGCAGGTGAGCGCGCCCAGGTCGCTCCCGGTCGCGGGCTCCGAGAACCCCTGGCACCACATCTCCTCGCCGGAGAGGAGGCGGGGCACGACGTCGGCCGCGAGCTGGGGTGGCGCGAAGTCGACGAGCGTCGGCGCGAGCACCTCCACCAAGGAGAAGATCCCTGGGTCGATGAGGTCGCGCCCGACGAGCTGCGCGCCGAGCTCCGTGCGCAGGATCGGCGACCCGCCGAGACCGCCGACGCGCTCGGGCCAGCCCCAGCGCATCCACCCGGCGGCGTGGAGGAGCGCCTTCACCCGCTGCATCTGCTCGACCTGGTCGTCGAGCGTGCCCGGCGGTGCGAACGGCGCCGCGAGCTCGTCGGCGTGCTCGTCCAGCCAGGCCGCGAGGCCGGTCCGGAACTCCGCGATCTCCATCGGCAGGCGGCTCCGTGGATCGGAAATGGCGTTCTCTCTCAGCGCAAAGGCATTATCACGCGCACACCAGCGTACGCATACGGGGGGACCGGCATGGCAGAGCGGCTGCGGGTCGTGCAGTGGGGCACCGGCAACATCGGGATGCGCGCCCTGCGCGAGACGATCCGCCATCCCGACCTCGAGGTCGCGGGCGTGTTCGTCTACGGCGCGGCCAAGGACGGCGTCGACGCGGGCGAGCTCTGCGGCGAGGTTCCCGTCGGCGTCACCGCCACGACCGACCGCGCCGCCGTCCACGCCCTCGGCGCCGACTGCGTGCTCCACATGCCGAGCGCGCTCGAGCTCGACGACGTTGTGGAGTTCCTCGCGGCCGGCACCAACGTGGTCACCACCCGGGGCGAGCTCTTCGCGGGCGGTCGCCGCCTCGACGAGGCCACCCGGGCCCGCGTCGACGATGCGTGCGCGCAGGGGAACGCGTCGCTATACGCGACCGGGAGCAGCCCGGGGTTCATCACGGACGCACTCCCGCTCGCGCTCCTGTCGATGCAACGGCGCGTCGACCTGGTGGAGATCGAGGAGTTCGCCAACCTGTCGCGCCGCCCGTCGCCCGAGCTGCTCTTCGAGCTCATGGGGTTCGGCAGGTCGCTCGACGCGTACAACCCCGCCGGCCGGGCCGAGCACCTCCGCGGCGAGTTCGGCCCGCCGCTCGAGCAGCTGATGGAGGCGGCGGGCGTCCCCGTCGACGGCTGGACGTCCGAAGGGGACGTCGCGGTGGCGCGCGAGCCCACCTCGATCCTCGCCGGGCACATCGATGCCGGTGCGGTGGCGGGGCAACGGACCACCATCGTGGGGACGCACGGCGGCGTGCCGGTCGTGCGCTTCACCGCGACCTGGTACTGCACGCCCGACCTCGACCCGGCGTGGGATCTCCGGGCGACGGGGTGGCGGGTGCGGGTGCGGGGCGATGCGTCCATGGACGTCGAGATCGGCTTCCCGGTCGCGCTCGACGACATGGCCGCGTTCACGCCCGCGCTGACAGCGAACCGGCCGGTCAACGCGGTGGCGCCGGTGTGCGCGGCCCGGCCCGGGATCCTCACCACCGCCGACCTCCCGCCGCTCGCTCCCGGGCGACCCTGACCGTCTGACACAGCTGTTAGTCCCTGGCACCCGTCAGTGGCCGGCGGAAGGCTCCAGGACCATCTCCGCAGCGCCTGCCTGGCGTCGATGCGACGCGAGTGTTAGATATACGATGGATGGACCGGTCGAGATCGACCGGGCCGACGGTCGTCAGGGGGGAACGCAATGGCACGTCATCGGCTCCGCTGCGGACGGTGGGTGGCGCTCCTCGGGGTCGCGGCCCTCGCGGGCGCGGTCGTGGCGCCGGCGGCCGCTGCCGGTGGCGGGAGCGGGGACTTCCCGGCCGTGGACCAGCCCGGGGTGAGCGACAGCCAGATCAAGGTCTCCGGCGTCGCCACCGTCACGAACGACCCGACGGGCAACACCCTCGGCAGCGCGTTCGACGGGGTCAAGGCGTACTTCGACTACATCAACACGACCGAGGACGGCGTCTACGGCCGTGAGCTCGTCCTCGACGGCGAGCACGACGACCAGCTGGCGAACAACCGCCAGGAGATCGAGCGGATCCTGTCCGACGACCAGCCGTTCGCGGTGCTGCCGATCGCGACCGACCTCTTCACCGGTGCGCCCCTGCTGGACGAGGCCGGCGTCCCGTCCTTCGGGTGGAACATCAACGAGGAGTGGGGTTCTGAGAACAACAAGCCCGGCCCCGCCAACCTGTTCGGACAGTTCGGCTCGTTCCACTGCTTCACCTGCGCGGCCGCCAACCCGATCAGCTGGCTGCCGAAGAAGCTCGGTCTGAAGAAGGTCGGCATCGTCGCCTACGAGGTGGAGCAGTCGGCGAGCTGCGCGGAGGGCGCCGAAGCCAGCTTCGAGAAGTTCAAGACCGGTGACGTCGTGTTCACCGACACCAGCCTGCCGTTCGGTGCGGTCGACTACAGCGGCGACGTCGCCCGGATGGTGGAGGAGGGTGTCGACTACGTGGTCCCGTGCCTCGACGGGAACGGCGCGGTCGTCCTGCTCCGCGAGATGCAGAAGCAGGGCCTCGACGCCACGGTGCTGCTCGCCAACGCGTACAACCAGAAGTACGCGGAGGACAACGCGCAGTTCCTCGACGGCAACTACGTGTTCACGGTGTTCGCGCCCTTCGAGACCCGGCCGAAGCCCGAGGGCCTGAAGCTCTACCAGCAGTGGATGAAGAAGTCCGGCGGCGACCAGAACGAGAACTCGTACGTCGGGTGGATGAACGCCGACCTGTTCGTCGAGGGCCTGAAGGCCGCCGGTCCCGACTTCACCCAGCAGAAGGTGGTCGACGCGATCAACGGCATGACCGACTACACCGCCAAGGGCATCCTGCCCGGCGTCGACTGGACGAAGGCGCACGAGACCGACGCCGAGTGCTACGCAGTGATGCAGTTCCAGGACGGCAAGTACGAGCCGGTGTTCGGCAAGAAGGGGAAGCCGTTCCTGTGCTGGCCTCCCGATCTGAAGACGATGCCGAAGAACCCGCAGGTCGCACCCTGACGCCGACGGTCGCGGTCGTCGGCGCGGGCTTCGGCGGGATCGCGACCGGCGTCAAGCTCCAGCGCGCCGGCATCCGCACGTTCACGATCTTCGAGTCGTCGCTCGGCGTCGGGGGCACGTGGTGGGACAACACCTACCCCGGAGCCGAGGTCGACGTCGGCTCGCACCTCTACTGCTTCTCGTTCAAGCCGCACGACTGGACGCGTACGCACGCGCGTCAGCCCGAGCTGCAGAAGTACCTCGAGGAGACCGTCGACGAGTACGGGCTGCGGCCGCACCTGCAGCTCGGCGTCTCGGTCGAGTCGGCGACGTGGGACGACGACCGCCACGTCTGGTCGCTCCGGTTCGGCGACGGGACCGAGCGCGAGTGCGACGTGCTCGTGAGCGCGGTCGGGTTCCTGAACGTGCCCCGCTACCCCGACTGGCCCGGGCTCGACGACTTCGCCGGCCCGGCGTTCCACACCGCCCGCTGGGAGCACGAGCACGATCTGACCGGCAAGACCGTGGCGGTCGTGGGCGTCGGCTCGTCGGCGACGCAGGTCGTCCCGGCGATCCAGCCGAGCGTCGAGCGCTTGTACGTCTTCCAGCGCGAGCCGGGCTGGGTCATGCCCAAGGGGGAGCGCGACCTCACCGACGAGCAGCGCGCCGAGCTCGCCCGGCCGTGGCGGCGCCGCCGGGAGCGCTGGCGCCAGAAGTACCTGCTGGAGAAGAGCCTGTGGGGCGGGCGCCTGTACCGACCGGGGAGCCGGACGAACGCGGAGCGGGAGGCGTTCTGCCGTTCCTACATCGACCGGCAGTTCGCCGAGCGCCCCGATCTGCGTGACGCGGTGACGCCGAAGTACGCGTACCCGGGCAAGCGGCCGGTGTTCGCGAGCTCCTTCTATTCCGCGCTGAAGCAGCCGAACGTCGAGCTGGTGCCGCGTGCGGTCGAGTCGGTGACGCGCACCGGGATCGTCGACGCCACCGGCGAGGAGCGGGCCGTCGACGTGATCGTGCTCGCGACCGGCTTCCAGGCCGCGAACTACCTCGCCCGGCTGCGGGTCGTGGGCCGCGCCGGCCGGTCGCTGCACGAGCACTGGGCCGGCGAGCCCCGGGCCTACCTCGGGATCACGGTCCCCGGCTTCCCCAACTTCTTCATGCTCTATGGGCCCGGCACCAATGGCGGCGAGCTCGTCACGATGCTCGAGAGCCAGGCCGACTACGCGGTGCGGGCGGTGCGGCGCATGGTGCGCGAACGCGTCACCGCGCTCGAGGTACGACCGGTGTTCGAGCGCTGGTGGTACCGCTGGCTCCAGTCGCGCATGCGGGGCACGTCGTGGACGACGAGCAACAACTACTTCCG
>Ga0075363_100000489_pt1 | contig 12564 bp, 9 predicted proteins | sample EndMetdeltDD1763_FD_71470 | JGI IMG/M metagenome (GOLD analysis project Ga0075363, IMG submission 71470) | Populus endosphere microbial communities from Tennessee, USA - Endosphere MetaG P. deltoides DD176-3 | ecosystem: Host-associated > Plants > Roots > Endosphere | place: USA: Tennessee...
GTGGTGTCTGAGATCGAGCGCAAGACCGTGCTGGATGCCCAGGCGGTGGCGGCCGCGATGCACGCGCTCGCGGTGCGGACCGCGGTGCCGCTGATGGGAAGTGCCGAGATGAAGGCGATGACGAAAGCCAATAAGGAGTTCGCCGCCGCGTTCGCCAGAGGCGACGCCGACGCAGCCATGCGCAGTGACGACGAATTCCACGGCGTGGCGGTCGAAGCAAGTCGGAACGAGACCATCCGCTCGGTGCTCGAACAGGTCACCCCGGTATTGCGCAGGCTCGAATTCCTGCGCTTCTCCTCGTTGACCGGCCGGCAGTCGATCGCGCAGCACAAGCGGATCATCGACTACTGCCGTCAAGGTGATGCCGACGCGGCAGCACAAGCGACACAACAGAATTGGGAGACATTGTCGTCTCTCGTCGATTTCGACACGAATTGACGGCGTCGGGCCTACCGGCCACGTCCGAACGGAAGGATCCCATGTCCGAAACAAAGATCACCGTCATCTATGACAACCCGACCGACCCTGCGGCATTCGAAGCGGCGTACCAGGACGAACAGTTGGAGGCCGCGCGCCGGATCCCGGGCTACCTCCGGCTCGAGGCGTCGAAAGTTTGGCCGAAGGAGGACGGCAGCCCCACGCCGGCATACCGCCTGATCGATCTGTACTACCCCGACTACGACACCGCCTGCGACGCCGTCATCACCCCGGAAGCCGGTGCCTTCTTCGAGGCGATGGCGCGGTTGTCCACCGGCGGCGTCCGGGTGCTGATGTCGGACGTCGAAGTTCCCGCGCACTGAGCCCGGCTCACCGTCGGTCGGCTGGCCACCATCACAGCGCCGCCGGTGCGTGTAGTTGCAGGGTCGTCGCATGACGCTCGCGATAGGACCGTAGGCGTTCGACGTGACCATTTCCGTATGGACCGGGTCGCCCAGGGCCTGCATGCCGGTCGGAAATGCAACGTGCAATATATTGGATGTCGGTGATGTTCATTCGAGGAGAGACGTAGACCGCGTCGCACACCCGAATCAAGGATCTCCGATGAACCTGACTCACGGCAAGGACGTCGAGGTGCAATTCATCCGCGACGTCATGCCCCACTCCGACTATCTGCACACGAATGCGCATGCGATGACCGGCTGCCGCGCGGATGCCGAAGACCTGGTGCAGGACACCATGCTCAAGGCGTACGTCAGCCTGCAGACTTTCGGGCCCGGCGGCAACATGCGGGCCTGGCTGCATCGCATCATGTCCAACGTCTTCGTGGACAACTATCGAAGGGCGAAGCGGCGGCCGCCGACGTGGCTGACCGGCGACGTGGCGCTCGAGGTCACGCAGTCGCAAGCGGAGGCGAACCGACCGGAGGTCCGGTCGGCCGAGATGCACGCGATGGAGCGGCTGCCCGGAGACGTCGCCTGCGCGCTTCGTGCGCTTCCTGAGGATCTCAGGGTGACCGTCTTCTATGCGCACGTCCTGGACTACCGCAACGTGGAGATCGCTGCGATCCTCGGCATCCCGGCGGGGACGGTGGCGTCCCGCCTGCACCGCGCACGCCAACTGATGCGGGAGCTGTTGCAGCACCGCCCTTTCGGTTGCGCGTCCGCCGGGCTACCGGCCCGCCGGGAGATCGGACGACGTGCGTGAACGCCGTTTTCGCTGTCACCGCAGGACAAACTCGAGGCCATCGCGGAGCGGATCGCCTGCTCAGCCGGCGGCTTGAGCGGCGGCCTCACGGATCGAACCCCGCCACACCGGACCGTGACCGGGAAGCAGCACCTCGGTGTCCAGCAGGCCGAGCGCGGACAGGCTGCGCAGACAGCCGTCCTCGTCATGGTTGAACAGCTTGGGCAGCAGCTGCGGCCCGGTACGCGACGCCAGTGGGTGGCCGGTGACCAGCGCGTCGCCCGAGACGAGTACTCCGTCCACCAGGTATGAGCAGTGGCCGCCGGTGTGCCCCGGTGTCGGAATCGGCACCGGCGCACCTGGAAGGCCCGCGGCGACGTCCCCGGTCAGTGCCTGCGTGGTCGGGATGCCGTCGTGGGTCAACGCGCCTTTACGGGTGATCGCGACGGTCCACTTGACGTAGCGCGGCTGCCAGATGTGTTTGGCGATGTCGACCGGCGAAGCCTGCTCCAGGTACTCCCGCTTGGAGTGGGCGACTTCCGTGGCGTGGCAATACACCGGCGTGCCATGGTTTTTCGCGAACCAGATGGCCGAACCGAAATGGTCGATGTGCGCGTGCGTCAACAGGATTGCCCGCAGGTCGTCGATGCCGAAGCCGAGCCGGCGCATCGAATCCAGCACGTCGTCGCGGTTGCCCGGGAATCCCGTGTCGATCAGGATCACGCCGTCACCATCGGTGACGAGGGTCCAGTTGACGAGGTCGGTGTAAGCGAAGTGGACGCGGTCCGTGACGGCGTCCAGCGCTGCTGCCATGACGCGAGTTTAGGCAGAAGGGTAGAAATAAAGCGTGCCTGAACTGAAACTCGGATATAAGGCGTCGGCGGAGCAATTCGCCCCGCGGGAACTTGTCGAGCTCGGCGTCGCCGCCGAAGCACACGGCATGGACAGCGCCACCGTCAGCGACCACTTCCAACCATGGCGTCACGAGGGTGGCCATGCACCCTTCTCACTCGCCTGGATGACCGCGGTTGGCGAGCGTACGGAGCGGCTGGTCCTCGGAACGTCGGTGTTGACGCCGACGTTCCGCTACAACCCGGCTGTCATCGCGCAGGCTTTCGCAACCATGGGCTGCCTGTACCCGGATCGCATCTTCCTCGGTGTCGGCACCGGTGAAGCGCTCAACGAGATCGCGACCGGCTACGAGGGTGACTGGCCCGAGTTCAAGGAGCGCTACGCGCGCCTGCGCGAGTCCATCAGGTTGATGCGTGAGCTGTGGCTCGGTGACCGTGTCGACTTCGAGGGCGAGTATTACAACACCAAGGGCGCATCGATCTACGACGTGCCCGAGGGCGGTATCCCGATCTACATCGCCGCGGGTGGGCCTCAGGTCGCCAAGTACGCGGGCCGCGCGGGCGACGGATTCATCTGCACGTCCGGCAAAGGTGAAGAGCTGTACAAGGACAAGCTGATCCCCGCGGTCAAGGAGGGCGCGGAGGCCGCCGACCGCGACCCCGAGAGCATCGACCGGATGATCGAGATCAAGATCTCCTACGATCCCGATCCCAAGCTGGCGCTGGAGAACACGCGCTTCTGGGCTCCGCTGTCGCTGACCGCCGAGCAGAAGCACAGCATCAACGACCCGATCGAGATGGAGAAGGCCGCCGACGAGCTGCCCATCGAACAGGTCGCCAAGCGCTGGATCGTCGCATCCGATCCCGACGAGGCGGTCGAAATGGTCGGCCAGTACGTCAAGTGGGGACTGAATCACTTGGTGTTCCACGATCCCCGACACGACCAGCGCCGCTTCCTCGAGCTGTTCCAAAAGGATCTGGAGCCGCGGCTGCGCAAGCTCGGCTGAGTCGGCGCGCCGAAGTATCACGAGCACAGCATGATTCGAGTGTTCACGACCGTCCTCGGCGTGCTCGCGTTCGTAGTCGGCGCGGTCGGGTTGGCGTCACGCTACCTGCCGATAACCAATGAGGCCATCCTGGTTGTCGCTGCGGCATCGCCGTACCTGACGACCGCGAGTGGCGTTGCGCTGATCCTGTTCGCCCTGGCGCGGCGCTGGGTGCTGACCATCGCCGCGGCCCTGTTGTGTGTGGTGATGGTCGGTGTCCAGCTGCCTCGGTTCATCGGACCCGAACCCATGGACGTACCGAGTGTTGCCGTACGGGTGGTGACCGCCAATCTTGGCTTCGGACGGGCAGATTCGAGTGGAGTCGCCGAACTGGCGCGCTCGTCGGCCGATGTACTGGTGATCCAGGAGTTGACGCCGGAGGCCGTGGCGGGGTTGTCGTCGGCGGGGGTGGACGGGACGTTCCCGCACCGCATTCTGAACCCCGAGGCGAAGGCGTCCGGAATCGGGATCTGGAGTCGGTACCCGATCGTCGATTCCTCGCAGGTCGAGGGTTACCAGATGCCGATGTTGAGGGCCCGGATCCAGGTGCCGGGAGTGCGGTTCGCGCCGACATTGTTGGCCGTGCATCTGGCTGCTCCGTGGGTGCAGCCGTTGCACATCTTCCGTGAGGACATGACCCGGTTCCCGGCCACGCTGCGTGACGTGGCGCGCTACGCGGGATCGGGTGCGGTGATCGTGGCCGGAGATCTCAACTCCACCATGGACATGCAGCCGTTCCGCAAGTTCTTCGACGAGGGCTACCGCGACGCGGGTGAACAGGTGGGCGCCGGCCTGACGCGCACCTACCCGAGCAAGCCGTGGCGCAAGCCGATGATCGGCATCGACCACGTGCTCGTCTACAACTGCGCTGCGTCGTCAGTACGCACTGTTGCGTTGCCGGGCTCTGACCATCAGGGGCTGGCGACCGTCATCGACGTACCGGTGGATCCGACGGCCAGTTACCCCGTCTAGGGCTTGGGCGGTGGGGGATTGGCAGGCCGATCGTGAATTCGGAAGATGCGAAACTGCGGCCCACCTGTCGGCCCCGTGACGGTCATGACGAGCGTGCCGATACCGGCGCCGGTGTTCCACAGCGTTGGGTACCGGATGTTGACCGCGTCTAGTTTGCCGAGTCCCATGGGGCGGGGCACGAGAATGTACTTGACCCCCATCTCGGCCGGGTTGTTCAGTTTGTCGAAGAAGTCGTAGTCGCTGCGTACGACGAACTGGTCTGGACGATTTGAGGCCAACCACATTCTGGCCAGTCCGAACGTGTCTATCACGACCGATCCGGTGGGCAGGTTCTGGCTGTCGAACCAGCGCACGGTGTTCTCGGCGACCTCGCCCGACCAGAAGAACCAGAATTGGTCCCGGGGGTACTCCTCGGGCCAGAAGACGGAGCGGAGTCCGAACTCTTCTTTCCCGATGGAGGGATCGAGCATGGACTTCCACGTGACGGGCAACGAGGTCAACAGGACGCCGATCATGAGTCCGGAAAGTCCAACGCGCCAATACTTCTCGGGACGAGACGCTGGCTCATCCTCCGGCCAGGCGACGAGTAGCAGGACCACCAGCATCGGGACCAGCACGACGAAGAAGCGGAACCACCCAAAGGTCGAGCCCAGCAATATCGCTACACATTGAAAGGTCAGCACCGACCCGAATATCGCCAAGGGAATCGCAGGAACCGACCGGCGGCGGAGGAAGGCAGCAGCCAACACCGCGATCAGGACGACGGCTACCAATGGCTGGATCCCAAATACGCTCTGTGCGATCACCTTCAGCAGCGGGACGAAACCCACATCGTCGGCGCCCACGATGCCGGAGGCCTCGACCTGCGCGCTGTTGCCGTACTGGGAGGTGAACTGGGCAAGCAGGCTTGCATCGAGCAACCAACCGGCCAGCGCCCACAGGGCGAACGCAGCGATGATCGGGAATGCGACGACCACCCCGTCATGCCAGCTGTGTTGTACCCCGCTGTGCCAACTCGTCAGCTTCCGATGGCGTCGGAACGAGTAGGCCATCACGACAACCGTCGCGGCGGCCGCGGCGATGAGAGCTTCATAGCGGACGAGATACCCCAGCCCGAAGGCGGTTCCGGCCCAGAAGAGATCGAGGGCACCGTGTGTCCGTCGCCATTGCAGCAACCGGCGGCATGCCCACAGCAGCACGAAAAGGAAGGCCGCTTCGCTCATCCCGTTCGCGCCGTACAGCACGATCATGGGGTTCAGCGCGAACGCAAGAATCCCGGTCCAGCGCAGCAGCGCGCTGACGTTGGCGTCGAGCGCGATTCGCCGCATCAAGACGACTGCACCGGCCATGAAGGCCGCACTTTGGATCACACCGGTGAGCCCGAGCGTCTTCAGTTCGGGCCACCAGTGACTCAACGGCATCAACGGAATCTGCGCGAAGCTCGGCAGCGGATTCCACACGAAACCGACGGCGCCCAGGTGTGGGTACCTGCTCATGACGGTATAGCCGGCATTGCCGGTCCGGCTCGTGGCATCCGGGTTGATGTAGCCCACCTTGAACAGGTAGTAGCCCAGCGCTCCGTAGCCCATGAAGGCCACCAGGAACAGCAACCAGCCGGCACGACGCCCCGACGTGACCTCGGGTTCAGCTGGGGCGTCGTGCTTTTCGACAGGACGAAGCAGCGTGGTCGTCATCGACCCGAGCTGTCGAAGCCCACCGCCGCATGTTGGCCGACCGACGCCTTACGTGACCTCCGACGCCTTGTGAGCGCTACCGCGGCAATGACGCTCGCGACGACCGCCGTCCCTGCCCCGATCAAGGCCCAGAGCACCCAGCGGTTACTGGTCTCGACGACACGCAGGGCAGGTCCATCGGAACGGACAGTGATGTTCTTCGCCACTCCACCGGCCCCCGCGACGACCACGTCTCCGCGGAGTTCGCGCCAGCCACCTTTACGGCTCGCAAGGAAGTCGAACACTGGGTTGACCAGTGACCAATCACCGGATGTCGTCACGAGCAGGACGGTGCGGTCGTTGTCGGCGAACGCCTGCATGCTGCCGAGACCTTCCGGAATTCTGGCGGTCACGTCGGGTGGCAGATCCACCTCCACGGCGTCCTTCTCCGGCGCGATCGGCGGCTTGAGTCCGGTGCCCTCGATGGTGGCCGAGTCGGCGACGATCAACGCGCCGGACCCGCTGTGCGCCGCCTGCTTCACGTCGACCAGTGTTGGCAACAGTTCCCGCGAGGTCAGCTTCTGGACGGAGGCGATGACGGCGACTGCGCGGGAAATGTAGTTCGTGTCGTAGCCGCCGAGCGCCACCTGGAACGTCGGTGCGAATCCGACTGGCAGGGACTCGAATCCGCCCATGGAGACGTTGCCGCCTACCGCGGTGACGGTCGAGGCGTCATCGATCTCGAACGTCATGGGCACCGTGCGTGGATTACAAGCTCCCGGCGCGGGTTCATACGCGACGGCGAGTTCGAGGTTCGCACCCCGGCTGCCCAGATCGCCCGGCACCGAGAAGGTGGCGTCGACGCGGCCCGTCTCGTTGAGTTCAGTCGAGTACAGCGCCTGGCCGCCAGAACGGACCACCAGGGTGCCCTTCTCGCTGTCCTTCACCGATGTGTAGTGCGCCAGCATGTGCACGTCCAGTTTGCCCGGGTTCGCGAGGCCGAAGACGGCGGTGTCGAATCCCGTGTACAGCGACGACTGACCTAGCACGGTGACGCGGCCGCCCGCGCCGAGATCTTGGAAAGTGGCAGTGTTGGTTCCACGCACCGCCATCGGTTCGGTGGAATCAATTGCAGCGGTGGAGGTCTGACTGATCGCCAACAGCTGCGAGCGAAACAGCGCCGTCTGGTCTACGAGGCTGTCGCCCTTGCCCGTCACCAGCAGGTAGGGCAACCCGACCTGGCCACTGATCGTCACGGCTCCGACACCTTCATCACTCTCGTCGTCGCGCACAACTATGGTGCGGCGCATCGCATTCCACTCGGCGGGCGGTTCAACCGTGCGTGACAGCGGCAGGACCCGGAAGTCGACGGGAATGTCGCGGTAGTGGTGTGTCAGCAGGGCGGCCAGCGTCACCACCGCCTGGCTTTCGGACGTCGTCGGTGCCGGGTCGACATAGACGTCGAGACCGGAGAGCAAGGGCGGGAAGAACTGGTCGATGGTGGCGGGCAGCGTGATCGGCCCGGTGAAGTCGACGGACAGTCGATTCATCGTGACGTTGGGCGTGCTTCCGCAAATTGGGTCGGCACCCACTTGCCGCAGCACGATGTTCATGCGGGCGGCCTGGTCGTGGATCGCCAGTGTCGAGATGTCGATGGCGAACGGCACGGTGGCTTGGCCAAGGGTCACATCGGGAATCGGAACGGAACCGAGGAGGCTGCCATCCTCCCTTGCGATCTCGATGTAACCCCCGGTGATGTTGACGATCGACTGCAGCTCGCCGAAGAACATCCTCGGTTGAGTGCCGTCGGGCACCGGGATCGTCACCGTCTGTACGGAGTTCGCAGCGGTGAATCCGATGGTGGGGCTCATTCCGAGCTGTTCCCACGTCAAGCTCAGCGGCGGTGTCTCCGCTGTCTGTGGGGCGGTGACCTCGGGCTGGGCGTTACCCACCGCTGGTGCCATCGCACCGAGTGTCGCTAGGAGACCGACTGAAATGAGCTGTAGTAGAAGCTTTTTGACCATCATGCCTTCCCCGACACGGTCAGGCCGTGCACAGTCTTCTCCCAGTAGGAAGCCTTGTAAATTAGTTGAACCACAGCCTTTACGGCTGCGAGGGCCTGGAGGAACCAGTACCCGGGGACCAGAAGGGCTGCTGTCGATAGATAGGGCTTGCCCATCGCCCGTGTCGAGACGAGGCCGGCCAATACCGTGACGAGGTTACCGACGGTGAACAGCAGCAGGCACAGGTAGTACACCGGCCCGGCGTAGAGATCGTCGAGCATATGCGACTTGCCGACGTACCACATGATCATCAGCGTCCAAAAGGCGAGGTTCATCATGCACGCGATCGGCATGCCCGCGGTGAAGTTGATGAGCCGCAGCGTCGGTTTCAGCCCGAGCTGACGAGAGGCGGCGATCGGGCGGCGGAAGTGCACGAAGAACGTCTGCAGATAGCCCTTGTACCAACGGGATCGCTGCCGCACCCAGTTCACGACGTCGGCATTGGCTTCTTCGAGGGTCACCGAGTCCAGCACGAGGGTCCGGTAATCCGAACGCGCCAGCAGCACACCTAGGTCGGCATCTTCGGTGACGTTGAACGCATCCCAGCCACCTAGCTCGCGGAGCACCGAGGTACGCACATGGTTGGACGTGCCGCCCAAGAGCACCACGCACCCGCTCGCGGCCAGTGATGACAGCACGTAGCTGAACCACTGGTCGTATTCCAGCGAGAACCACTTCGTGAGTAGGTTCTGCCGTTCGTTGAAGAACGCGAGGCGGCATTGGACAGCGGCGACGTCGGGGCCGTGCTTTTTGAACAATGCGACTACGCGGCGCAACTGCAGTGGGTCGGGAATGTCCTCGGCGTCGTAGATCGTGGTGAGCTCACTGTCGAGAACATGATGACTCAACGCATAGTTGCACGCCTTCGGCTTCGTCCGCGGATCGCTCGGGGGAACCAGGACCGGTGTGATCCAGTCGAACTCGGCTGCGTGAAACGCGCTGATGGTGGCCTCGTCGTCGGCCTCCATGATGAGCATCACCTCGAGCTTGTCCCGGGGGTAGTCGATCTGCCCGATGCCCTGAACAAGGGTCTCGACGATGTCCGGCTCGTCATACACCGGCAACAGCAGGGTGTACTTGGGCAGGTCTTTCTCGGGGAGCGCCAGCGCTTCCTCGTCCGAAATGCGAAGCACCGTACGGCCATCGAGCGCGCGCAGCATCAACACGACGCGATCCGTGGTGGACAGCACGAAATAGACGGCAGACAAGCCGAGGAGCACCGTCGCAGTCAGCCGCCAATGGAGTACGGCGCCGGCCACGATGACGGCCAGGATCGAGGCGAAGAACCACGCCTGCCGCTGCGTGAGGACGCGGTTCGCCGAGTACTCGGCGGGCCGGGACGGACGATTCTCTGTCGTTGTCATGAGCGCGGCTCGCTGGCGGTCGTTGTGATCTGGCGGGCCAGATCGGTCAGCTCGGTGCTGAGATACGGCGGGATGTCCGGAGCCTTGGCCTCGGCCCTGATGAGCCACGCGATCGGCAGCACCACGGTGTTCACGTAGCCCGGGGGCTCGGGCGTCGGCACCGTGTCGGGGGCCTTTACGGCGCGCGACGTGACGAGGTACACCGATTGGTACACGGTGTCGGGGCCTTGGCCGTACCGCCAATACCAGCCTCTGGCCGCCCAGATCGGGTCGTCGGGTGACTTGATCGTTCCCATGCGGTTGTCGAGAGTGGTGAAGTCCTGAATGCCTGACGCACGGCTGCGGAAGATCTGTTCGATGTGCGCCGGCGGGGCGGCCCCGTACCAGACGCCGACGCGCGTCGACGCAAACCGGCCAAGGTCACGACTCGAGAAGACATCCAGGTACGCGACCATCCCGTCGTGTTCGAGACGGAAGCGCTGCGCGGAACCGCCGTCACCCAGGACGCGGGGACCCCAGCCGAAGGTGGTCGGCGCGGAGACCTTTATGTCGGCGCTCTGCAGGCTGTTCACCCAGTCGGGCTGGACGCGAACGAGATCGGATGCCTCGATGTATTGGGCCGGCCGCGGCGCGACGAAAACGGTTAGTACCGTTGCCAAGACAGTTGCCACGACAAACGACAGAGAGCGGGGCGGCAGTGTCAGCCGAAATGGCTGATGCGAGGTGCGCACCGAAAGTGCGCCAAGGACAGTCACCACTCCGGCGGGAATCAGATACACCATCACCGGCTGGGCGCCCTCGAGGGCGAGCACACCGACGCCGCCCCCTACCAGGAGGATCGGTGGCACGAACCACTTGCGGTTGCTACGGCGCAGCGCGATCGTGATGGCCGCGACCGCGTAACCGACGGTGAGCAAACCGAACGCGACGGTCGATCCTCCGAGCACGCCCCCGATGACCAGAAAGTTCGGCGGGAAGCACGCCGCAACGAAAAGCCACGCGGGATAGGCGCGGAACGCGCGCCGCACGCCGAACGATGCGATCGACAATCCGAAGATCCAGATCATCGGCAGCACCAACTCGCCGTGCCAGAACGCGGCCGCTGCCGGGATCCGGGGTAATGCGAGGTTGCTGGAGAATCCGGCGACGCACATGATCACAACCGTGAGGATCATGTCGAACTCGGCGTCGTTGATCTCGCGATGACGGGGTTCGTAGACGACCAGATAGGCGACGATCAGTGCCCAGAACGGCGCCAGCAGTAGATACGCCGTCGGCGAGCCGTCGAGGATCGTGCGGATGTTCGTCCAGATCGCCGGGGCGAACGCGATCGCCGTCGAGGCCGTGATCAGCGTTACCCGGAAGGCGGCCGATATGCCGCGGGAGCGACGAACGTACGTACCGGCCGTCTCTGGACGATCGGTCCGCTCGGGCACGAGGCGAATGGGTTGAGTCAGCACATCGGATTCGAGTCCGATGAGCGGAGCAACTTCCGCCGAGCCGCGGGCCGGGAGCGGAACTGTTACATCGGTACCACGGCCGATCGGAGGAGCGATCGTCATCGGGTGCGCCCCGGCAGAGCGACGCCAATTGGACCGTGCGGCATCGCCGCGACGGGAGCAAACGGATGCAGGTTAGTGACGTATGACGTATTCAACATTCACCTCGGCGACGCCCTGGAAGGGGACGTTCAGTTATGAGATTTGCTAAGGCAACCACGGGACTGATGGCGTGTTTGTGCTGTGATGCACAGTATCAGCAAATTCCGTAACTCGGTGAAACATATGAACAAAATCACACAGCCGTCAATATTTGGCAAACGCTCACAGCGGGTACTCCACGCAGTGCGAGTCGTGTCACCGGCCCCCCGAGGCCGTCGGCGCCATCGTACGTGATCTTGATGACGGGCACGTCAATCGCGGTCCGGCGTGCGTGCGGCGCGCCCCCCGTCGTCCGTGCCCTAGGCTTGTCCACGTGCCCGCTGAGCCAACTTCGGCGATCTACATCGCTTCCCCAGAAGGCGACACGGGCAAGTCGACGATCGCTCTGGGCATCCTTCATCGACTCGCGACCAACGTCGCAAAGGTTGGCGTCTTCCGTCCCATCACCCGCCTCGGCGAGGATCGCGACTACATCCTCGAGTTGTTGCTGTCCCAAGCAACCGCCGGCTTGCCGTATGAGGATTGTGTGGGCGTCAGCTACCAGCAGCTCCACGAGGACCCCGACGCGGCAATCGGCGACATCGTCGACCGGTATCACCGAGTGGCCGACCAGTGCGACGCCGTGCTGATCGTCGGCAGCGACTACACCGACGTCGCCGCGCCCAGCGAGTTGTCCACGAACGCCCGCATCGCGGCAAACCTCGGGGCACCCATCGTCCTCGCAGTGAAGGCAAAAGACCGCAGCCCAGAGCAGGTCGCCGTGATCGTTGACGTGTGCCTGGCCGAGATCAGTGCACAGCACGCACACACCGCGGCAGTGGTGGCTAACCGCTGTGACCCCGACGGCGTTGCTGCTCTCGCCGCGGCACTCGAACCGTTCGGCCCGAAGTGTTACGTCGTTCCTGAGGAGCCGCTGCTGGTGGCCCCCTCGGTCGCCGAACTGCAGGCCGCGGTCGAGGGCAGCGTGATCGCCGGCGATCCCGCGCTGCTGTCGCGCGAAGCGATGGATGTGCTGGTGGCGGGCATGACCGCCGAACACGTGCTGGAACGGCTGAACGAAAGCGTGGCCGTCATCACGGCAGGCGACCGATCCGATGTGGTGCTGGCCGTGGTGAGCGCACACGCCGCCGAGGGCTTTCCATCGCTGTCCTGTCTGATCCTCAACGGCGGCCTCGACCTGCATCCCTCGATCGCGTCGCTGGTTTCGGGGCTGGGCTTGCGGCTGCCGATCATCGCGACCCGATTCGGCACATTCGAGACCGCGAGCCGGGTGGCCTCGGCCCGCGGCCGCGTCACTGCCACCTCGGTGCG
>Ga0075363_100000490_pt1 | contig 12556 bp, 7 predicted proteins | sample EndMetdeltDD1763_FD_71470 | JGI IMG/M metagenome (GOLD analysis project Ga0075363, IMG submission 71470) | Populus endosphere microbial communities from Tennessee, USA - Endosphere MetaG P. deltoides DD176-3 | ecosystem: Host-associated > Plants > Roots > Endosphere | place: USA: Tennessee...
GTTCTGGTGCGCATGGTTACCGCCGGCATCTGCCACACCGACGACCATTTCGCCACCGGCGACGCCGTGCCGTCGCCCGAGATGATCGAGGTGATGCGCGCCGCCGGCATGGCGGTTCCCGACTGGTTTCCCTTGATCGGCGGTCACGAAGGGGCCGGAATCGTGGAGCAAATCGGCCCGGAAGTCCGTGGCCTCAAAAACGGTGATCACGTCGGGATGTCATTCATCCCCGCCTGTGGCAAGTGTCGGTGGTGCGCCAGCGGCCAGAGCTACATCTGCGATCTCGGGGCAAACCTCTTCTCCAAGGAGATGATCACCGACGGGACGGTGCGACGTCATCTCGGCGACGAAGCCCTCATGGCCACCACCCAACTCGGCACGTTCTCCGAATACATTGTGGTATCAGAGGATTCGCTGATCAAGGTCGACAAGTCGATCCCGTTCCACGCCGTGTCCCTGGTGTCGTGCGGGGTAACCACGGGCTGGGGTTCGGCGACGGTGTCGGCGGGGACTCAACCGGGTGACACCGTCGTGGTGGTCGGACTCGGCGGCGTCGGGATGAACGCGCTCCAGGGTGCTCATGCGGCTGGCGCCAAGTACGTTGTCGGGGTGGATCCTGTTGATTTCAAAAGGGATTCCGCGAAAGTTTTCGGTGCGACGCACACCAGCGCGTGGGCGCACGAAGCCATAGAGTTGGTTCGCGAGCTCACCATGGGCGTGATGGCGGATCGGGTCATTCTTACCGCCGGCATCGTGCACGCCGACCTCATCCCGGTGGCGATGATGCTCACCCGCAAAGCCGGCGTGTGTGTGCTCACCGGCATGACGCCCCTGACCGAAATGTCGGTCCCGCTCATCCTGGTCGACATGGCACATTCGGCAAAGCAGCTCAAGGGCACCGTATTCGGTGAGATGAACCCCCGGGCCAGCATGCCCATGCTGTTGTCGATGTATCAGGCGGGTGCGCTCAAGCTTGACGAACTCGTCACCCGGCGCTACCGGCTCGAACAGATCAACGAGGCCATCGACGACCTGCGCCAGGGACGAAACATTCGTGGCCACATCGAATTTGCATCTCCCTAGACCGCCAGGGGAAAGACCACTATTGCAGCCCTTATCTGAGGAGAGACGTGGCGACGCTCAAAGTGATCCAGGTGGCCACTGGTGCGGTCGGCACCCACAGCCTGCGAGCAATTTTGGGCCACAAAGACCTCGAACTCGCCGGCCTCTTGGTATTCAGCCCCGACAAGGTCGGCAGGGACGCCGGGGAACTCGTCGGCGCGCCCGCCGTCGGAATTCGAGCCACCGACAACTTCGATGAAATCCTCGCCACGGAGGCGGATGCCGTGTCTTTCAACGCCCTCGGCGACACCCTGGATCCCGCCGCAGCGTTCGATCAGATTTGCCGCCTGCTGGAATCGGGCAAGAATGTGTGTTCGACGGCGCTAAGCGCGCTTGTCTACCCGCCAATCACGGATCGCCACGCGATGGATCAACGCCTGCAGGCCGCTTGCCGGAAAGGCGGTGTCTCTTTCCATGGCACGGGTATCAACCCTGGATTCATGATGGACGTGTGGCCCATCGTCCTGGGACGACTGGTTCGGCACATCGACACCCTCTACATGACTGAAATGGTCGACATGTCCCGATACACGTCCAACCAGGTACTGACCGTTCTCGGTTACGGGAAGAGACCCGACGAGATGAGTTTCGAGCTGCCCTTCGAGCACGCTCGCGAAAGCGCCTATTTCGGCTCCATCCTGATGCTGGCCGAGGCCGCCGGACTTGAAATCGACGATGCGACATTGACGTGGGAGGGCTTTGCGTCCGACAAAGCCATCGTGACACCCGCAATAGAGGTTGAACCCGGCCACGTCGGCGCCGTCCGCGTCCGGGTGCGCGCATTCAAGAACACGAGAATGCGTGTCGAAAGCCAGATGCTGTGGATGCTCGGCAAAGATGCCGCCCCGGCCGACTGGCCATACGGCGATGGCTCCTGGAGCGTCAGGATCGAGGGTGACCCATCCCTTGAAACACGGATCGACGCCAGCACCAGCTTTGACGCCAAGCAACCCGATGTGCTCATGACCGGGGCACACGGTGTCAATGCCATACCTGCGGTCGTCAAAGGTCCGGTCGGCGTTCTGACACATCTGGACCTGCCGTTGTTCACCGGCACCTTTTCGGCGTGACTGGCGGTCGTTCAGGGATCGCGGTCAAGCACCTCAAGCCGGAGATGATCGAAAGACGCGAGAAGGCTTGTGATGCAGTTGGTTCAGCCTGTTGCCTCGGTGGCAGAACCACGAACGGGCATCGCCCACGCGAGCCGTGCCGGCTCCATCGTGAAGTCCTGCGCTGCGGCGACGGGCCTTCCGCCAGATGCGCAAGCGTGACACTATGGGGCGGTCTGTACAATTGCGGATTGTCTGCAGTATGCTTCCGTGGACGGGCTATTCGGTCGCTGCCTGGTAAAACGACCAGCCTGACGAGCCTGTGCACAGGGAGGGCGAACTGACTCAGCGCCCAGACGAGTCCAATTGCGGCGGAGCTAAGGCGTCCCGTCAAGACGCCCCCGGCAAGTGCGTGGCGTGCCGACGGCGTCCTTGTCGGCGCACTGTCAGGTCGACGCCGTGAATGGCGCTTCACCGTGATCTCGGATGGATTGTGGGCCAAGACGAATGGAAGCTTTTATGACGAGCAGACGGTGTTCTTCCCCGATCAGAAGTTGGCCACCACCCTTGGCGTCCCGAACCCGTGCCTGGGACGTCCATCGGAGATGGCCAGACCATCGGGGTGCGCGGTGCGTGCGGCGCTAACCGGTGGCTCACTGTCGAGGTGCCGCTCAAGCTCATCCCCAAGCAGGTTGATCTGCTTTGCATTTCCGGTTCAGTAACCACGAGGAGAGCAGATGGTCCGAAGCTGCGGATCCGCGAATACGACCGCGACGCTCACGCTTCCCGCCAGTCTCAGCGGTAGCTCGTGCTGACCCAGGCGCAGACCGAACAGCTGGCAGGCCGCGTCGCGGACCTCTTGGCGAACGATACTCAGTTCGCCGCCGCGCTGCCTCGTCAGGATGTCTCCGAAACGGTCCTGCGGCCAGGGATCGGTTGGGCAGGGCTCATGCGAGCGCTGGCCGAGGGTTACGCCGACCGGCCTGCGCTGGGTATGCGCGCGGTCGAAGTGGTGAACGCCGCGGACAGCGGCCGCAAGACCCTTCAGTTGCTGTCCCGGTTCGACACCATCACGTATCGCCAACTGTGGCAGCGTGTCTCCGCTGTGGCCGCTTGGTTGTCCCACTGTGGGGTGCAAGTCGGCGACCGCGTGGCCACCCTGGGAACGGGCAGCCTCGACTACACCACCTTTGATATGTCCGTGCCACTGCTTGGCGCGGTGTCGGTGGCCCTGCATGCCGGCTCGCCCGCCAGTCAACTGCAGGCAATGGTTGACGAAACCGAGCCGGCGGTGATCGCGTGCAGCGCGGAATATCTCAGCGACGCAGTCGAACTCGCGATCGGCGGTCACACGCCGTTCAGGCTCGTCGTATTCGACTACTACCCGGGAGTCGACGACCACCGAGAAGCGCTCGACGCGGCGCGCTGCAGCCTCGCCGATTCGGGTAGCTCCTGCGTTGTCGAGATGCTTGCAACAGCGGTAGCGCGGGGGAGCGCACTGCTCCCAGCGCCCGACTTGCCCGCCGACGACGAACGGCTGTCCGTCATCGTCTACACGTCCGGAAGTAGTGGAAGCCCCAAGGGCGCGATGCACCACGAGCGCCTGGCAATGGGTGCGTGGACATACAACGCAGCGGTCCTGATAGAGCGCGGGTTTGCGCTCCCGGCAATCACGTTGAACTACATGCCGATGAGCCACACAGCCGGACGCGCAATGCTGTACGGGACGCTGGGCTGCGGCGGAACCGTCTTTTTCGTCGGTAAGAGTGACTTGTCGACGATCCTCGAAGATCTGTCGCTGGTGCGTCCAACCCAACTGAACTTCGTTCCGCGCATATGGGAGATGCTCCATCGCGAGTTTGTCAGCGAAGTTGACGCCAAGGGCGGCCGTGCCGCAGTGGCCGAGGACGTCGAGGAAAAGGTGCTGGCCGATCTCCGGTCTCGTATCCTCGGCGGGCGCTACATCGCGGCGTTGACTGGCTCGGCACCGATTTCGGCGGAGCTGGCAGCGTGGGTGGAGCGACTACTCGAGTCGCACCTGATGGACGCGCTCGGCGCGACCGAATCGGGATCGGTGGTGGTCGATGGAAAGATCCAACGCCCAACCGTTACGGACTACAAGCTTGTCGACGTCCCCGAGCTCGGGTACTTCAGCACCGACCGGCCCTATCCACGCGGTGAGCTATTGATCAAGTCGAGCATGCTGTTTCGCGGTTACTACAAACGCCCCGAGCTCACCGCCGAGGTGTTCGACGAGGATGGGTTCTATCGCACGGGCGACGTCGTTGCCCAGATCGGACCCGATGACATTCGATACGTCGAGCGTCGCAACAACGTGCTGAAGCTATCTCAGGGCGAGTTCGTCGCCATCTCGAAACTGGAAGCGGTCTACTCCAATTGCGAATTCGTCCGGCACGTATACGTTTACGGCAACAGCGAGAGGTCGTACCTCCTAGCCGTCGTCGTTCCCACCAAAGAGGCCCTCGCCCGACACGACGCCACCGCGCTCAAATCCCTGATACTGCGCTCGCTGCAGGAGGCTGCGCGCGCCGCAGACCTGGGCTCCTATGAAATACCGCGCGACATCATCCTCGACCCATCGCCGTTTACCGTAGACAACGGCCTCTTGACTGCCGCACGAAAACCGTCGCGCCCCAACCTCAAAGCGCACTACGGAAAGCGCCTCGAACAGCTGTACGCCGACCTAGCCGAAGCGCAGCATGACCGACTGCGGGCGCTTCGCGCGCACGCCACCCGCCAGCCGGTGATCGAGACAGTATGTGCAGCCGTCGGCGCCCTGCTGGGCGCGGCCACCGAGGACCCAACGCCAGACGCGCACTTCACCGACCTTGGTGGAGATTCGTTGTCGGCGTTGACGTTCGTAAATGCTCTCGGAGACATCTTTGACGTCGAGGTGCCCGTCAGTGTCATCATCAGCCCGGCGACTGACCTGCGGGCCGTCGCCGATTACATCGAGGCGCAGCGTGCGCCCGGCAGAGTACTTCCCACGTCTGCGACGGTGCACGGCGCGGGCGCGACCGTCGTGCGCGCCCAAGATCTCACCCTCGACAAGTTCCTCGACGCGTCCACACTCGACGGTGCCCATAGCGCCCAGCAACCGAGCTCCGAAGTCAGCACAGTGTTATTGACCGGGGCCACCGGCTATCTCGGCCGCTACCTGGCGCTGCACTGGCTAGAGCGGATGAAATCCATTGGGGGAAAGCTGATCTGCCTGGTCCGCGCCAAGGACAACACGGGCGCGCGGGCGCGCCTCGATGCGGTCTTCGACAGCGGCGATGCTGAATTGCTCAATCGCTATCGGACGCTGGCCGCCGATCAGCTCGAAGTCCTCGCTGGCGACAAAGGTTGCGCCGACCTGGGACTGGACCACGAGACCTGGCAACGGCTCGCGGGCACGGTCGATCTGATCGTCGACCCGGCGGCGCTGGTAAACCACATGCTGCCGTACCGGCAGCTGTTCGGCCCGAATGTCGTTGGTACCGCTGAACTCATCCACCTGGCGCTCACCGTCCGGCAGAAGCCGATTGCCTACGTGTCATCCGTCGTCGTCGGGATGACGGTGACATCCGGCGAGTGCAGCGAGGACGCCGACATCCGTCGCGTCAGCGCCGCGCGCTCGATCGACGGCAACTATGCCAGCGGCTACGCCACCAGCAAGTGGGCCAGCGAGGTGCTGTTGCGGGAAGCCCACGACCTGTGCGGCCTGCCCGTCGCCGTGTTTCGGTGCGACATGATCATGGCGGAAACCGGCTACCGGGGCCAACTCAATGTGCCGGATGTGATCACGCGGCTCATCCTCAGCATTGCGGCCACCGGGCTCGCGCCGGAATCCTTCTACCTGCGCGACCCGGGGGGCCGGCGCGCAAGGGCGCATTTCGACGGTTTGCCAGTGGATTTCGTCGCCGAGTCGATCTCGATCTTAAGCACGAACACGACGGGGGACCGCAAGGCTTTTCGGACCTTTAACGTGACGAACCCGCATGACGATGGCATCGGCCTCGACCAATACGTCGAGTGGATCGCAGACGCCGGCTGCCCGGTGGAGCGGATCGGCGACTACGACCAATGGTTTGCGCGGTTCGAGACTGCGTTGCGGAATCTTCCCGAAAATCAACGCCAAGCCTCGCTGCTGCCGCTTTTGGATAGCTATCGCCATCCGCTTCCACCGACGCCGGCCGTGCCCGTGCCCTCCCAACGGTTCCGCGCCGCGGTAATGCAGGCCGGCATCGGCCCGGATGGCGACATTCCGCAGATCGGCCGCGCGGTCATCGAGAAGTACCTGACCGACCTGGAGCTCCTCGGTCTGCTCGACGGGAATCACCGCACCGCCAACGAGATAAAGGAGAGTTGAGTGCTGGATCGCATCGAATTCGAAGTCACCCACGAGACACCATCGTTGGACCACTACCGGCGCGAGTGGACGCCCTCAGCCGACGTGGGGCTCGGCGGTATCTGGCTGGGGGCGATCGTCAGGGACGAGTCAGACAACGACTACTGGGCGGTGCGCGGAATCGACGACTTCGTCGTCGGGATGACGCACGTGGTGTCGCCGATCTGCGGCTTCCGGCGGCTGGAGAGAGGCATGAATGTCCAGGCGCCGCACCTGTTCGCCGAGTATTCGACACTCGACTGGTTCGAACCGGTGCAGTACGTCGACACCGGCGAGAGCGTGCAGATGATCTTTTACGGGGGCCAGATCGCGCGCTCCGCTGACGGCCTTCATTGGCGTGACGCCAGCGGCCGGTGGGACATTCGCGGCCGGACGGTCAGCGACATCGTCGTCACGCATGTGCCGCAACAGGATGGCATCGATCACGAGGTCTACTACCGCCACGAATTGATCTATGCGACAGGGAAGATCAACGGCGTCGAGGTCTCGGGATATGCGCACCAGGATTTCGCGTACGGCCCTCCCGGCATGGCATACACCGAACTGCCGATCGCTCGTCACCTGCAAGGCATGTGGGTGTCGTGGCTGCACGAGCATGCCGATGGCGAACTGGGCGGCGGGAGCTTCTGGCAAGGCAAGGGCGGTATGCCTTTTGGGCCCGGGTATCAGTTCAAGGACGGCACTACGACCGTCTACAAGGACATCGTCGCCAAGCCAGGTTTCAACGAAGCCGGACAAATGATCACCCTGGATGCGTCCATGGGTGCTGACGCGTACTCCTTCGAGTTCGACGCGACCGGGAGTCCAATCCACTTCTTCGGCCCGATGACGGGCGCTTCGTCAGGCAAGATCCCGGCCCGAAGCTGGTGCTGGGTCGAGTTTGCCGGCGACATGATCACCCCTGAACTACTGGATCTGACGATGCTGCCCTTCCGCCTCGCCCGAGGCCGCTGACCCAAAAGGAGCAACGCACATGTCCGTATTGCCTTCCTCGGCAGAGGTACTCGCATGGATCGACGAACTGAAGAACTGGGGAAGGTGGGGCAGCGAAGATCAGCGTGGCACGTTGAACTTGATCAAACCCGAGCATCGGGTCGCCGCCGCGCGACTGGTCACCGAGGGGCGGACCGTATCGTGCGCCCGCGATCTCGTCACCGCCTACGGACACCCCGATAACTGCGCGCAGATGTACTACGTCAACAGCGGTGAGGGGGTCGTGCATCGTGAACCGTCGGTGCCTCCGACCGCGCTCGGCTACGGCGACCTCGGCTCCGCGGTGGAGTTCTTCGGGCTGGTCTTTCACGGCATCAACGTGACGCACATTGACGCGCTAGCTCACCTGTTCTGGAAGGGCAAGATATACAACGACCGATCGGCGGGCCTCGTGACCTCCGAGCACGGAGCGCTGTGGGCGTCGGTGATGCAGATGAGCGACGGCATCGTGGGTCGGGGTGTGCTGCTGGATGTCCCGACCGCTGAAGGTGCGGATGCATTGGCGCCGGGACGCGCCGTCACACCCGAAGACCTCGAAGCCACCGCCGACAAACAAGGCGTCACGGTGGGCGCCGGAGACATCGTGTTGCTGCGAACCGGCCGGTGGCACAAGGCAAGCGGCGCATCCGGCGGGAAGACCGAGTACGAGGACGCACACGACCAGGCGCGGTGGGGCCAGGTCGCGGGGTGGCACCAGGCATGCCTTCCCTGGCTGCGCGACCGCGATGTCAGCGTGATCGGCAGCGACGGCCCGCAGGAAACGATCCCGCCGACCTATCCCGATGCCCTCGGTGCTTCCGTGCACGTGTACGCGCTGAACTCAATGGGGATGCCGCTGATCGACAACTGTGATCTCGAAGCGCTCAGCGCGGTGTGCCGGGAGCTGGGGCGCTGGGAGTTCCAGTTCATGATTAGCCCGCTGCGCGTCGTAGGGGGTTCGGGATCGCCCGTCAACCCGTTGGCGGTGTTCTGATGGCGCTGCCGGATGGGGCCGTGAAGTGGATCGAGCAGCGGTGCGGCGGTCGCGTCGTCGATATCGAGCAGCAGGTCCGGTGGCGACCGCACCACTTCCTGACGGTCGAGCGACCCGACGGCACGCTCCGGGTACTCGCCCGATCGGAGCGTCAAGCAATCGCGGGTGGCTCAAAGTTCCAGCAGCACTTCGACATCGCGCACGAGGCCCGCGTACTCGAAGCGCTGCAGGGCCACGGGCTCAGGGTTCCCAAGTTCTTTGGCTTCAACGAAGAGCACCGGTTCATCCTGATGGAACGGGTCGACGGCACCAACGAACTGAAAGACGCGCCCGACGACGAAACCCGCGAGCGGGTGATGGCTGAGTACATCGAACAGCTCGTCAGCCTGCATCGCGTGGACGTTAATTCGATGACGCTCTCGGGCCTGAAGGTCCCCACGACATCGCTGGAGACCGCGTTCGGCGGCAAGTTCGGTTACGTCGAGGAAGACTGGCGCGTCTGGAGGCAGCACCTGCGACCGGAACCCTTGCTGGAGCTTGGGCTTTGGTGGCTGCACGCCAACGTCCCCGCAGGGGATCGACGGGTCAGCTTCATTCAGGGCGACACCGGCCCCGGGCAGTTCATGTTCGCCGACGGACACCTGACCGCCCTGATCGACTGGGAACTTTCCCACATCGGCGACCCGATGCTCGATCTCGGCGTGATCCGGATGCGCAACATGCTGTACCCGACCGGATCGCTGCGCGCGCCGATTGCCCACTACGAGGAGGTCAGTGGGCGTCCCCTCGACTGGCAGGCGCTGTGCTTCTACACGGTGATGTCGATGCTGCTGACGCCGATCGGCGTGTCGCCGATAATGCAGCACCCGTCGGCGCACATCGAGCCGGCGTTCCCCGCCTTCGGTTGGAACGCAACCCTGCGTCGTGGCTTGACGGATGCCCTCGCGGAGGCGAACGGCGCCGAAATCGAGCCACCACAACTGCCTGAGCCGCCTGAGCCCGCGTCGCCCTCGCTTGTCGACTATCTCGTGGAATACCTCGACGTGAAGTGCGCACCTATCGAGACAGACGACGCCGGTCGATTCGAAGTCTCCGCGGCGACATCGATTGCCCGCGCCGTCCAGCTCGAATCCGCAGTCGGCGCAGAGCTTTTCGACGCCGACCTGGACGACATGGGCAAGGTACTCGGCAGACGCCCCATTGACCGCGACGACGGGCTGAGGGAGCTGAGCGAGCTGGTTGCCGCCGGGCCCGAAGAACGGCTGCGAGAACTCGTCTGGCTGTTCGCACGCACTGAAAGGCGTCGGGAGTACCTGCACAAGCCGATGATGATCGCGCAGGACTCCGGCGACTTCGAACCACTCGCACCACGAGAGGTGGCACGATGACCACGAACGCGCCGCCCGGCGATATCGACCCGTTCGAGCTCCCCGACACTCTGCAGCTGGGACCCCCGTTCGATCCGTTTCCGTATGTGGCAGAAGCGCGGCGGCGCAACGCTGTTCAGCGCGCCTGGCCGCTCCCATTGGATCCGGCACTGGGGCCCGAGGGCATGGCGGGGGAAGACGCGGACATCAATGCCTTCAGCGTCCTGGGTTACGACGAGCTGGCCGCGGTTTTCCGCGACAGCGAAACGTATTCGTCGGCGCTCATCGGCCAGGCCATCGGCCCGTTGCTGGCCAACACCATCGTGGCGATGGACGGGTCCGAGCACCGCGTCCACCGCGCGCTCGTAGCGCCCGCGTTTCGGCCCAAAGCCGTTGTGCGCTGGGAGGCGGAGTTCGTCGAACCGCTCGCCGATGAGCTCATTGATTCCTTCGCCGACCTCGGCGCGGTCGACCTGGTCAGGCGGTTCACGTTCGCCCTGCCGGTCCGCGTCATCGCCCAGATCTTCGGGGTCCCGCAGCAGGACGCCCAGAAATTCCAGCGCTGGTCGATCGAGATGATCAGCATCCCGCTGGATTGGGACCGGGGCATGGCAGCCTTCGAAGCCCTACGCGGATACTTCGCCGAGCAGGTTGAAATGCGCAGGCACGCACCGAAAGACGATCTGATCACCGAGCTCGTCGAGGCGGAGGTCGACGGGCATCGGCTCACAGACGAGGAGATCTTTGCATTCCTGCGACTGCTATTGCCGGCCGGCGTCGAGACGACCTACCGGTCGCTGGGCAACCTCCTGTTTGCCCTGCTGACCCACCCCGATCAACTCGAAGAGGTCCGCGGCAACCCGGCGCTGATCCCGCACGCCATCGAGGAGGGCCTGCGCTGGGAGCCACCGATCTTCCACACCGGCCGCATCAGCACAAGACCGAGTCGGCTTGGCGGCGTGGACATCCCCGCGGGAGCCTTCGTGAACTTGTTCATCGGCGCGGCCAATCGCGACGAAAGGGTCTTTCCGGATCCCGACACCTTCGATGTGCACCGGCACCCAAATACTCAGGTGGCGTTTGCCGTCGGAGCGCACGCCTGCCTGGGCACACACCTGGCTCGCATGGAGAACCGGGTCGCGCTGAAGGCGATCCTGCAGCGGCTGCCCGATCTCCGACTCGATTCCAGCGCGCCAGCGCCACAGATCGTCGGCATGCCCTTGCGCTCGCCCGACGGATTGCCCGTCGTGTTTACGCCGGCAAGCAGCTGAGATTACTTGTCGTGCTTCTCGATTGCTTTCATCAGGAGGTCAAGGCATTCGCGCTGCATCGCCGCGTGGGCCGCGTTGGCGCTTTCGCCGTCACGGTCACGAATTGCCTCGATGATTTCCAAGGTGCCGGAGCGGCTGGTCTCGATGGCGTCAGGCACGACATCGAAGATCGTGTCGATCACCCTCGCGCGGGTCCGTCGCACGGTGCGTGCCACCGGCGGCGCGCTGGCCGCGTCGAACAGTACGTCGAGGTAGTCCTCACACAACGCCAATATGGCCGCCGGATCGTGCGTTGCGGTGAGTTCGGCGGCGATCTGGGCGAGTTGGGAATCGAACTCAGCCGTCAGGCGCGCGGCGGCGCGGCGTGCGACGAGCCCGAACATGAGCTCCCAGACTTCTGCGTTGTCGCTAATGGACGTCTCGATCGGCAAGACGAAGCCGCCGCGGTGCATCTCCATCCGCACGAAGCCCTCCTGCTCGAGGATGACGAGGGCTTCACGAACCGGCACGCGACTCGTTTGCAGTTGCGCGGCAATGTCTTCCTGGGTGAGGCGCTGACCGGGGGCGAGTTCGCCGGCGATGATCTGGCGCCGGAGGAAATCGGCAACGAGCGCCCCGCTGCTGCGACGTGTCAGCGGGAAGCGCGCTCGTGCTGGCTGGCTCATCTGTTCTCGGTCCTGCCTTTGCTGCCGTCGGTCCGGCTGATGCCGTGCAAGCAGATCGTAGACCTGGATAGTCGACTCGCACGCTCAGCGGGAACTCAATTCCATATTGTAGACATTCTGCAAATTGCAGATTACCTTCGAATTCGACCAATGCCGACCGCCGCAGGCTATGAGTTGGTCCCACTCACTCGTGGTCGATCGGGCACGTCGTTGCCGACGAGAGGGCGCCAGGGCGATGCACATCTATGACCGACTCTTCATCGACGGCGATTGGGTCCGATCGACGGGGACAGACTGCGTCGACGTGATCTCACCGCACACCGAGCGGGTCGTAGGCCGTACACCGCAAGCGACAGAGGCAGACGTCGATCGTGCCGTGCGGTCGGCACGCGCTGCCTTCGACGCCGGCGAGTGGCCGCGGCTGGCCCCGGAAGAGCGCGCCGCCTACCTCACCGCCCTAGCGCAGGCCTACGAGCCCCATGTCGACGAGATGGCGGCGCTCGTCACCGAGGAAATGGGATGTCCCATCTCCTACAGCCGGTTTGGGCAGGCTCTCGCCGGCGTGTTGATCATCAATGCGGGCATCAAGCTCGCGGCGGATTATCTCTGGGAGGAGAGCCGCCGCGGCGACATGACCGACACGATCGTGCGGAGGACACCCGTCGGCGTCGCCGCGTTGATCGTGCCGTGGAACATGCCCCAGCT
>Ga0075363_100000493_pt1 | contig 12539 bp, 12 predicted proteins | sample EndMetdeltDD1763_FD_71470 | JGI IMG/M metagenome (GOLD analysis project Ga0075363, IMG submission 71470) | Populus endosphere microbial communities from Tennessee, USA - Endosphere MetaG P. deltoides DD176-3 | ecosystem: Host-associated > Plants > Roots > Endosphere | place: USA: Tennessee...
GCCGGGTACGCCGGCGCAGTGTCTTGGAGGCATCGCTACGAGGCGGGCGGGGTATCGCGCCAGACCTGGCTTCGGCGTCGACTGGCGCGAGTGCTGGGACCGACGGCGGTGTACGTGGTACTGGTGTCGGCGCTGGTGGTGGTCCTGGACGCCAGTGGCGTGGCCGGTTCCATCTTGGAATACGCGGGGTGGGCGGTGGCGATGCACCTGTGGTTCCTCGCCGTCTACCTGGTGGTGGTCTCGCTGACCCCGGTTGCCATTGCCGCACAACATCGTTGGGGCCTCTGGGTGCCGGCTGCGCTGGCGACGGGAGTCGGGGCCGTCGACGCCGCCTCGCTCGCTGCGCACGTGCCTCACCTCGGCTGGCTCAACTACCTGCTGTGCTGGGGGATGTTGTACCAACTCGGAATCGCTTGGCACGAGGGACTTTTGGGCGGCCGCAGAGCGTTGCTGCTGGCCGCCGGGTCGGCGGCGGCGCTGGCACTGCTGATCGGGGTGGGTCCCTACCCGGTCAGCATGATCGGCGTACCGGGCCAAACCGTGGACAACACGACGCCCCCCTCGATCGCGATGGTCGCGTTCGCCTGCGCGCAGGCCGGAATAGTGGTGGCCCTCGCGCCCGCGCTCAACCGCATGCTGCGCCCCCGCGTCATCCAACGTGTGCTGTCGATCGGCAACAACAACGTGATGGCCCTGTATCTCTGGCACATGATTCCCGTGGTGATCGTGGCGCTCATCGGCTACCCCGCGGGATTGTTGCCGCAACCCCCCGAGGGCACGGCCCAGTGGTGGCTCGGCCGGCTGGAATGGGTAGTCATTCTCAGCGTCGTGGTCGCGGTCGAGCTGACCCTGTTGTGGTGGCTGCGGCGCCTTTTCGCCGCCCCGCTTCCGATGGTCGGTGTCCCCCTCACGGAGCGCTGGGCCGAACCGGTCATGTTGACGGGTGCCGCGATGGCGTCATACGGCCTGGCCTTCCTCGCCGCTCAGGGCTTCGCCCCGTCCGGACACTATCCGTGGGTGACCGGGCTGGTTTTCGCGACCGGCCTGGTGCTGGTGGCATGCCGCCCCGCGAAAGTCAATCTGCGATCAGCGGCTAGGACCGGATGAACTCCAGCACATCTGCGTTGACGGTCGCGGCTTGCGTGGTGATCATGCCGTGCGGAAACCCGGTGTAGGTCTTCAAGATGCCGTTGGGCAACAACTCCGCCGACAACGGGCCGGCGACCTCGTACGGCACGATCTGGTCGTCTTTGCTGTGCATGACCAGAACCGGCACCGTCACCCTCTTGAGGTCTTCGCGAAAGTCGGTCTGGGAGAAGGCGACAATCCCGTCGTAGTGCGCCTTGGCATCACCCGTCATGCCCTGGCGCCACCAGTTGGCAATCGCCGCCTCTGAGGGTTCGGCGTCGGGCTTGTTGAATCCGTAGAAGGGGCCCGACGGCAGCGCTCGGTAGAACTCAGATCGGTTGGCCGCCAATTGCGCTTGCAGATCATCGAAGACCTCTTTGGGCACCCCACCCGGATTGTCGGCGGTCTTGACCATGAGCGGTGGCACCGCGCTAATCAGGACGGCCTTGGCTGCACGGCTTTCGCCGTGGCGCGCCAGATAGTGCACAACCTCGCCGCCACCGGTCGAGTGTCCGATATGCACCGCGTCGTGCAGATCCAGATGCTCAACCACCGCCGCCAGGTCGTCGGCGTAGTGATCCATGTCGTGCCCGTCGGGGACCTGGGTGGAGCGCCCGTGTCCGCGCCGGTCATGTGCGACAACCCGGTAGCCCTGGTTCAAGAAGAACAGCATCTGCGGGTCCCAGTCGTCGGACGACAACGGCCACCCATGACTGAACACGATGGGCTGGCCCGATCCCCAGTCCTTGAAGTAGATCTCGACGCCGTCACTCGTGGTGATCGTGGGCATGGCCAACCCTTCGGTGTGGGTCTTCAAGGGATATTGACTATGCCACGTTCGGATTCAGCGGTCCTCACGCTGCGGAGTCGGGCTGCCCCCAGGCGTCAAAGTCGGGAAGCGGACGTTGACAGATCGCGTGCGCCTCGTCATTGGAGAGCCCGAACAAACGCAGCAGATTTTCGGTGACCGTATCGGCGGCCGTGGCGCCGTCGCGATGCGGATCTTGCCGTAGCAGCGTGCCGAGCCCCAACAGCGCGCCGCCGGCCATCGCCAGCGCCAGCTCCGCGTCGTCGATGCCAAACCGCCCGGCGTCCACAGCAGCCTTGATGTCACGCAGCGCCCGGGGCGCCAGGCCGCGCTGCGAAGACAGCAGCGCCGGCCCGTTGGCCAACAGGATTTCGCTTTCCTGGGGGCGCTGACGAAACAGCCGGCCGGTCAGCCGGAAACTGGTGGCGAACGTCTCGGCGGGATCTTCGATCGATGCCGTGAGCCGATCGAGCAGCGCCCCATGCGCGTCAAGCACGTCGCCGACCGCGGCCTCGAACAACTGCTCCTTGCTGTCGAAGTGGTTGTAGAACGAACCCATGCCGACGTCGGCGGCCTGGGTGATCTCGAGTACCGGCACGTTGAGTTTGCCTTCGGCGATCAACCGTTGGGCGGCCTTGACCAGGGCTGCCCTGGTGCGCTGCTTGCGCCGCTCCAAGCGGTTGGAAGGTTCCGACTTCGTCACCCCAGCAGTATGCATCACTTTTGAGGATTTCGTCAGAAGTCTTGACTGAACGTTGCCTCGTATGTGACGATTTCGTCAGTTGACACTTGGAGACGGTGATGGACCAGCTGATCGGCACCCACAGGAATGGACACAAAGACCTGCACAGCGAGCAGGAAGCCCTCCGCGGCGAACACCCCGGTCGGTCCGCCAATCCGGTCATCAAGGTCGCCGACATCGCGTGGCTCGAGTTCGAGAAGCCGGACCTGGCCCGCACCGAAGCGTTCGCCCGGGCATTCGGTTTCCAGACGGCCCAGCGCGTTCCGGGCGAGCTGCAATTACGCGGTACCGACGCGGGTGCACCGTGCGTGATCGTGCGGCGGGGGCAGCGGACCCGATTCACCGGCGTGGCGTTTCGGGCCCGCGACGAGGTCGACGTGCTGCGGCTGGCCGACAAATCCGGCGCCCCCGCGCGGCCGCTTCCGGAATCCATCGGCGGCCTGTCGGTTGATCTGGTGGATCCCGGCGGAACACCGGTCCGGGTGGTCGCCGGCATGCACGAGCTGCCCGAGCTGCCCGGCCAGCAGACCCAGGTCCTCAACTTCGGGCACGACCTGCGGCGCATCAACGACACCCAGCGCCCGGCGCGCGCACCCGCACGGGTACAGCGCCTCGGCCACCTGGTCCTGCAGTCGACCAAGTACCTGCAAGCGCTGAACTGGTATCTGGACAATCTCGGGATGATCGTCAGCGACTTCCAATTCTTCGCGGGCCAGCGCGAACGAGGGCCGACGATGAGCTTCATCCGTTGCGATCGCGAGGCGACGCCGGCTGATCACCACACGCTGGCGCTGGCGCTGGGCCCGGCCAACCGCTATCTGCACTCGGCTTATCAGGTCTGCGACCTGGATGCTCTTGCCGCCGGTGGCGAATACCTCAGGGACCGAGGCTATTTCCGGTCCTGGGGCATCGGCAGACACATCCAGGGCAGTCAGATCTTTGACTACTGGCGTGATCCCGACGGCTTCCTGGTCGAGCATTTCACCGATGGCGACATGTTCGACAACACCGTGCAGCCGGGCTGGGCGCCCCTCACCGCGTCGGGCCTGGCCCAGTGGGGACCGCCGGTGACCAAGGACTTCCTCGGAACCGACCCGAAATCGGCTCGCCACGAACTGGTTTCGATGATTACCGCGCTTCGTGGTAGCAACGAATTCGATATCAAGCGTCTGATCGGCCTACTGAAAGTATCGACCTCATGACCATTTCCGTACTGCACACGGCCAACACCTGGTGGGTCAAGACTTCCGGTGGTGCCGCGAAGATCGACACCACCGCGACGACGACGGCTCAGCTGCTGGCCGACCGGGCCGCGATCGACGCCGCGATCGGCAGTCCGGAGACGGTCGCCATCGACGGCCTCGACTTGATCTCGCCGGTAACCAGGCCGTGCCGGGTGGTGGCGCAGATGACCAATTTCGAGTCGCATGTCCGCGACGCCGGCATGGACCCGGCATCGATTCCGTTGACCTTCTTCCGCAAGGCATCCGCGTCGATCAACGGCCCGTTCGATGACATCGTCAAACCCTCCCACGTCGCACTGCTGGACTACGAGGTGGAGATCGGGTTGGTCATCGGGCGCGCAATCCCAGTCGGGACAAGCATTTCCGATGCGAACCTGGCCGACTACGTCGCCGGCCTGGTGGTAACCAACGACGTGTCGGCGCGCGATATCCAGCTGCCCCAGACCCAGTTCTACGAGGCCAAGTCGTATCCCACATTCACTCCGGTCGGGCCGCAGCTGGTTCTCCTTGATGCGGGCGAACTCAAGCGGTTCGGCGACTTGCGCCTGCGCCTCAGCGTCAACGGCGAGGAACGGCAAAACGCGCTCGTCGAGGGCGACATGCTGTATCGGCCGTTGCAGGCGCTGCAATCGCTGACCCAATTTCAGGAACTCGCCGCGGGTGACTTGATTCTCACCGGCACTCCAGTGGGTACCGCGCTGAGCGCCCCGCCCAAGCCGGTGGCGATCATCGCGAACCTGCTGCCGCCGGCGGTGAAGTGGAAGGCGTTCTTCAAGCGTCAGGCAAGCAATCAGAAATATCTACAGCACGGCGACATCGTGGAGGCTTCGGTGTCCACCGACGACGGTGCCATCGACCTCGGCACCCAGCGCGCAGCAGTCCGATACGCGTGACCGGCAACGCCTTTCGCGCGGTGCGGCATGTGCCCGTCGTCATCGTCGGCGCCGGGCCGACCGGCATCACCGCCGCCACACTGCTGGCTCAGTACGGCGTCGATTGTCTCATCCTCGACCGCTGGCGCGGCGTGTACCCGCAGCCCCGCGCCGTGCACCTGGACGACGAAATCTATCGCATCCTCACCCGCCTCGGAGTTGCCGACGAATTCGCGGCCATCTCGCGGCCCACGCTGGGACTACGCTTGCTGGACAACCGATTTCGGGTGCTGGCGGAGTTCAACCGGGACCCGGCCCGCAGTCCACATGGCTTCCCGCAGGCCAACATGTTCGACCAGCCTGAGCTGGAGGGCCTGCTGCGCGCCAACCTCAAGCGCTACCCGAGCGCGGAATTGCGCGGCGACGCCGAGGTCACCGAGGTCACCGAGGTCACCGAGGACGGCAACCGCATACGCGTCACCTTCACCGACCGATCCGACGGCGGCGTTCACCTGGTCGATGCCGACTACCTGCTGGGTTGCGATGGCGCCAACAGCGTGGTGCGCGCCCAGATCGGCTCCACGATGCGGGATTTGAACTTCGAGCAGCGCTGGCTGGTGGTTGATGTGGCCGCCGAAACGGACCTGCACCAGTGGGAGGGCGTGCATCAGGTGTGCGATCCGGTTCGCGCGGGCACGTACATGCGCATCGGAGAATCGCGCTACCGCTGGGAGTTTCAGTTGCGGCCGGGCGAATGCGCCGACGACTTCGGCACCCTGACCGCATTGCGACCGCTCATCGCACCGTGGACGGCCGGCGTCGCCGACGGCGACCTGACATTGGTGCGCGTGGCCGAGTACACATTCCGCGCGCAGATCGCCGATCGATGGCGCCGCGGCAACATCTTCATCCTCGGCGACGCGGCGCACCTCACTCCCCCATTCATCGGCCAGGGCATGGGAGCCGGACTGCGTGACGCGATGAACCTCGCCTGGAAGATCGCCGGAGTCCGCGACGGAACGCTCCCCCCAGATGTTCTCGACAGCTACGAGCAGGAGCGCAAACCCCACACCCGACAGATGGTCAGGCTGGCGCTGACGATCGGCCGATCGATGACCGGTGGGGGGCGGGTGGGCAATCTCATCCGCCGCATCGTGTTGCCCCGGCTACGGCTGATTCCGGGCCTGCGTGACAAGGTCGTCGACTCCACCACACCCCCGTTGCGACGTTCTGCGCTCGTCTCCAGATCCCGCCGACCAGGCCAACTCGGGGGTACATTGTGCCCGAATATGCTGTTGTCCAACGGAAAACGGCTCGACGATGTGCTCGGCACCGGCTTCGCGCTCATCACCACGAGTCGTCACCCGAACCCACCGAGCGGCGTCGCCGTTGTGGTAGCGCCACCCGGAGGCGAGCTCGAGAATTGGTTGCACCGCGGGCGGGCCACCGCCGCGATCGTTCGTCCTGACCGGACGGTCATGCGCGCCGGGCGTGACACCGCCGCCCTGTGCCGATGGTTGGGTTCGTCTTAATCCCGTTGGGCGCCGGTATTTTTCGCCTTGCGCAGACTGCGGTTTGCGGATCGCAAATCGGTGTTGTCCGCGGATAATTCGGCGTTGTGATCCTCGAGATCGAGGATGCGCGCAATGCCGGCCAGGTTGATCCCAGCGTCCACGAGCGTGCTGATGCGCTGCAGCCGGGCCAGGTCGTCGGCGCTGTAACGCCGTGTGCCCCCGTCACTACGATCCGGCGCCAGCAGCCCATAACGTTCGTAGAGGCGCAGGGACTGCACCGGGACGCCGGAGAGTTCGGCCGCCACCGAGATGCCGTACACACCGCGATCGGGCGCCGGTGGACCAGTCGTGCCAGCGTCAGTCATAGGGCATCTCCCTAGTCATTGGTACAGAAAACCTGTGTATCACACTTGCGCTGAACTTTCGAGAGTGATATATGAAATCTATGTCATTAGACATAGGTAATGACCGACAGTCACATCAGATTGGAGTGAGAGGTGACCACCATGCTGATGCGCACCGACCCGTTCCGTGACCTCGACCGTTTCGCCCAGCAAGTGCTGGGCACCGCGGCGCGACCTGCAGTGATGCCGATGGATGCCTGGCGCGAGGGCGAGGAATTCGTCGTCGAGTTCGACCTGCCCGGCATCGACGCCAACTCGCTGGACATCGACATCGAGCGGAATGTGGTGACCGTGCGCGCCGAACGCCCGGCCGTCAACCCGGACCGGGAAATGTTGGCCAACGAGCGGCCGCGAGGGGTGTTCAGCCGCCAGTTGGTGCTCGGCGACAACCTCGACACCGACAGGATCGAGGCGTCCTACCGGGAAGGCGTTCTCAGCCTGCGAATCCCGGTGGCCGAAAGGGCCAAGCCGCGCAAGATCTCAGTCGGACGCGGTGACGGGCAGCAGGCCATCAACGACAACAACCGCAAGAGGGAGGTGATAGACGCCTGACACAGTGGGCAGCCCGCGGCAACGCGGCCGGCACCGACGAGGCCTGGACCGGCCCTCCCTCCCCAGGCAGAAGAAACCGCTCACCGGCTGGTGCCGGCCTTCGTTGCCGGGGCTGCCCCCATCCGCCGCACAAGACCGAAAGGACGGCGCCCATGAGTAGCTGGATTCAGAACGGCCACCCGGTCGATCACCAAGGCTTGGTTGGCGGCCCGCCGCAACCGTTGGGTTGGTTCCGGTTCTACTTCGCCGACCAGCGCTGGGAATGGTCCGAACAAGTGCAGCGGATGCACGGCTACCAGCCCGGCACCGTAACCCCGACCACCGAGCTGGTGCTCGCCCATAAGCATCCCGACGACCAGGGGCAGGTTGCGGCCACCATCGACGAAATTCTGCATACCCATGAGGCGTTCAGCACCCGACACCGCATCGTCGACACCAACGGATCGGTGCACGACGTTGTCGTGATCGGCGACCAGCTTTACGACGACCAGGGTGCCGTGATCGGAACACACGGGTTTTATGTCGACGTCTCTCCAACGCCCGACCAGGTGCGTGAGGATCTCGTTACGGCGAAGTTGGCCGAGATCGCACAAAACCGCGCCGGCATCGAGCAGACGAAGGGCATGTTGATGCTCGTCTATGGCATCGATGACGTCGCGGCGTTCAATCTACTGAAATGGTTGTCCCAGGAGGGCAACGTCAAATTGCGCGTGCTCGCGGAGCAGATCTCCGCGGACTTTCGTGCCATCGACGTGACCAGCCTTGGCGCGCGATCCTCGTTCGACCATCTACTACTGACCGCGCATCTGCGCGTGCGCCGCGACGGCCGGGTGCCGACGCGATAGGCATCCCTCAATCGGAGGACACAGGATGTGCCACGATCACCGGCATCCGGACCGAGTGCACGACCGCGTTGCTTACCGAACCCAGCAGCATTGCAGCCAGGCCGCCCCGGCCGTGCCTTCCCACGACGACAAGCTGCGCCGATTCAGATAGTTCGATGAGCTTGCGCGCCGGCTGGTCCCGGACGACCAGTCGGTGCACTGTCACGTCGGGATAGCGTTCGTGCCATCCCGCCAGGCGCTCGGCAAGGCTGCGCTCCGCCTCCGACTCCATCGCCGACAGATCCAACCCCGGAAGCTCGAACACCGAGACGTCACTCCACGCGTGCACCGCCACCAGTTCCACGCCACGGCGCGACGCTTCGTCGAACGCGATCGCCGTCGCGCGTTCTGACGCGGGCGAGCCGTCGATACCCACCAGCACCGGTGCACGCTGCGGATGCGGCATCAACGGATCTTCGTCGCGGACGACCGCGACCGGGCAGCTCGACCGGCGCACCACGCTCGAACTGACCGAACCGAGCAACCCGCGCATCAGAGCTCCCCGACCCGCGGAACCCACGACCACAAGCTCTGCCTCGCTGGACATTTCGATCAGCGTGGACACCGGGGTCGACAACACGAGCTCGCTCCGAACGTCGACCGTCCGATCGGTCGTCGGGGCCTCTTCAGCGATCTTGGTGGCGTGCGCGAGGATTTGGCGGCCCTGGTCTTCGCGCCAGACGCCCAAGGCATCCGGATACGGCAGCTGCGGCCAGGTCGCGGCGGGGGTGTCTACCACATGGACGACGGTCACTGGAACGTTCCGCAGCACCGCATCGCGGGCGGCCCAACAGACGGCGGCGTTCGATTCGGGCGAGCCGTCGACCCCGACGACGACGCCGAGACGCGTTACGGTATCCGGCATTTCGAGCTCCTTCTCACTCACCCCGGACCGGCAATGCCGACACCAGAGGGGTGTCGACGCCGATTCGGCCTACACCGTCCGCGCCACCGGGCGCACCGAGCGGGGCATCGCGGCCGGGCAGGGTTTGGCTGAAAAAGGCGGCATTGTCCGCAAGGTGCTCCTGCTCGTCGTCGGGTAGATCGCCTTCCCAGTAGATGGCCTCCATGCGGCAAGCCGGCTTGCACGCACCGCAATCCACGCATTCGTCGGGGTTGATGTACATGCTGCGGGCACCCTCGTAGATGCAGTCGGCTGGACACTCCTGCATGCACGACTTCTCCACCACATCCACGCACGCTCTACCGATCACGTAGGTCATAAACCTCAAGGTAGCGACCGATTGCCAGCAATCGCCGCTGTCGAAAGCCCTTACTGCAAGGGACTAAAGGCCTTTCGCTAGCTGGGCCGGTGGACGATCACCGGAATCTTCGCCGAGTGGGCGACGGCCGAGCTGACCGAACCGACCAGCATGCCGGGGAACCCGCCGCGGCCGTGGCTGCCGACCACGACCAATTGGGCGCGCTCGGCCTCCTCCAGCAGCCATCGAACGGGCCTGTCGCAGACCAGTACTCGCCGCACCCGCACATCCGGATATTGGTCCTGCCAGCCGGCCAGGCGCTCGGCAAGCACCTCCTCGCCCTGACTCTCGCGCTCGTGCCAGTCCATGCCCAGGACCGGGAACACCCCGACATCGCTCCACGCGTGCAACGCCACCAGCTCCACCCGTCGGTGCGAAGCTTCCTCGAACGCCAACGCCAGCGCGGCGTCCGAAGCCGGCGATCCGTCGATGCCCACCAGCACCGGTGCGCCGGCGTCGGGAGCCCCATTGTCGTGCGAATGAACAACGGCGACCGGACAATGCGCGTGTTGGATCAGTGCCGTGGTGAGCGAGCCCAGCAGCACACGACCCAACGCGCCCATCCCCTGGCTCCCCACGACGATCATGCGAGCCTCCTTGGACGCACCGATGAGGGTCGGCACGACGCCGCCGTAGACCACCTCGGTACGCACCTCGGGCGGCGCGGAGCCACCCACGCTGGCGGTAACCGCCTTGCGGGCCTGTTCAATCACCTGCTGTGCGTTGTCTTTCTGCCACTCCGGCATCTCCTCGTACAGGCGCCCCACCGGCCAGCCGACCTCCACGGGGGCGACGACGTGCAGCAGGGTGATGGGCAGCTGGCGCAGGACGGCGTCGCGGGTCGCCCACGCGACGGCGGCATCGGATACGGGCGACCCGTCGACGCCAACCAATATTCCGTATTTGGCTGTGGTATCAGACATTTCACGCTCCTTCGCTCAGCGGTGCCGACCAACGCAGCAAGGTACCGCCCGTCGGCGCGTTCTCGACCACGAACGCGCCGCCCGTGGCCTGGGCGCGCTGGCGGAGATTGCTCAGACCGCTTTCGGTGGCATCGCCGGCGATGCCCACACCGTCATCGACGACCTCGATGCGCAGCTCGTCGTCCACGCTGACTTTGATCGTCAGCCTGGTCGCGTTCGCATGCCGCACCGCGTTGCTGACGGCCTCTCGCACAACGGCTTCCGCGTGATTGGCCAGCGCGGAGCCGACCGCCGACAGCGGTCCCGCGTACTCGACCTCGGTATGCAGATCGGGACTGGAGAACTGGTCGATGGCCTCGTCCAACCGTTGTCGCAACCGGGTCGCGCCGGTCGGCGCGCCGTGCAAGTCGAAGATCGCGGTGCGGATCTCCTCGATCGTTTCCTGCAGGTCATCGATGCAGCCGGTGAGCCGTTGCTGCACCTCGGGTGAACGCGCCCGGGGAACGGTTCCCTGCAAGGCGAGACCTACCGCGAACAGTCGTTGGATGACGTGATCGTGCAGGTCGCGAGCGATCCGGTCGCGGTCGGTCATCACGTCAAGTTCACGCATCCGGCGCTGCGAGGTCGCGAGCTGCCACGCCAGCGCGGCTTGATCGGCGAACGCGGCCATCATGTCGAGCTGATGGTCGGTGAAAAGCTGCTCGTCGGCGCGGCGAAGCCCGACGAGAACGCCCGCGACCGCCCCGGTGACCCGCAGCGGCAACACCATGGCGGGACCGGCGACGTCCAGGCCCGCGACGCCAAGGTCGAGGTGATCGAGCCGGCGGGGCGTGCGGTCCCGAAAAACCTCTCCGACCACCGTTCCGGTGACGGGTACCACGGCGGTCTTCACCGAGGGGGCCCAATTCGCCGGCGCCCCCGCCACCTCCAAGAGCAACAGTTCATCGACCTCGGCGGACGGGCATTCGCTGTCTCCCGGCACGGCGACCAGCGTGGCCGCGGCGCCCATCAACTTCAGCGATTCCTGCGCGATGAGCCGGAACACGGTCGCGGGATCGGCCCCGGACAGCATCTGCGTGCCGATGTCGCGCGTCGCCTCGATCCATGCTTCCCGGGCCCGCGACTGCTCAAAGAGCCGAGCGTTGTCGATCGCGATCCCCGCCGCGGCGGCCAGCGCCTGCACCAGCACCTCGTCGTCGTCGCTGAACGGCTGGCCGTCGGCCTTGTCGGTGAGGTAGAGGTTGCCGAACACCTCATCGCGGATGCGCACCGGGACGCCGAGGAAGGTGCGCATCGGCGGGTGGTGCGGCGGAAACCCGACCGAGTCCGGGTGGCGGGAGATGTCGTCCAGGCGGATCGGTTTCGGGTCGTCGATCAATACCCCGAGAACGCCGCGGCCTTCGGGCAACGGGCCGATCAGCTGCCGTGTCGCGTCGTCGATGCCTTCGTAGACGAATTCGACCAGTTCTTGATTCCCCTCGTCGGAGCCGCGCACCCCCAGCGCGCCGTACCCGGCATCCACCAGCTCGATGGCGGTGTGCACGATGGCGCGCAACGTCGCGTCGAGCTTGAGCCCGGAAGTGATCACCAGGATGGCGTCGACGAGCCCGTCCAGCCGATCGCGACCCTCGACGATCTGCTCGATTCGGTCCTGGACTTCCAGCAGCAGTTCTCGCAACCGCAGCTGCGACAGCGTTTCACGCATCGGGGGCCTGTTCACCCCTACATATTCGCGCACTCTCGGCGCGACCGATTACCCCGGCGGCTGCGTGACGAAGTCGACCAGTTCTTCGACCCGGCCGATCAACGCAGGCTCCAGGTCGTTCCAGTCGCGCACCTTCGATCGGATGCGCCGCCACGCCCGAGCGATATCCGCCTGGTCGGCGTGCGGCCAGCCGAGCGCGTCGCAGATGCCCCGCTTCCAGTCCAGGTGCCGCGGCACGCTGGGCCAGGCCGGCAGGCCCAGACGCTGCGGCTTCACCGCCTGCCAGATGTCGACATAGGGGTGACCTACGACCAACGTGTCGGAACCACCGGGACCGCGGCGCACCGCGTCGGCGATGCGTGCCTCCTTCGAGCCCGCGACGAGGTGGTCGACCAGCACGCCGAGCCGGCGCCGCGGGTCGGGCTTGAACTCCGCGACGATGTCCACCAAGTCGTCCACCCCGCCGAGGTGCTCGACGACGACACCCTCGATTCGCAGGTC
>Ga0075363_100000494_pt1 | contig 12530 bp, 10 predicted proteins | sample EndMetdeltDD1763_FD_71470 | JGI IMG/M metagenome (GOLD analysis project Ga0075363, IMG submission 71470) | Populus endosphere microbial communities from Tennessee, USA - Endosphere MetaG P. deltoides DD176-3 | ecosystem: Host-associated > Plants > Roots > Endosphere | place: USA: Tennessee...
CATCTACTCGATCGAGGATCTGGCGCAGCTGATCCACGACCTGAAGAACTCCAACCCGCAGGCACGCGTGCACGTGAAGCTGGTGAGCGAGAACGGCGTCGGCACTGTGGCAGCGGGTGTCTCGAAGGCACACGCCGATGTCGTGTTGATCTCCGGCCACGACGGCGGCACGGGTGCAACTCCGCTGACATCGATGAAGCACGCGGGTGCGCCGTGGGAACTCGGCCTCGCCGAGACCCAGCAGACGCTGCTGCTCAACGGACTCCGCGACCGCATCGTGGTGCAGGTCGACGGTCAGCTGAAGACCGGCCGCGACGTTGTCGTCGCCGCTCTGCTCGGTGCCGAGGAATTCGGTTTCGCCACCGCGCCATTGGTGGTTTCGGGTTGCATCATGATGCGTGTCTGCCACCTCGACACCTGCCCCGTCGGTGTGGCGACCCAGAACCCGGTGCTGCGCGAACGGTTCTCCGGCAAGCCCGAGTTCGTCGAGAACTTCTTCATGTTCATCGCCGAAGAGGTGCGGGAGATGATGGCCCAGTTGGGCTTCCGCACCGTCAACGAGATGGTGGGACAGGTCGGCACACTGGACACCACGAAGGCCGCCGAACACTGGAAGGCCTACAAGCTGGACCTGACTCCCGTGCTGCATGAGCCCGAGTCGGCGTTCATGAACCAGGACCTGTACTGCAGCTCGCGTCAGGACCACGGTCTGGACAAGGCGCTGGATCAGCAGCTCATCGTGATGTGCCGTGAAGCATTAGATGGCGCCTCACCGGTTCGATTTTCGACAACAATCGCGAACGTCAATCGCACCGTCGGCACGATGCTCGGCCACGAGGTGACCAAAGCCTATGGCGGGCAGGGACTCCCGGACGGGACCATCGACATCACGTTCGACGGCTCAGCGGGCAACAGCTTCGGCGCCTTCGTGCCCAAGGGCATCACGCTACGCGTGTACGGTCAGGCCAACGACTACGTCGGCAAGGGTCTGTCGGGCGGACGGATCGTGGTGCGCCCGTCGGAGGACGCACCCGCGGACTATGTCGCCGAGAACAACATCATCGCGGGCAACGTCATCCTGTTCGGCGCCACCAGCGGCCAGGCGTTCATCCGCGGTCAGGTGGGCGAGCGGTTCGCCGTGCGCAACTCCGGCGCCCACGCGGTCGTCGAGGGTGTGGGCGATCACGGATGCGAGTACATGACCGGTGGCAAGATCGCGATCCTCGGACCGACCGGCCGCAACTTCGCGGCGGGAATGTCCGGCGGCATTGCCTATGTCTACGACCCGGACGCCAAGTTGGTGCAGAACCTCAACGCCGAGATGGTGGAACTCGAAGACCTCGACGACGAGGATCTCGAATGGCTCAAGGGCATGCTCGAAGCGCATGTCGACGCCACTGATTCAGCTGTCGGACAGCGTATTTTGAGTGACTGGAACACGAACGTGAAGCACTTCACCAAGGTCATGCCCCGCGACTTCAAGCGGGTGCTGGAGGCCATCGCCGAGGCCGAGCGCTCCGGTGCAAATGTCGACGAGGCGATCATGGCGGCCGCCGGTGCCTGATCCACGCGGCTTTCTCAAGCACACCAAGCGCGAAACACCGGAACGCCGTCCGGTGCCGCTGCGGCTTCAGGACTGGAAAGAGGTCTACGAGGACTTCTCCCATGAGACCCTGCGCGTGCAGGCCGCACGCTGCATGGACTGCGGTATTCCGTTCTGCCACAACGGATGCCCGCTGGGGAATTTGATCCCCGAGTGGAACGACCTGGTGCGCAGCGACCGCTGGCGCGACGCTATCGAGCGGCTGCACGCCACCAACAATTTCCCGGAGTTCACCGGGCGGCTGTGCCCGGCACCCTGTGAAGGCTCCTGCGTGCTCGGCATCAACCAGGATCCGGTGACCATCAAGCAGGTCGAGGTCGAGATCATCGACAACGCCTTCGACAACGGCTGGGTGGTTCCGTTGCCGCCGGACAAGCTGACCGGCAAGAGGGTCGCCGTCGTCGGTTCCGGACCGGCCGGGCTGGCCGCCGCGCAGCAGCTCACCCGTGCGGGCCACACGGTCACGGTCTTCGAGCGCGAGGACCGCATCGGCGGCCTGCTGCGCTACGGCATCCCCGAATTCAAGATGGAGAAGCGCCACATCGACCGCCGTCTCGAGCAGATGTCGGCCGAGGGCACGCAATTCCGGCCCGGCGTGAACGTCGGCGTCGACATCACCGTCGCGCAGCTGCGGCTGAACTACGACGCCGTGGTGCTGGCCGGCGGTGCGACCGCATGGCGCGATCTGCCGATCCCGGGCCGCGAACTCGACGGCATCCATCAGGCGATGGAGTTCCTGCCGTGGGCCAACCGCGTCCAGCAAGGTGATGACGTACTCGGCGAGGACGGCGAACCGCCGATCACCGCCAAGGGCAAAAAAGTGATCATCATCGGCGGCGGCGACACCGGCGCCGACTGTCTTGGCACCTCGCATCGTCAGGGCGCGGAAAGCGTGCACCAGTTCGAGATCATGCCGCGCCCGCCCGAGTCGCGTGCGGACAGCACGCCGTGGCCGGTGTACCCGTTGATGTTCCGGGTGACATCCGCGCACGAAGAAGGTGGCGAGCGCGTCTACTCGGTCAACACCGAGGAATTTCGCGGCAGCGACGGCAAGGTCACGCACCTACGCGGCCACGAGGTCGAGATGAAGGCGGGCAAGTTCGAGAAGGTCGACGGCAGCGACTTCGAACTCGAGGCCGACCTGGTGCTGCTGGCGATGGGCTTCGTGGGCCCCGACCGTGAGGGACTGCTCACCGAGCTCGGCGTCGAGTTCACCGACCGCGGCAACGTCGCGCGCGACAACGATTTCGCCACGCAGGTGCCCGGCATCTTCGTCGCGGGCGATATGGGCCGCGGCCAGTCGCTCATCGTGTGGGCGATCGCCGAGGGACGTGCCGCGGCGGCTGGTGTGGACCGCTACCTGATGGGCAACACCGCGCTGCCCGCGCCGATCAAGCCGACGGCCGTTCCGCAGCGCTAGTTCCGCTGTTGCTTCTACTCGCGAGTCGGCGGGTCGACGACGTCTTTTGACGGGCCGCGTAGCTTCAAGATCGAGTCACACAAACAACATTCGTCACACCAGAAACATCAGACGTATTTTCGGCGCGCCTCGCCCGGTTTGCCAACTCGCCGGTATCTAATGACTTCATGAGGGCTTTACGCTAAGGTAAGCCCCCGAGCAGCTATCGGTATCGTCGCGGGAGTCATCACTGTGTACCTCAACTCGCTATCTCGGTCACGGGTGAATCGAATCGCCTGGTCACTGTTCCGACATCCTCTGAAAAGCCGCGAATTCCCGGCTAAAGCCGAGCGACTTATCACCGCGGACGAGCTCGTCCGCTTCGGCGTCTAGCGAACTCCGGATCCGCGGGCTGCGCTGCTGAGCGCACCGTGATCCAGCCTTTGCCGAATCGTTATCTTCTCGTGACCCGCCTTATTATTTGCTGTCCACCAGGCCCGACGCCCTGATCTCGTTGGCGAGCGGTTCCAGAACGGCGGGGTCATACGGCGGCGGCAGGTAGATGATCGCCAAGTCCAGCCCCTCCTTGCCGAGCCCGGCGGCTTCTTCGACGACCTTGCCGTAATTGCGGTCCTCGCCCAGCCGGACATGCGCCGACAGCATGATCTCCTTGGGATCGCGGCCGATGTCCGCGCAGTGCCCGGCGAGCACGTCGCGCTTGCGCGCGAACTCCTCAGGCGTACCGCCGACGAAGTTCCAGTGCTGGGCGTAGCGGGCGGTGATCTTCAGCGTGCGCTTCTCGCCGCTGCCGCCGATGCAGATGGGCGGATGCGGTTGCTGCGGCCCCTTGGGCTCGTTGCGAGCGTCCTTGAGTTGATAAAACTTTCCGTCGAACGTCGTCGTCTCTTTCGACAGCAGGCTCGTCAGCACCTCGCACGCCTCCTCGAACCGATCGAAGCGTTCTTTGATCGAGCCGAGCTCGATGCCGTACGCGCCTGACTCCTCTTCATTCCAGCCGGCGCCGATTCCGAGCTCCAAGCGTCCGTTCGAGACGATGTCCAGTGCCGCAGCCATATTGGCGAGTACCGCCGGGTGGCGATAGTGAATGCCCGTGACGAGCACCCCGACGCGGAGCCGCTGTGTCGCCTGCGCGAGCGCGGTCAGCGTGATCCAACCCTCCAGGCACGGTCCGGTGGAGTCAGAGAAGATCGGATAGAAGTGATCGAAAGTCCAGCCCGACTCGAAGACATCGATATCGTCGGCGGCTTTCCAGACGGCCAGCATGTCGGCCCAGGCGGTGTTCTGCGGGGAAGTCTTGAATGCGAATCTCACGTAGACCCAGCGTAGTCCCGTCCCCTGGGGACGGGCCGTCAGTCCGACTTCGCCGACTCACGCCTTCTATTCGACTTCGCCGACTCACGCCTTCTATTCGACTTCGCCGAATTCGTCGAACCAGTGCGCCAGCTTGCCCCGCCTGCTCACCGCGCGAAGCCGGCGTTCGGCCGCGGCCCTGGTCTTCGTGGTGGTGACGATCAGCAGTTCATCGCCGATCGCGATGCGGGTGTCGGGCTGCGGGACGAACGTATGGCCGTCGCGGATGATCAACGTGATCACGCTGGGGTTGGGCAGTCGCAACTCCAGCACCGTGACATTGTGCAGCCGCGACGGATCCTGCACGGTCATCGTCAGCAGCTCCGCGTCGAGCACGTCCAGTGGCGCCGCCTCGACCTGCAGCTCGCGGGTGGCCTCCTTCGGGATGAGACCCAAGCGGTGCGCGAGGAAGTGCAGGCTGGGCCCCTGAACCAGGGTGTAGACCACCACCAGGATGAACACGATGTTGAGGATGCGGACGCTGTCCTGCACGCCCCCGACGATCGGGAAGGTTGCGAGCACGATCGGCACCGCACCGCGCAGCCCGGCCCACGATATGAACACCTGTTCTCGCCAGGGCACCCGGAACCAGACCAAGGAGACGAACACCGACAGCGGCCGTGCGATCAACAGCAGGACGAGGCCGATCACGATGCCCGCCGCCAACTCGGCGCCCAGATCGCTGGGATCGACGAGCAGGCCGAGCAGGACGAACAGGCCGATCTGCGCCAGCCAACCGAGCCCCTCGGCGAATGACCGCGTGGCCGCGCGGTGGGGCAGCCCGGTGTTGGCGAGCACGACGGCGGCCAGATAGCAGGCGAGGAACCCGCTGGCATGAGCGCTGCCCGCGGCGGCGAACGCGACCATGCCGACGCCGAACGTCGCGAGGGGATACAGCCCGGACGCGGGAAGTGCGATGTGGCGCAGCGCGATTGACCCCAGGAACCCGCAGCCCAACCCGATCGCCGCGCCCACCACCAACTCGTAGACCAACTCGGTGAGCGCTTGCCCGGCGGACAGTTCCAGCGGCGTCACGCTGAACATCAGGACGAGGATGACGGCGGGTGCGTCGTTGAAACCCGACTCGGCCTCGAGCAGCCCGGCCACCCGGCGGGGCAGCGGGACGACACGCAGCACCGAGAACACCGCCGCCGCATCGGTGACGGAGACGACGGCACCCAACAGCAGCGCCAGTTGCCAGTCGATCCCGAGCAGCAGGTGTGCGCCCGCGGCCGTGACCGCCATGCTGACCGCGACACCGACGGTGGCCAACACCCCCGCCGGAGCCAATATCTTCTTCACGTCGGAGAACCGCGTCGTCAGACCGCCCTCGACGAGGATGATCGCCAGGGCGACCGTGCCGAGGTGGTCGGCGAGCAGGTAGTTGTCGAAGTGCAGACCGAGTCCGTCCTCGCCGACGATGACGCCGACGCCGAGGAACAGCAGCAGGCTCGGCAGCCCCACCCGGCTGGCCGCCCGAGTCGCGACGATGCTGGCCAACAGCACGAGCCCACCGGCGAGCAGCACCAGATACAGCTGCTCCAAGGTCATTTCATTCGCCGTTCGGGTTCGCGGTGGTGGTCTTGAGGTGCAGTAAACACCTACCACGGCCGCCAAGCGCGGTGTCAGGTGCGACGATGAACCGGTGTTCGGACTGAGGCGGCGTACCACCGAGGAGTCGGGACGTGCCGATGAGCGACCGAAGATGCGCATCGGCATCGCCGGCGCCGGGGCAGTCGGACGATCCGTCGCCCAGGAACTACTGGGCTACGGCCATAAGGTGCTGCTGATCGAGCACAACATCCGCCATTACGAACCGCACACCGTGCCGGAAGCCGATTGGCTGCTGGCCGACGCCTGCGAGCTGGTCTCGCTCGAGGACGCGGGAATCCAGACCTGCGATGTGGTGATCGCCGCGACCGGCGACGACAAGGTGAACCTGACGGCGTCCCTGCTGGCCAAGACGGAGTTCGGCGTGGACCGGGTGGTGGCGCGGGTCAACGACATGCGCAACGCGTGGCTGTTCACCGAGGCGTGGGGTGTCGACGTCGCCGTCTCGGCTCCGGCAGCCTTGGTCGCGGCCATCGAGGGCGCCATCGACATCGGACATGTCGTGCGGTTGATGGAGCTGCGCCAGGGCCAGGTCAGCCTGGCGAAGCTGACGCTGCCCGAGGGCGATCCGCTGGTCGGTCAGCGGATGCGGGATCTGCCACTGCTGGAGAACACAGCGTTGGCGATCGTGATTCGGGAAAGTGGGATCGTGTTCCCTAAGCCGGACGATGTGTTGGAGGCCGGCGACGAGATGCTGTTCTTCGCAGGCGGTGCCAAGAACCAGGTGTCCGCGTTGGTTGAGGGTGCGACGGAGCCGCGCGGCGAGCGATGAGTTCTGGCGGTCGGGCCGGTCAATATGGACATGATCGATATGACCTCAGCCTGCCAACGCACAGCCCAGGTGTTGGCGAACGTGACCGACGCTCAGCTGACCGCATCCACCCCGTGCGAGAAGCTGCCCGTCGACGAACTGGTAGCGCACATCGGTGGCCTTGCCCTGGCGTTCACCGCGGCCGCGCGCAAGGACTTCGGTCCACTGACCGACACACCCCCGACGTTTGACGGAGCGCTCGAGGACGACTGGCGCACCGCGTATCCGCAACGCCTGTCGGAGCTGGCCGCGGCGTTCGGCGACCCCGATGCCTGGCAGGGCATGAGCCGGGCCGGCGGCGTCGACTTCCCCGGCGAAGTGGCGGGCATGGTCGCGCTGACCGAAGTGGTGGTGCACGGCTGGGATCTGGCCAGGGCCACCGGCCAGTCCTACGACATCGACGCGGCCACGGGCGACGCGGTCGTGCCGCATGTCGCGCAGTTCGCCGCGGAAGAACCGGTCGAGGGGCTGTTCGAGCGTGCCGTTCCGGTCGCCGAGGACGCTCCGGTGCTGGACCGCATCGTCGGAATGACGGGTCGAGACCCCGCGTGGCGCGCGCCCTGACCGGGCACACTGAAAACATGGATCCGGTCACCGCCCTGCGCCAGATTGCGTACTACAAGGACAGGGCGCGCGAAGATCCGCGACGAGTGATGGCCTACCGGAACGCCGCCGACGTCGTCGAGGGGCTCTCGGAGGCCGAGCGCGAGCGCCACGGTGCAGCCAACAGCTGGCAGTCACTGTCCGGGGTAGGGCCCAAGACCGCGAAGGTCATCGCCCAGGCGTGGGCCGGGATCGAACCCGACGTCCTCGTCGAATTGCGTTCGAATGCAGCCGATCTCGGGGGCGGCGATATCCGCACCGCCCTGCGCGGCGACCTGCACGTGCACTCGAACTGGTCCGACGGCTCGGCGCCGATCGAGGAGATGATGCTGGCCGCAAGGGATTTGGGCCACGAGTACTGCGCACTGACCGACCATTCACCGCGGCTGCGCGTCGCCAATGGACTCTCACCCGAGCGGCTGCGCGAGCAGCTCGATGTGATCGACGAGATCCGCGACCTGGTCGCACCGATGCGCATCCTCACCGGTATCGAGGTCGACATCCTCGACGACGGCTCACTGGATCAAGAGGACGATCTGCTCGAACGCCTCGATGTCGTGGTGGCCAGCGTGCATTCCAAGCTGTCCATGGACGCGCCGTCTATGACTCGTCGCATGCTCAACGCGGTGGCCAATCCACACACGGATGTGTTGGGCCACTGCACCGGTCGGCTGGTCACCGGCGGACGAGGTGTGCGACCCGAATCGAAGTTCGATGCGGAGAAGGTGTTCACCGCGTGCCGCGACAACGGCACCGCCGTCGAGATCAACTCTCGGCCTGAGCGCCGTGATCCGCCGACGCGGCTGCTGAACCTCGCGTTCGACATCGGGTGCCTGTTCTCGATCGACACCGATTCGCACGCGCCGGGGCAGCTCGAGTTTCTGGGGTACGGCGCACAGCGCGCGCTCGACGCGGGGGTGCCGGCCGAGCGGATCGTCAATACGTGGCCGGCCGCGCAGCTCCTGGAATGGACTACCTCCTAGGACTGTCCCTAGCCGGTGGTGAATGGATTGTGTTCTGCCAGCAGCTTTTCGATTCGCGCCTCGTCCAGCCGGACGCGAATGGTGGCGGCCTCCTCCTGATCGCGAATCACCTTCGCCAGGGTGAACGCGCTGGTTACCAGGAAGAGCACCGTCATGGCGAGGAACATTCGTTGCCACATGTCCAGCGGCAGGAAGAGGATTCCGCCGAGCACGCCGAGCAGGCTGACACCGAACGCGATGGCGGCCTGCAGGAAGAACGCGGCGGTGTTCTTCGACGGGGCATTCAAAGGGTTCATGGTGCCAGCCTGTCGCGGGCGGAGCGTCGGCGGTTGAGTGAGATTACTCAATTCGTCAGTCCGGCAGGTGCGGCATTTCGAGTCCTGGATCGCGGCCGAGGAGAACCCCGCGCATGACGGCGGCGTTGCCGTAGCGCTGTCGGACTTGGTCGACGGCGTCGTCGAGTGCGATCGCGTCGTGGGTGTACGCGGGAGGGAACGGCAGCTCCAGCTGCTGCGCGCCATCGCGGTCGATATTGGCCACCGCGAAGCCGACGAGCGTCAGGCCGCGTTCGGCGATCAGTGGGGCGGCCGCCGCGACCAGCGCGCGTGCGGCGTCGAGGATCTTGTCGGTCGACGCCGTCGCTCGCGGCATCGTGTGCGACCGGGTCGCGCGGCCGAAGTCGTCGAAACGCAGGCGCAGCACCACAGTTCGTCCGGTCCGGCCCGCCTTGCGCATCCGGCGGGTGATTCGGTCCACGAGGTTGACGACGACGGCGTCGACCTCCGCGGCGGACATCGTGTTGCCGCGCCGGCCCAACGCACGCTGCGCACCGACCGAACGGCGCCGCACGCCCGTCACCACCCGGCGCCGATCGATGTTGCGGGACAACGCGAACAACCGGTAGCCCATCGCCCCGCCGACGAGCGACGCCAGCGTCGACTCGGACAGTTCGGCGACGTCGGCCACCGTCTCGATCCCGTGGACATGCAGTTTTTCGGCGGTCTTGGCGCCCACACCCCACAGCCGTCGCACCGGAAGCGGATGCAGGAAGGCGAGTTCGCGGTCGGGTGGAACCAGCAACAGGCCATCGGGTTTCGCCTCTTGGCTCGCGACCTTGGCCAGGAACTTGGTTCGGGCAATGCCGACGGTGATCGGCAACCCCACGCGGTCGCGCACCGCCGCACGCAATTGGGCGGCGATCTCCACCGGCGTGCCAGACACCCGCAGCAGGCCGGAGACATCGAGGAACGCCTCGTCCACACTCAGCGGCTCGACGATGGGCGAAGTGTCATGGAAAACCTCGAACACCGCGCGACTGGCTTCGGAGTACGCCGACATCCGCGGCGGCACGACGATCGCGTGGGGGCACAATCCGCGCGCCTGGCGTCCGCCCATCGCGGTGCGCACGCCGTAGGCCTTGGCCTCGTAGCTGGCGGCGAGCACGACGCCGCCGCCCACGATCACGGGCCGACCGCGAAGCGCGGGGTCGTCACGCTGCTCGACCGACGCGTAAAAGGAGTCGAGATCGGCGTGCATGATGCTGGCCGACGACCCAACCGCTGACACGAACATATGTTCGCATCGAGGTGTGACTAGTGGGGCGCCTTGCCGTAGATGCTCGTCACCCAGATGTGGGCCAGGGTGTTCACGATCTGGTCGTGGTCGATCGAGTCCTTCTCGGCCGCGTAGGCCGCGAACATCGTGCGTTCGTTCATCAGGTTCAGCGCGATCGCGAGGTCCCTGGCCGGGACTGTCTCGGGTGCGGCACCACGGTCACGCTCGGCCTGGATCGAGTCGGCGACGTAGTCGATCCACTTCTGCATGAACTGCGACCACAGTGACTGCATCTCGGCGTTGGTCGGCCTGGAGGTCCACCCGGCGAGCATCACCGAGCGATGCTCGCCAAACGACTCGAACAGCGCGTTGATGGCGCGCCAGGAGCCTGACGGGTCGACACCGGCGTCCTTGGGGCCGAGCGCTTCGTCGGCGCGTCCGTCGGCTTCGGCGATGATGCGGCCCATCAGCGTCAGCAGGACCGCATCCTTCGACGGGAAGTAGAAGTAGAACGTCGGCCGCGACAGTCCTGCGCCCTTGGCCAGGTCGTCGACCGATATCTCCGCCAGCGACCGCTCTTCGAGGAGATGTTCCAGCGTCGTGAGTATCGCCTGCTCACGGTCGTCGCCGGAGGGCCGGGTCGATCGGCGGGCGCGGGAAACAGAGGCCCGGCTGGCGGTGGTCACAAGTAGCCAGTCTACACAGTGTCGAGTTTCTCAACACACTGTTGACTATCTCAACACGCCGTTGATACGCTCCGGTACCATGAGCGAACACCTCGACGTCGTCATCGTGGGAGCCGGTATCTCCGGCATCAGCGCCGCCTGGCATCTGCAGGACCGCTGCCCGTCCAAGAGCTACGCGATCCTGGAGCGTCGCGAGAATCTCGGCGGCACGTGGGACCTGTTCAAGTACCCCGGCATCCGTTCGGACTCCGACATGTTCACCCTCGGATTCCGGTTCAAGCCGTGGACGTCGGAGAAGGCCATCGCTGACGGGCCGTCGATCATGTCCTATCTGAAGGAGACGGTCGCCGAGTACGGCATCGACAAGCACATCCGCTACGGCCACCGAGTCCTCGGCGCGGACTGGTCCGACGCCGACAACCGCTGGACCGTCCGTGTCGAGCGCGACGGGCAAGAGGAGGAGATCACCGCCTCGTTCCTGTTTGCGGCCAGCGGCTACTACAACTACGACGAGGGCTACTCGCCGGAGTTCGCTGGACGCGACGATTTCGGCGGCACGATCATTCACCCGCAGCACTGGCCAGAGGATCTCGACTACCAGGGCAAGAAGATCGTCGTGATCGGCAGTGGCGCCACCGCGGTGACTCTCATTCCGGCCCTTGCCAATTCAGGCGCAGGCCATGTCACGATGCTGCAGCGCTCGCCGACCTACATCGGTGCGCTGCCCGACGTGGATCCGTTCACCGTCCAGACGAACAAGATGCTGCCGACCAAGATGGCGTACGTCCTCAATCGTTGGAAGAGCATTCTCTTCCAGTCCGCGCAGTACCGGATCAGCAGGCGATTCCCGAACTTCATGCGCAAGCAACTGAAGACGATGGCGCAACGGCGGCTGCCCGAGGGTTACGACGTCGACAAGCACTTCAGCCCGAGGTACAACCCGTGGGATGAGCGGCTGTGCCTGGCGCCGAACGGCGACCTGTTCAAGACCATCAAGAAGGGTAAGGCCGACGTCGTCACCGACACGATCGAGCGGTTCACCAAGACCGGCATCAAGCTGACCTCGGGCGTCGAGCTGGAAGCCGACATCATCGTCACCGCAACGGGTTTGAACCTGCAGCTCTTCGGAGGCGCGGAGATCAGGCGCAATGGCGTTCCGGTCGAGCTGAACGAGACCATGGCCTACAAGGGCACGATGTTGACGCACATGCCCAACATGGCGTTCACCATCGGTTACACCAACGCGTCGTGGACACTGAAGGCTGACCTGGTGTCCGAGTTCTTCTGCCGGGTGATCAATCACATGGATGCCAAGGGTTTTGACACCGTCGAACCGCAGCATCCGGGGAACAGTGTCGACGAGGCTCCGCTGATGGACTTCACTCCCGGCTACGTGTTGCGTGCATTGGATTACCTGCCCAAGTCCGGACACATCGCTCCGTGGCGTCTCAAGCAGAACTACCTGCTGGATCTGCGTCTGATCCGCCGCGGCAAGGTCGACGACTCGACGCTGAAGTTCACCAAACACCGTGCGCCGGTGACGGCTTCGGCCTAGAACTCTCACACGTCTGTCCGCACTAGAGGGCGACGACGACGATGCCGTCGTCGTCGCTGTACGCGATCTCACCGGGCGCGAACGCGACACCGCCGAACTCGACGGTGACGTCGCGTTGGCCGTCGCCGGCCTTGCTGCTCTTGCGCGGATTGGTTCCCAGCGCCTTGACGCCGATGTCCAGCGTGCGCAGCGTCGCGGCATCGCGCACCGAACCGTTGATGATGATTCCGGCCCAGCCGTTGTCGACGCCCAAGCCGGCGATGACGTCACCGACCAGCGCGGCGTGCAGCGAACCGCCGCCGTCGATGACGAGCACCCCGCCGTTACCCGGTTCGGACAGCACGGATTTCAGCA
>Ga0075363_100000495_pt1 | contig 12529 bp, 11 predicted proteins | sample EndMetdeltDD1763_FD_71470 | JGI IMG/M metagenome (GOLD analysis project Ga0075363, IMG submission 71470) | Populus endosphere microbial communities from Tennessee, USA - Endosphere MetaG P. deltoides DD176-3 | ecosystem: Host-associated > Plants > Roots > Endosphere | place: USA: Tennessee...
GAGCGCAGCACGGCGAGCGTGGCCTCGGCGACGACCAGCGGTGAGGTCGTCGTGTCGCTGCTGGAGAGGCCCTGGGTGACCAGGTTCGGCTTCAGCACGATCGCGCCAAGATCGACGTCCCGGCCTTCCAGGTGGTCGAAGACCGTCATCAACGCAGCGGTCGTGACCTCGGCGCAGGCACTCAGGTCGTGAGCACCCGAGCACAGGACCTCGGGCTCGACGATCGGGACGATCCCGTTCTGCTGGCACGCCAGGGCGTACTCCGCGAGGGCGGCGGCGTTGGCCTCCAGGGCCCCTTCGTGCGGATCGGCCACGTCGATGACCGCCCGCCACTTGGCGAAGGCCGCGCCCTGGGTGGAGTACTCCTCCAGACGCGCGGACAGGTTGTCCAGGCCCTGGGTGACGGTCGCTCGAGATGCGCCCGCGAACGGTACGACGCCGGCGTCGACCTTGACCCCCGGCAGGATGCCCAGCCGGCGCGCCGCCAGCGGGAAGGCCGTTCCGTCCGAGACCTCCTGGTGGAAGGTCTCGTCGCACAGGATGATGCCGCTCACGGTCCTCGACAGGTCGGGGGCCGTGAGGAGGAGCTCGCGGTAGTCGCGCCGGTTGCTCTCGGTCGGGGCGACGCCCTCGCCCTCCAACCGCGTCGACATCGTGGCGATGCTCTCGTCGGCGGCGAGGATTCCCCGCGCCCCTGAGACGAGGGTCGTCGCGACCTGGTGCAGATCGACGGAGTCGGGCATGTGTTTCCTTCCGGGCAGGCGTCGTGCGGACGGCCTCATCGTGCTGGGAGACGGCCGCTCGCAAGTCACCCGGCCGGGCGGTTCACGGGGTGAAAGGCAGCGGCGCCCATGACGGACGAGTCGGTGAGATGGGTGATCAGCAGCTCGGCGGGCGGCACCGGCGCCTGCGTGGTGGCGACGACCCACGGCCGCTTCATGGGGGTGAGCGGCACGTCCAGCCTGACGAGGGAACCTCGGGCCAGGTCATCGGTCACGGCGTCGGCGTGGACGAGGGTGATGCCCAGGCCGGCGCGTGCCGAGGCCACGACCGCTCCGTGCGTCCCCAGGGTCAGCTGCGGCGGATCCAGCTCGAGCCGGTTCAGCAGCCCGAGCGTGGTGTCCAGCAGACCGGACCCCCGCCCGCGCATGAGCCATGTGGCGCGAGCCAGGTCGCTGTCGACCCCTGGCGCGCCGACGACGATCAGGGTGTTGTCCCGCGTCGCTCGCAGCCGAAGACCTGATCCGTGCGGTGGACGCCCACCGATGACCACGTCGACCTCGTGGTGCCGGAGGTGGTCGAAGAGGAAGTCCCGTGACGCGATGGTGACTCCCAGGACGACATGAGGGAAGCGACGGCGGAACGCCGCCAGGACCGGCGGGAGGACGACCTCGCCGGCGGTGGCGACGGCACCGATGCGCAGGCGACCCTCCTCCGCGGACTGCACGGCCGTCTGCGCCTGCTCGAACAGCCCGTTGATGGTGCGGCAGTAGTCGGCGTACACCTCTCCAGCGGGGGTGATCCTCAGGCCTCGGCCTTCGCGGGTGAAGAGCTCCGCGCCGAGCTGCCGCGCCAGCTGGCCGATGGCCGTCGACACAGCCGGTTCGGTGACGTGCAGCTCCGCTGCGGCCGCCCGCACGGAACCCGTCCTGACCACGGTCAGGAACGTCCGGAGTCGACTGCTGCTGATGTCCAGGACCTTGTCCATGGTCCGATGATACTTAACGACGCATTGAACTGTTGATACTGAAGATTCAATTGTGGTGAAGGTGTCTTGGGCTGGATGGTTGCGCTCACCAGTCCACCAACCAGCCCCCTGGAGACACCGATGACGGCCGAGAACACCAAAGACCGCTGGGATCCCGGCGTCCAGAGCTATGCCGGCATGGGCTACTACGCGCCGGACTACGAGCCCAAGGACACCGACGTCCTCGCCGTCTTCAGGCTCACGCCGCAGGACGGTGTCGACCCCATCGAGGCGTCGGCCGCCGTGGCGGGGGAGTCCAGCACCGCTACCTGGACGGTCGTGTGGACCGACCGACTGACGGCGAACTCGCACTACCAGGCCAAGTGCTACCGCGTGGACGAGGTGCCGGGGCGGCCCGGTGAGTACTTCGCCTACGTCGCCTACGACATCGACCTGTTCGAGGAGGCGTCGATCGCCAACCTGACGTCCTCGATCATCGGCAACGTCTTCGGGTTCAAGCCGCTCAAGGCTCTCCGCCTGGAGGACATGCGGATCCCGGTGGCGTACGTCAAGACGTTCCAGGGTCCCCCGCACGGCATCGTGATGGAACGCGAGTTCCTCAACAAGTACGGCCGCCCTCTCCTCGGCGCCACGATCAAGCCGAAGCTGGGTCTGTCCGCGCGCAACTACGGCCGCGTGATCTACGAGGCCAATCGCGGCGGCCTCGACTTCACCAAGGACGACGAGAACATCAACAGCCAGCCGTTCATGCGCTGGCGCGACCGTTTCCTGTTCGGCATGGAGGGCGTCAACAAGGCCATGGCCGAGACCGGCGAGGTCAAGGGCCACTACCTCAACGTCACCGCGGCGACGATGGAGGAGATGTACGAGCGGGCCGAGCTCGCTCGGGACCTCGGCAGCGTCGTCGTCATGGTCGACCTGACGATCGGCTACACCGCCATGCAGTCGATGTCCCACTGGGCCCGTCGCAACGGGGTCCTCCTCCACCTCCACCGTGCAGGCCACTCGACGTTCACCCGGCAGAAGACGCACGGTGTCAGCTTCAGGGTGCTGGCGAAGTGGTGCCGGCTCATCGGGGTCGACCACCTCCACGCGGGCACGGTCGTCGGCAAGCTCGAAGGCGATCCGGCCACCACGCGCGGGTACTACGACACGCTGCGCGACGACCACGTCCCGGCGAACCCCGCCAACGGCATCTTCTTCGACCAGGACTGGGCCAGCATGCCGGGCGTCCTCCCGGTCGCGTCCGGCGGCATCCACGCCGGTCAGATGCATCAGCTGCTCGACCTCTTCGGGGATGACGTCGTGCTGCAGTTCGGCGGCGGCACGATCGGTCACCCCCTCGGCATCGCCGCGGGCGCGGAGTCCAACCGGGTCGCCCTGGAAGCGGTCGTGAAGGCACGCAACGAGGGACGTGACGTCCTCCGCGAGGGTGCCGACATCCTGCGCAGCGCGGCCGCCACCTGCCGGCCGCTGGAGGTCGCGCTGTCCACGTGGGGCGACGTCACCTTCGACTACACCTCCACCGATGCGCCGGACGCGGTCCCCACCGCCAGTCGCTGACCCTCCCCAGCCGAAAGGAACACCATGTACCTGCGTCACGGAGCCTTCTCCTACCTCCCACCCCTCACCGACGACGAGATCGCCGCTCAGGTCAGGTACGCCCTCCTGCGCGGGTGGCCGGTCTCGATCGAGCACACGGACGACCCGCACCCGCGCAACATCTACTGGAACATGTGGGGGCTGCCGCTGTTCGACCTGGACGAGCCTGACGGCGTCCTGAACGAGATCAACGCCTGCCGCAGCACCTTTCCCGACGACTACGTGCGGGTCCTCGCCTACGACGCTCGGCTCGGGCGCCAGACCACGGCGATGCAGTTCCTCGTGCAACGCCCCGCGGACGAGGCCGACCTCGTGCTCACCCGGACCGAGGGCGCGGACCGCCGCCAGGGGTACGGCGTGACGGTGCGCCGACGCAGGGGCGACGGTGAGCCCGATGGTGGGTGACAAGCCCGCCCAGTTCGGCTTCGACCGGCCGGGCGTGTCGACCCCTCGACGAGACCCGCTCCCCGAGGTGGAGGAGGCCGCGCCGACCCTGGCCGAGACCGATGAGCTCGACCTGCGCGACGGTGAGGTCCCCGAGCGCGTCGAGAGGACCCTCTCCGATCTCGACGAGGAGCTCGTCGGCCTGGCCGCGGTCAAGCGTCGGGTGCGCGAGATCGGCGCCCTGCTCCTCGTGGATCGTGCCCGCCAGCAGTTCGGGCTCGCGTCATCACGGCCGACGCTCCACATGAGCTTCACCGGAGGTCCGGGCACCGGGAAGACCACCGTCGCCCAACGCATGGCGCAGATGCTTCACGCCCTGGGCTACCTGCGCACGCCCAAGGTCCACACGGTGACCCGTGACGACCTGGTGGGCCAGTTCATCGGACACACGGCCCCGAAGACCAAGGAAGCCATCGCCCGCGCGGCCGGCGGAATCCTGTTCATCGACGAGGCCTACTACCTCTTCCGCCCCGAGAACGAGCGCGACTACGGGCAGGAGGTCATCGAGATCCTCCTGACGGAGATGGAGAGCGAGCGCGACAGCCTCGTGGTCATCTTCGCCGGCTACGAGGACCGCATGGAGACCTTCTTCTCGGCGAACCCCGGCCTGTCCTCACGAGTCCCGCACCACATCGCCTTCGAGGACTACAGCCACGAGGAGCTGGTGCGCATCGCCGATCTCATGGTCGCGAGCGAGAACTTCCGCTTCGACACCGACGGACGCGCCGCGTTCTCGGAATACCTCGACCTGAGGATGCAGCAGCCGAGGTTCTCCAATGCACGCAGCGTGCGCAACGCGATCGAGCGCTGCAGGCTGCGCCAGGCCAAGCGCCTGGTCGAGCTCCACCATCCGCTGACGCGTGACGACCTGGTGACCCTGACGGCCGCCGACGTGCACGGCAGCTCGCTGTTCACGGCCGAGCCGGGGAGACCCGACGTGGAAGAGAGAGGCTGACATGCCCCGCGGAATGAAGACCCTGACTCGCTGGACCATCGAGGCCGAGCACCGGCACCCGGGCTCGACGGGCGACTTCTCCGGCCTGCTCAACGTGATCGCCACGGCGGTCAAGGTCATCGGCAACAAGGTGAACCGGGGCGCGCTCGTCGGTGCCCTCGGCTCGACCGAGGTCGAGAACGTCCAGGGTGAGGTGCAGAAGAAGCTGGACGTGATCAGCAACGACGTCATGATCAACGAGATCCAGTGGGCCGGTCACGTGGCAGCGATGGCCTCGGAGGAGATGGAGGACGTCTACGCCATCCCGCAGGAGTACCGCCGTGGCAAGTACCTCCTGGTCTTCGACCCGTTGGACGGCTCCAGCAACATCGACGTGAACATCTCGGTCGGCACCATCTTCTCGGTCCTTCGGGCACCCGACGGCGACAGCGCCGCCACCGCCGAGGACTTCCTCCAGCCGGGGACCGAACAGGTCTGCGCGGGATTCGCCGTCTACGGCCCGGCCACCATGCTGGTGCTCACGGTCGGGGACGGTGTCGACGGCTTCACCCTCGACCGCGAGATCGGGGCGTTCATCCTCACCCACCCGGGGATGACCATCCCCCGGTCGACGTCCGAGTTCGCGATCAACGCCTCCAACGAGCGCTTCTGGGAGGCGCCGGTCCGGCGCTACGTGAGCGAGTGCCTGCAGGGCACCACCGGTGTCCGCGAACGGGACTTCAACATGAGGTGGGTCGCCTCGGCCGTCGCCGACACGTTCCGGATCCTCACCCGGGGTGGGGTGTTCCTCTATCCGACCGACCTCAAGGACGCGTCGCGAACCGGACGTCTTCGACTCCTGTACGAGTGCAACCCCATCGCGTTCATCGTCGAGCAGGCAGGGGGGATGGCGTCGACCGGCCGAGGGCGGGTCATGGACATCGTCCCGGAGGAGCTCCACCAGCGGGTCCCTCTCGCGTTCGGCTCCCGCGAGGAGGTCGAGCGGCTCGAGGCCTACCACGCCGAGCACGACGAGGCCGTGGCCTCCGGCCGCGACCCCGCCGGAGAGGCCTTCGACACCTCCCTGTTCAACACCCGTTCGCTCTTCCGCACACCTCTCTGAAGGCAGGCCGCCATGACTGCACAGCATCCCGTCATCGCGATCACGGGGTCGTCGGGAGCCGGCACGACCTCCGTGACTCGTACGTTCCAGCACATCTTCCGTCGCGAGGGCATCACGCCGGCGATCATCGAGGGCGACTCCTTCCACCGCTACGACCGGCTCGGCATGCGCCAGGCGATCTCCGAGGCGGAGGCCGACGGCAAGTTCCACCTGTCGCACTTCGGGCCGGAGGCCAATCTCCTGGCTGAGCTCGAGGGACTGTTCCGTGAGTACGGCGCCACCGGAGGCGGCCAGACGCGTCGCTACCTCCACGACGACGAGGAGGCCGCGCCGTACGGGCAGGAACCCGGCACCTTCACCGACTGGGAACCGATCGCGGGGGACAGCGACCTCCTGTACTACGAGGGGCTGCACGGGGCGGCCGTCGCCGGCACTGTCGACATCGCCCAGCACGCCGACCTGCTGGTGGGTGTGGTGCCGATCATCAACCTCGAGTGGATCCAGAAGGCGACCCGGGACAAGCAACAGCGCGGGTACTCCGACGAAGCCGTGATGGACACGATCCTGCGGCGCATGCCGGACTACGTGCACCACATCTGCCCGCAGTTCTCGCGAACCTACGTGAACTTCCAGCGGGTGCCGACCGTCGACACGTCGAACCCGTTCATCGCCCGGTACATCCCGTCGGCGGACGAGAGCTTCGTCGTCATCAGGTTCCGGGACCCGGCCGGCATCGACTTCCCCTATCTCCTGTCGATGCTGCATGACTCCTTCATGTCGCGGCCCAACATCATCGTGGTCCCCGGAGGCAAGATGGAGCTGGCGATGCAGCTGATCTTCACGCCGCTGATCCTGCGGTTGATGGAGCGTCGGCAGAAGGCGCGGCTGGCCACCGGCGCGGTGGGCGCCCGATGAGGTTCACGGCCGAGACGTCGGCGGTGCGGATGCTGGCCGTCGACGCGGTGGAGCGTGCCGGCTCGGGACACCCGGGCATGCCCCTGGGGATGGCCGAGATCGCGGAGGTCCTGTGGCGGCGGCACCTGCGTCACGACCCGGCCGCGCCCCAGTGGCCCGACCGTGACCGGTTCGTCCTGTCCAACGGTCACGGCTCGATGCTGCTCTACGCCTTGCTGCACCTCACCGGTTACGACGTGACGATCGAGGACCTCAAGGCCTTCCGCCAGCTCGGGTCCCGCACTCCGGGACACCCCGAGCTCGGGGTGACACCCGGCGTCGAGACGACGACAGGGCCGCTGGCGCAGGGACTCGCCAACGCGGTGGGGATGGCTCTCGCCGAGCGGTTGCTCGCCGTCGAGTTCAACAGGCCTGGGCACGAGATCGTGGATCACCGCACCTTCGTGTTCGTCGGCGACGGCTGCCTGATGGAAGGGCTTTCCCACGAGGTGTGCTCCCTGGCGGGGACCCTGGCTCGTGGCATCGGTCTGGGGAAGCTGGTCGTGTTCTACGACGACAACGGCATCTCGATCGACGGGGACGTGGAGGGTTGGTTCACCGACGACACCCCGGCTCGGTTCGAGGCCTACGGGTGGCAGGTGATCCGACAGGTGGACGGGCACGATCCCGAGGCCGTCGACGCCGCGGTCACCGACGCTCTCGCCGACCCCGTCCGGCCCACCCTGATCTGCTGCCGGACGGTCATCGGCCTGGGTTCACCGGGCAAGGCCGGCTCGCACGACGTGCACGGCGCCCCGCTCGGGGCCGAGGAGATCGATGCGACCCGCTCGAACCTGGGCTGGCCGCACGCGCCGTTCGAGATCCCTCCCGCGGTGCGCGAGGCGTGGGACCACCGAGAAGAGGGCGCGAAGGTCCACGCCGAGTGGGAGGACGCGTTGGAGAGCTATCGCCGTGCGTTCCCCGAGCTCGCGGACGAGTTCGAGCGCCGCACGGCCGGCCGCCTTCCGGACGACTGGCAGTCGCTGGTCGCCCAGCTCCTCGCCCGGCTGCAGGCCGGCGAGCCGCCGGCGGTGGCGACGAGGCGCGCCTCACAGCTCGCGCTCGAGGAGCTGGGGCCGCACCTTCCCGAGCTGTTCGGTGGCTCGGCCGACCTGACCGGCTCGAACCTGACGAGCTGGTCAGGCAGTCACGTGGTCTCGGCCGACGGGGGCAACTACCTGTCCTACGGCGTCCGCGAGTTCGGCATGGCCGCGTTGATGAACGGACTCGCGCTGCACGGCGGTCTCGTTCCCTATGGCGGCACGTTCCTCATGTTCTCCGAGTACGCGCGCAACGCGATCAGGATGGCGGCCCTGATGGGCCTGCGGTCGATCTACGTGCTGACGCACGACTCGATCGGACTCGGGGAGGACGGGCCCACGCACCAGCCGGTCGAGCAGACCGCCACGTTGCGGTTGATGCCGAACCTGGACGTGTGGCGACCCTGCGACCTGGTCGAGACGGCGGTCGCCTGGTCGGAGGCGATCGGGAGGGACGCCGGGCCCAGTGCGCTGATCCTGTCGCGGCAGAACCTGGCCGCGCAGTCCAGGACTCCGGGGCAGGTCGCGGACGTGGTCCGGGGAGGCTACGTCCTGTGCGACGCAGCCTCGCCCGCGGCGGTCGTCATCGCCACCGGGTCCGAGGTCGACCTCGCCGTGCGTGCAGCCGCCGAGCTGGGGGCCGAGGGCGTCTCCGTGCGCGTGGTGTCGATGCCGTGCACGGAGGCGTTCGACCGCCAGGACCAGGCTTATCGGGACCAGGTGCTGCCGCCCGGTCTGCCGCGCGTCGTCGTCGAGGCCGGCGCGACGTCGGGGTGGCACCGCTACGCGGCAGGCGGCCCCGTGCTCGGCATCGACGGGTTCGGCGAATCCGCGCCCGCACCAGCGCTGTTCGCACACTTCGGGCTCGAGGTCGCTGCTGTGGTCACGACCCTCCGTGAGGTGGCCTTCCCTCGATGACGCCCGGCTCACACACCCAGCAGGCTCCCCGACGTCGCGGCAGAAGCCGCGGCGCAGTCTTGGGCGATGAGCTCCTGAGCGGCGGCCTCGCCGTCGCGTGCCCAGGCTCGCGTCCCGCGCTGCAACAGAGCCCGGCTGAAGCCGAAGGTGAGGGGGCGCCGCCACTCCGAGACCTTGGCGCTCGCACTGATGGCGGCCAGGTCCGAGCAGGCCTCGGTGACGCTCATGCCGGTGGACATGAACATCACACCGGGTGCCTCGTCGGGCAGGGAGCCGTCCAGTACGCGGAGGGTCGTGACCCCGACCTGTCGCGAGCTCGTCTGCGTCTCGTGCGAGACCCCGGCTCGCACCATGTTCATCCGGACCAGCACCCGAGCCGGGTCCACGTCGTTCTCCACGAGCTCGGCGAACAGGGCGGTCAGGGCGTTGGCGGTCACGGCCGTGGCCACCGAAAGACTGTGGGTGCGCTGGTTGGGCATGGCCACGTCGAGCACCGGCACGAGGTCACACCGGATGCTCAGCGCAGCGCACGCTGCCAGGTAGCGGGTGTCGACGTAGGCAGCTGCCGCTCCTCGCATCGGGTCCAGGTCGGCGCGCCACTTCACGAAGCGCGCGCCCTCCTCACGGAACAGCAACAGGGCAGCCTGGATCTGCAACCTGCGCCCCGCGAGGGAGTCGCCATGGCGGTAGTTGTCGGTGTCACTGCCCAGTCGGACGCCGATGATCGGCCCGGCCCGGTCGAGGCCGGGCAGGCCCGGCTGGAGCGCGTCGGCGTCCACGACGGCTGCGGAGATCCAGTTCGCCAGGCCCGGAGTCGCGAGCACCATCGATCGGTGCCGGCTCCTGGCCTCGACGTCCGGCACGTCGAGCCCCAGCGCCTGGGCGAGACGATCGGGGTGCTCGTCGGGGGCGATCATGCCCTTGCCCGGGGTCAACAGGACGCGGAGTGTGTCGTCGATGGTTGCCGAGGCGCCCGTCATGACGCTGCCCCGGGCCCGGCGGGGGGGCGGACGAGGGTCGCCACCGGGTTGTCGCGGCCCTGCAGCTCGTCCCACACCTTGTCAGTGCGTCGCACGACCCTGCGCGCGAGCCGACCGCGTGCGCCTCGTTGTGGGATGTGCGGATGCGGGCGCGTCGGTGCTCGGCTCTCCGAGGCGCACAGGCGATCGGCGATGACGTCGAGATCGGCCTCGGGGAGAACCTCGGCCAGGCTTGCGGCCAAGCGTGCTTCCAGCTCCAGCAGGGACCTGAGATGAAGCAGCAGCTCGTCCCACAGGGTGCGCCAGGGCAGACGCATCGTCTGCGACGACCCGTACAGCCGTCCCTTCAGCGACAGAGTGTCCAGCTGGACGAGATGACACACGCGAGCGAGCTCACGCGCCGCGCCAGGGCCGAGGTGGGTGCGAACCTCGTCGACGAGCACGTCCTCCAGCGCGTGCACGTGGCGGCTGAGGATCGACAGGAGCTGGTCCACGCGAGCCTGATGTCCACGGATCGCGACCGGGAGCGGCGTCACGGTCGCGTCCGTCGTCCGATCGGTGAGCGCGGTCTGTGCGGATGTCAGGGTTTCCGCAAGTGAGTTGGGCATGGGCACCTCCGGCGCTGGACTGTGCGTTTCAGGCTGTGACCGTGGGCCGTCCGGCACCACCACCCGGTGGGTGGTGACGAGGGTGAGTTGTCCAGCCCGTCATCACACCCTCGAGACCATCCCTGAGCGCGACTCGATCGAGCCGTCGACGCCCCTACTGTGCTCGCCGGACCGAGCGACGGAGGGCAGGGACGGACATGCAGCCACCGACCAGGGACGGGGCCTCAGTGCGGATGCGCCCGCTTGAGGCGGTCGTCTTCGATGTCGACGGCACGCTCGTCGACTCGGAGAGGCATGGACACCGAGTCGCCTTCAACGAGGCGTTCGGCCTGGCGGGGATGGCCGACCGCTGGGACGAGGCGAGGTACGGAGACCTGCTGCGGGTCGCGGGCGGCCGTCAGCGCCTGCTGGCGTACCTGGAGGAGACCGGCGTGAGTCCGGCCGCAGCCGAACCTCTGGCTGCGCGGCTGCACACCATCAAGACGAACAGGTTCCGTGAGATGGCGGCGTCGGGGGCGGTGCCGCTGGTTCCCGGGGTGAGGCGGTTGGTGAGCAGTCTGCAACGCCGTGGCATCCGCCTGTTCGTGGCCACGACCGGGAACCCTGAGTGGGTCGGGCCCCTGCTCGAGCACCACTTCGGGGCGTCGATGTTCGAGCGGGTCGTCACCGCCGCCGATGTTGCGGAGCTGAAGCCCGACCCCGCGGCGTACCTCGAGATCCTGCGGTCGGCGGGCGTCTCGGCGGAGGGCGTGGTGGCGGTGGAGGACTCCACGAACGGTCTCCGCGCAGCGCATGGAGCGGGGCTCCCGTGCCTGGTCGTGCGCAACGAGTACACGGGTGACGACGTCGACGCCGCCGAGCTCGTCGTGTCCGCCTTCGGGCCGCACGCCCGGGTCGTGTCGGGGCTGTCGGCGCCGATGCCCCACGGACTGGTCACCGTCGAGACCCTCGAGGCGCTGGCCGGCAGCCGACCGTCCGCCGCGACGCCGCCACGGCGGCTCAGGCGAACGCGCGGACGCCACCGGGCCCGGCGATGACGACGTCACCGTCGCTCGTCGGGGACTCCCTCGTGTCGCAGTACGGTGCGCTCATCTGCGACCTGGACGGGGTGGTGTATCGCGGGGCCCACGCCGTGCCTGGAGCCGTGCAGACCCTTCGCTCGACCCTCGCCTCGGACCGACCGGTCGTCTTCGCGACGAACAACGCCTCACGAGAGCCGCGCGTGGTCGAGGGCCACCTAGCCTCGCTGGGGGTGGACCACGGGAGCTGGTCAGTCGTCTCCAGCGCACAGGCGGCGGCAACCTACGTCGCCGGCCGAGTCGGAGCGGGCACCGCCGTCATGGCTGTCGGTGGTCCTGGCGTGGCACAAGCCTTGCGGGACGTCGACCTGCGGCCGTTCGCCGCGGCGTCGGGACGGCGGAGCGCTCCAGCCGCTGCTGTCGTCCAGGGCGCGGGCACGAACGTGAACTGGCGTGACCTTGCGGAGACCGCTCATCAGGTGAGGTCCGGTGCCATGTGGGTCGCCACCAACCCTGACCGGACGATCCCGACGCGTCGCGGTCTCGCGCCGGGCAACGGCGCGCTGGTGGCCGCCGTCCAGTGCGCCCTCGACGCCGTTCCGATCGTCGTCGGGAAGCCTGAACCCCTGCTGTACGAGCTGGCGATGCACCGACTGACGACAGCAGTCCGCGACGTGCTCGTCGTCGGCGACCGGCTGGACACCGACATCGCGGCGGCGCATGCGGCAGGAATGGACTCGCTGCTCGTCCTCAGCGGTGTCCACGGGATTCGCGACGTCGTCTTCTGTCCGCCCGAGAAACGCCCCACCTACGTCGACGTCGACCTCGCTGGTCTGCTTGCGACGGCCCGACGTCGGGACCCCCACCTGGAGAGCCTGGCGCTGGCCATCGCCGACCTCGACCTGGCCCTGTTCCAGGTCGGCCATGGCCTCACCTCGATGGTGGAGGGACTGTGGCGTGCCCTCGACACGGGCAGGGAGGTCAGTCGCGATCCCGAACGGTGGAACGCGTTGGACACATGGGTTCGCTCCAAGCACACCGCGCCGGAGCGTCACTGAGACGTGGAACGGCCTTGGTAGGCCTGTTGAGCTCCGGTTCCTTCTTGACCTGAGGGTTCCGGTTCCACGTTGACACTTGTGGTTGAGATTAGTCCTCGGTGTGGGCGACCGAGGCGCGCTTCTTCCTCACCTCCCCGGTGG
>Ga0075363_100000497_pt1 | contig 12507 bp, 9 predicted proteins | sample EndMetdeltDD1763_FD_71470 | JGI IMG/M metagenome (GOLD analysis project Ga0075363, IMG submission 71470) | Populus endosphere microbial communities from Tennessee, USA - Endosphere MetaG P. deltoides DD176-3 | ecosystem: Host-associated > Plants > Roots > Endosphere | place: USA: Tennessee...
GATAGAGCGGGCTGCCCGGGGTGTAGTACAGGCCGAAGCTGGCATTCGCCTTGATCGGGTAACCGTCGGGCGGCTGGTACGGGTCGTCCAGGGGTAGGCGGAACGTCGGCCGCGCGGCCGGGCGGGGTCGCAGCAATCCAGCCGCCGGCGCACTTGCCGCCGCGGACGCCGTGTCGGGTGCGACTGCTGATGCGGTTGCTGATGCGGTTTGGGATGCCGCCGCGGCGCCCAATTCCTCGGCTCCGAATTCCGGGGCATCAGGATCCACCGCTGCGTGGCGGCCGCTTCTCGGCTCGGCGGCGTCGATGTCGGCATCCGCGAAGTCGTCGTCTGAAACGGGGGCGTCCAGGGGCGCGGCGTCGGGAAACTCGGCGTCCGCGGCGACCACCTGCGGAGCGTCGACTTCCTCCTCACCGACGACTTCCGGAACGTCCGGCTCCGCAATGGCGTCAGCCGACAGGTCGGCCTCCGTCACGACGGGGGTGGGCGTGGTGTCCACTGCGTCGGGATCCTCGACCTCCTCCTCGAAGACGAAGGCCTCGTCGGCACCATGGTCCTGCTCGTCCACGCCTCGCGACCAGCTGACCCTGCCCGCGGCGCCGGCATCCTCCAGTTCTTCCGGCGGATGCTGCTCGGCGTGGGCGAAGCGCTCGGCCCTGAATCCTTCGTCCTCGGGCGGCCAGAACCCGTCCCCCGCGGCGTCGTATCCGGGCTCCGCGTCGTGATCCGGCTGGTAGGCGGTGGTGTCGGGGCTGCTGTGCCGCCGACGCCACGCGATCACCACTAACACCAACATCACGATCAGCAGCAGGACCGGGATGGCACCCACCAGCCACCACCAATGCCAGGTGAACTTATGGTCATGCGGGGGCGACGCCGCAGTGCTGGGCTGGTTCTGCCCGGACACCTGCAGCCCGGACAGCAGCGGCGCCAGATTCGCCGGCTCGGTGGAGAAGGTGTTCGTCGCGCGGTTCCAGGAGATCTTGCCGCCGGTGAACTTCTGCGAGATCACATCGCCGTCGGCGGACTGGTCGCCGACCGGCGCGCCGAGTTTGCCGCCGGGTCCCTTGAGCTTGTCCCACGCCGCCTTGATGGCTCCGCGCACGACGAACGCGCCGTGGTCGGACGTCCAGAAGATGGCCGGTTTGTCCGACGCGGAGAACGTGGCTATCCGGCTGGAGGCCCCGATACCGCCCTCGGACTCGTTGGCGACGGGGAAGCCCAGCTCGCTGCTCACCGGCCCGCCGACCGACTCGTATTTCGCCAGGATGTCACTCTCGAGGGCACCCGCACCGGTGGCCGGGCTGAAGAAGATCTTGCCGCCTGCGAACTCCTGGACGATTCCGTCACCGCCGATGGGTTGCTGGTCGCCCTTCCTGGCGCCGAGCGGGCCATTGGCACCGCCGGCCGAGCGCCAGGCCTGGTTGATGGCGGCGGTCGGGTCGGGTGCTACCTGCAGACCCTTCAGCTGCTCGCCCAGTGCCGGCGGGTTGGTGGTGAATTCCTTGGTTTTCCGGTTCCAGGAGATCTCACCGCCGGTGAACTTCTGAGACGAGACGTCTCCGTCGAACGTTTCATCCTTGATCGGGGCACCCAAGACGCCGCCCGAGCTGCCGAGCTTGTCCCACGCGGCATTCATGGCGCCCCGCACCACGAACGCGCCGTGGTCGGGTGTCCAGAAGATCACCGGGCCGTCGCTGGCGGCGAAGGTGGTCACGCGACTGTCGGGCCCGGCGAGGCCGGGAACCTCGCTGATGGCGGGGAATCCCAGGTCGCTGCCGGCCGGGCCGCCGAGTTGGTCGTACTTGGCCAGGATCGGGCCGTACATCGACTTCGCACCGGTGGCGGTGGAGTAGTAGAACCTGCCGTTGTCGAAGTCGCAGGCGAATCCGTCGCCGACGGGGTAGACGTCACCCTTGCGGGCGCCGAGCGTCGAGGTGTCGCCGCCGGACTTGTCCCAGGCGGCCATGATGGCGGCCTCGGCGTCGCCGATCGGAGATGCCGCGGCGGCGGGTGCCAGCAACGCGGCGGCCATCACAGTGGTTGCCAGGCCGACCAGCGCCCGCACGACCCGCCTACCCACTTGACCTCTCTGCCCGTCCACCCAGCCTCCCAGCCGATGCCCTGCCCGCTCCGCGAGCCGGTGGTATCCACCGTGGGCCGTCCCCCAGCAACGGTCCCCATCGTTGCCGGGCTCGCATTACTTTGCTTTAGCGAAGGATAAATGCGAAGTCAAATCGTGAATATTACGGAAACGGATACCCAGCCGATGTCGAAACGATGCGGGGCCGCGCCCGTGTCGCGAGGAACCCCCCTGCGCCGTCCGCAGGGTTGGGCTACCGTGCCCGAGAGGACGATGCACGGTTGGGGTGAGGGGAAACACGGCTGACATGGGTGTTTCCGGGGCAGTCTGGGCCCTCACCGTCGTAGTGATCGCCGGCCTGATGGTTTTCGACTACGTCTTCCACGTCCGCAAAACGCATGTGCCGACGCTGCGTGAGGCCGTCATCTGGTCGGCGACCTACATAGGGATCGCGATCCTGTTCGGCATCGGGGTGGTCATCTTCGGCAGCCCCGAGATGGGCGTCGAGTACTTCGCCTGCTACCTGAGCAACGAAGCGCTGTCGGTAGACAACCTGTTTGTATTCCTGGTCATCATCGCCAGCTTCAGGGTGCCCCGGGTGGCCCAACAAAAGGTGCTGTTGTTCGGCATCGTGTTCGCGCTGATCGCACGCGCCGTGTTCATCCTTGTCGGTGCCGCGCTGATCGACAATTTCAATTGGGCGTTCTACGTGTTCGGTGTGGGCCTGTTGATCATGGCGGGCAACCTGGTCCAACCCTCAGAGCCGGAGGGCCACAACGCCGATAACGTCATCATCCGGCTGGCCAACCGCTTCTTGCGAACCTCGCAGAACTACGACGGCGATCAATTGTTCATCGTCGAAGACGGTAAGCGGGTGTTGACCCCGCTGCTGCTGGTCATCATCGCGGTCGGCGGTACCGATGTGTTGTTCGCCTTCGATTCGGTTCCAGCGCTTTTCGGCCTGACCGAGAACCTGTACGTGATCTTCGCCGCCACCTCACTGTCACTGCTGGGCCTGCGCCAGCTGTACTTCTTGATCGACGGTCTGCTGGATCGGCTGGTCTATCTGTCCTATGGGCTGGCGGCGATCCTCGGCTTCATCGGTATCAAACTCATGCTGGAAGCGTTGCACGGCAACAACGTTCCGTTCATCAACAGCGGCAGGCCGGTCCCGGTGGTGGAAATAAGCACCGCGGTGTCGTTGACCGTGATCGTCGCCATCCTGGTGATCACGACGCTGGCATCCGTGTTCTCGGGACGGGGGCGGGCCCAGAACGCCGCCGCGCGCGTCCGCCTTCATGCGACGGAATACCTTGATGATCGCTACGAGACCGATCCCGCCGAGCGCGAGAAGATCTTCACGATGCTCCTGCACGAGGAGCGCCAAATCAGTTTGCTGCCAACGAAATACCAGACACACGTTTGGAATGAAGACGGGCTGTCCGAACTGCTACAGCGGGCCCACGACGCGCATGACAGTTAGACGCCCAGGCTGCGACCGATGATCTCCTTCATGATCTCGGTGGTGCCGCCGTAGATCGACTGCACCCGGGCATCCAGATAGGCACGGGCGACCGGGTATTCGCGCATGTAGCCGTAGCCGCCGTGCAGCTGCAGGCAGCGGTCGATCAGGTGGATCTGCTTCTCGGTGGAATACCACTTGGCCATAGCCGCCTGTTCGGCCGTCAGCTTGCCCTCCAGGTGCAACTCGATGAACTCGTCGACCATGATGCGCACCACGGTGGCCTCGGTCGCAAGCTCGGCCAGCACGAAGCGGCTGTTCTGGAAGCTGCCGATCGGCTTGCCAAAAGCCTTGCGCTCCTTGGTGTATTGCAGCGTCTGCTCCAGCACGCCCTCCATGGCCGCGGCCGCCATGATCGCGATGTTGATCCGCTCCTGCGGCAGGTTCTGCATGAGGTAGATGAACCCCATCCCCTGCTCGCCGAGCAGGTTTTCGGCCGGAACATGCACATCGGTGAACGACAGCTCGGCGGTGTCCTGGGCGTCCAGGCCGATCTTGTCCAGATGGCGGCCGCGCTCGAATCCCTCCATGCCGCGTTCGACGACGAGCAGCGAAAAGCCCTGCGCGCCCTTGTCCGGATCGGTCTGGGCCACCACGATCACCAGGTCGGAGTTGATCCCGTTGGTAATGAACGTCTTTGACCCGTTGAGGACGTAGTGGTCGCCCTGTTTGACCGCCCGGGTCTTGATGCCCTGCAGGTCGCTGCCGGTGCCCGGCTCGGTCATCGCGATCGCGGTGATCAGTTCCCCGGTGCAGAACTTGGGCAGCCAGCGCTGCTTCTGTTCCTCGTTCGCCAGCTTCAGCAGGTACGGCGCGACGATGTCGTTGTGCAGGCCGAAGCCGATACCGCTGTAGCGCCCGAGGGTGGTTTCCTCGGTGATGATCGTGTTGTACCGGAAGTCGGGGTCGCCCCCGCCGCCGTACTCCTCGGGCACCGCCATGCCCAGGAAGCCCTGTTTGCCGGCCTCGAGCCAGACTCCGCGATCGACGATCTTCGCCTTTTCCCATTCCTCGTGGTACGGCGCGACGTGGCGGTCGAGGAAGCCGCGGTAGGACTCGCGGAACAAATCGTGCTCGGGTTCGAAAAGAGTGCGTTCGTACTTGATGGCGCTGCCCATGAATAACCTTCCGGCGAAAAGACCCTGCCGCCCAAGATACCAACCAGACGGTTGGTCGGCGCAAGGCGGGTTAGCCGGCGGCGAACTCCCGCAGGCTCGCGGCCAGGGCCACCGGGACCCGGGCCCTGATCCGGGTGCCGTCGGCGTGGTGCTCGGCCTGCTGGACGCGCCCGTCGGTGTGCACGCGGGCCACCAGGTCGCCGCGGTGGTACGGGATCATCACGTCGACCGCGGCGTCAGCGGGAACGGCGAGCTCGGCCATGCGGCGCCGCAAGGTGTCGATGCCGTCCCCGGTGCGGGCGGAAACGAACACCGCGCCGGGCAGCGCGTGCCGCAGCTTGGCCAGCGTCAGGCCGCTCGCGGCATCCACCTTGTTCACCACCAATAGCTCCGGCGGCGGGTCGCCGTTATGGTCGGCGATCACCTCGTTGATCACCTCACGCACGGCATTGATCTGGGCCAGCGGGTTGATGTCGGAGCCGTCGACGACGTGGACCAGCAGGTCGGCGTCGGCCACTTCCTCCAGCGTGGAGCGGAACGCCTCGACCAGCTGGGTGGGCAGGTGCCGGACGAAGCCCACGGTGTCGGTGAGCACGAAGGCCCGACCGTCCTCGAACTCTGCGCGCCGCGTGGTGGGCTCCAGGGTGGCGAACAGCGCGTCCTGCACCAGCACCCCGGCGCCGGTCAGCGCGTTGAGCAGGCTGGACTTGCCCGCGTTGGTGTAGCCGACGATGGCGATCGACGACACGTCGCTCTCCAGCCGCCGACTGCGCTGGGTGTCGCGCACCTGTTTCATCGCCTTGATGTCGCGGCGCAGTTTCGACATCCGTTCGCGGATGCGGCGCCGATCGGTCTCGATCTTGGTCTCACCGGGACCGCGCAGGCCCACGCCGCCGCCGCTGCCGCCGGCGCGGCCGCCGGCCTGCCGCGACATCGACTCGCCCCAGCCGCGCAGCCGCGGCAGCATGTATTCCATCTGGGCCAGCGTCACCTGCGCCTTGCCCTCCCGGCTGGTGGCGTGCTGGGCGAAGATGTCCAGGATCAGCGCGGTGCGGTCGATAACCTTGACCTTCACGGCCTTCTCCAGCGCGGTCAGTTGCGCCGGGGACAGTTCGCCGTCGCAGATGACGGTGTCGGCGCCGGTCGCCACGACGACGTCACGCAGTTCGGCCGCCTTACCCGAGCCGATATAGGTCGACGGGTCGGGCCGGTCGCGGCGCTGGATCAGCCCCTCGAGCACCTGCGAGCCGGCGGTTTCGGCCAGGGCGGCGAGCTCCTCCATGCTGGCCTGGTTGTCGGCCGCGCTGCCCTGGGTCCACACGCCGACCAGCACCACCCGCTCCAGGCGCAGCTGGCGGTATTCGACCTCGGAGACGTCGGCGAGCTCGGTCGACAGCCCGGCGACGCGGCGCAGCGCCGAGCGGTCCTCGAGCGCGAGTTCGCCGAGGCTCGGTAGGGATTCTGGGGTGCCCATGTCGGGCGAATCTGGATATCTCATAGCCAATATCCGATGGTGGCACTTCCCCGGCAGCGGCGCATCCGAATAAAAATCGGCATTCAGGCCAGCCCGTTCCACCAGTCGTCGGCGATCTCGCCGCGGGCCACCAGCACCGAGGGCCCGCGCAGGAAGCTGCTGGCGGCGGTGACGGTGACGGTGACGTCACCGCCGGGAACACGCACGGTGAGCGTGCCGGTGTCGGCGCCCGTGCTGGCCAGCGCCGCGACCGCGGCCGCGACGGTTCCGGTTCCGCACGAACGGGTTTCGCCCACGCCGCGTTCGTGCACGCGCATCCAGACCACACCACCGGCGGGGGCCGTGAGCACCTCGACGTTGACGCCGTCGGGGAACTGCGCGCGGTCGAAGCTCACCGGCGCGGCCACGTCCAGTTCGGCCAGCGCCTCGATGCTCAGCTTCGGGTCGACGCAGGCCAGATGCGGGTTGCCCACGTCAACCGCCACACCGCGGAACCGCCTGCCACCGATGGTGGCCTCCCCCGCGCCAACGAGATTGACCTTGCCCATGTCGACGGTGACGTCGGCGGTGGTCGCATCGACGTGGTGCAGGGTGACCGGTCGCGGGCCGGCCAGCGATCCGACGACGAACTCGTCGCGGCTCTCCAGCCCACTGGCGCGCAGGTAGTGCGCGAACACCCGCACGCCGTTGCCGCACATCTGGGCGGTGGACCCGTCGGCGTTGCGGTAGTCCATGTACCAGTCGTCCGCGCCGACCCCGTCGGGCAGGCGATCCAGCACACCGGCGGCCGCGGCGGCACCGGCGGTGGTGACGCGCAGCACCCCGTCGGCGCCCAAGCCGCGGCGGCGGTCGCACAGCGCGGCCACCCGGGGAGCGGACAGATCCACCCGGGCATCGACGTCGGGCAGCAGCACGAAGTCGTTCTGGGTGCCGTGGCCCTTGGCGAACATCACCAGATCAGGTTACGTGCCGCCAGGCCAGCACTGCTGCCTCGACTGTGCTCGACGACGTCGCTTCCGCGCCTGAGTCGAGCCAGTGCACCCGATGGTCCCGGCGGAACCAGGAACGCTGCCGTCGCACGTAGCGTCGGGTGCCGACGTATGTCTGCTCCCGCGCGTCACGCAGTTGGCCGGCCCCGCCGCCGGCGTCGAGAGCCTCGATCACCTGGGCGTAGCCCAGCGCGCGTGCCGCGGTCACCCCGTCGCGCAGGCCTTGCCCGAGCAGGGCGCGCACCTCCTCGACCAGGCCGCGGGCGAACATGACGTCGGTGCGCCGGGCCAGCCTTTCATCGAGAAGCGTTGTCTCACAATCTAACCCGATGATTACTGTGCCCCAGCGCGGCTCCCCGATGCGGGGCGCGGACGCGGCGAACGGCCGCCCGGTGAGCTCGATCACCTCGAGCGCGCGGACCGTGCGCCGGCCGTCGGTGGGCAGGATCGTCGCGGCCGCGATCGGGTCGCGACGGGCCAGCTCGGCGTGTAGCGGGCCCACCCCGACCTCGGCCAGCCGCCGCTCCCAGCGGGCGCGCACTGCCGGATCGGTCGCGGGAAACGACCAGTCGTCGAGCAGCGATTGGATGTAGAGCATCGATCCGCCCACCACGATTGGCACCGCGCCGCGGGCCGCGATCGCCTCGATGTCGGCGGCGGCGGCGCGCTGGTAGCGGGCGACGGTCGCGGTTTCGGTGACGTCGAGGACGTCGAGCTGATGGTGCGGGATGCCGCGGCGCTGTTCGACGGGCAGCTTCGCGGTGCCGATGTCCATGCCGCGGTAGAGCTGCATCGCGTCGGCGTTCACGATCTCCGCGCCGCCGCTGAGCCGCCCGACGCGTTCTGCAATGTCGAGCGCCAGTTGGGATTTGCCGGTGCCCGTCGGGCCGATGATGGCGAGTGGTCTCACGGCTGCCAGACACCGGCGAAGTACCCCACGCCGTAGGGCGCTCCCCGATACAGCTCCTTGGCCGATCGCGGCCCGGGCTCGGTCAGTCCGGCGAGCACCTGAAAGGCCACTCGGCCCAGCACCCGGTCGGGCAGCCGGGTCAGCGCGGCGACGTCGGCGCAGGCCAGCGCGTCGTCGAGGACGCGTTGCGGTTCGGCGCCGCTGGGGTCGTAGCCGCCGGGGGCATCCGGGGTCAGGGTGTTCACGCCGTCGGCGACGACGAGCACACCCACCGGTTCGGGCGCGTCGTCGATCTCGGCGCGCAGTTGCCGGCCGCGCGCCAGCGCGCTCTCCCGGTCGTGGTCTGGCGCGTAGACACGGACCTGGGCGCTGGCTTCGGGTCGGGCCTGGCCGCGCACCCAGGCGGCGATCAGCGCGCACAACGGCAACTGGCCGGCGGGTTCAGGCCCGTCGCCGACCTGCGGTGCGAGCCGAACCCGCACGTCGGCGCCGAAGCCCGCGAAGGTGCCCACGCATTCGGGTTCTAGCACGTCGTCCGCGCGGTCCGTTCCGACAACAATCCAGCGGGCTGGCAGGAGCGCGGCCGCCGCGATGACGGCCGCCGTGAGGTCGGCCACCTCGGCCGCGGCCGCTCCAGTGAGTTCGGGAACCAGCACCGGCGCCGACGGAACGATCGCGATGGCGCTTAACACGCCACCAAACTAGCTTCTCGGGGACGCCGCCGGTGTGACGGCCAGCCCGGTCGGCGGGGGCGCCGGATCGTCGTTCACGTCGCGCCCTTCGGCCTCGGCGGTTATCGTCGCGGCCTCGCCGCGGGCCAGCCCCACCGTCGCGACGATGACCAATACCACCGCCCCAATGAGCACGAAGAACCTCGGGCCCTCGGCGTCGAACGTCTCGGCCAGCACGGTCATCCCGAGCAGGCCACCCACCACCGGCTTGCACACGGTCATCGTTGGCAGCGAGGCGGTCAGGGCACCGGCCCGGAAGGCCGACTGCTGGAAGATCATGCCCACCAACGCCGCGAGCAGCCAGGGAACGAACTCCGGCGCACGCACTGCCGCCCCGAGGCCGTCTTCGCCGACCTCGACGATGCCCTTGGTGAGCACCGCGAACAGCGCCAACGACGAACCGGCCACCATGGCCAGCAGCACCGCCGCCGCAGGGCGACCGTGCCAGATGCTGGCCCCCAGCACACAAAGCACCAGCGCCGGGCCCATCACCAGGGCCACGATCAGCCAGCTGTCCAGGGTCCCGCGCTCGTGGCCCGTTTCCGGGTCGCCGACGATGATGAACACGGCCAGCGCACCGGCCAGCGTGAGCGCCCAGATCCACTCCCAGCGGGTCACCCTGCGGTGGGTCAGGCGGGCGTAGATCGGCAGGGCGAACAACAGCGCCGTCACCTGCAGGGCCGTCACCATCACTACCGATCCCCAGGCCAGCGCCGCGGCCTGCAGGCTGTAATTGACGATTGCCGCCATGCCGCCCATCCACCAGCGGGTGTCGCGCAACGACATGCGGAACAGCTCGAGGTGACCGACCTTCTTGTCCGTGATCTCCTGCGCGGAACGCTGCCGGATCACGTCGCCGATCGCCGATGCCAGCGCGGCACAGAGAGCGATCAGCGCCGCGATATCCACTTTGGACATGCAGACCCCCTCACGAGCAATCGCACCAGCGTTCCCACCAGAGGCGTTTCAAAAGACCACTGTATTGCACGGCCTCGGGCGCCTGGGCGTTCAAAGTCTTTTAATACCTAGTCGTTTTGCCTATGTCTGACTCCGTCCGGAGCTATGCGCTAGCTGTGAGGAGCCTCAGCGCGAACCCCCCGTGGGTTGCGGGACCAGCTCCCAATTCGGCGGGACTTCTCGGTCCGTCGGAGCGCGCTCCTCGGCCGCCGCCATCGTGGCCGCCTCGCCCCGGGCCAGCGCCGCCGTGGCTACGATCACCACGGCCACCGCGGCCACCAGAACGCACCACTGCGAGCCGTCGGCGCCCAGCGACTCACCCAGCACGGTGACGCCGAGCAGCGAAGCCACCACCGGCTCGGTGACCGTCATCGTCGGCAGCGACGCGGTCAGCGCGCTGGCGCGAAACGACGACTGCTGAAATATCGTCCCGAGCACCGCGACCAACAGCCAGCCGTACAGCTCCGGCGTGCGCAATAGCGCGCCCACGCCGCCGTCGAGCACCGAAACGATGGCCTTGGTGAACACCGCGAACAGCGCCCACGACGTCGCCGACACCACCGCGAGCAGCACCGCGGCCACCGCCCCCGGCCAAATCCGCGCGCCGAGCACACACAGCACCAACGCGGGGCCCACGACGACCGCCGCCACAGCCCACGCCCCGAGCGATGCCCGCTGGTACCCGGCGTCGGGGGCACCGACCATGACGAACACCGCCACGGCGCCGGCGAGCAGCGCCGCCCACATCCACTCGCGGCGGGTCAATCGCTGTTTGGTCAGGTAGGCATAAAGCGGCAACGCGAACAGCAGCGCGGTCACCTGCAGGGCCTGCACCAGCACCACCGATCCCAGCGCCAGCGCCACCGCCTGCAGCGCGGCACTCGCCACGGCCGCCACTCCGCCCACCCACCACTTGGCATCACGCAACGACATGCGGAGCAGCTCGACGTGCCCGACCTCTTCATCGGTGACCTCATGCGCGGACCGCTGACGCACGACGTCCCCGACACCCGATATCAGCGCGGCGACCAACGCGAGCAGCGCCGCGATATCCACCTTCGCGATGGTGACCTCCCCGCCGGCCCGCCAATGTTCTCCGCCACGGTACCGGCCTACGCGAGGTCCTCAGCCGACGAGATCCAACAGCAATCGATTTGTTACCGCACCGTCGGCGAGTGCGCGAAATCTCTAGCGGGACCGGTGTTTTAGGGCACCGCAAGCCGACCCGGGGCATCCATGTCGGCGGTGGGTGCATCCATCATCGCGGCCTCGTCACGGGCCAGGGCCACGGTCGCGACGGCCACCACCGCCACCGCGATCACCAGCGTGACCACCTGCCCCTCGCCGGCGTGCACCACCTCGCCGAGCACGGTGACCCCCAGCACCGAGGCGATCAGGGGTCGCGCGACGGTCAGCGTCGGCAGGGAAGCGGTCAGCGTGCCCGCGCGCAACGACGACTGCTGAAGCATCAGCCCGATCGGCAAGATCAGCAGCCAGGCATACAGCTCGGGGGTCCGGATCAGTGTCGCGAAGCCCTTGCCGAGCTCCCAGACGACGGCCTTGGTCAGCACCGTGAACACCGCGAGGGTGGCCGCCGACCCCAGCGCCAGCAACGCCGCGGATTTCGCGCCCGAAAAGACCCGCGCGCCCACCACACACAGCACCAAGGCCGGGACCATCGCGGCGGCAACCACGGCCCAGGCCGACAGCGGGGCCCTGCTATGGCCGGCCGTCGGGTCGCCGGCGACCACGATGACCGCCACCGCGCCGGCCAGCAGTACCGCCCACAGCCACTCCCAGCGGGTCAACCGGTGCCGGGACATGCGGGCATCGATCGGCAGGGCGAACAGCAGGGCCGTGACCTGCAGGGACTGCACCAGCACCACCGAACCCATGGTCAGGGCGATGGCCTGCAGGACGAAACTGATCAGCGCGGCCATGCTGCCCACCCACCATTGGGCGTCGCGCAGCGAGAGCTGAAGAAGCGTTAAGTGGCCGACGTCGTCGCTGGTGACCTGCCGAGCGGAGCGCTGCAGGACCACATAGGAGACGCCGGCCGACAGCGCCGAGCCCAGGGAGAGCAGCGTCGCGACCTCGACGTTGGCCATGGGCAACCTCCCACCGATATCGGGCTCGGACGTCGAATAACTGGTTGTTCAATAATGACGCTTGGGCGCGGGATAAGCATCGGTATGCGTCTTTTCGAGACTTTGCGCGGCACAGTCTGATCCCGTCTCGACCAATCGAAAACGCTTGCCCCGCAACGGCACCGGCGTCGCAGCGGGCCACCGCGGCTAACGCACCGGTTTCAGCTGTGGGACCGATGCGCCTGAGTTCGACGGAATCCTGCGCACCGACATCATGGTCAACTGTGCCGGCAAAAACCGGTTCCCGACGGCATGGTCTCTTGCGTGGTCCAGGAAAGCGGCCCGGCGCTGGTATGGAAAAAGCATCGGTGATGCCCGCGGTGACCAACAAGCTGCTTCAATACTGTTGGAGTTTGTTGGGAGCGTCTGGTGACGGCGGCGGTCGCCGCCAGGCCTCCAAGGGTAAGAGGTGCCGCTTCGCGCGGCAGATGCGCGGGATATCGCCGCGCGAAGGGTAGGTGACGAGCGCATGACGGCCGACGAGCCCCGCAGCAACGATTCAGCCACACCGGTGCAGGAGCCGGTTTCCAGGCCGGTGCCACGTCCCGGACCACGCCCGGGCGCCCGGCCCATCCC
>Ga0075363_100000498_pt1 | contig 12499 bp, 14 predicted proteins | sample EndMetdeltDD1763_FD_71470 | JGI IMG/M metagenome (GOLD analysis project Ga0075363, IMG submission 71470) | Populus endosphere microbial communities from Tennessee, USA - Endosphere MetaG P. deltoides DD176-3 | ecosystem: Host-associated > Plants > Roots > Endosphere | place: USA: Tennessee...
CCGTACCATCTAAGCACCGGAACATTGATGGTTGCTAAAGGTTGATGCCAGCGGCAGGTGGTGCATGCCATCACCTGCGAAGATCGGGCCTCCGATCGGCTCGCGCTTTTTCTGCCAAGCAAGAGGCGCGGGCTCTTATCCTAGGAGAAGAAGTCAGACATGTCCCAATCCGTTGAATCACCGATATTGTCACAGGATAGCCCTGATCGGGAGATCAACTGTGAAGTCGCCTTGGAAGGCGCATTCGCAGCTTTGGTGACTGCCTCAGAGGCGCAAGGTTGGACGCCACAGGAAACGGCTTCAACTTTGCTTAAAATCGCGACAGATCATGCCCAACGGGTCGCCGCCAATGCCGCAGATTCCGATGCGGCGGGGGCCAACAACCAAATTGCGAAGGAGATCAGCCAAAAGGTGCGGGTCGAGACGATCACCCCAGAGAAGCGTGAAGGCGCGCTGAAGAGCACCAAAAAATGAGCGTGCGGGCGTTAATGTCCTGGCTAACTGGATGGCTACCGATGACCATGCCGTAATTTGCGATCTTACTGATCAGGCGATGAAAGCAGCGGACGAGCAGGGAATATATACCGGCGCGTGTACCAATCGAACGCAACGCCGGCCTGAAACCGTCGCGCCAGCTTTTTTTGCCTTCATGCCGGGCCTGCTGGCGCTTCGCCTCCCTGATCCTGGGCAAGTCCTGGGTGTGTGTCTTGACCTCGCCGCACCGGAAAAGAGCGGGGCCCCAATTGGGTTCACGTCCGCGCCTCGCAAGGCGAGGGCTACCGTGCGTTGTACTTACCAACCACGCGGGCAAATCGGCCAGTCGATGCGGCTTTCGCTAAAAGTCCGGGCAGGGCGGTATTGCTCCAGCGTCCACTCGCGGTCGCTGATGCCGTCGGTCGCTTGATGATCGCTTCCTCTTCGCCTTGTTTAAAACCGTCTTGAACTTGCCGTCAGCAGATAATTAACGGCGTCTTCTTGGATAGAAACGATTCCTGCCCTGCTCAGCAGGCCCATCGTGGCTGAATCTCCTAAAGTCGGGAAATTCGACAACCGTGTCTCGTCCCCAATGCACGCTTGTGCGCCAATTTTTCCGCATAATGCCCCCAAGGCACAAAACCTTACGGCGCGGAGCGCTTGGGCGTTTCCGATCACGTTGGCGGGCGTTTCGGGCTTTTAGGTCCGATAGGGCACTAGGCGGCATTCGCCGGTTGCGGCCCTTCATAGCCTTGAGCCACTACAAAGTCAGCGATCGACAGCCCTTCGCGGACCGCCTTGGCGCTGGTATATTCGGGCGAGTTGTAACAATCGCTGGCGGCTTCGGCAGAAGGAAACTCGACCACCACCAAGCGTGAGCGGGATTTTCCCTCGACCGTTTTGTGGCCCATTCCGCGCACGAGGAAACGTCCCCCGTACTTGCTGATCGGAGCGGCATTTGCAGCTTGGTATGCCTTATACGCCTCAGGATCATTCACATCGACAAACACGACCCAGTAGCTCTTCACAACAAGCCTCCATGTTTTCGCCAAGCATATTGGCGTTTGCTCAATTCGACCTAGCAACTAAGCTTTTTCGCAAATTTCAAACTGAGACACGGCCAGAAGACCTAACCTCTCTCCCCGGCGAACAACAGCTCACTGAGTCATGTTCCTGGCGGGCGCCTATCAAGCGCTACGGCCAAGCCGCGGGCGCCGGACATTTCAATAACCAGTTCCTCGATTTGCGCGTCGGACAGTGCGGTTCGCTGTAGCTTGCGCACGTCACCTACAACGGCGGCAAGTGACACCGACGTCATCTTCGCATGGTCGTCAAGGATGCGGCCGATTGCCAACACAACGTCCGCGTCGATGTCCCATGGCAGTTGGCGCACTGTCCTTCCCTCTCACACTGAATATCGCGCAGAGGGAAAGACCTGGCAAGTTGGCTCCTCTTCAGATGCCGGCTGCAACGCGTCGGTCGCGAACCGCTCAACCACCGGGTTGCTCCTGGTTGCCGTAACGGGAAGAGGCCAAATCGAAAGCGTTCGACCTCGTTACGCATTCACACCGATGGGTTGAGTGTCCACAGCTGTCATGGTCGACCAGTCCGCCCGCCCTGGCGAACGGTCCACTTCTTCGAGGAGCGCAGCCGCCTCGCGACGCAATCGTCGGCAAAGTGGGATAAGAGCCGCAGCTCTCCGCTCTCCGCCTCGGTTGTCTTGCAATCAGCGCTCTGCAATAATTGCCGCGCGCAACCTTCTCTGGGGCACCATCCCCATGAAGCTACCAAAGCCAGGGACGACACGACGAATATCCTGGGCGTACACGCCCTTGATCGTGGCTCACTTCCACGTGGGTTCCCAACGTCCGGCTGCACAGCGCCCTGCTGTCCTTGCCGCACGCAACCCGCGGGAGGCAGCGCTGTGCCAAAAATCCAACAAGGAAAGTTGCCCTTTGGCGGCCCCATCAGCATCGAGTTGACCCTTTGGGACCTGACCAATCCAGATGCTGCCGTGCGCGCCGCTCTCGCGCTCTATGGATCGAGTGCGGCAACTGCCGCGGCCCATTGCGCACTTACGGCGCATTTCGATGGCCGCACACGCGATTATCGGTTTTGGTGCACGGTCTTTCATGAACTCGATTGCGGCCGCGCAAAACCGAATTGACCGGTGTAGACCTGACCGAATTATCTGACTTGACGCATGCAGCGGGCGAAACGCTCACGCTTCGAGCGGCAACCGGTTCGACCGCTTGATCTGAGCCAGCGCAAAGCTTGATTCGATCGACGCCACGCCGTCGAGCCGCGTCAGCTTCTCCTTGAGAAAACGGTCATAAGCGTGCAGGTCGCGCACCACGACGCGCAACAGGTAGTCGCGTTGACCGGTCATCAAGTAGCAGTCTACGACCTCTGGCCAGCGCGCGATCGCCGTGTTGAACCGTTCCAGCTCACTTTCGCGTTGACGCTCCAGTTTGATTGACGCGAATACCGAGATCGGCAGGCCAACCAGATCCTGATCGATAAGCGCCGCATAGCCGGTGATAACGCCCAGATCTTCCATGATGCGTACGCGGCGTGCGCATGGAGAGGGTGAAAGCCCGACCTGGTCTGCAAGCTGCTGGGCCGTCATCCTGCCGTCACCTTGGAGCGCGTCGATGATCTTGCGGTCGATATGGTCCAGTCTGCTCTTTGGCATAGTTCGGCACTCACGTCGGTTAGATTGGCGTAATCAGCTAAAACAAACGCCGACATCACGCAACTTTAGCGACAATTGGGTCTTCGCCAGTCCTATGATCGGTCGAGCTTTCCTAGGAGGTTCTGAACTTGGACAAGCAAGACCTGAAGACGCTTTCGGCGCTCGAGAGAAAGGTGCTCTGGCTGTCGGCGTGGATGATCCACAACGCCAACCACCTGCGCGACACCATCGACGGACTGAAAGTCGGTGGCCACCAGGCGTCATGCGCTTCGCTGACCACGATCATGACTGCGCTCTATTTTTCCGTGCTGAGGCCGGAAGATCGCGTCGCTGTGAAGCCGCACGCCTCACCGGTCTTTCATGCGATCCAGTATCTGCTTGGAAACCAGACGCGCGAAAAACTCGAACAGTTCCGCGCCTTCGGCGGCGCGCAAAGCTATCCCTCCCGGACCAAAGACGTCGACGATGTCGACTTCTCCACGGGCTCGGTCGGCCTTGGCGTCGCACAGACGCTGTTTGCTGCGCTTGTGCAGGATTATCTGTGGGCCCGCGATGACAGCGTAACCCAAGGCCGTATGGTGGCGCTGATCGGCGACGCCGAGATGGACGAGGGCAACATCTTCGAAGCGCTGCTGGAAGGCTGGAAGCATGGCCTGCGCAACTGCTGGTGGATCGTCGACTACAACCGCCAGAGCCTCGATGCTGTCCTGCGTGAAGGGCTATGGGAACGCTTCGAAAGCATCTTCAGCAATTTCGGCTGGGACGTCGTCATCCTCAAACACGGCTCCCTGCAACAAGCGGCCTTCGCGGAATCCGGCGGCGAGGCACTGCGCACCTGGATCGACGCGTGTCCCAATCACCTCTACTCGGCTTTGACATTCCAGGGCGGCGCCGCCTGGCGCAAGCGCCTGCTGGCCGACATCGGCGCCGAACAAGGCATCAGCCAGTTGCTCGAGCGCCGCTCCGACGACGCGCTTGCCACACTGATGACCAATCTCGGCGGCCATGACCTGCCATCCTTGCTCGATGCGTTCGAAACGGCACGCGGCAACGACCGGCCGACCTGCTTCATCGCCTATACGATCAAGGGTTTTGGACTGCCGCTCGCCGGCCACAAGGACAACCATGCCGGCCTGATGACCAAGGATCAGATGGCGACACTACGCGCGTCGATGGGGATCGGCGAAGGGCGCGAGTGGAGGGCCTCCGAAGGCCTCGATATCGGGGAACTGGAGCTGCAGCGTTTCCTCGACGCGGTTCCCTTCGCGGCGAGGGGCCAGCGGCGGCGCCACGCGCAACGCATCATCGTGCCCGATCGTCTTGTTGCGGAAGCCAAGGGCAGTGTTTCAACGCAGGTCGGCTTTGGCCGCCTGCTGGACGAGATCGCACGGGCCGGAGGACCGCTTGCCGACGCCATCGTGACGACCTCGCCGGATGTGACCGTTTCCACCAACCTTGGCCCATGGGTAAACCGGCGAGGGCTCTTCGCCAGGCAATCGCTGGCCGACACGTTCCGCAATGAACGCATTGCCTCGACGCAGAAATGGGAGTTCGGCCCGGCCGGCCAGCATCTGGAGCTTGGAATCGCCGAGAACAATCTCTTCATCATGCTGTCGGCGCTCGGGCTTTCGCATACGATCTTCGGCAAGCGGCTGCTGCCCATCGGCACACTCTACGACCCGTTCATCCAGCGCGGCCTCGATGCGCTCAACTACGCCTGTTACCAAGACGCCCGCTTCCTCCTGGTGGCGACGCCGTCGGGCGTCACGCTGGCACCCGAGGGCGGCGCGCATCAGTCGATCGCCACTCAGCTGATCGGTATGGCGCAGGACGGCCTTGCCGCCTACGAGCCGGCCTTTGTCGACGAGTTGAGTGTCGTCATGCGCTTTGCGCTCGATTACATGCAGCGTGATGGCGGGGCCGTGCAGTCGGAGCGCACGTGGCTGCGTGACGAGACTGGCGGATCGGTCTATCTGCGGCTGTCGACACGCCCGGTCGAACAGGTCGCCCGCACCATGACGGCGGAGCTGGAGCAGGACATTGTCGATGGCGGCTACTGGCTTCGCCGTCCGGGCCCCAATGCCGAACTGATCGTCGCCTATACGGGCGCCGTCGCGCCCGAGGCCATCGAGGCGGTCGGCATGATGGCGGAGGACCGCCGCGATGTCGGGCTGCTGGCGGTCACCTCGGCCGATCGGCTGAACGCCGGCTGGACAGCGGCCAACCGGGCTCGCGAGCGCGACCTCGTCCATGCCCGCAGTCATGTCGAAAGGCTTCTTTGCGATCTGCCGCCCCATTGCGCGATCGTCACCGTCACTGACGGCCATCCGGCATTGCTGGGCTGGCTGGGCTCGGTTCATGGACATCGCACGCGCAGCCTCGGCGTCGAGCATTTTGGCCAATCGGGAACCATCGATGATCTCTACCGGCATTTTGGCATCGACGCGAATTCGATCGTGGCGGCCGGCAACGCAATTACGGCCGGTCGACCGATGCGCTATCTGCGCGCGCTGGATTGATGGTACCGCTGGCATGCGCGAGAACAGATCAAAAGGTTTTCCGGCCTTTGGCCGCAAATCCCGGGCTCAGATCCACTTGCGCTTTATCGCGATGCCAAGGGCCTGGTAAGTGGTCAAGACGTTGAGCTTGCGTCGGATGTTCTGCAACTGAAACTCGACTGCGCGGCGGCTGACATTGCGGAGCGCGGCGATATCGTCATTGCTCTTGCCCTGCACGAGCCATGCGAGGCACTCCAGTTGATAGGTGGTCAAAGGCGACGCGGCCGCACTCATCAGCCCGTGATCATCGCGGCTTTGCAGGTAGCCATCGACGAAGGCTCCGAGTGTCAGAACCGAATAGGGGTCCGCCAGCATCGTGGTGTCGGGTTTGCGTCCAGAAGACGAGAAGGTGAAGAGAGCCCGTCGACCGAAGCCATCGAAGATCGGAATCGAAATGCCCGAACGAATTCCGAAAGCGCGGGCTTCGCCGAAAAAAGTCCGGTGATGTCTTCTTGCCGGGACGGGCAAGCCGTTCTCGGACCAGGCGTAGGCACCGCGCCTGAGAGAAACTGCCTCCACGACAGGGTCGACCCTGGCCAAACCAGTTTCGAGGTAGTGCCGTTGCCACTCCACCGGATAGTTGGACATGCCATAAACATCCGCCTCGTGGACGGAGAGATACGTGAACCATTCAAAGCCCTGGGCATTGGCAAACCGGCGCAGCGCCTGATCGATGGCAGGCTTGTCCGGCGCTAATTTCAACCAGTCCCTCAGGGTTTCAAACTGCGGTTTCAGAGACCTCATCAACACTCCCTCTTACTGCCCCGGCCGCAAAAAGGTGCGTCTCTTATTCAAGTTTGGGCAGGGAGAGCAACCTCAAAAATGCAACCCCCGCTAGTAGACCAGTCAATCCGGGAATTTTACAACCTGGGCCACCTACGGAAACCCGTAATGGTCCGTCTGCACGAACCCTGTTTGTTTCGCGCCATCGAAACAACTCGGAGACAATGGCATGCAGATAATTACGGTCCGAAATGGAGAAAGCGGGGCAGGCGACAGGCTTATTGGGCGCATGCATGCGCTGCGCGCACGCGTGTTCCGGGAACGCCTGGGCTGGAACGTCAGCGTCCGGGCCGGGCGCGAAGCGGACGAGTATGACGCGCTCGATCCAACCTACCTCCTCGCCGTGACGGATGATCTGCGCGACCTCGTTGGCTGCGCAAGGCTCCTGCCGGCCACCGGACCCACCATGCTTGGCCGCACGTTTCCGACCCTTCTCGACGGCAAACCAATGCCGTGTCATCGCGGCCTGATCGAGAGTTCAAGGTTCTGCGTCGACACGAACCTCGGCACGAAGAACGCGGCCCGTGGACTTCATTTCGCGACGATGGCGCTGTTCGCCGGTATTCTCGAATGGTCCCTGCTCAGCGGCTATTCGGAAGTCGTGACCGTGACAGATACTCGTTTTGAAAAAATCCTCGGCAGGGCAGGGCTCCCGTTCAATCGACTCGGCGTGCCCCGGCAGATTGGCAACACCGTTGCTGTAGCCGGGACCATTGCCGCCTCGCCCCAGAATGCCGCTCGCGTTCGGCCGCAGGGGTATCGGTCCCTGCAGCTCGACGCAGGCCGGCTCGCGGCGTGACGACGAGCCGATCGCAAAACCGCACCCAAGAAGAGCCTTCAATGATGTCCACTTTGCCATCACACCAGCGGCTCGTGCGAAAACTCCGCGAAGCCATGGGCAGCACGATATGCAACACGCTCGACGACGCGCTCGTCGTCGAGATCATGCTCAACGCGGACGGACAGCTCTTTGTCGAGCGCATCGGTGAGCCGATCACCCAGGCGGGCAGGCTGACGCCGCATGCAGCCGAGACAATTATCGGCACCGTCGCTCACGCGCTTGGAACCGAAGCGAACCTCAGCCAACCGATCATATCGGGCGAGTTGCCTATAGGCGGTCATCGTTTCGAAGGCTTGCTGTCCCCGGTGGTGACGGCCCCTGTGTTCACGATCCGCAAGCGCGCCACGCGTCTGTTTCCGCTCGACAGTTATGTCCGCGACAGGATCATGACGGAGTATCAGGCCTCGGTCATCCGCAACGCCGTCGAGAACCGTATGAACGTCATCGTCTCCGGCGGAACCGGGACTGGCAAGACAACACTCGCCAACGCCGTGATCGACGAGATCGCCCGCCTCACGCCCCAACATCGTCTCGTCATTCTCGAGGACACCACGGAAATTCAATGCGCTGCGGAAAATGCAGTCAGTCTTCACACGACCGATGCGGTGGATATGGGCCGGCTGCTCAAATCGACAATGCGTCTTAGGCCCGACCGTATCATCGTCGGTGAGGTTCGCGACGGGGCTGCGCTCACTCTGCTCAAAGCATGGAACACGGGGCATCCCGGCGGCATCGCGACAATTCATGCCAACAACGCCATGTCGGCGCTGACGCGGCTCGAACAACTGACGGCCGAGGCCAGCCCAAACCCGATGCCCGACGTCATCGGCGAGGCTGTTGACATGGTCATATCAATTGAACGGACGCCGCAGGGCCGCCGCGTCGGCGACCTTCTGGTCGTCGAAGGTTATCGCGACGGCCGTTACCGGATCGAATCCTACGGCAATGAAGAAAGGGGGCAGCGCAATGTCGCTTAAGGCGAACACGATCTCTATTGGATTGATCAATTCCCTGGTGCTGCTGAGCAAGCCGGCACTGGCCGCAGGCGGCGGCGGCTTGCCTTGGGAAGGTCCGCTCCAACAGATCCAGCAATCGATCAACGGACCTGTTGCCGGTACGATCGCGCTTGCGGCCGTTGCCATTGCCGGGGGCATGCTGATCTTCGGCGGCGAGTTGAACGATTTCGCCAGACGGCTTGTCTATGTCGTGCTGGTCGCGGGCATTCTTCTCGGCGCCACCCAGATCGTCGCGCTGTTCGGTGCCGGCGGGGCATCGATCGGCGTGTCCACTCAGATCGATACGGGGCGGGGAGCCGGGCGTGCCATCGGTGGCATCGATGCCTGAGCGTGTAAGCCGCCTGCACCGAGTCAGGATCCATCGCGCGCTCTCACGCCCCAACCTTCTGTTTGGCGCAGACCGAGAACTGGTGCTTGTGACGGGCCTGGCAAGCGTCATCCTGATCTTCGTCGTGCTCACCTGGTTCTCGGCGATGTTTGGCATTGCCATCTGGATCACCATCGTTGGCCTGCTCAGGCTGATGGCAAAGTCCGATCCAATGATGCGCACCGTCTATCTGCGCCACATCCGCTATAGGCCGCACTACCGGCCGACCTCAACGCCCTGGCGGGCCTACTGATTACGGACGTTGGAAATGGTTGCGCTCAAAAGGTTCCGGCACGCCGGTCCAGCGTTTTCCGACCTGCTCGCCTATGCGGGACTGGTCGATAACGGAATCCTGCTGCTCAAGGACGGATCGCTGCTGGCCGGCTGGTATTTTGCCGGGCCGGACTCGGAGAGCTCCACCGATTTCGAGCGCAACGAAGTGTCGCGTCAGATCAACGCGACCCTCGCGCGTCTCGGCAGCGGGTGGATGATCCAGGTGGAGGCGGTCCGTGTCCCGACCGTCGCCTACCCCCGGCGCGAGGACAATTATTTCCCCGACCCGGTGAGCGCGGCGATAGACGATGAGCGTCGACAGCATTTCGAGGCCGACAGCGAGCACTTCGAAAGCCGTCACGCAATCCTTCTCACCTATCGGCCGGGCCAGACGCGCCAATCTGCCCTGGCTAAGTATGTCTATTCCGACAATGCCTCGCGCAACGAGCGCTTCGCCGACACCGTGCTCGAGTATTTTCGCAGCGCCATCCGCGAGTTCGAACAATACATGGCCAACGTGCTGTCGATCAGACGCATGGTGACCCAGGAGACTGCCGAGCGCAGCGGAACGAGTATCGCGAAGTATGATGAGCTGCTGCAGTTCGTCCGCTTCTGCCTTGTCGGCGAGAACCATCCGATCCGGCTGCCGGCAATCCCGATGTACCTCGATTTTCTGGTCACCGCCGACTTCCATCATGGTCTCTCGCCACTGGTCGACAACCGGTACCTCGCCGTCGTGGCGATCGATGGATTCCCCGCCGAAAGCTGGCCGGGGATCCTCAACACGCTGGACCTGATGCCACTCACCTATCGCTGGTCGTCGCGGTTCATGTTTCTCGACGCGATCGAGGCGCGCCAGAAGCTCGAACGAACGCGCAAGAAGTGGCAGCAGAAAGTTCGCCCCTTCTTCGACCAGCTGTTTCAGACAAATTCCCGATCGGTCGACCAGGATGCCGCCATGATGGTTGCGGAAGCCGAGGATGCGATCGCCGAATCGTCGTCGCAGCTCGTTGCCTATGGCTACTACACGCCGGTCATTGTCATGTTCGATGCCAACGAGCGCCTGCTTCGCGAGAAGGCTGAAGCGGTGCGTCGCCTGGTCCAGGCCGAAGGCTTCGGCGCTCGCATCGAAACACTCAACGCAACGGAGGCCTTCCTCGGCAGCTTGCCGGGTAACTGGTACGCCAACGTCCGCGAGCCGCTGGTGAACACGCGCAACCTCGCCGATCTCATTCCTCTCAACGCGGTGTGGTCGGGAAGCGCCGTCGCTCCTTGTCCGTACTATCGGGAGAACTCGCCTCCGCTCTGCCAGGTCGCATCCGGCTCGACGCCATTTCGCTTCAACCTTCATTCCGGCGATGTCGGCCACACACTGATCTTCGGCCCCACCGGTTCCGGAAAGTCGACGCTGCTCGGCCTGATAGCGGCACAATTCCGCAGATACGAATCAGCGCAGATCTTTGCCTTCGACAAGGGCCGGTCGATGCTGCCGCTTACGCTTGGTGTCGGCGGCGACCATCACGATGTCGGGGCAGGCGGCGACCTTTCGTTCTGCCCGCTTTCTGAACTCTGCACGGATGGCGATCGGGCCTGGGCTGCGGAGTGGATCGAGACTTTGATCGCTTTGCAGGGCGTGAAAGTCACGCCGGATCATCGAAATGCGATTTCCAGGCAGCTTAGCCTCATGGCGGCCTCCGAGGGAAAGTCCCTTTCGGATTTCCTGTCGGGGGTGCAGCTGCGCGAGATCAAGGACGCCCTCCACCACTACACGGTCGATGGACCTTTGGGGCATCTGCTCGACGCTGAGGCCGACGGTCTGACGCTCTCCTCTTTCCAGACCTTCGAGATCGAGCAGCTCATGAATATGGGCAACCGTACTCTCATCCCCGTGCTGCTCTACCTCTTCCGTCGCATCGAAAAGCGCCTCACGGGATCGCCCAGCCTCATCATCCTCGACGAGGCCTGGCTGATGCTCGGACACCCCGTATTCCGTGACAAGATCAGGGAATGGCTCAAAGTTCTGCGCAAGGCAAACTGCGCCGTCATCCTGGCAACGCAGTCCATCTCGGATGCTGAGCAATCCGGCATCATCGACGTTCTGAAGGAATCCTGTCCGACAAAGATTTGCCTGCCCAACGGAGCTGCGCGCGAGAGCGGCACCCGTGAATTCTACGAGCGGATCGGTTTCAACGAGCGTCAGGTCGAGATTGTCGCCACCGCTCTTCCCAAGCGTGAATATTACGTCGTCTCGCCGGAGGGGCGTCGGCTGTTCGATATGGCGCTCGGCCCCGTCACGCTCTCCTTCGTAGGCGCGGCCGGCAAGGACGATCTCAAACGCATCCATGAACTGGAAAGCGTCCATGGCCGCGATTGGCCTGGCCCTTGGCTCAAGCAAAGAGGAATCGAAAATGTCGACACGATTCTGCCATCGTAGAAATTGCGCCTGCCACGGCTCACTCGCCACTTGGATCATGATCCTTGCGGCAAGCGGCTCGGCAGGGTCCACTACCGCCAATGCGGGTGCGGCCACCGGCAATGCGACCGAATGGACGCAGTTGCTCAACAATTCAGAACTTGTCGGGCTCGTCGGTCAGTCGGCAGAGCAAATCCAGAACCAGGTGACGCAAATCACCCAGCTCGCCGAGCAAATCCAGAACCAGATGCGCATTTACGAGAACATGCTGCAGAACACCGCAAGGCTGCCTGGGCACGTATGGGGTCAAGTCGAAGGCGATCTCACCAAGCTTCAAGGGATCGTAAGCCAAGGGCAAGGGATCGCCTTTTCGATGGGCAACATCGACGATGTCCTCAAACAGCGATTCCAGAGTTATGCCGACTTCAAAACCAAGCTGCCGGAAGGACAGGATTTTTCCGGCGCATGGCAAAGCTGGTCAGATACCAACCGCGACACTATCGCGGGTACGCTGAAGGCGGCAAACCTGACCGCGGAACAGTTTTCCAGCGAAGAAGGCACCATGCGTCAGCTCCGCTCTATGTCGGAGTCAGCCGACGGGCAGATGAAAGCCCTTCAGGTCGGGCATGAGATCGCGACCCAGCAGGTCGCACAAACCCAGAAGTTGCGCGGGCTTCTATCTCAGCAGATGACCATGATGGGGACCTGGTATCAGTCCGAGCAGGCCGAGAAAGATCTTGCACAGGCGCGGCGCGAAACGTTCTTCAAACGCACCGAGAGCCCGTCAACCTCTGACGGACAAGACTTCAGGCCAAGGTGGTGACAACGATGAACTGCTTCGCGATCATTGCCGGCGCCGCAATCGCGCTGCTCGCTGTCTCGGTTTCATTGCTGGTCTTGGTGCTTCCGCGCGAGGAGCAAGGTGGGATCCTTTCTTCACTCCCGATTGACGGTCACAGTCTTGTTCAGGATCCAGAGAAGCCACGCACCAACGATGGCGTGACGTTCCAGCCGGATTGGAATTGAGCATCAGCATGACCAGACAAGTGGCGCGCTGTTGGATTCTGGTGGGCGTAGCC
>Ga0075363_100000499_pt1 | contig 12495 bp, 7 predicted proteins | sample EndMetdeltDD1763_FD_71470 | JGI IMG/M metagenome (GOLD analysis project Ga0075363, IMG submission 71470) | Populus endosphere microbial communities from Tennessee, USA - Endosphere MetaG P. deltoides DD176-3 | ecosystem: Host-associated > Plants > Roots > Endosphere | place: USA: Tennessee...
CCGGAGATCACCAACGACTGGCCCGCGTCGAGCCGCACATCGATCGGGTCGATCAGCCGTACTCCGGTTGGCGTTCGGACCTCGACGTTGTCGAGCTGGATCGAGCCGTCGGTGCTCGGCTCCGCGGTCAAAGACGGTAGCTCCCTTGCCTCTTCGTTGGCGACGACCAGGCCGTGCAGGCGGATGATGGCGGCCCGGTAGCCGGCGAACGCGTCGTAGACCGAACGGAAGAACGACAGAGAACCCTGCAGCTGGTTGAAGGCGCTCGCCGACTGCGTGACGTCGCCGAACTGAATCTGACCGGCGAACAGCCGCGGCGCCTGGATGATCATCGGCAGCGGGTCGACCACCTCGTTCATCGATCTGTTCCATCCGAGGAAGGCGATACCGCGCCGAACGAAAGCCCGGTAGTTGGCGATGATGGCGGCGAACCTGGTCATCAGCTCGCGTCGTTCGGCGCCCTTCCCGCGATAGAAGCCGATCGCCTCGCCTGCGTCGCGCAACCGCACAAGCGCATACCGGAATGCGGCGTTGGTCGCCTCGTTGCGGAAGGAAAGCCGGATCAGCGGGCGACCGATCCAGAACGCCACCACGGTGGTGAGGAAAACATAGAGCAGGGCGATCCAGAACAACGCCCTCGGGATCGTCAGACCGAAGATGGGCAGCGGGCCCGACAGACTCCACAGGATCGGGGTGAACTCGACCACCGACACGATCGCGAAGACCGTTCCGAACACCAGGGTCTGGGCCGTGCTGACGTTGAAGGTGTTGGTTTCCGGTCCGGTCCCGGTGGTGAATATGTCGATGTCCTGCTGAATGCGCTGGTCCGCATTGTCGATGGGCGTCTCGATGAACCGCGATCGGTAGTACGCGTCACCGTCGAGCCAGTCCTTCGTCAGCCGGTGAGTCAGCCACACCCGCCATCTGATGATGAAGCGCTGCATCAGATAGGTGTCGAGCAGCGTGCGGCCGACCTTGGCCACGATCAGGGCGGCGAGTATCAGTATCGCAACCCAGAAACCATGTATTGCAGCATCTTTCGCCTCGCCTTGGCCTTCGAAGGCCGCTTGCATGGCGGAGAACTGGTCGTTGGACTGATAGGTGAGCAGCACCACGAGCCGGACGTCGATCATCACCAACGCCAGCAGCACGCCAAGGAGCGCCCACACCGGGAGGCTCGCCCGGCCCTTGAAGTAATCACCGGTGACACGCCAGAACTGCCTGCCCCACGTGGTGTAGCGGGCGAGCAGACCCAACACCACCACCATGCCGATCGCGGCCAATACCCATGCTTTGGCCACCCACAGCGCGGACCCGACCAGCTCGTCGCCCCAATCAAGGGACGGCGTGAACGTTTCCATCCCGGGAAGCTACCGCGGCATGGTCACACCGGAGCGGGTTCGGTCTCCTCGCCCTGCACCCGGCCGAACCGCCACTCTCCTTCACCGAGCAACTCGAGCTCGTGCGTGTGGTGCTGCTCGACCGTCTTGCGGTGGCTGACGCTGACCAGAATGGTGTCCGGCAGCTCGGTCCGAACCAGGTTGTAGACGACGAACTCCAGACCTTCGTCGAGCGCCGACGTGGACTCGTCGAGGAATATCGCCTTCGGTTTGGTCAACAGCACGCGGGCGAACGCGATGCGCTGTTGCTCGCCGGGGGAGAGCACCTTGGCCCAGTCCTGGACTTCGTCGAGCCGATCGACGAGATGCGGTAGCGCCACCTTCTCCAACGTGCGTCGCAGCGTCTGGTCGTCGATGTCGCCCTCTTCGTTGGGATAGCTCACGACACCGCGCAGATTGCCAAGCGGAACGTAGGGCATCTGCGACAGGAACATCGTCTCGTTCGGCCCGCATGGCCGCGTCAGCGTGCCCGACGTGTACGGCCACAGCTCGGCAAGGCTACGCAGCAGTGTGGTTTTGCCCACGCCCGACGCACCGGTGACCACCATGGTGTCGCCGACTTCTAGTCGCAGGTCGAGTGGGCTGACGAGTTGCTTCCCATCGGGGGTGCGGACCTCGATATCCGTGAGCTGAACCGTGCCGTCGACGCACGGCGTGGTGGTGATCTCGGGCAGCGCCCTGCCTTCTTCGTTGGCGGTCATCAGACCGTCGAGCCGGATGATCGCCGCGCGATAGCTGGCGAACGAATCGTAGGCATTCCGGAAGAACGAGAGGCCCTGCTCGATGTTGCCGAATGCCGACGCCGACTGCGACATGGCGCCCAGCGGTATCTCGCCGGCGAAGAACCGGGGGAATTGGAACAGGTACGGCGGGACGACGATGATCTGGCTCATCGAGAGGTTCCAGCCGTAGAAGCCCATCAGCCGGTTGACGTACCGTTTGTAGTTGGCGACGATCGGCGCGAAGAGTTTGCGCAGGCCGGTCCGCTCGGCCATTTCGCCGCGGTAGAACGCCACCGCCTCCGCCGCATCGCGCAGCCGCACCAACGCGTACCGGAATGCCGCGTTGGTCTTCTCGTTCCGGAAGGACAGCCAGATGATCGGCCTGCCGATCCAGAACGCGAATGCCGACGCGAAGAGTACATAGGCAATCAGGATCACGAACATGCCTTTGGGCAGGTTGACGTTCACGATCGGCAGCGTGAGCGTGCCCGACAGTTTCCACAGAATCGCGGTGAACGAAATCATCGAGGCGATGGCATCGACCGAGCCGAACAACAGCGTGGCGGTGGACGTGTTGTTCGGTGTGTTGGGAAGTCCGCCGACGCCCGCCGTGAAGATGTCGACGTCGTATTGGATCCGTTGATCGGGGTTGTCGATCGTGTCGTCGATGAACCGGCCGCGGTAGTAGGCCTTGCCGTCGAGCCAGTCACCGGTGAGTCGGTCGGTCAGCCAGGCACGCCAGGCCAGCATGAACCGCTGCGCCATGAACAGGTCCAGCATGATCCGCGCGACGTGAAGGGTGGCAAGAGCCGAGAAGACGATCATCGACAGGAAGAAGCCGTCCCTGCCGGAGTTCTTGATGGTGTCGTCGTCGCTGCCGAGGCCGGACGCGACCACCTGGAAGCTCGTCATCATGTCGCTGCCCTGGTAGGTGAAGAGCACCGAGAGCCGAACGCCGATCATCACCGACAGCAGGATCGCCGCGAGCCACACCCAGACCAGCACACTTTCTGGGCCTTTGAAGTAGTCGCCGGTGATGCGCCAGAACTGTCTGCCCCACACGGTGTACTTGGCGAGCAGGACGCAGATCAGCAGCGTGGCAATCGCCGCGATTACCCACGCCTTGGCGACCCACTGCAGCGACGCCAACAGCTCATTGCCCCAGTCCAGGGTGGGCTCGAACATTCCCTCTTCCACCCCGGCAACGTACCCCGACAAGCTTGAGCCAGCGTTGCAGACGCCTCAACTTCGCGTGCCGAGCGGCTCCAGCCGCCACTCGCCGCGACCGATCAGCTCCAGATGGCGCGCGTGGAAGCGCTCCACCGTCGCGCGATGGCTCACGCTGACGAGAATCATCTCCGGCCGCTCGGCGCGAATGAGCTCGTAGAGCGTCAGCTCGAGGCCCTCGTCCAGCGCCGAGGTCGACTCGTCGAGAAACACCGCCCGCGGCTTGGTCAGCAGGATCCGGGCGAAGGCGATCCGCTGCTGCTCGCCGACCGACAGCACCTTGCCCCAGTCTCCGACGTCGTTGAGCCGGATCGCCAGTTGCGGAAGGGCCACCTTGATCAGGGCCTGCTGAATCTCCCGGTCGTCGACGGCGCCCTCCTCGTTCGGATACGACGCGACGGCGCGGAGGTCGCCGAGCGGCAGATACGGCAGCTGAGGCACGAACATCGCCGCCTGCCTGCCTGCCGGGAGCCGCACGCTGCCCGAGACGAACGGCCAAAGGCCCGCGAGGCTCTGCAGCAGAACGGTCTTGCCGATCCCGGACGGACCGCTGACCAGCAGCGTGTCACCCGGGTCGAGGCGGAAGTCAAGGGCCCGAAGCAGATTCGCGCCGTCGGGGGTACGCACTTCGACACCCTCGACCGCCAAGGTGCCGTCGGTGGTGATTGCCGTCGTCACCTGGCTGAACGTGCGGGCACGCTTATTCTCCTCGACGAGCCCGTCGAGGCGGATCACCGCGGCGCGGTAGCTCGCGAACTCGTCGTAGGCCTCCCGGAAGAACGACAGCGCGTTGTGGATCGTCACGAACGCGGTCGCCGACTGGATGACGTCGCCGAACGAGATCTCGCGTGCGAAAAGCCGGGGCGCCTGCACCACGTATGGCAACGGGTTGATCGCCTGGCTCACCGTCAGGTTCCAGCCGGTGAACCGCACCATGCGGTTGAGCCAGTTGCCGTAGTTCGACATCACCTCGGAGAGTCGACCGCCCAGCAGTCGGCGTTCGGTGTTCTCGCCGCGGTACAAACCGATGGCGGCGCTCGCATCCCGCACCCGAACCAGCGCGTAGCGGAAGCCTGCGTTTCGAAGCTCGTTGAGATAGCTCAACCGGATCAGCGGCCTGCCGATGACGAAGGCGATGACGGTGGCCGCCAGCACGTAGCCGATGACGATCCAGAACAGCGCCCGCGGGAGAGTGATCCCCCCCAGCGTCAGCGCGCCCGACAGTCGCCAGAGGATCGATCCGAACGCGATCACCGACAGCACGGCGGCCACCGCGCCGAACAACAAGGTGTGTCCCGACCCGTATGCCGGGTTGTTGGGCTGCCCACCGACTCCGGTGGTGAAGATGTCGATGTCCTGCTGGATGCGCTGGTCGGGATTGTCGTTGGGGTTGCGGAAGAATTGCCTGCGGTAGTAGGCGAAGTCGCCGAGCCAGTCGTCAATCAGCCTGCCGCTCAGCCAGATTCGCCACCGCATGATGAACCGCTGCATCAGGTACATGTCGGCCAGGCTGAGGATGACGTGCACTACCGCGAGGACGAGGAAGATGCCGATGGTCACCCAGAAGCCGTGGATGCCCGAATCGGTGACGTCGCCTTCGCCCGTTGCGATCCCCTGCAGCGCAACCTGCAGCGAGGTGAAGACGTCGTTGGTGTAGTAGCTGATCAAGACGGTGATGCGGACCGCGACGATCGTCGAGACCAGCAGGGCCGCCAGCATGGCCCACACCACCCGGCTCTGCCTGCCCGTGAAGTACGGCCCGGTGACGCGCCAGAACTGGCGGCCCCATTCGGTCGCCCGTCCGATCAGGATGAGAACGACGATCAGGCACGGCGCTGTGATCGCGAACGCCACCAGCACCCATATCGTGGAGTTGAGGAGCTCATGGCTCCAATCGATCGACGACCTGAAGGTGCCGGTGTTCACAGCGCGACACCTCCCTCCAGCCGGAGCCGGCCTGCGGCGAAGCTACCGCAGGTCGGGCGTCGCCGTGGTCGACACGCCTGCGCCGAACGCCGGCACAGGCGGGCGACCAGCTCGTCGGCGTCGACGCCCGATCCGGTGAATGTGAGGTAGCCGTCGGGTCGCACGACGTACGTACTGCGGGGTCGCGGACCATTCCTTCGAAACTTCGAGGGTACGAGGTTGCACGCCAACGGCTTTGGTGTACTGCGGTGGGTCAATAACGGGGTCGACGATCCGGAGGCCGACGCCTCGGCGGCCCAGTTCGGTGGCCGCCGTCCGCCGACCGGGCCTGCGCCTGCGATCGGCACGTCGGTGTGGACCACGAGGGTGATTATGCTGCGGCCATGAGCATCGATGCGGCATCGGCACACAAGATCGGCGCCGGACACCTGATCGCCCGCCGGCTGCGCGCCAGCGGTATCGACACGATCTTCACCCTCTCCGGTGGGCACCTGTTCTCCATCTACGACGGATGCCGTGCCGAGGGCGTGCGGCTGATCGACACCAGACACGAGCAGACCGCCGCCTTCGCGGCCGAGGGCTGGTCGAAGGTCACCCGGGTACCCGGAGTTGCCGCGCTGACCGCCGGACCTGGGGTGACCAACGGGATGAGCGCCATGGGCGCCGCCCAGCAGAACCAGTCACCGCTGATCGTGCTCGGCGGCCGGGCACCGGCGCTGCGCTGGGGTCAGGGTTCGCTTCAGGAGATCGACCATGTGCCGTTCGTCGCGCCGCTGACCCGGTTCGCGGCCACCGCGCCGTCGGCAGGCGCAGTCGGCGGGCTCATCGACGACGCGCTGCGCGCGGCCATGGGTTTCGGCGGCTCGCCGACCGGTGTCGCCTTCGTCGACTTTCCGATGGATCACGTTTTCGGTGAGGCCGACGATGCGGGCGATCCCGGTGCGCTCGCGGCGCGGCCGGACCCGGTGCACGCCGACGGGGAGGCGCTGGCCGTTGCGGCGGGTCTGCTCGCCGGCGCCCACCGTCCGGTGATCATGGCGGGCACCAATGTGTGGTGGGGTCATGCCGAGCAGGCACTGCTGTCGCTGGCCGAGACGTTGCGCATTCCGGTGCTGATGAACGGGATGGCCCGCGGAACGGTACCGGCAGACCATGAGCTGGCGTTCTCGCGGGCGCGGTCAAAGGCGTTGAAGGAGGCCGACGTTGCGCTGGTCGTCGGCGTTCCGATGGATTTCCGGCTCGGCTTCGGCGGTGTCTTCGGAGAACAGACCCGCCTGATCGTCGCCGATCGTGTCCTGCCTGAGCGGCCGCATCCACGCGACGTCGCCGCCGAGCTGTACGGAGACCTCTCCGCGACGTTGTCTGCGCTTGCCGGCGAGCGGGGCACAGACCACGAGAGCTGGATCGCCGACCTGAGGACCGTGGAATCCGCGAGCCGTGCCGCCGAGGAAGCCGAACTGACCGATGACCGCAGCCCGTTGCATCCGATGCGGGTGTATGCCGAGCTGAAGCCGCTGCTGGACCGCGACGCGATTGTGGTGATCGACGCCGGTGACTTCGGTTCCTACGCGGGCCGCGTCATCGACAGCTATGTGCCGGGCGCGTGGTTGGACAGCGGACCGTTCGGCTGTCTTGGCTCGGGTCCCGGCTACGCGCTGGCGGCCAAGCTGGCCCGACCCGACAGGCAGGTGGTGTTGCTGCAGGGCGACGGCGCGTTCGGGTTCAGCGGTATGGAGTGGGACACGTTGGTACGCCACGGTGTTCACGTCGTCTCGGTGATCGGCAACAACGGAATCTGGGCGCTGGAGAAGCACCCGATGGAAATGCTCTACGGATACTCGGTGGTGGCCGAACTGCGCCCCGGTACCCGCTACGACGAGGTGGTCACCGCGCTCGGCGGGCACGGTGAGCTGGTGTCGGCACCTGCCGAGCTGCGGCCCGCGCTCGAGCGGGCCTTTTCGTGTGGCGTGCCCGCAGTGGTCAACACGCTCACCGACCCGCAGGTCGCCTACCCGCGCCGGTCGAACCTCGCCTGACCTCGCCCCGCGAGCGTGCGTGTCTGCACGCGACACGCCGCATATTCCTGTGCAACTGTGCACGCTCGCGGTGTAAATCGCTCGACGCCATCCGGGGTCGGTGACCATGCTGGACTGCGTGGAGGTCCAAATACACGAGTCGGCAGGGGAGTTCCGCGCGATCGCGGAGCCGCTGTATCGCCGCGACCCGGTGACCAACACCATCGAGCTGACCCTGCTGCGCGCGGACAGGTTCGGCGACGACGCACTTCTGCTTTCCGTGTGGGAGGACGGCACGGCGGTCGGGGCCGCACTGCAGACACCGCCATATCCTTTGGCGTGCAATGGAATACCGATCGAAGTGCATGCGTTCGTCGCGACCGAACTCGCACGCACCCGTCCTGGCCTGACCGGGGTCCGCGGCAAGCGCGACATGGCGCTCGCCTTCGCCGACGCGTGGCACGCCGCCACCGGGTTCGCCGGCACCGTCACAACGGAAGAACGGCTTTACCGGTTGGGCATGTTGCAACCGCCGGCCGGAGTCTGCGGTGCGCACCGCGGAGCCGCCGATGCCGACCAGGCACTGCTCGTCGACTGGGTGGAGGAGTTCTTCGTCGAGACGTTCAGCCACCAGCGCGACGACACCGCGGGCCGCCGGTTCATCGACAACGCGAACGCCGTCGGCGACCGCTTCGTGCTCTGGAACGACGACGGCTCTTCGGTGAGCATGGCGATGCTGCGGGCACCATCGGCAGGCGTCTCGCGTATCGGTCCGGTCTTCACTCCGCCGGGCTCGCGCGGACACGGTTACGGCTCTGCGGTGACGGCCGCGGCGGCGCAGCTAGCGCGCGATGCCGGCGTCGATGACGTCGTGCTGTTCGCGGATCTGGCCAACCCGACGTCCAACGCCATCTATCAGCGCATCGGCTTCGACGCCGTCGCAGACTCGGTCAGGGTCGAGTTCGAGGTAGCCGGCTGACGCGGTGTCGGCGGACCCGTCATTGGCCGCCGCGTACCGTAGCTCTCGTGGCGAGAACGAAAACCCGCACCTCAGGTGGTGCCAGCAACCGATTCTGGAAACTGCTCGGCGCGAGCACAGACAGGGATCAGGCCCGGTCGTTGGGGCAGGTGAGTGCTGCCGAGGAGTTCGAAGGAAAGGCTGCCGACCTCGACGAGGAGCAGCTGAAGAAGGCCACCGAGCTGCTGAACCTCAAAAACCTTGCCGAGTCGAAGGACATTCCTCAGTTCCTTGCGATCGCGCGCGAAGCATCCGAGCGCACGACCGGGTTGCGGCCGTTCGACGTTCAGTTGCTCGGCGCACTGCGGATGCTGGCGGGCGATGTCATCGAGATGGCCACCGGCGAGGGCAAGACGTTGTCCGGCGCGATCGCCGCCGCCGGCTACGCGCTCGCGGGTCGGCACGTCCACGTCGTCACCATCAATGACTACCTGGCCAAGCGCGATGCCGAATGGATGGGCCCGCTGCTCGAGGCGTTGGGGCTGACCGTCGGCTGGGTCACCGCGGACTCCACAGCAGACGAACGGCGCGCTGCGTACAAGAGCGACATCACGTATGCCTCCATCAACGAGATCGGCTTCGACGTGCTGCGCGACCAGCTGGTCACCGACGTCGCCGACCTGGTGTCGCCGAACCCCGACGTAGCACTCATCGACGAAGCCGATTCGGTGCTGGTCGACGAGGCGCTGGTCCCGTTGGTGCTCGCGGGCACCTCGCATCGGGAGCTGCCGAAGCTCGAAATCATCCGGCTGGTCGGCGAATTGGTCGCAGGCGACGACTACGACACCGATTCCGACAGCCGCAACGTTCACCTCACCGAGACCGGCGCACAGAAGGTCGAGGCCAAACTCGGCGGTATCGACCTGTACTCGGAGGAACACGTCGGCACCACACTGACCGAGGTGAACGTCGCCCTGCACGCGCACGTTCTGCTGCACCGGGACGTGCACTACATCGTCCGCGACGACGCCGTGCACCTGATCAACGCGAGCCGCGGCCGCATCGCTCAACTGCAGCGCTGGCCCGACGGGCTGCAAGCCGCCGTCGAAGCCAAAGAGGGGATCGAGACAACCGAGACCGGCGAGGTCCTCGACACCATCACGGTGCAGGCACTGGTCAATCGGTATCCCACGGTCTGCGGCATGACGGGCACCGCGCTGGCCGCGGGCGAGCAGCTGCGTCAGTTCTACAAGCTCGGCGTTTCGCCGATACCGCCGAATGCCCCCAACATCCGCGAGGACGAGGCGGACCGCGTCTACATCACGGCCGCCGCCAGAACCGACGGCGTCGTCGAGCACATCATCGAAACTCACAAGACCAAGCAACCGATCCTGGTCGGCACCCGCGACGTCGCCGAATCCGAGGAGTTGCACGAGCGGCTGGTCAAGGCGGGCGTGCCCGCCGTTGTGCTGAATGCCAAGAACGACGAGGAGGAAGCACGGGTCATCGCCGAGGCGGGCAAGCTCGGCGTCGTCACGGTGTCCACCCAGATGGCGGGGCGCGGCACCGACATCCGGCTGGGCGGCTCCGACGAGGTCGACCACGACGAGGTCGCCGAGCTCGGCGGGCTGCACGTCATCGGCACCGGCCGGCACAGCACCGAACGGCTGGACAACCAGCTGCGCGGGCGCGCGGGCCGTCAGGGCGATCCGGGTTCGTCGGTGTTCTTCTCCAGCTGGGAAGACGACGTGGTGAGGGCGCACCTCGAGCCGGAGAAGTTCAACAAGTTGCCGACCGAAACCGACGACAACGGCCTCGTCATCAACAAGAAGGCCGCGGGCCTGCTCGACCACGCGCAGCGCGTCGCCGAAGGCCGGCTGCTGTCGGTGCACGCCAACACCTGGCAGTTCAACGAGCTGATCGCACAGCAGCGGGCCATTCTGGTCGAACGTCGTAATACGTTGCTGCGCACCCCGACTGCACGTGAAGAACTCGAGAAGAAGTCCCCTGACCGCTACCAGAAGCTGGCCGAGGATCTCAGCGAGGAACAGCTGGAACGGATCTGCAGGCAGATCATGCTCTACCACCTGGACCGCGGGTGGGCCGATCACCTCGGCTACCTCGCCGATATCCGCGAAAGCATTCACCTGCGGGCGCTCGGGCACCAGAAGCCGATCGACGAATTCCACCGGATGGCCGTCGACGCGTTCGCCTCGTTGGCCGCCGACGCGATCGAGGCCGCACAGCAGACGTTCGAAACCGCGAACGTGCTGGAGGACGAGCAGGGACTCGACCTGTCCAAGCTGGCCCGGCCGACCTCGACATGGACGTACATGGTTCACGACAATCCGCTGTCGGATGACTCCATGTCGGCGCTGAGCATGCCGGGGATAACGCGCTAGGTTTACCCCATGGAGCGCGCTGCGGGGGAGCGTGATCGCGTGGTGACGGTGCCGAACGCGCTGTCGGTGCTGCGCCTCCTGCTGGTTCCGGTGTTCCTCTATCTGTTGCTGGTCGCCCACGCCAACGGCTGGGCCGTGGCCGTGCTGATGTTCAGCGGCTTCTCGGACTGGGCCGACGGCAAGATCGCGCGGATGGTCGACAACCAGTCGTCGCGGCTCGGTGAACTTCTCGACCCCGCCGTCGACCGCATCTACATGTTGACGGTGCCGCTCGCGTTCGGTTTCGCAGGCATTGTGCCGTGGTGGATCGTGATCACCCTGATCGGCCGCGATGCGATCCTGGCGGCCACCCTGCCGTTGCTGCGCACTCGGGGCCTGACCGCGTTGCCGGTCACCTACATCGGCAAGGGTGCGACGTTCGCGCTCATGTCGGGATTCCCGTTGATCCTGCTCGGGCAGTGGGATGCGCTCTGGAGCCGCGTGATCCTGGCGTGCGGGTGGGCGTTCGTGATCTGGGGGCTCGCGCTCTACCTGTGGTCTGCCGTGCTCTACCTCGGGCAGGTGGCGATGGTGATGCGTCAGATGCCGAGGGCGTACTCGCGTGAGTGACGGTGAAGAGCGGCGTGCACTCGGTGGTTACGATCCCGATGCCGGACGCAACACGCACCGGGCGAACGCGCCGACGCTGATCCCCGTGCCATCGCTGCTGCGATCGCTGCTGTCCGAGCACCTCGACCCCGGTTACGCGGCGGCGGCTGCGCAGCGCAGCGCGGGCGCGCAACCCAGGAGCCGGCTGGTCGCCGCGAGCTGGCAGGTGCTGGCCGCGCTGGCGATCGCGACCGTGTTCGCTTTCGCGGTCGCGCAGGCACAGGCCACCGCGCCAGGTGTGCGCGAGAGCCAGCAGGTGCTTTCGGGCAGTGTGCGGTCCGCCCAGGAGGCGACGAACTCGGCGGCCACCCGGCGGAATGCGCTGGCAGGAGAGCTCGACGCCGAACGACGCAGCCGCCTCGAGGGCGATGAGCGCGGCAGACAGTTGCTCGGCAGCCTCGACGGCGCCAACTTCTCGGCGGCGGCCACCGCGGTCACCGGTCCAGGGCTGACGGTGACACTCACCGATCCCGGCGCCTCGAAGGATCTCAGCGACGTGTCGAAGGAACGCGTCGAGGGGAGCCGTCAAGTCATCCTCGATCGGGACTTGCAGTTGGTGGTCAACTCGCTGTGGGCCAGTGGCGCCGAGGCGATCTCGGTCGGCGGCGTGCGCATCGGACCCAACGTGACCATCCGGCAGGCGGGCGGCGGCATCTTGGTCGACAATCAGCCGATCGCCAGCCCCTACGCGATTCTGGCCGTCGGCCCACCGCACAATATGGCCGATGCGTTCGACCGCAGCCCCGGTCTGCAGCGGCTGCGCCTTCTGGAGGCCAGCTACGGCGTCGTGGTCACCGTCAGTGCAGGCGACGACGTGAGGTTGCCCGCCGGTTCGGTGCGAGATGTCAACTTCGCCAAGGAAATCGGGGACAGATGATCGGAATCGCCGCGCTTGTCATCGGTATCGTGCTCGGCCTGGTTTTCCATCCCAGCGTGCCCGAGTTCGTCGAACCCTATTTGCCCATCGCTGTCGTCGCCGCGCTGGACGCGGTGTTCGGCGGGCTGCGGGCATATCTGGAGCGGATCTTCGACTCGAAGGTCTTCGTGGTGTCGTTCGTGTTCAACGTCCTCGTCGCCGCTCTCATCGTCTACGTCGGCGACCAGCTCGGTGTCGGCACGCAACTGTCGACCGCGATCATCGTCGTTCTCGGAATTCGGATCTTCGGCAACGCGGCGGCCCTTCGCCGCAGACTGTTC
>Ga0075363_100000500_pt1 | contig 12493 bp, 10 predicted proteins | sample EndMetdeltDD1763_FD_71470 | JGI IMG/M metagenome (GOLD analysis project Ga0075363, IMG submission 71470) | Populus endosphere microbial communities from Tennessee, USA - Endosphere MetaG P. deltoides DD176-3 | ecosystem: Host-associated > Plants > Roots > Endosphere | place: USA: Tennessee...
CCCGAGACGCTCATGTCGATCTCACAGGTTCAGCAGCATGTCGATCATGTCTTTGATCGTCGACAGCACGCGCGCATTCGCCCCATAGGCGGTCTGAAGTTGCAGGAGGTTCGCCATCTCCTCGTCGATGTTCACACCGGACGTCGAGGTGAACTTCTGCTGCAGCGAATTGACGACCACCTGCTGACCCTGGTTCAGCGAGTCCGCGTTCGCCGCATCCTCGCCCTGCTGGCTCAGCATCTCCTGCAGGTAGGACGCGATCGTTCCGCTGAACGGCGCTGACTCGGTGCCGACGCCGGCCTGCGGCGCGTAGTCCATCACGGCCGTCGTCAGGCGGCCGAGGATGAAGTTCGGCCGCGTCGCGTCCGCGGTGTCAGTCAGCGGCGACGTATTGAAGACGACGAGCCGCGTCGGATCGTTGAGCAGCCCCGGATTGACCGCGATGCGCCCCGCGAGGCCCGCGCTCTGCGGCCCATCGGCGGTGATCGCTCCGGTATACGCGCGTGTCCCGTCGAGGAAGAACGGCAGTTCGCCGCTTCCGCCGGTGAGCGATGTCACCGTGCTGGTCGCGCTCACAGCGCTGACATCGATCTGGCCGCCGACGCCGTCGTCCATCACGCGCAGCGTCGTGCCCGACGGATTGTAGAACTTCACGCCGCTCGATCCGAGCGCGTTCTGAATCTGCGTCAGGACCGACGCCATGCCTTGTGAAAAATCCACGCCCACCACGCGATCGTTCGCGTCGGCCGTCGCGGTCGCCGGCAGCGGCAGCACGCGCTTATCGTCCACGCGCACGATGGTCAGCGTCTTCGTCGCGCCGGTCGAGTCGGTGTAGCTGATGTTGACGGTGTTACCGTCCTTCAGCGAACCGATATCGACATCGAAACCGTTCTGGCCGGCGGTCGCAACCGCTGTGCCGCCGACCGTCTTGTTCGAGAGCGCGCTCGACATCGCAGCGGCGATCTGGTCGGTTTGCGCCTGCGCCTGCGTCAGCACCTGGTCGCGCATCTGCAAGAGCGAGGCGAGCTTGCCGGACTGGATAACCTTGTTGGCTACAAGATCGAGCCCCTGCACGTTCGCGCCGCTGTCGATGACGATCGTGCCGACGCCGCGCTTCGCCGGGTCCGCATCCCACACTGAGTTCGGCGACAGCGAGCCCTTGGCGTCGAACTTGAGCGTCACGGCAGTGTCGCCGACGAGCTGCACGCCCGCGCCGCCGAAAATGTTCACCTTGTTGTTGCTGGTCGGAACGACCTTGATGTTCATGATCTGCGAGAGCTGATCGATGTAGCCGTCGCGCTTGTCGCGCAGGACGGCAGACGTCGCGTCCTGCACGTTCGTCTGTCCGAGCTGCTGGTTGATCGCGGCGATCTGCGCCATCGCGTTGTTGGCCTGCGCGACCGTATCGCTGATCTCAAGCTCGGCCTGACTGCGCAGGCTCTGGATATCTCCCGTCATGGCGTTGAGGTGCTGCGCCAGCGCCTGGCCCGCGCTCAGCACGCCGAAGCGCGCCGAGCTCGAATCCGGCGAGGTCGAGAGCGTCTGCGCGGCGGTCGTGAAGTTGCTGTATGCAGTCGCAAGCGCGTTGTCGGAGCCCGGCTGCCCGAACACGGCCTGCAGGCGCTCGAAGTAGGACGACAGCGTGCTCGCGTAAGAGCCGCCCGAACTCTCGGAGCGAAGCTGCGACTGCAGATAGGTGTCGAGCTCGCGGTTGACCGCCGAGAGGCGGACGCCGATCGTGATATTGGCGGAAGCGGCCGAAACCTGGCTGACCGACTTCTTGATGTAGCCAGGCGTTTCCGCGTTGGCGATGTTGCCGGAAATGATCGACAGCGCGGACTGCGTGACGCGCAGTCCGGAGACAGCAGAGGTGAGTGCCTGACCGAGTCCCATTGTCTACGCGCCGCCCTGGTCCACGCGATCTAAATCAGCGCAGCATGTTCAGCACGTCCTGCACCATCTGATTGCTGGTGGTGACGACGCGCGTGTTGGCCGAATAGGCCTGCTGCGTGACGATGAGCTTGGTGAACTCGTCCGCGATATCGACGTTCGAGCCTTCGAGCGAGGAACCGACGATCTTGCCGGGCGCGCCGAGAATGGCCGGGCCGGAGTCATCAGTCACGGCGAACGCGCCGCCGTCGAGGCGCTTGAGCTGATTGGGCCCGTTGAAGTTCGCGAGCGTCACCTCGGCGAGGTCGAGCGTGCGGCCGTTCGAGTACGTGCCGACCACGCGGCCCTTGTCGCTGATCGAGATGCTCTGCAGCGAACCGGCCGGGAAGCCGTCCTGCGAGATCAAGTTCACCTGCGCGGTGCCGTTGGTGTCGGCGAACTGGGTCAGGCCGCCGGAGCCATGGACGATCTGCACCGTGCCAAGCGAGATGCCGTCGACCGTCACGTTGTTGAGCGTCGTGTTGGCGATCAGCGGATTCATTTGTCCGTTGGCGTCGAACTTGTAGTTCACGCCCGCGTTCTGCCAAGCGACCTGCGTTCCGGTCGCGTTGCTGTTGACCTGATAGAACATGTTCCAGGTGTCGGTGTGGCCGGTGCCGAGCGTCGAGGAGTCGACCTTGCCCCAGCGCACCTGCACGTTCACCGGCGCACCCGAGGAGTCGTAGGCCGTGATCGCGCCGCCGCCGATGGTCTGCTTCACAAACGCCGTGGTGTCGAGGCCGAGCACCTGCTGGTTCGAGGGCAGCGCGGTCAGCGTGTGCATGCCGAAGTTGGTGGCCGGTGCATCGCCGGTCACCTGAACGGTGTCGGTGAGGCTGTTGGCTTGAATCTTGATGTTGCCGTTCGCGGTGTTCACGCTCGCGGTGCCGCCGGTCAGCGTGGCAAGCTTGGCCTGCAGCTCGGCCAGCGTGGACACTTCCGTGGCGCCGGTGCCGAACGTGATCGTCAGCGACGGGTTGGCGCCGACCTGGATCGTCATCGTCTGACCTTGCGCGGCAGCGCTTTGCGTCAGGATGTTGGTCGGATTGACCGAGCCGACCTGAAGGCCGAGTTCGCTCAGCAGCGTCGGCGCGGAGCCGGTGATATCGATCGCGGTGTCCGCGTCGAGGCTCTTCATGACAAGATGATTGCCGCTGTCGAGCGTGACGGTCTGCATGCCGGTCGGGACCGTGCCGACTGTCGATACGCGGTTGGCGCTCAAGAAGCCCATCGCGTCCAGCGTGGTGGTGTCGCCCGCGAGCGTCACGGCCGATCCCAGCGCAGAGCTGAACACGATCTGGCCGCCGACGACCGAGGCCTGCAGCCCGGCAGCACCGCCCGTTGCGGTGCCGAGCGCGGTATTGATCTTGGTCGCGGCCGTCGCCGCCGTGTCGCCTGCGTTGAGCGTGGTGATCGTGAGCGCGGAACCGCCGTTGAAACCGGGTGCCGCGACGGTGATGTTGTTGACCGTGCCGCCGATCGTGCTGCCGGCGCCGGCGAAGCCGCCGGTACCGGTGAGCCGCACCGGCGAATTGATCTCGGCCAGGATTTGCGCTGGCGTCATGCCGGTCACGAGGTTGACGGTCTGGCCGTTGATCGTGAACGAGCCGTTGTTCGCAAGCGAGCTGGGCAGCACCTGCGTGCCGTTGAGGTTCGCCACCGCGTCGGCCGAGAGCGTCGCACCGAAGCCTGTGATCTTGGCGGGCGACGGCGAGCCGGCGACCGGGTTGGCCGAGAAGGTATTCGGATCGATGAGTTCGGAGCCCGCCACGTTGGTGTCGTGCGCGGTCGTCTGCGGATAGCTCGCGAGGTTGGCGCGATACTGGATCTGCGTGGTCGGCTGCGCGGGCAGGAAGTCGTTCTGGAACTTCAGAAGCTGCGGCACGCTGCCGGCGAGGTTGCCGGTTTCGGCATCGACCGGCACGCCCATCAGGTAGTAGCCGGCGCCGTTGACCAGGTAACCGTCCTTGTCGGTCGAGAAGTCGCCGCGGCGGGTGTAGAGGTCGCTGCCCGAGAAGGTCGGGCGGCCGTCGACGAAGTTCGAGGGCTTCTGCACCACGAAGAACCCGTCGCCGTTGATCGCCATGAAGGTGCCGATCGAGGCGGACTGGAAGTCGCCCTGCACCGTGTTGGTGAAGCGCGACGAGGCGGTCACCGTACCGGAGAGCTGCTTGGAGGGGATGTTATCCGGGATCAGGTCCTGGAAGCTGGTGTCGACGCGCTTGAACGCGGTCGTCTGCGAGTTCGCGATGTTGCCCGAGATGTTCTCGAGCGCGAACGATTGCGCCCGAAGCCCGGTCACCGCGGTGGTGAGTGCGCCGAAGATACCCATTACGTCCTCCAGTCCCGTCAGGCGCGATACGCGCCGCTCGATCCGGGCTGGATGTGGCAATCGGCGTGCCACGCGGAAAATTATGTAAAATCAATAGATTGCAGGAATGACCTGGCCGGCGGGCCAGCGCGAAACTGCCGGGTCCGGCAGGTTTTGCCGAGTCAAAAGGGGGCGGTCGCAGCCGAAATCAGGCCGGCCCGGCGCCCGCCGCGGGGGTGAACTTGAGGGCCACGCCATTGATGCAATAGCGCAGGCCGGTCGGCTTCGGGCCGTCCTCGAACACGTGTCCCTGATGCCCGCCGCAGCGGCGGCAGTGCACTTCGGTGCGCGTCATGAAGAACGACTTGTCGGTGGAAGTACCGACCGCGTTGGCCAGCGGCTGCCAGAAGCTCGGCCAGCCCGTGCCGCTCTCATACTTGGTGTCGGAGGAGAACAGCGGCAGGTCGCAGCCCGCGCAGGCGAACGTGCCCTTGCGCTTTTCCTTGTTCAGCGGGCTCGTGCCGGCGCGCTCGGTGCCATGCTTGCGCAGCACATCGTACTGCGCGGGCGTCAGCAGGCGGCGCCATTCATCGTCGGTCTTCTCGATCTCGAACTTGCCCGCGGGGGCGGCGTCCGACGACGCACCGAAGCGGAAGATCGAAAAGATCGCCAGCGTTCCAACCGTACCGAGCAACATGGTGCGCCTCGTCATGACGACTCCTTCTTGCCCCAGATCTGTTCGAGCCGCTGATCGCGCCCGCAATTCCAGCGGTAGAAATTGTAACGCGCCTCGTTCTTCTTGTAGTAATCCTGGTGATAATCCTCGGCCGGATAGAACGTGTCGGCCTTGACGATCTCGGTGTAGACCGTGCGCGGCGCGAACTTCGCCACGACCTTTTGCTTGCTGTCGTCGGCAAGCTTCTTCTGTTCGTCGTTCAGAAAATAGATGCCGGTGCGATACATGTCGCCGGTGTCGCAGAACTGCTTGTCCTTCACGAGCGGATCGATGCTGCGCCAGAATACGTCAAGCAGCTTGGCATACGTCACCTTCGCGGGATCGTAGACGATCTCGACCGCCTCGACGTGACCGCTACCGCCGCCGGACACTTCCTTGTAGGTCGGGTTCTTGGTCTTGCCGTTGAGATAGCCCGACGTGGTCGTGAGCACGCCCGGCACCTTGTCGAAGTCGGCTTCCACGCACCAGAAACATCCGCCGGCGAAGATCGCCTTGGCGGTCTTGTCCTGCGCGGATGCGGCGGTCACCGCCGCGGCCAGAACGGCGGCAGCAAGAATTGCTCTGCGAAACATCGGCGAGACCTCCCAGATACCGCCTGTGACTGCGCCCTATATAGGCGATTGCCAGTACGACGTGTGGTCAATTGCGTTCACAAAGACGCCAAATCGGAGTGATGGATCGCCTTGCGGCCCTGCGGCCTCCGCCCTAGGGTGCGCTCGAAATCCGTGGAGCGAGCATGCGTTTTGAAGGAACAAGCGCCTACGTGGCAACCGACGACCTCAAGGTCGCGGTGAATGCGGCGATCACCCTGGAGCGGCCCCTTCTGGTGAAGGGCGAGCCCGGCACCGGCAAGACGGTGCTCGCCATCGAGATCGCCAAGGCGCTCGGCGCGCCGCTGATCGAGTGGCACGTGAAGTCCACCACCAAGGCGCAGCAGGGCCTCTACGAATACGACGCGGTCTCGCGCCTGCGCGACAGCCAGCTCGGCGATGCCCGCGTCGGCGACATCCGCAACTACATCAAGCGCGGCAAGCTGTGGGACTCGTTCGTCTCCGACGAACGGCCGGTGCTGCTGATCGACGAGATCGACAAGGCTGACATCGAGTTTCCCAACGACCTGTTGCAGGAACTCGATCGCATGGAGTTCTTCGTCTACGAGACCAGCGAGACCGTGAAGGCCCGCCGCCGCCCGATCGTCGTCATCACCTCGAACAACGAGAAGGAATTGCCGGACGCCTTCCTGCGCCGCTGCTTCTTCCACTACATCCGCTTTCCCGACGCCGACACGATGAACGCGATCATCGAGGTGCACTTCCCGGGCATCAAGCAGCGCCTCGTCGCCGAGGCGCTCAAGCTGTTCTATGAAATCCGCGACGTGCCGGGCTTGAAGAAAAAGCCATCGACCTCGGAGCTGCTCGACTGGCTCAAGCTTCTGATGGTCGAGGACATCGGCCCCGAGACCTTGCGCGAGCGCGACCCGAAGAAACTGATCCCGCCGCTGCACGGCGCGCTGATCAAGAACGAACAGGATGTGCACCTGTTCGAACGGCTGGCGTTCATGGCGAGACGAGAGGGGCGGTAAGGCGGCGCGCGCCTCTCAGTCAAACGCCTTGAAGCCTTCCATGCTGGCAATCGGCGGCGCGGCCTTCAGCTTCGCGATGTCCGGCACCGGCCGCGCGGTGCGGCTGTCACCGGCAAGCTGCGCCTCCAGCGCCGCCGCGACCGAGAGCACGAACGCATCCCCTCCCCGCGGTCCCACGATCTGCAAGCCGAACGGCATGCCGTTCGCATCGCGCCCGACCGGCAACGACACGGCCGGATGTCCGGCCAGCGTCACCGCATACGCGTTTGCCAGCCAGTGGAAGTAGCTCTTGGTCGGCTTGCCGTCGATCTCGGCGGGATAGAGTTCGCGCCACGGCCGCGGACTGATCGTCACCGACGGCGCGAGCACGATGTCGTAACGCGTGAAGAACTCGGTCCAGCGCCGGTGCAGCGCGGTTTGCAGCGTGAGCGCGTGCGCCACGTCCTGCGCCGAGTACCCCAACCCCTCCTCGATGTTCGCCTTCACGTTCGGCCCGATCTGGCCGGGATGCTTGCGCATCAGCTCGAGATGACGCGCAAGAAACAGCGTGGCGCGGATGATCGCGAATGACTCGTCCGCGCCCGCACAATCCGGATGCGTCTCGTCGATCCCGGCGAACACGTCGCCGATCAGGCCGACCTTCTCGCGGAATGCGGACGCGACCACACGCTCGGTCGGTGCGAAGCCGAAGTCCGTCGTCATCGCGACCTTCAGCGACGACAGATCGACGCGCTGCGGCACCGCGTAGCTCGCCGCATCGCGCAACCTGCCGCCGTGCACGACCGCGGAGAGCGGATCGCGCGCATCCTCGGAGATCATGCCGGAGAGCATCAGGCAGGCGTCGGGCACGGTGCGCGCCATCGGCCCCAACGTCGAGAGTTGCATCCACGACGGACTGCGCTTCTCGCTCGGGATCAGACCGGGCGTCGGACGAAAGCCGACGATGCCGCAGAACGCCGCCGGGTTGCGGCACGACCCGCCCGTGTCCGAGCCGGTCGACAGCGGCACCATCGCGCAGGCAAGCGCCGCGCCCGAACCGCCGGAGGAGCCCGCCGCCGAATACGCCGGATTGAACGGATTTCCGGTTGCGCCGTAGACCGCGTTGCGCGTGTTGCCGCCCGCGCCCCATTCGGGCGTGTTGGTCTTGCCGATCACGATCGCGCCCGCCGCGCGCAGCGACGCCACCGCGCCTTCGTCTTGCGTCGCGATCTGATCCTTGAAAATGGGGCTGCCGAAGGTGGTCGGCAGGCCCTTCGCGTCGATCAGGTCCTTTACGCCGAGCGGCAGGCCATGCAGCGCGCAGAGCGCGCCGCCGCGCATGACCTGCTCTTCCGCCACACGCGCGGCCTTGCGCGCGCCCTCGAAGTCGCGCGCGACCATCGCGTTCACCGCCGGATCGACCGCTTCGATGCGGCGGATGCAGCTTTCGGTGAGTTCGACCGGCGAGAGTTTCTTCGCGCCGATCAGCGCGCGCGCCGCGACGGCGGAGAGATCGCAGGGTTCGGTCACGGCCTTGGGTCCTTGCTTATTCGATGGTCCCGTTGCCGAACGACGCGTAGAACAGCTTCTTCGGGTCGGCCTTCGCGAGGTCCTGCGGCTGTCATATGAACGTCAGCAGCCTGCGGGGATTGCCTACCATGATCGCGTCGATCTCCTCGGATGTAAATCCGCGCCGACGCATCAACGGCAAAACGTTGGCGAAGATATGCTGGTATCCATGGCCACCATACCGCGTCAACCGCGTGCGGGTGCACACGTCCTGGCTGATGACGATGCGATCTAGATGTCCACGATCGATCAGTGCCCGAATCATCTTCAAGCGGCCAGCATCATTCGGCATGTCGATGTCGGCCATGGGATAGCTCGACTGCTCCCAGCCGAACAGATCGAACTCGATGACGCATCCGCTGTCGGCCAGGCGCAACAGGCGCGCGTCATCAAAGATCGTGCGATCAATGTGGCTGAGGATCAAACGGTCCATAGTCCCGCCGGCAGCAGCAACGAAGTCCGCGACCTCTTGCGGCTGGTCCGGATGCCGGCCGGGGTGGACGTTGAGTGCGGCACCTGTCTCAACCTGCGCCATAAGTGCGCCACGCATGACGCGGCGCTCCTGCTCGGTCCATGGCGCTTGGCAGCCGATCTCTCCGATAATGCCGGCGCGGACACCAGTTCCCCAGGCGCCTACAAGAACTTGCGCGATCATCTCCGCGGCGAAATCCTCAGCATTCCGTCCAGCATTGGCGGGATCTTGGTATTCGTGCACATAATGGCCGCAACCCATCACAACATTGACACCAGTGGCGCGCGCCACATCGACCAGAGCAACCGGATTTGGCTTGAGGCCACCATTGGTCAGCTCGACGAGCGTACGCCCGCCGGCCTCACGCATTTCAGTGACCTCGGCAATTGCGATCGCGCGCTCATCAAGACGATAGTTGAGCCGCGACGCCTGTTGGCCATACCGAACCTTGAAGCAATTGCAGAGAGTGATCTCGTCCTCGGCCCCGACCGCTTCGGCGGCGAACTGCGGCGGATTGAGATCGATGAACAAATGCTCGTGCATCAGTGCCGGACCGACCTCGACAGGGTCAATCAAGCCCATCACAGTTTGGACCTTCCCCTTGAGATCGGCACGGCTGATACGCGACATCCGGCGTTTCCTCAGCTTAGCAGCAACGCATCGTCGTCGACGGACTCGCCGCGCACTTTGCTGAACATACGCAGCAAGTCCTCGACACTCATTCGCCGACGATCATCGCCCTTGAGGTCCAGCACAATCCGCCCATCATGCATCATGATGGTACGACTGCCGTGATCGAGCGCTTGGCGCATGCTATGGGTCACCATCAGCGTAGTCAGTTTCCCTTCCTCGACGATCCGATCCGTCAGGTCCATCACGAACGAGGCATTGCGCGGATCGAGCGCCGCCGTGTGCTCGTCGAGCAACAGAAGCTTCATCTCGACGACCGCCGCCATCACGAGACTCACGGTCTGACGTTGCCCACCCGACAGCCGATCCATCCGGTCATCGAGCCTGTCCTCCAGTCCGAGCCCGAGCGCCGCCAGCCGCTCACGCAAGTGCGCGCGTAGTGCCTGTGCGCTCGCAAGCGCGAGGCCGCGCATCCGCCCTCGTTGCGAGGCCAGAGCAAGGTTCTCCTCTATGGTCAGCGCACCACAGGTGCCGACAAGCGGGTCCTGGAACACCCGGCCGATAAGCGCCGCCCGCCGATGCACCGGCCACGCCGTGACATCGACATGGTCGAAACGCACCGACCCGGCTGCAAGCCGTACGTCTCCACTCAAGACGTTCAGAAGCGTCGACTTTCCCGCCCCATTGCTGCCGATGACAGTGACGAATTCGCCCGGAACAAGCGTCAGCGAAACGCCATCGAGTGCGCGCCGCTCACTTGGGTCCCCTGCGTTGAAGACGACTGAAGCCCGATCGAGTGCAATCAAGGCGGCGCTCCCATCGGACGAAGGCGGCGCGCATATCCCTTGAGTCGCGGCGCCAGCAGTGCGACGACCACGAGCACGGCCGTGATAAGATTGAGGTCTTGGGACTTCAGGCCAAGCAAGTCGGAGTTCAGCGCCAGCGCTACGGCCAGACGATAGACAATCGCTCCGATCACGACTGCCACGATGGCACGGACAACGCGATGTCCTGGAAAAATGCTCTCGCCGAGGATCAAAGCCGCGAGCCCAATCACAATCGTTCCGATTCCCATCGCGACGTCAGCAGCGCCCTGAGCTTGCGCGAACAGCGCGCCCGCCAGCCCGGCGAGTGCATTGCTGAGGGCCAGCCCAACGATAGTCGCCCGGCGGACGTTGACGCCATTTGCCGCGGCCATGCGTGGATTCGTTCCGGTGGCGCGCAGGCTCAGTCCGATTTGCGACAACAGAAAGCGTGCGACCACGGCTGCCACGATCGCAACAATGACGGCGAGCGCGAGCACCACCGCGAGATTGCTAGGAAGCCCCAATGCCTCAACCGGGGTGAAGATGGTTCTCTCGCCGATCAACGCTATATTCGGCTGTCCCATGATGCGCAGATTGATCGAATAAAGCGCGATCATCACCAGGATGCCTGACAGCAGATGCAAGAACCCCAACCAAACGGTCAGCAGCCCGGTGACGGCCCCGGCGAGCGCGGCCGCTAGCATGCCGCACAGCGTCGCGAAATATGGATTGAAGCCGGAGACGATCATCAGGGCCGCGACGGCGGCACCCAAGGGAAAGCTGCCATCGACAGTCAGGTCAGGAAAGTCCAGCACGCGGAAGGACAGATACACCGCGATGGCGACGATGCCGAACAAAAGTCCGGCTTCGAGCGCGCCGAAGAAGGCATAGAACGTCATTGGGCTACTCGAGAACCGATGTCGCACGCTTGACGAGCGGCGCCGGCAAAGTGACGCCAAGTGCGGTCGCGACCTTCTTGTTGAGCGCAACGTCGAGCGTTTGCGGCATATCCACGGGAATGTCGCCGGGGTTCTCTCCCTTCAGAACACGGACCACCAGCGCGGCGGTACGCCGCCCAATCAGTTCGTAGTCGATGCCGGTTGCCGCGATCGCGCCCTTTGGCACGCTGTCGAGCGACGAAGCAAACACGGGGATTTTCGCTTCCAAGCTGACGCGGGTGACGGCCTCGAAGTTCGACACGACAGTTCCGTCGTTCGGGACGTAAATCACGTCGGCCTTGCCGACCAGGCTCTGCGCGGCTGCGAGCGTGTCACTCGCCTTGGTGACGGTCGCCTCGACGAACGAAAAACCCGACTGCGCGGCCTCCGCTTTGAATCGATCGATTTGCGCGCGCGAGTTCGCCTCACCGGCATTGAAGATCAAGCCGATGCGCTTTCCCTTAGGCGCAATCTCCGTGATCACGTCGAACAAGGGCTTGTAGGGCGCGCGATCGCTCGTGCCGGTTACATTGCCGCCTGGACGCTCAAGGCTTGCCACCACCTTTGCGCCCAGCGGATCGGCAAGCCCCGAAAAGACGATTGGAATGTCCTTGATTTGCTGTACGGCAGGTTGGGTCACCGGGGTGCCGGCAGTGACAATGACTGCCGGCCGATCGCCAGCAAACTTCCGCGCAATCTGTCCGGCTGTCACAGCGCTGCCCTGTGCACTTTGTAGCTCGAATCTGTAGCCGCGCTCCGGGGTGATGCCGGCCTCGCCGAGCCCCGCTCGAAGTCCATCAAGCAATCGTTGGACCGCCGGGTGTTCAATGAAGGTGGCAACCGCAATTACTTTGTCTTGCGCCAGCGCCGGTGTGGCACCGATGGTGAGGGCGAGCGCTGCGATGCGACTGAAGACTATCATGTCGTGTTTCCCCATTGGTGAGTCCGTTGTCCCGGCTAGTCCTTCACGCCATTGCACTCCTTCTCAGACGCACAGCATGTCGCGGTGCGTCCGCATTACCTCATTCTTTGCGCCGATCAGCGCGCGCGCCGCGACGGCGGAGAGATCGCAGGGTTCGGTCACGGCCTTGAGTCCTTGCTTACTCGATGCGGATCTGCGCCTTGGTGGCGATGTCGCGCATCCGCTCGATGTCTTTCTTGACGTAGTCGGTCCAGTCGTCGAGCGGCGCATAGGTCGTCTCGAACCCGAGCGTGTTGAGCCGCTCCTTCACGCCCGCATCGTTCAGGATCGCCTGGATCGTCTCGCGCAGCTTCGCCTTGGCTTCCGGCGCCAGGCCCTTGGGGCCGACCAGCGCGATCCACGAGGTCATGTCGTAGCCGGTGTATCCGAGCTCCGCGAAGGTCGGAACGTCCGGCAACAAAGCCGAGCGCTTCGGTGTCGTCACGGCGAGCGCCTTGATCTTGCCGGCCTTGATGTTCGGCGTCGCCGCCACGACGGTGTCGAACAGCAGCGGCACCTGCCCGCCGAGCAGGTCGGTCATCGCCGGCGCGCTGCCGCGATACGGCACGTGCGTGAGCTC
>Ga0075363_100000501_pt1 | contig 12482 bp, 13 predicted proteins | sample EndMetdeltDD1763_FD_71470 | JGI IMG/M metagenome (GOLD analysis project Ga0075363, IMG submission 71470) | Populus endosphere microbial communities from Tennessee, USA - Endosphere MetaG P. deltoides DD176-3 | ecosystem: Host-associated > Plants > Roots > Endosphere | place: USA: Tennessee...
GATCAGCAGCGCAGCGCCTATCACGAAGATCGCGAGTACCACCAGATGCGACGGCCCGTACGCCACGAACTCGCGTTGTGCTGCCAGCAGCTCCATCAAGTCCCCCGTCTTGTTGCGCCCTCATGGGTTCGGGCGGGCGGCGGCCGGACTTAGCTCCGAATCGACCCCGCTACAGGATAGGCGCATAATCGCCGCCTGCGCTCACGCTGCGGGTTCGTATCGCAGCATCGTCACCTCGTGGTCGGGGTAGTCGAAGAAGACAGGACGCACCCGCATGCCGATCTGCAGGTCGGCAGGATCGACGTTCACCATCTCGGTGGAAAAGCGTGGGCCCTCGTCCCATTCGACGATCGCCAGGAGTTGCGGCACGGCGTCGGCGAAGTGCGGCCCGACGGGCCGACGGGCGACAGTGAAGGAGTACAGCGTGCCCATGCCCGAGATCTCGCGCCACTCCAGGTCGCCGGCCAGTGTCCGGGGCGCCCGTACCCGGGGATAGAACACCCAGGCGTCGGTCGAAGGTGAGTACTGTATCCGAACCTTGTGCTTGGACAACGCATCCCAGAAGGGCGCGGTCGTCGGCGTCTTGACCGGCATCGGCCGTTCGAAGGTGGTCATGATCAATCCCCCTCGAGGATGAGCGTGGTCTGCTCGGACAGGATTCCGCCATTGCCCGAGACGAATGCGCGGTGGCAGTCCGGGACCTGCGCCGCATCTGCCCGCCCCATGATCTGCCGGGTCGCGTCGCACACGTGGTGCATGCCCCCCGCGAGACCGGCCTGGCCGAATCCGAGTTGACCGCCCGCAGTGTTGAGCGGGAAGTCGCCGCGGAAGGTCAGATCGCGGTCGGCGACGAAGGACATGCCCTTGCCCTTCTCGCAGAACCCGGCGTCCTCGAGGCTGAGCAGCACCGTGATGGTGTAGCAGTCGTAGATCGACACCATGTCCATGTCTGCGCGCTGCAGATCCGTCATGCCGAACGCCGTGTCGGCGGCCTTGGCGATCGGTGTCTGCAGAAGGTCCTGCGCGTACGTAGGGGTCTTGAACGGGACGTGTTCGCCGAAACCCCGGATCCACACGGGCCGGTTGCGTGAGCGTTTGGCGACGTCGGCATTGGCCACCACGACGGCCGCACCCCCGACGCACGGCATGACGATCTCCAGCATGTGCAGGGGGTCGGCGATCACCGGACTTGCCAACACGTCATCGACGGTCAGCGGTTTGTCCTTCCAGATGGCACCTTCGGTGTGATTGGCATTGAACCGCTGGTCCACCACGATCTTGGCCATCGCGCGTTCGTCATACCCGTAGACCGCACCGTACCGCTGCGCGACCTGACCGTAGGGTCCGTTCTGGCCGAGGTTGCCGTAGGGGATCTCGAATTCGGCTTGCGGCGAACCGTATTGGTTGCTCGACGAGCCGAAGAACACGGCGTCGACCAACGGCTTGGGCTTCTTGTCCGACATCGGAGTGATGTAGCGCGACGGCAGTGTGCAGAGAACGACGTCGCAGAGTCCCAGTTCGATCGCGGCCGCCGCACGCCAAACCATTCCTGCCGCACTCGCACCGCCCAGGTCGACGAGTTCGGCGAAGTTCGCGTCGATACCGAGATATTCGGCCACGGTGGACGGTACGAAGATCTCGGACTCCCCCAGATGCGAGGTGACGATCCCGTTCACCGACTCAGCGGGGATGCCGGCATCGTCCAGTGCGGCTGCCGACAGTTCGGCCCACTGCTCGATGGTGAAGGGCGCCGGCTTCGCCTTGTTCATTCGCTCCGGCGGTAGCTCGACGTAGCCGACGATGGCCGCTTCTCCGCGTAAACCCATGCTGTGTCTCGATTCTCGCTGTTCTCGGCTGCTTACTTGCGAGGCAGACCCATGATCATCTGCGCGATGATGTTGAGCTGTATCTGTCGCGTGCCACCACCGATCAGTTCGGCGGGTAGCCGCAGATACGGTGCGACGATCGCGGGTTCCGACCGCTCGACCATCGCCAGGGGTCCCGCCAGTTCGAGGGTGGCCTTGAACGTGCGGCGCAGCATGATGCTGGTGGCGACTTTCGCGATGCTCGACGCGGGCCCTGCGCTTTGTCCGTCGAGCAGGCGGATCGTTTCGCGCACACCGAGGGCTTTGATGGCATTGGTGTACGCGTCGAGTTCGCCCAGGGCACGCACCACGGCATCCTGGTCGGGTCCCGGTTGCGCGGCGAGGTGGCGCAAAGCGACCGCACGATCGATGTTCACGTACGCACCGATAGCGACCCGCTCCTGCGCCATCGTCGCGATCGCCAGACTCCATCCGTCCGTCGGGCCGCCGAGCAGCATCTCGTCGGGTACGAAGACGTCGGCAAGGAAGACTTCGTTGAAGTGTGGATCGCGGTCTGCGGTCTTGATCGGCTGGATCTCGACACCGTCGGCGCGCATGTCGATGATGAAGTAGCCAATCCCCTTGTGCTTCGGTGCATCCGGATCCGTCCGGGCCAGCAGTGCGCCGTAGTCGGCGTATTGCGCCGACGACGTCCAGATCTTGTGTCCGTTGATCCGCCAGCCGCCGTCGACCTTCACCGCACGGGTGCTCAACGCCGCGAGATCGGAACCCGCGCCTGGCTCACTGAACAGCTGACACCAGAGCAGCTCACCGCGTTGCGTCGGCGGAATCAACTGCTGTGCAACAGCTTCCGACCCGGAACTGATGATCGACGGCAGGACCCACTCGGCGATATTGAGCGACGGCCGCACGAGTTCGGGCCGTTTGGCGAACTCGTCGTCGATGATCAGCTGCTGCAGCGGGGTCGCGCCGACGCCCCACGGCGCTGGCCAGTGTGGCGCCATCAGTCCGGCATCGGCGATCAACGTGCGTTGCGGTCCGCTCGCCAGGTGGTCGTAGTCCCCCAGCGGACTCGGCTTGTCGTTGACGAGCCCGAGCGCCTCATCCAGTACTGCGGCGACCCGCGCGCGAAAATCCGCTTCGGCCTCACCGAGTTTCACCGTCATGTCGCGGACATTTGTCTTACCGAGCTCACCGAGGCGTCGCGACCAGCCGGTGATCGGCCCCATCGAGGCAGCCAGACTGGTCGCCCGCCGCCAGTACAGGTGCACGTCGTGCTCCCAGGTGAACCCGATGGCGCCGAACATGGTCAACGCGTCGAGCAACAATTCGGGGGCGGGCGCGACGGCCATGACGGCGGCAGCCGCGGCGGCCAGTTGCCGCTGCTCGGGCGCTTCGGCGGCGGCACGCACTGCGTCCCACGCAGCCGCTGCGGCGAGTTCGCTGTTGACAAGCAGCATCGCCGCTTCGTGTTGGAGCGCTTGGAAGGTGCCGATCGGCTTGCCGAACTGTTCGCGCGTGCGAAGGTGCTCGGTCACCGCGTCCACAGCCCATTGCAGTGTTCCGGCAGAGGCGCACGCCGACAGCGCGACGGCTATGTCCCATGCCGCGTCATCGTCGATACCGTTGAGCAGCAGCGAATCCGGGACGGAGTGGTCGTCGAAGCGCAGGATACCGACGTCGATGGTCAGATCGGTACCGTCGCGCGGCTCGACTGATACCGACGCGATGTCGGGATCGACGACGAACCACAACGTCTCGCCGTCGTCGCATCGCGCAGCCGCGAGGATCACGGCGGCCGAACGAACGCCGAGGACGTCACCCGACGAGCCTGTGACACGCCATCCACCCTCGGTGGCGCTGGCGGCCAGATCGCCGGATTCCGGAAGGACGACTGTGGCAGTTGCCCCGGCGGCGAGCTCGCTCAACAGCTTTCCAGTCGCCGTGTCATCGACCGAAAGAGCGATGGCCCCGGTGATCACCGTCGGCAGCAGCGGCCCTGGCAGCAGAGCTGTGGCTGCCGACTCGATGACGCAGGCGGCGTCGAGGAGCGAGCCGCCCTGCCCGCCAACGGCATCGGGTAGGTGCACCGCATGGAAGCCCTGCGCGACAAAGTCATTCCACCACGCGGGCAATGTTCCTTCAGCGAGCGCGTCGAAGGATCCGCGGGTCTGGTCGATCGCCGCGTGCCGAGCCGCGAATCGGCGGACCGCCTCTTCAAGTTGACCCTGCTCCGGGGTGAGCCCGATGGGCACCGTCATGCCGCCTTCCATCAAACAAGACGGACCGTCTCGTCTTGTGGCAGACTACGGGTTGTCCGCCGCACCGGCAACCGAGGAATGCGTCACATGGTCCGCCCCGCCCCGCCTCCCCGCCGTCGCAGCGAAAGGTCACGCGTCGCCATCGTGAACGCGACGCGAGAGCTGCTGCTCGAGCGGGGGTTCGACGGGACCAGCATCGAGGCTGTTGCCGCACGCGCAGGTGTGGGCAAGCAGACGATCTATCGCTGGTGGCCCAGCCGCCCCACGCTGGTGGCCGACGTCCTGCTCGAAGATGCCGACCGGATCATCGCTCCAGTCACCCACAGCGATGACCTGGCCGGGGACCTCGTCCGATGGGTGGGCAAGCTCGCGGCGACACTGACCACCGAACGCGGTTCGGCGATGCTGCGCATTCTCACCGTCGCATGCATGGAGCACGAGGACACCGCGGTCAAGCTGCGGGCTGGATTCAGCGCACCTCTGCTGGACAGCGTTCGAACGCGGTTGCTCGCCGACGGAGTCGACGAAGGTACCGCCGGGTCGGCCGCTGATGCGATCGTCGGTGCGGTCGTCTACCCCATCCTGTCCGAGGGTCGCGGCTACAGCCGAAAGCGCGCCGAGTCCACCACACGACTCATCATCTCGGGACTGAAGTCCTAACAGTTCGCACTCGCTTTGGTCACAACGATCCTCATTCGGCGGTCGCGATGATTGGATCGGCTGTGCGGCCTATTGACGACGGCCCGGAGGTCATATGGGTTCGCTGGTACCACTGTTCATCTCGCTACTCGTGACGGTCGCGGTGACCGCCGCGCTGTGCGGTTCCCTCGCGTCGCGAATCGCGCGCCGGAAACAGCAGCGGGCACGGCGGTTCTTGCTCGTGGGCTTTCTGTGCGGATTCACGGCCGGCGTCGTCGTCCGCCGAAAGTGGCGTGAGGTCGCCCGATTCGCCATCCGCGCACTCGGCTCGGCGGGATCACCTATTCCGCTTGGCCGCTCACCACAGCGGCATCGCCGACATCCGATGGCCCTGCTGGCTGTTCGGCGTTAGCACGACCGATGAATTCCAGACCGGCGTTGATCGCCGGGCGGTGACGCAAGATGCGGTAGTGCGCCAACCGCCCCAGCCCGCGGGTGGTTTCCAACCTTGCCTCCGGCCAGACATCGATGATCGTCCGGCTCATCTCATACGGACTGTCGGGGTCGTCGGGATCGTGCACGATCAGCAGCGGTGGCGGGTCGTGAAGAGTTGTCGCGACCGCTGCGATGTCGGTGTCGTACAGCGGCATCTTCAGCCGTCGGTCCAATCGGCGGTGCAGACCTCCTCGAATACGAGGCCCGAAACCATGGCGTTCGGCGAAAACGTCCAGATACCAGGAGAACTCGCCCATCGGCGCCAGGAACACCAACTTGTCGATGTCGGCGCCCCTCGCGACCGCCAGCGCCGCGGCTTTCGCGCCGAGGGAATGCGCCACGACCGCACGTGCGGGCCCGTGGGTGCGCACGACAGCGCGCACTGCTTCGGCGCATTCCACGATCGTCGTCCGTCCGGCAGCGAGGGCGCCTGGTTCAGAGTCATTGTGGCTGGGCAGATCGAAAGCGATGACGCGGTGCCCGGCCTCGACTAGCGGTTTGACGAATACGCCGAGGTGCGCGCGGCAACCGCCCCATCCGTGCACGAGGTACACCGTCGGCCCTTCGCCCCAGACCTCTCCCGCGATCCGGTGCCCATCCCATTCGGCTTCGACGGCCGTGCTGTCCGGGACGCCGGGCGGCATGCGCAGACTCGCCTCCACGGCAGGCGGCGTGCACCAGAGTTCGACAGCCCAGCGCGCCCCGACTGCAGGCGCGAATCGTTCGAACAACCCGAGCAGACGGCGGACCCGATGGTCGACCGGCGGTTCCACGCCTGAGCCCGCGTCGCCGCCCGACGCCCCGACTTCGCCGACCATCAGCACCCCTTTCAGATCCGCTGCGATCTTACTCACGAGTAAGATTGTGTCGTCGCGGGCGTGCGGATGCCTAAACTGGGTCGGTGGATGTTCACACCAGGCACAACATCAACGTCGCGGGCGCCGAGGACGGGCCGACGATCTTGTTGGTGCACGGATTCGGATGCGATCAGAACCTCTGGCGTCACGTCGTCGACGAACTCAAGTCGGACTTCCGGTTGGTGCTCATCGATCTGATCGGATCGGGATCGGCAGATCCGGCGGCATGGGATACGGCTAAGTACTCTTCTCTCGGCGGATACGCCGCCGACATCCTGGAAATCGTCGATGTGCTGGACCTGAAAGACGTCGTCTTCGTGGGCCATTCGGTCTCGGCCATGATCGGCGTCCTGGCCACGATCCGGGACCCGGGCCGGTTCGCCAAGCTCGTCCTGCTGACGCCGTCACCCTGCTATATCGACCACGACGGGTACCGCGGCGGCTTCTCCAGGGCGGACATCGATGAACTTCTTCAGTCCTTGGAGCAGAACTACCTGGGGTGGTCGAAGGCGATGGCCCCGGTCATCATGGGCACGCCGGACCGTCCCGAACTGCAGGACGAATTGACCGCCACCTTCTGCCGGACCGATCCGGAGTGTGCCCGCGTGTTCGCGCGCACCACGTTTCTCTCGGACAACCGCGCTGATCTGCCCCGGATATCTCTGCCGACTCTGGTAGTCGAATGCGCGCAGGACGCCATCGCGCCGCGCGAGGTCGGAACCTACGTTCACGCGCACATCCCCGGCAGCAAGAAGGTCACCCTGAACGCAGTTGGACATTGCCCGCATGTCAGCGCCCCGGCGGCCACCGCCGCTGCGATCGCCGCTTTCGCCCGCCCCGCATGACGTACCTCGATATCGAGGACTACTGGGACCATGCCCCATCCGGGCAGATCATCGCTCAGCCGGACGGGCGCATGATACGCGTCAACGCCACGCTGTTGAAATGGCTCGGATACGAGTCGAATACGCTGCGCGACAAGCGCTTCACCGACCTACTGACTGTGAGCGGACGCATTCTCTACGACACTCATTTCGGACCCTTGCTGTACATGGGTGGCGACCTCAACGGGGTGACGGTCGACATGGTGACCGCTGATGGAAAACGGCTGCCGATGTTTCTCACCGCGAACGTCAAGAGGGATGCCGATCAGAAAACGGAGTTCCTGCGGATCAGCGTCGTGGACGCAGCCGATCGACGTGCCTACGAAGCCGATCTCTTGCAGGCGCGCGAGCAGGCCGAAAGAGAGCAGCGGCGAGTTCGCGCGTTCGCCGAGACGCTGCGACACGCGCTCCTGCCGCCGGTGCTGTCACCGCCGCCCGGTCTGGAAGCCGCCGAATTCTATTTCACGGCTTCGATCGACGATGTCGGCGGCGACTTCTACGATCTGTTCCCATTGTCCCGCACTACATGGGGCTTCTTCCTTGGCGACGTTTCGGGCAAGGGTGTCGATGCCGCAGTGGTGACCGGCTTGACCAGGTACACCTTGCGCGCCGCGGCGGTCTTCGACGACGACCCAATAGAGGTACTGCGCAATCTCAATATCGTCCTGAGTCAAGAACTCGGGGGTGAGCTCAATCGGTTCTGCACCTTGATCTACGGGAAGCTGACGAAGTGCGACAACGGTTTTGACGTCCATCTCGCTAGCGGCGGCCACCCCCCGCCGTTGTTGTTCTACGCCGACGGCAGCGCATACTACGTCGACTCGATCGGCGGTCAGGCCGTTGGCATCACGACCGAACCACGCTTTGTCGCCAGTCGGTTCGTGCTCGCTCCCGGCGATGCACTCATGCTCTACACGGACGGGTTGACCGAAGCCGGCACCGGCATCGGCCACCAGCGATACGACGACGAGGGCGCGCTGCTGCGCTTTGCGAAGGCGCATTCGCCGACGACAGCATCGGCCATTGTCGACGCGGTATCGGGGCTGCTCGAGGGCTTGGGCTCCGGCGTCAAGGACGACACCGCTGTGCTTGCATTCGGCGTACCTCGGGGCAGTTAGTCGACAAACTCAGGGATCTCACAGCGAATAAGCGTTTCAAAAGACTCAATCGGAGGTATCTGCAACGTCAGGGCTCGAATCCGAGTCGCAGGGAGCGAATCGAAGGGAGCATCATGGGTGCCGGAGACAAGATCAGCAACAAGATCGACGACGCTGGCGGCAAGGCCAAAGAGGCGCTCGGCAAGGCGAGCGGCGACAAGAGCACCGAGAACGAGGGCAAGGTCGACCAGGCGAAGTCGAGCCTGAAGGACGCCGGCGAGAAGATCAAGGACGCCTTCAAGAACTAACGGACATTGCGAATCGGCCCGCCGCCCTTAACGGGTGGCGGGCCGATTGCCGTCCGCGCGGAGGGACTCAGACCGCCAGCAGCCGTTGAAAGAACTCCCGGTAGCGCGTGAGGGCGACACGCAGATCCTCTGTGGAGGCGGTTTCACCTCGCGCCCATTGCGCTTCCAGCTGCGCGCGGGCGTCGGCGAACCGCGACGTCAGTTGTTCGATCACTTCCTCGACCAAGCCATCCGCCATCTGTACGCAACCCGGCGGGTCGTCGACGAACGCCGCCTGGATATCATCCCACCGCGATCGCAGGCCGGAAGGGTCAGTGGCGAACAGGTTTTCGTTGTCTGTCGGTTGCACATCGGCGTCGGTCGGTTGCACATCGGCGTCGGTCGGTTGCACATCGGCGTCGGTCGGTTGCACATCGGCGTCGGTCGGTCGCACATCGTCGTCTGTCGGTCGCACATCGGCGTCGGTCGGTTGCACATCGGCGCTGCGCGGCACCGTCTGCGCCTCTGGCGCAGGTACGTTCTGCTCATCGTGAGTCACGGGCACTTCCGTTTGTGCACTTGACGTTTCGAGTTCGGCGGCTCCTGCCGGTTCTGCTGCGATCCGCTGATCATGTGTTGTCATGCCGTCGCCTCCTTTGGCGTTTCTTTCTCGGCCGCGTGGTCCGCACCGAGCAACTGCTCGAAAAGTGCGCGGTAATGGACGAACGCCTGTCGCTGCGCCTCCGTGCCGATGTCGGCCTTTTCCTGAGCCAGGTGCAGCGTGTGCGCTGCTCGGTAGTGCTCCACCGTCTCGGGGTGATCAACCGAGATGTCGGCGGCGCGTTGCTCGAAATCGCTGACCGGATAACCACGTTCACGCATGACCTCGGTCACGAGACGATCTGCGAAGCCGACTGCCTCTGACGGTTCGTCGACAAATGAGCGCTGAACCTCGATCCATTGCTGGGCGTACCTGTGGTGCGCTTCGGGCGACAGGGCGATGATGTCGAGTCGCTTGCGGTTCCGCTCACGTGCCATGAGCTCGTTCTCCGCGGCCCGCTGGTCGCCGGTGTCGTCCACGGCACGCTCGTACTCCGTACCGAAATGCTCTTTCAAACGCTTCGTTCGCCTACGACTGGTCGTGGCCAGCACTACGGCAATGAGCAGCGTCAGCGCGATCAGCACGCCTGCTGCGATGAAGAACCAACTCCAGACTGGCATCTCCGTAACCTCCTTCAAGGCGGATACCCGACCGGCGCCTACGGAAACGTCAATTCTTCTTCGCAGGTCAGGACGTCGAAGCGACCGAGAGCCACCCTCGTCACCTCAGGGAGGTCGCGATGTCGATCTCCGAGGTCAGCGTCTGATGGACGGGGCAGCGACCGGCGATCAGCAGTAACCGTTGTCGCTGATCGTCGTCGAGGTCACCGATCAGCTCAATGTCGAGATCGATGTGATCGATCAGCCCGGCACGCGTTTCACAGTTCGCACAGTCCTCGGCGTGAATACGTGAGTGCCGCAACGTGACCCGCACCTGCTCGAGGGGCCAGTCCCTGCGCTTGGCGTACATCCGCACGGTCATCGAGGTACACGAACCCAGCGCGGCTAGCAGCAGGTCGTAGGGCGTCGGTCCCGCGTCGTCGCCGACGGGACGGGGCTCGTCGGACACCAACTCATGGTGTCCGGCGATGATCTGCTGAGTGAATGTCCCCGAGCCTGACTCGGCGACGGTTACGGTGCCTTCTGATGACTCTGCGGTGTCAGGTGTTGCCATTCCGGCCTCCTCGGCGCTCCGAGCCCGGAAGTTAACTCCCAAAACGGCGGACGCGGTCCAGAATGGGCGGATGCGATTTGGAAACTTCATGGCTCCTTTCCACCCTGTCGGCCAGAATCCGACGCTCGCCATCGAGAGAGACCTTCAACTGATCGCAGCCATGGACGACCTCGGCTTCCATGAGGCGTGGGTCGGCGAGCACCACTCCGCAGGCTTCGAGATCATCGCGTCGCCGGAAGTCTTCATCGCGGTGGCCGCCGAACGCACCAAGCACATCAAGCTGGGTACTGGAGTGAGCTCGCTGCCGTATCACAACCCGTTGATGCTGGCCGATCGGATGGTGCTGCTCGATCACCTCACCCGGGGCAGGGTGATGCTCGGTTGCGGGCCAGGACAGCTCACCTCGGATGCCCACATGCTCGGGATCCCGGCGGACGAACAGCGTCCGCGCATGGAGCAGTGTCTCGACGCGATCATGCGACTACTTCGCGGCGAGACCGTCACCATGGCCACCGACGGATTCACCCTCCAGGATGCGCGCTTGCAGCTGAAGCCCTACAGCGATCCCTGCTTCGATGTTGCTGTCGCGGCGTCCTTTTCGCCCACCGGTCCGCGCGGCGCGGGCAAGCACGGCATCGGCATGTTGTCCATTGCGGCGACCGCACGACAAGGGATGAACATGCTCGCCCATCATTGGTCGACGTGGGAGGAGGTTGCTCTCGAGAACGGGCACATCGCCGACCGCTCGAAGTGGCGCCTTGTCGGCCCGATGCACCTGGCCGACACCCGTGAACAGGCTGAGCGCGACGTGGAATACGGCATCGCGGAGTTCTCGCGCTACTTCAGCCACATTCTGCCTGCCGGGCCCGTCCAGGGCGATACTCCGGCAGAGATCATCGCCAACAACCGAGAGTCCGGTTTCGCGGTGATCGGGACGCCTGAGGACGCCGTCGCCAAGATCGAGGAGCTCGTGGAGGCGAGCGACGGTGGATTCGGCGTCTTCCTTCTGTTCGATCACGACTGGGCTCCCCCCGCCGCCAAGCTCAAGAGCTATGAACTCTTCGCGCAGTATGTGATGCCGCATTTCACCGGCCAACTCCAAGGCCCGGCCGCCTCAGCCGACTGGGTGGCCGCGAGCGGAACCGAGTTCGTCGACCGCGCGTCGCACGCCATCGGCAAGGCGATCGAAGACCATGCCGCAGAACGCGCGGCTCGCCCGGCGACGTAAACCGCAACGCCGCCTACGGATCGATCGGCTCGGCCAGCTTCTCCGCCCGCAGGGCCGCGTTGTCGCCCTCCAGCGCGGCGTTGCGTTCGTCCAGGACGGCGTTGCGATCCTCCAGCGAGAGAATCCGGTCGATACCGGCAAGGTTGATCCCCGCGGCGACGAGAGCACTGATGCGCTGAAGGCGGGCGAGGTCGTCGGCGCTGTAGCGGCGTGTTCCCCCGGCACTTCGTGCGGGGGTGAGCAGGCCCTGTCGCTCGTACAGCCGTAGCGACTGTTCGGCGATACCGGACAACTCAGCGGCAACCGAGATGCCGTAGACCCCGTGATCAGAGGCAGGGGAGCCGGCCCCGGCCAGGTCATCTCTGTCTCCGGCGGTCATCGTGTGAGTTCGCCTGTCCGGTCGATGTGAATATGCCCTGATCAAGATCACACATGACTTGGGCGTTGCACAAGTGTTGCTCGCAGTGCTAGAAAAAATCTATACCTACAGCCATAGGTTTTTCTCGGGTTGACACCGGAATCAACCGACGGGAGCGACGATCATGCTGCGGCATCCCCATGGCGGTGCCCCCGACCTCGATGGATTGGAGGTGCGCTCCGACGCACTGACAGACCGCGACTCGGGCTCCGGGGAACGGCCGCACGCCACGATCGACGTGAATGAAGGAGCGGTTGAGTCTGGGGTGGGCGTCGGTGAGCCTCAGCGTGTCGGGCGGTTCCGCTTCTACATCGATGGTCAGCGATGGGAGTGGTCGAAAGGCGTCGAACAGCTGCATGGTTACGAGCCCGGGAGTGTGACTCCAACCACCGACTTGCTTTTGCGCCACAAACATCCCGACGACCGCGACGAAGTCGCTGCGGTCCTGGAGCGAGTCGTGCGCGGCGAACCGTTCAGCAGTCGCCACCGCATCATCGACATCGCGGGACGCACGCACTGGGTCATCGTGATCGGCGACCGCATGCTCGATGATGCCGGTGACGTCATCGGCACATCCGGCTTCTACGTCGACTTCACGGACACCATGCAATCCGACATCTCGGCGGCGGTGTCCAGAGTGGCTGAGGCCCGCGCCGAGATCGAGCAGGCCAAGGGTCTGCTCATGGCCGCCTACGGCATCACCGCCGACCGCGCCT